>Ga0182735_1000446_pt1 | contig 33908 bp, 37 predicted proteins | sample eDN5th30CKraftMG_FD_128524 | JGI IMG/M metagenome (GOLD analysis project Ga0182735, IMG submission 128524) | Enriched Miracle-Growth compost microbial communities from Emeryville, California, USA - eDNA 5th pass 30_C Kraft MG (version 2) (version 2) ...
CGGCATGACGCCCAAGGAGATCAAGCGCTACATCCGCTACATCGCCGACTGGCGCCTCGGGCAGCTCGGGTTCCAGCCGATCTACATGATCGACGAACACCCCCTCCCCTGGCTCGCCCCGCTGCTGAACGGCGTCGAGCACGCCAATTTCTTCGAAACGCGCGCGACCGAATATTCGAAGGCCGCGACGCGCGGCGACTGGAACACCGTGTGGACCAGCTTCGACAACCGCAAGAAAGCCAAAGCCAACGACGATCCGGCCGCCGCGACCGAAGGCGACGAGGGCGAAGATATGTTCGCCAAGGCCGGCATCGCCGCGGAGTAACAACCCAAACCCCCTCCCCTTCAGGGGAGGGGCAGCGAGACTTGCCGGCCGCGCCGGCTAGTCGCAGCGGGGTGGGCATCGAGGCCCAAACCAACCAAAAAGAAGAAAACAGGCCCACCCATGACCGAAAAGAAAAAGCTCAAACTCCTGATCCTCAGCCAGCCGCAACGCGCCTGCCTGGAAGGGCTGTCGAACCGCCGCCCCCAACTCCCCACCGACCCCATCCGCGACGAACTCGTCGAACTCGGCCTGGTCGCGCAACAGGGCGCGAAATGGACGCTGACCCCGACGGGCAAGAAAGTGCTCGCGGCGGGGTCGAACCGGCGGAACAAGGGCGGGTTTTCGGTTTGATGGCTTGTCGTGAATATGATCGCCCTCACTCAATACCCCTTCGCAGTACTTCCTGCATTGTATAGAATACTTCAAATTTTTATGATTTATGCTCTACTATCGGACCTTGCATGAATCCGGTCGCTATTGAACATGCCAAAGCCCGCTTAGAAAAAGCCAAACGAGCAGTCGATATTCTTCATCGGACAGCGAAACTTGACGAAAAGGAATCAGCTTGGTCAGATTTTCTACTCGCATCTTCAGGAATTTATTCGAAACTTGAACAGGGTAGCAAGTCAAAGTCGTCAAGTGCCGGCTGGTTCGGTAGAAAAAAGAGCGAGCGGAAAAACGATCCGCTTCTAAGGTACATTCATCATGCGAGGAACTCTGACGAGCACGGCGTTGAGCAGATTACCCGAGCAGATCCCGGCGGGTTCGGTATTAATCCGGCAGATCCTACTCGCCCGATAAGTATGGTTATCAATCCAGAGGGTGTACCGAGGCTGCCAGGAGAGATTCGCATTCACAATCTTGATCCTTCGAACCCGCTGCTCGTAAAGCGAATTGAACCGTCTCTTAAATTGGTTCGAGTGAGAGATTCACGTTATGGCGACAGCTTCGACCCGCCGACAAGTCACTTCGGCCAATCGGTGGACGGCACATCCTTGGTGACAGTAGCCGAACTTGCGTTGCGTTACTTGGAAAACTTGATTGAGGATGCCGAAAAGCTTTGAAATGCAATTATTGCAATTGCAGCCATGGGGCAATAATGACCAATTCACTTGTCTCCCCACGTCGCTTGGATGCCGGATCAAGTCCGGCATGACAACGCCTGGAAACACCTCCACTCCGCACCCGTCCTCGTCACCCCGGACTTGATCCGGGGTCCATCGCCGCCCTAGCCTCCACCCCATGCACGCCGACTTTCAGCCATGCGGCTATATTATGGCGAGCGCGCGGCACGGCACGCTCTACACCGGCGTCACCTCTCATCTGATCCAGCGGATCGTCCAGCACCGCGAAGGGACGTTCGACGGTTTCACCAAGCGCTACGCCGTCAAACGCCTCGTCTGGTTCGAACTCGCCGGGACGATGGAACTCGCCATCGCGCGTGAGAAGCAGCTCAAGAACTGGCAGCGCCGGTGGAAGATCGAGTTGATCGAGACAGCGAACCCAGAGTGGCGCGATCTGGCGGAGGAATTGGGGTTGCCGCCGCGGGGCGGGTGACGCACTTCCCCCTTCTTCGTCACCCTGCCCTTCCCCACTTCGTGATCACACCCTTCCCCCACTTCGTCATGCCGGACTTGATCCGGCATCCATTCCGCCGGCGCAGCATGGACCCCGGATCAAGTCCGGGGTGACGAAGGAAGAGAGCCCGCCCTCTTTGTGTCTTTGTGTGAGGCACCCTTCACCCACGCCGAATTCGTCACCGCCTCCACGGGGAAACCCCTACCCCCGGCCCCCCAAATCCTTTTTCGCACACCCCCCCCCAAAAAAATCCCTTTCCTACTTGTTCCTTTTATGTTCCAAACTGGCGGATGAGCCACATTGCCCCCATCCCCTCGCCCGGCGCGGAGCCCACACCCGCCGCCGACCCCGCCGCCACCCCCGCGCTCGACGCGCACGGGCACGATCCCGCCGCCTATGAGTGGGTGCCGGTGCTGCGCAAGCGCCGCAAGGACGGCTGGTCGCCCGACAAGCAGCGCGCCTTTATCGAGGCGCTTGCCGATACCGGATCGGTCGCCACCGCGGCGCAGCGCGTCGATATGTCCGAATCCTCCGCCTATCGCCTGCGCCGGTCCCCCGGTGCCGAGGCGTTCGATCGGGCATGGTCGGCGGCGATTGATGCCGCGGCCAAGAAATTGCTCGACGCCGCCTTCGAACGCGCGCTCGTCGGCACCGACGAGCCGGTGTTCGACCGCGACGGCAACCGCGTCGGCCGCCGCTTTCGCCAGAGCGACCGGCTGTTGATGTTTCTGCTGCGCGCCTACGGCCCCGATTGTTTTCGCGGCAACGCGGCGGCCGGGCGGACCGATCCCGCGCCCGTCGCGGTGGCCGAGGCGCTGGTCCATCTGCACCCCGCGCCGCCCGCCGCCCTCGAAGGCCCGGAAGCCTTGATGGCGCCCGACGATCTGGCGGTGGCGCTGGAGGTGGCCGATCGGTGCGACGGCGCGCTGCCGCCCTGGCATAGCGACGACCGCGACGACGCCGTTCCGCTCTCCCCCGGCGGCGCCGATGCGCAGCGCGCATGAGGCTGACCTTTCCTGAACTTTGGGCCCGCCGGGACGCACCACTCGCCCTTTCCCCCGCGGCCCCGGCGCGCTACCCCTGTGCCATGCGCCTGCCGACCTACATCTACGGCCTCCTCTATCCCGCCTTGCTCGGCAGCTTCCTGTTCGGCGCGCTCACCGCGCCCTTTCCCGATCGCTATCAGCTATGGGCGGCGGGGCTGATGATCCTCTATTTCGCCGCGCAGTTCGGCGAGGGTGCGATCGTCGCCTATCAGGTCGGTCCCGATGGCAGCCCGCGATACGGCCCGGCCGAGGCGGCGATCGATCTGGTCGAGATTTTCGCGATGCTCGCGATCATGGCGGCGATCGGGTTGTTCGGCGCGTCGCCGACGGGGCTCGTCGCGCGCATCTTCGACCCCGACAGCGTCTTCAACCATTGGGGCTGGATGGCGCTCGCCTTTGCGGTGCCGCCGCTCGCGCGCGTCGCGCTGTCGCTGCGCGGCCAGCGGCTGCAGCGCAAGGCGCACGATATAAAGGCGCACGGCCGGCTGACCGCGCTGTCCTTCGCCGCCGCCTTCGGGGCGATCCTCGGCTATGCCAATCCGGCGCTCGGGCTCGGGGTGATCAGCGCCGCGCTGCTCACCTATCTCGCCATCTATCTCGGCTGGCCGCACCTTGGCGAGCGGCCGCTGCACGCGCTTTTGGGGTGGCGGGGTTGAGCCGCGCCGCGCCTCAATGCAGCGTCGGCGACAGCGGCACCGGGCGCCCGACCGCGAAGAGCACCGCGCCGCGCACCGCCTCGACCGGATCGGCGAGCATATAGAGCTTCGCCAGCTCGCGCGTTGTCTCGCTGTCGTCGTCGACCACCAGCCGCAGCGAACCGAGCCCCAACGCATTGCGCGTCACCACGACGTCGCGGATATTGGCGAGCGGCCACGAGCGGTCGGCGCCGCGATAAAGCCGCACCCCGTCGTGACGCAGATAGCGCCGCCGCAGCGCGAACATGCGCCCGAACTCGAAGCTGAGATAGCCGAACAGCGCAACGATCAACGGCCCGGTCAGCGGCCCGAGCAGCCGATAGAAGCTGCTCGCCGCAAAGCCGCCGCCCCAGACCAGCTCCCACAGCGCCCAGACGAACCCCGCCGCCGCCGCGCCGGCCCAGGCGAGCACCGGCGCCGTGCGCAACCGCCCCACCACCATCGCTTTCGATCGCCCCGCGTCCATCGCGCCTACATAGTCGCCCGCGCGCGCGGCGCCACCCCGCTTGCTCTCCGGCCGGGCCGGATTGCACGACAGTCCGCTTTACTGTATTATATCAGCACTACAGTGAATGGAGACCCCGCCATGCCCTTTCTCGCCCTCGCCGCCGCCGCCGCGCTCGCCGCCGCACCCGCACCCGCCGCAGCCCCGGCCGACACGGCAATGCCACGGGGCGAAGAGCTCGAGCGCCGGATCGCCGACGTCGATGCGCGCCTGTTCTGGGCGGGGTTCGAAGGGTGCGATCCCGATGCCATGGCGCCGCTGCTCGCGCCCGATTTCCGCATGTATCACGACCTGACCGGCGTCTCGGCGACCGACGCCGACGACATGGTCGCGGGCTTTCGCCGCCAGTGCGACGCGCGCAAGCCGGGCGGCAAGGAAGAAGGCTACAAGAACCGGCGCGAGATCGTGCCGGGCAGCCGCGTGATCCGCCGCATGGGCGAATGGGGCGTGCTCGAAGAGGCGGCGCATCTCTTTTTCGAATGGCGCGGCGCTGCGAAGGGCTGGGTGCTCGTCGGCGGCGCACGCTATATGAACCTGTGGCAATGGCTGCCCGCCGAGCGCCGCTTCGTGCTCAAGCAGAGCTACAGCTACGACCACGCCCCGGCCGCGCCCTATCCGCCCGCCTTCGCGGCGGCTCCCGCGGCGAACTAGGCGCTGGATCGCCCGCGCCTTACGGCCAATTGCACCCGGCGCTTTGCCCGACTCCGCGCGGCCATGCTAAGCTGGCGGCGGAAAGGAGAAAGCCCATGCAGGCTGTAACCGAAGGCGACCGCCGCAAGGAGGTCCGCTCGCTCCTCGAGCAGATTCAGGCGCATCCGGAGCGCGACTGGACCGATGCGCGGCGCCGCATCGCCACGCTCAACAAGCTGATCGCCACCGACCGTCAAGCGCACTGACGGGCCGGCGGCGCGGGCGCGGCGGAGTTCGTCGTATATTTTCGGCGACCCGCCGCGTTACCGCCCCCCTCCCCGCCGCCGGACCATTCCTCAATCCGATGTAAAATAACGATATTCCGGCGTTGCTGCGGACGGTCGAGCCGGCCGTTTGTCCGGCGTTCATGAAACAAGCCCCTTAATTCGTTCGTTTCTTCTGCATCCCCGTCCCCGAACGGACAGATGACAGGAGAGAGACGATGCGTACCCCCCTCATTCTTCTCGCCGCGGGCAGCGCGGCGCTCGCCGCCCCCGCTTTCGCTCAGGTCGGCGGCGTCGCCGGACAGGTGACCGGCGATGTGACCGGACAGGTCAACCCCGGCCAGACCGCGAGCGACACCGTCGGCGGCGTCACCCAGCCGGTCGGCGACGTGGTCGACCAGACCGACGATATGGTCAACGACACGGTCGATTCGGCGAACCTCAAGCTCGCGACGCAGGACCAGGTTCGCGCCGGCGCGAATGTCACCGACATGAACGGCAACAGCATCGGCACGGTGCAGAGCGTCGATGGCGCGAACGCGGTCGTCGTCAGCGGCGGCAAGCTCTACAATGTTCCGCTGTCCGAGCTTTACAGCAAGGGCGACGGCGCCGCGGGCAGCCTCGTCAGCAAGCTTCCGAAGGATTCGCTGACGCTCCACGCCGGCGCCGATGCGGGCGCCAACGCCGACGTTCGCTAACCAGCCTCTACCACCGCGATCGCCCCCCCACGATCGCAAAGGAAGGCGCCGGGCTCCCCTTCCCGGCGCCTTTTTTCTTGCCTCGCGCCCCTGCGGCGGCATGATGTATCGTTGACGCCGCGCAATGACGCCTCGGCCGTGCCCCGGCTGGTCCGGGCGCAGCGAAAGGAGTTGCCATGGCTTTCTCGACCACCGAACTCGCCGCAATCCGCGCCGGCCTTGCCGATCGCCTCGCCGACCTCCACGACCGCGGCGCGCGCGTCGAAAGCGACATGACCGCCCCGGTCAGTCCCGACGGCGAAGACGCCGCGACTGAGCGCGAGGACGACGACGCGCTCGCGGGCGAAGATGCGCTGCTCACGCGCGAGGCGCGCGCGGTCGCCGCCGCGCTCGCGCGCATCGACGCGGGCGAATATGGCGCCTGCACCCGCTGCGGCCAGACGATCGCCGCCGCGCGGCTCGCGGCGAAACCCGAAGCCGCGCTCTGCATAGAATGCGCGCGCGAAGTCGGCGGTTAGACTACCGCGCTACGCCAAGAAAATGGCCCGCGCCGGAAAGGGGTCGGGCGGGCCAGTTGCGTGCCGGGGCGCCGGATTGCGCCGCACGGCCCTCTGGTTTTTCGGGCGAGGAGGCTATTCGGCCTCTTCGAACATTTCGACCGCATTGGCGGCGGTGGCCGACAGGCGCACCGTGTCGCCCTCGACCGACGCGACGAGGCCGGCGGGCAGATAATGATGCTTCGCGCCTTCGCCGCCCTCGGCCTGCGGGCTGTCCCGCTTGGTCAGCTTGATCCGCTCGCCGTCGAGATGGTCGACGGTCCCGACATGCACGCCGTCGGCGCCGACGACGTTCATATGTTCCTTGATCGCGCTGTGGTCATGCTCGGCCATGCTCATTCTCCTCGCTGTGAAAACGATGATACGCTTGGGCTGCGCGATTCGATGCATAGCATAGGCCGGGCCGCGACGAAATTTCGCCGGGCTGGGTACTACCAAGTTGCACCTTGGTATGGCGCGCCGCGCCCGCTAGCATCGCGCCATGCGCGCGCTCCTTCTCGCCGGTCTGGCGCTCCTCGCCGCCCCCTCGCCGGCGGCCGCCTGCTCGCCCGTTCCGGGCTACCGCGTGCCGTCCAATCTCGACCTGACGGCGACGGCCGACATGATCCTGCTCGCGGTGGTCGAAGGGCCGGCGGCGAGCGACGATCCCGACGCCCGGCGCGTGCGAATTCGCCCCGTCGCGGCGCTCAAGGGCGACGCGGCCGACGCGCCGGCGACGCTGCCCGTAGGCCTTGCGAGCGGCGATTTCGCGCTGCTCAGCAACCCCTATCAGCTCGAACAGGCGCATCCGCTCGCCTATGCCGGCGGCTGCATCCGCACGATGGTGCCGCGCGGCTCGCGCCTGCTCTTCTTCCTCCATCGCCAGGGCGGCGACTGGGTTCCCGCGGGCGGCCCGTTCAGCCGCTGGGCCGAAGATGTGCTGGCCGACGACGCGCCGTGGCTGCGCGCGGTGCGCTTCTACCTCCGCGTCCTTGCGCTGCCCGAAGGCGAGCGCGCGGCGGCGCTGGAGACGCGCCGCGGCGAATGGCGTGCGATGGCGGACGATCCAGTCGCCCAGCTCCTCGCCGACGAAGTGGGCCGCCAGATCGCGGGTCCGAACCCGCCGCTGCGCGCCGAACTGCCGCCCTCGCCCGAGGAGTGAGCGTCAGCACCAGGGCCGGCGATGGCCCTCCCACGGCCGCGCCAGCCCTTCGGCGACGAGCACCGATCCGACGCTGGTGCCACCGCGCACGACGATCCGCAGCTTGCGGCCATAGCGGTCGCTGTCGCGGTCGATTTCTTCGAGGCTGAAGGCGCCCGCGTTGAGCCACGCCCGCAGCCGGTCGGTCGCGGCGCGGCCGAGCCGCGCTTCCTCGGCGCAGCGCGGCGGGTGCGTTTCGGGGGTGTCGATGTCGGCGATGCGATATTTCTCGCCCGCGAACCAGAAGGTGTCGCCATCGACCACGCAATTGCGCCCGCCGCCGCTGTGGCAAAAGCCGAAATGCGCCGAAAGCGCGTCGGGCTCGGCCGAGCGGACCGCAATATCGGCGAAGGCGCTCGAGCCGCCGGGCGCGAGGTGCAGCGCCGCCATGGTACCGCCGAAGCCGCCCACGACCGCGACCGCCAGCCATTCGGCAAAACGAAGGCCACGGCGGCGGCGATGGCGCCCCTGGCGCAGCCAGCGCGGTGGCGGATAGCGGGTCGGGGAGTGGCGGGCCATGACCCCGATCCTGCCACCGCAGGATTAGCAAAAGGCAAAGACTCCCATCCGCTCCGGCATCGACCTCGCACCAACCATAACCGCCGCGGCGTCATTTCGACCGGCGTCATCCGCATGATCGTTTTGATCGACAACGTCCGCGCCTGCAAGGACTGCCGACTTGGGATCAGGGGGCACCGCGCGGTTCGTCGTCGTCGATCCCGCCGGGGCCAAGGTCATCCTCTTCGTCGTCGTCGCTGCGTTCGCCGCGATAGGCGTCCATGTCGATGCGCCCCGAATGTTCCATCTGGCGCATATGGTCGACCAGATCCTGTGCGTCGTCGGTTTCGTCGCGCGCAGGGGTCTTGTCCGAATCCTCGAGGCCGCGCTCGCGGCGCGCCTCGTCGGCGACGCTTTGCGCCTGCGCGGGGTCGTCGCGTTGCTCGCGGTTGATCGCCTCGGGCGCCTCCGGGTTGCGGGGATCTTCGGTCATCGCGGGGGACTCCTTTCCTTTGCCCCCACAACGCGCCGCCGCGCCGCCGGTTGCTCAGGCCGCGTCGGCCAGCACCTTGCGCTCGATCACGCGGATAAAGACCTCGGGGTCCTGCGCGCCGGGCACCAGCATCCGCCCGTCCAGAATGAAGGCGGGAACGCCGGTGATATTCTGGTCGGCCCAATAGGCCTCTTCGACGCGCACCATCTCGGCATAATCGTCGCTCGCCAGGATCGCGGCAGCGCGCGCGCCGTCGAGCCCGACCGACGCCGCGACGTCGGCGAGCACGCCATGGTCGCTCACGTCGCGATTGTCGGTGAAATGCGCGCGGAACAGCGCGAGCTTCAGCGCGGTCTGCACTCCCGTCGCCGCGGTCTGCCCCGGCTCCTCGAGCGCCCCCGCCCACGTCAGCAGCCGGTGCGCGTCAAAGCTGTTGCGCATGCGAAAACCCGGGCCGCGGTTGAAGGTAAAGCCAAGCTCGGCCGCGACCGCCGCCATCTTGCCGCTGTTCGCGCGCGACTGCTCGGCGCTGATCCCATATTTGCGCTGGACATGGGCCGCGGCATCCTCGCCCTCGGGGGGCATGTCGGGGTTGAGCTCGAACGGATGCCATTGCACCCGGAAATCGAGCCGGCCGGCGAAATGCGCCATCACCTTTTGAAAGCGCAGCCAGCCGATGATGCACCACGGGCACATCACGTCGGACACAATATCGACCGAAAGGCGCGGCGTCGCGGATTTGTCCATCATTCGCTCCTCGGCGGTGCCGCGCCATCGGCCGTATCAACCGGGCGAACGGCGGTCTCCGCCCGATCGCCGGTCGCCCTTGCGGCGTTCGGGCCCGTCGTACTTATCGTCGTCCGCGACGCGCCGATCCTCTTTTCGTCGATCGGTCCCGCGCTTGTCCTGGTCTGCTGGCATCTTCGTTCCTCCCCACTTCAAGGAAACAGGAGATGCGACCCGCCGCGCAGTAACTCACACAATCGGCAAAAAGACAAGCCGGCTGCCGCTAGGCCGCGCCGCTCGCCGCGACCCCGGCGGGCCGCGACAAAACGCGCCAGCTGCCCGCCATCAACAGCGTCGACAGCGCCTCGACGATCATCGCCTGCACGATCGCGCCATTGACCAGGTCGCCGCTCGCGACGCCGATCAGCCGGCCGACGAGCGCGGTGCCATAGAGCGCCGCGGGCACCAGCAGCGCGCCGCGCCACCGCTGCATCAACGCGCCGATCGCGGCGCCGCCCGCCGAAACAAGGAAAAAGGCCGACAGGTCGGCGCGCACCGTATTCGCCGCACCGCCCTCAACCGCAATGCCGAAGGTATCGGTAAAGGTCGCGGGATCGAGGATGCCCCGCACCCCCAATATGAAGAAAAAGGCCGCCCACAACAGGACGACGCCGCGCAACACCCAATGGATCATCATCGCTCTCCCTATTTCCGGGCAGGCTGCGCGATCCGGGGCAAAGTTTCAATCTATTCCGCCGCGAACGTCTCTTCGATCCAGCCGCCGCCGAGCACCCGGCTTTCGTCCGCCGCATCATAGAGCACCGCCGCCTGCCCCGGCGCGACACCATATTCGGGGGCGGCGAACACCAGCCGGTCGCCCGTCATGTGCGCGGGCACGGGCTTGGCCATGCTGCGCACTTTCGCGAGCACGGGCCGCCCCTCGACCTCGGCAAGCCAGTTCGCTTCGCCGAGCCGCGCGCCCGAAACGGCAAGCGCGCGCCGCGGCCCGACGATCACGCGCTTCGTCGCGGCGTCGAGGCGCACGACATAGAGCGGCTCGGGCTGCCCGCCGATCTCGATCCCGCGGCGCTGCCCGACCGTATAGTGGATCAGGCCCTTGTGTGCGCCCAGCGGCGTCCCGTCGACATGCACGATCTCGCCCTGATCCTCGGCCTCGGGGCGCAGTTTTTTGACCAAGGTCGCATAATCGCCGTCGGGCACGAAGCAGATGTCCTGGCTGTCGGGCTTGCCCGCGACGCCAAGGCCCAGGTCGCGCGCGATCTCGCGCACGACACTCTTTTCGAGCCCGCCGAGCGGAAAGCGCAGATAGTCGAGCTGCGCCTGCGTCGTGGCAAAGAGGAAATAGCTCTGGTCGCGCGCCGGATCGACCGCGCGGTGCAGCTCGGCGCCCGCGGGCCCCATCACCCGCCGCACATAATGGCCGGTCGCCAGACAATCGGCGCCCAGATCGCGCGCGAGATCGAACAGGTCGGTGAACTTCACCCCCATGTTGCAGCGCACGCACGGAATCGGCGTCCGGCCGTTCAGATATTCGTCGGCGAACTGGTCGATCACCGTGTCGCGAAAGCGGCTTTCATGGTCATAGACGTGATGCGCAAAGCCCAGCCGGTCGGCGACCGCGCGCGCGTCGCGAATGTCCTGCCCGGCGCAGCAGGCGCCGACGCGCTTCGCCTTCGCACCATGGTCATAGAGCTGGAGCGTCACCCCGATCACTTCGGCGCCCGAGCGCGCGGCGAGCGCCGCGACGACGCTCGAATCGACGCCGCCCGACATGGCGACGACGATTCGCCGGGCGTTCATCGGCTCGGCGAGTTGAAAATCGCCGAGTCGCGCGGGGGCAAGGGTGGTGGTCATAATGGCGGCCATCTAGGGACGCTGCTCCCAAAAAGCCAGCTTTTCGGCGCCGCACGTCAAAATATTGACGGCGATTAAGCTTCGCTAACAGGTGCTGAAACGGGCATTTACGGGACTTTAGGCGGTTCGCGATAGAGCGATGCTCATGAACCTTGCAGCCTCCGATTTCCCGCAACCCGCCGGCACCGCCAGCCTGTCGAAGCCCGGCTTCGACATCATATTGGCGGTATCGGGCGCGCGTCAGGCAGCGCTCCCGACGGCGCGCCTGCTCCACGCACGGGCGCAGCGCGAATCGCAGGTGGCAAGGCTCTATGCTCGATGCAGGACTCTGGGCGGAAATGCGGGTGGGGCCCGTTCCGTCGACCAGGGGCCGGCGCGCTTCCTCGATCTTTCGGATCGCGGGGGCGTCCTGCCCGAAACCGTGAACAGCCCGTTTACCAGAGGATTTCAGCCGATGTTGAATCCCTCGCGGATAGACAGGTGGCTGTCGGTCGAACCGATCCCCCCCGTTGAAGACATTATGGAATGATGATGATCGAGAACCAGAAAATCCGCCCCGCCCAGGTCATCGGTCCGCTCGGCGAACCGCTGACGCTGGACTCGCTGCCGCCGCCCAACACGACGCGCTGGGTCGTGCGCCGCAAGGCCGAGGTCGTCGCCGCGGTCAACGGCGGTCTGCTCACGGTCGACGAAGCGTGCGAGCGCTATAGCCTCAGCCTCGAGGAATTCGCGAGCTGGCAGCGGTCGATCGACCGCAGCGGCATGCCGGGCCTGCGCGTCACGCGCATCCAGCATTATCGCGACCTCTACGAGCGCCAGCAGCGCTTCTAGGCACCGCGTTTCGCGCAGAAAGAAAGAGGGCGCTTCGGCGCCTTCTTTTTTGCCCGCGGGCCGCGTCGGAGCCCGGACTATCAAAAATAGCCCGCGGTTTTCCACCGTTTGACGATTTTGTTGCAACCCACGGGTTCACCCGGCGTTAAGGCCGGGAGTAATCATAGGGAGACACTCACATGCGCAAGATCATCATTACGCTTTCCGCCGCTTCGGCGCTCGCGCTGGGCGCCTGCCAGAGCCCGCAGGCCGACAAGGTCGAGGATCAGGCCGAAGCCCAGGCCGACGCCATCGACGATCAGGCCGACGCCATGCCCGAAGGCCCGGCGCAGGACGCCATGGAAGAAAAGGCCGACAAGGTCGAGGAAATGGGCGAAGAAAAGGCCAACCAGATGGACGACAACGGCGAAATCGCCCCGTCCGAAAGCGGCGTCGGCGATACCCAGACCAAATAATCTTCTCCTCCGAAGACATCGAAGGGCGCCGGGCCACCCCCCGGCGCCCTTTTTCGTGCCGCCCGCATGCGGCGGCATTGGAGTGGGAGGCGGCCATTGTCCTGCTCACTTTCGTCACCCCGGACTTGATCCGGGGTCCGTGACTTCGGCGCTGCTATGGATCCCGGATCAAGTCCGGGGTGACGAGGAGAGGAACGTCCGCAACCGGTCGTAACCGAACACCCCGATCCCCGTCAGAGCGGTTCGTCCACAACCGCCCAAAAAGCCGACAGCCCCCCTTGGGGTCAGGACCCTAAACCGCCCCGCCCTCCAGCGCGCGGAACACATCCTGCACCCCGCGCGCGTCGCGATCCTGGCGCAGCGCCTCGACCCCCGCGGCGACGTCGAGCCGATATTCGGCGACGCCCGCCGATTCCTGCATCCAGCGCGCAGCGAGCGCACGCACCAGCCGCGCGGCGGCGCGGTTTTCGGACAGGATGTGGACGTCGAGTTCGCGCAATCCCTCGGCGCGGCACTGGATCAGCAGCGCCGCGCTCATCATCCGCGCGAGCCCCTGGCCGTGATAGGCGTCGACCACCGCCACCGAATATTCGCCGATCGGCCCGTCGGGACGGTGCCGCACCGCGCGCACCGCACCGATCACCGGCCGCCCTTCGCATTCGGTGCAGATCGCGCCCCACGCGATATGGTCGTGGCCGTCGACGTCGGCGAGCCGCTCGACGACATGGTCGGGCGGCATCGGCGCGGGCGAGAAAAAGCGCAGATAGCGCGATTCGGCCGACAGCCTCGCGATCGCCGCGCGCAGCAAGGGTTCGTCCTTCCGGGTGATCGCGCGCAGGCAGACCGCGGTGCCGTCGTGGAGCACGCTATGCACTTCGATACCGCTGAGCGGCGGAGCCGCCTTCGTCGCCATGCCCTGCCTCCGGCCGCTGCTGGGCGGTCACGATAGGGACGTTTCGGAGGGCGGACAAGCCGCGGACGCGTCTGCCGCGCGCGCGACGGTCGCGTCGCGGGGGGTCGCCAAACCCCGCCGCCTCTGGCTATACGCGCTCGATGACCAATATTTCATCCACCGAAGCCGCGGCGCTCGAGCGCGCGGGCGATGCGCCGATGCTGGCTCAGGTCGAGGCGTGGGCGGCGGTGAACAGCGGGACGGGCAATCTCGCCGGCCTCAAAAGCGTCGCGGGCCTGCTCGCCGACGCCTATGCGGCCCTCCCCGGCGAGCTCCGCCTCGTCGCCCCGGCCCCGGTCGAGAGCGTCGATGCCGCGGGCCGCGTCCGGTCGATCGAGCGCGGCGAACATCTCCATCTCAGCGTCCGGCCCGACGCGCCGGTGCAACTGCTGCTCACCGGTCATATGGACACGGTATTCGCCGCCGATCACCCCTTCCAGTCGCTGAGCTGGCGCGAAGAGGGCGTGCTGAACGGCCCCGGCACCGCCGACATGAAGGGCGGGCTCGCGGTGATCCTCGCGGCGCTGTCGGCGCTCGAAGCCTCGCCGCTCGCGCCGCGCGTCGGCTATGACGTGATGATCAACAGCGACGAGGAAACCGGCAGCCACGCCTCGGCTGGCCTGATCGCGCAGCTTGCGAAGGGCAAGGCCGCGGCGCTGACCTACGAACCCGCGCTTCCCGACGGTACGCTCGCCGGCGCGCGGCCCGGCAGCGGCAATTTCTCGGTGCTTGTCCACGGCCGCTCGGCGCACGCCGGGCGCAACCCCGAAGAGGGACGCAATGCGCTCGTCGCCGCCGCGGACCTCGCGCTGCGCCTCGATGCGCTCAAGGCGCCCGAGCTCAAGGTCAACCCGGCAAAGATCGACGGCGGCGGCCCGAACAACGTCGTCCCCGACCAGGCGATCCTGCGCGTCAACATGCGCCCCGCGACCCCCGAGGCCGCGGCTGCGGCGGAGGCAGCGCTGAAAGCCGCGATCGCCGCGATCGAGCGCGAGCATGACGTGCACTGCCACCTCCACGGCGGCTTCAACCGCCCGCCCAAGCCGCTCGACGCACCGGCAACGCGCCTCTTCGAGCTCGTCCGCGACTGCGGCAGCACGCTCGGCATCGACATTGCGTGGAAGGCGACGGGCGGCGTGTGCGACGGCAACAATATCGCGGCGTGCGGCGTCCCCGTCGTCGACACGATGGGGCCGCGCGGCGGCGCGATCCATTCGTCGGACGAATTTCTGATCGTCGATAGCCTGCCCGAGCGCGCGCGGCTGTCGACCTTGACACTTTTACGTTTAGCGGAACGGGGGACTGTGTGAGCTATGTGATCCGGGCGGCGAAGCCGGGCGATCTCCAGAGCATTTACGAAATGGCGAAGCTGACGGGGGGCGGCTTCACCAACCTGCCCCCCGACAAGAAGGCCTTGCGCGGCAAACTCGAGCGCGCCGAGGCGAGCTTTGCCTCGGACAAGGAATATCCCGCCGACGAGCTCTATCTGATGGTGCTCGCCGACAGCGAGACCGACGAGGTGCGCGGCACCTGCCAGATCTTCGGTCAGGTTGGTCAGCGCTGGCCCTTCTACAGCTATCGCATCGGCACCGACAGCAAGCATAGCGAGCAATTGGGGCGCACCTTCCACGCGCAGATCTTGATGCTCAGCAACGATCTCAATGGCGCGAGCGAGGTCGGCGGGCTGTTCCTCCACCCCGCGGCGCGCGCCGGCGGGCTCGGCCTCTTGCTCGCGCGGTCGCGCTACCTGTTCATCGCCCGCCACCGCGCGCGCTTTTCGGACCGCATCCTCGCCGAGCTGCGCGGGGTGATCGACGAAGCGGGCGGCTCGCCCTTCTGGGACGGGGTCGCCGGCAAATTCTTCGGCATGAGCTTTCAGGAAGCCGATCAGTTCAACGCGGTCCATGGCAACCAGTTCATCGCCGACCTGATGCCCAAGCATCCGGTCTATGTCGCGATGCTGCCCGAAAGTGCGCGCAGCGTCATCGGCGTCCCGCACCCCAGCGGCCGCGCGGCGATGCGGATGCTCGAGAATGAAGGCTTTGCGTTCGAAAATTACATCGACATCTTCGACGGCGGCCCGACGATGACAGCGCGCACCGATCAGGTCGCGAGCATTCGCGACGCCCGGCACGTCGAGCTGGCCGCGATCGCCGAAGAGGGCGCGGACGCGCTGATCGCCACGGGACGGCTCGACGGCTTCCGCTGTTGCTTCGGCAAGGTCGGCGCGGGCGGCACGATCGACGCCAGGAGCGCGGAGCTGCTCGGCGTCGCCGCGGGCGACGAGATCAGCTGGATCGGGCGCTAACAAGCCCCTCCCCTTCAGGGGAGGGGTTGGGGTGGGGGCTCGCGGCACAGAGCAAGGCCCATAGGCCCCACCCCGCTGCGACTAGGCAGCAAGCTGCCAAGTCTCGCTGCCCCTCCGCTGAAGGAGAGGGGTTGAGGATAGGATTGAAGTTTATGCTCACCGAAATCAACTTCGACGGGATCATCGGCCCGACGCACAATTATGCGGGGCTCAGCCGCGGCAACATCGCCTCGTCGAGCCACGCCGGCGACGTGTCGCAGCCGCGCGCCGCGGCGCTGCAGGGCATCGACAAGATGCGGCACAATCTGACGCTCGGACTCCCGCAGGGGTTCTTCATGCCGCTCGATCGCCCCGACGCGGCGTGGCTCGCGGCGCTCGGCACGACCCTCGAAGCCGCCGAGCCGCACCTGCGCGCGCAGGCCTGGTCGGCCTCGTCGATGTGGGCGGCGAATGCCGCGACCGTGTCGCCCGCGCCCGACAGCGCCGACGGCAAATGCCACCTGACCGTCGCGAACCTGATGACGATGCCGCACCGCAGCCACGAATGGCAGGGGACGCTCGCGCAGCTCCGGCTCGCCTTCGCCGACCCCGCCTTCGCGGTGCACGGCCCCGTCCCCGCTCCCTTCGGCGACGAGGGCGCGGCGAACCATATGCGGCTATGTGCCGGGCACGATGCGTCGGGGGTCGAAATCTTCGTCTATGGGGTCGGCGGCGGCCGCTTTCCGGCGCGCCAGCATCTCGATGCGTCGAAAGCGATCGCGCGCCATCACCGGCTGGACCCGGCGAAAACGCTGTTCATCCGTCAGTCCGATACGGCGATCCAGGGCGGCGCCTTTCACAACGACGTCGTCGCGGTCGCGAACGAGCGCGTGCTGTTCACGCACGAAACGGCGTTCGAGGATCGCGAGGACGCGCACGCCCAGATCCGCGCCGCCTTCCCCGAGGTCGAGATCGTCGAGGTGCCTGCAAGCGCCGTCAGCCTGGCGCACGCGATCAAATCCTATCTGTTCAACGCACAGCTCGTCAGCCTCCCCGATGCCGCCGGCATGGGCCTCGTTCTGCCGACCGAGGCGCGCGAAACGCCGAGCGTGTGGAACTGGCTCGAGGCGCATGTGGCGGGCAATGGCCCGATCCGCCGGCTCTTTCCGGTCGACGTGCGCCAGTCGATGGCGAATGGCGGCGGCCCCGCCTGCCTGCGGCTGCGCGTCGTCGCCGATCCGGCGACGGTCGACCCGCGCTTCCTCGCCGACGCCGCCAAGCTCGACGCGATCGCCGATGTCGTTGCAAGACACTGGCCCGAAGCCATCGCCCCCGCCGACCTCGCCTCGCCCGCCCTCGCCGCCGACGTCCGCCGCGCCCGCACCGCGCTACTCGCAGCGCTGGACCTGGGCGAACTCGCCTAGGCGGCCCGTCCCCGGCTATCGGGAGATCAGGCGGGCGCCGGCTTTGGGGTGGGGAGCTGACGTTTCCCCATCTTCGTCATCCCGGACTTGATCCGGGATCCATTCTCCCGGCGCTGCGCTTAATGGACCCCGGATCAAGTCCGGGGTGACGAAAAAGGAACGTCGGCCTCCGGTCGTTTCCGGTCATTCGACCCGGAACCGCGCGAAGGACCATCTCCGCCCGCAACCCGCATTCCTCGCGCGGCTTGCAAACACCCTCGTCCCGAACGCGGCGCGATCTCCCCACCTTCGCCCGCATCTCATTCCCCCGCCAGCAGGCGAGCCTCGGCCAACGCCGGATAGGTCGCGGGCAGGTTCGCGACCCGTTGCAGCGCCAACCGGCACCGCTTCGCTTCGGTCCGGCTCGCCTCGGCGTCGCCGCGCGCCCGCGCGATCCGTGCGGCGACGCAGTGCAGCCGCGCCCGCCACGGATGGCTCGCCGGCACGCCGCTGCGGTCCATCGCCGCCGCCGCGCGGCGGACCTCCTCGTCGGCGGCGGCCGGGTCGCCCAGCGCGGCCAGCGTCCGCGCCCAGCGCATGTGAAAGCGCACCGCGCGCCCGTCGCGGCGATACAGCGCGCGCCCGCCGGTCCGCCGCGCCTCTTCGAGCAGCGCCGTCGCGCGCGCCGCATCGCCCGCCTGCGCTTCGGCCAGCGCGAGCAGGGTCATCGCATCGAGCGTGCGCAAATGATCGCCCCCCAAGGCGGCGCGGTAATGCCTCAGGACCGGGCGCAGGCGCTCGCGCGCGTCTTGCGGGTCGCCGCGGTCGAGCGCTGCGCGCGCGCGCGCATAGTCCGGCGCGAGCGTGTCGACCGCGCCGGCGCCGCGCGCCGCCGCGAACAGCGTCTCGGCACGCGCGAAATGCCGCTCGGCCGTCGCAAAGTCGCCGATCGAGGCCAGATAACCGCCATAGTCGGCGTGCGCCCAGCCGGCCAACGACGGCCGCTCGCTCTCCATCGGCACGCGCAGCGCCAGATTGCGGCGAAAGGCCGCATCGGCGCGCGCGAAATGACCGAGCTTCGCTTGCGCACGGCCCGAAAACCATTGCACGTCGGCGCGCTCGCCGGGGGTCAGCCGCGCCCCCTGCGTGGCCGCCGCGTCGAGCAGCACCGCACCGCGGCGATAATCGCCGATGTCGACGAACAGCTTCGCGGCGGCGAGCTGCGCCACCGCCGCGGTCCGGTCGTCGCCGCCCCGCGCCTCCCGCACCGCGCGCGCGCAGGTCGCTTCGGCGAGCCGCATATCGCCCGCGCGGCGCAAATTGCTGCACAGCGCAATGTCGATCGGCGCGGTCTTCGCCGCCGTTTCGCCGTAGAGCCGCGCCGCCAGCGTGCGCGCGCGGTCGAGGTGGAGCACCGCCGCCTCATAATCGCCCCAGTCGGCATAGGCATTGGCGATCATCCGGTGCACCGTCACCCGCGTCGCCGGATCATCGCGCAAGTCGGTGTTCATCCTCGCCGCCGCGCGCTCGACCGCGCGGCGCAGCGTCAGCCCGCCCGGCCCCGACGCCGAAAGATCGCCCGGCGCGAGCAGGTTCGACGACAGGAAGGCCACCAGCGCCTCGCTTTCGCGCGCCTCTTCGTCCGCGCGCGCCCGCGCCGTCTGCGCCGCGACCAGCGCCGCCACCGCCAGCGCCGCGCAGATCGCGAGCGCCGCAAGCGCCAAGGTCGTCACGCTGCGCCGCCGGTCGCCGAACAGCGCGCGCCGCCACCGCGGCCGGTCTTCGCCCGCCGGGTCGCCGCCATCCGGCGCGATCGGCCCCTTGAGCCGATAGCCGCTGCCATAGACCGCCTCGATCCGCGCGCCCTCGCCGCCGAGCGCCTGCCGTAGCCGGCCGATCGCCTTGGTCAGCGAATTTTCGTGGACGATGCGCCCCGGCCAGCCTGCCGCGAGCAGCGCGTCGCGCCCCAGCGCCTGCCCCTTGGCGGCCAACAGCGCCGCGAGCAGCGCCCGGCACGGCCGGTCGAGTTCGGCCGCGCGCCCCGCGACCGTCAGCCGCCCCGTCGCCTCATCGAAGGCCGCGCTCCCGATGCGCCACCGTCCGCCCTCGCCTTCGCCCCCCGTCCCCATATCGCTCTAGGGCGCCGAAGCGGGGAGCGCGAGGTCGGGCAGGACGAAAGCGTAAAGCCCCTCGGGCGTCACCGCGACCCCCTGTCCCCCGCTGTCGGCGAGCAGGTCGCGCTGCGCTTTCGACGGCAGGATAGTGTAGAGGTAAAAGGGCGTGACATCGCCGCGCGCGCGCATCGCCTTGACCAGTTCGATCCCCGCGAGCGGCTCCCCATTTCGCCCCATGTCCGAAATCACCGCGTCATATTTATACATGGCGAGCAGCTTCAGCGCGTCGGTGCTCGACGTCACATCATAGACCGCGACCTTGTGCGCGACCAGAAACGCCCGCTCGCTCTCGTTGTTTTCCGGATGATCGTCGACCCACAGCACGCGCCCCGTCACGTCGGCGGGCTCGCCGATCTTCAGCCCCTCGGCACGATCGGCGGCGGCGCCGTCGCCGCGGCTCCAGACGAGCGCCAGCGCCGCGACGAGCGCGAACAGCAGCGCCAGCCCCGCGACACGCGCGACCCAGGGCTTTCGCGCGCCGTCCGGCCCGGCCGCCGGCGCCGGGGCGGGTGCGGCGGGCACAGCCACCGCCGCCTCCCCGGCGTTGAGCCGGTATCCGACCCCGTAAACCGCCTCGATCCGCTTGCCGTCCTCGCCCAGCGTCCGGCGCAGCCGCGCGATCGCCTTGGCGAGCGAATTTTCGTGGACGATCCGCCCCGGCCACCCCGCTTCGAGCAGCCGGTCCTTGTCGACGGCCGTGCCGGCGCTCGAGACCAACGTCAGCAGGATGGCGAGCGCGCTGCGGTCGAGGTCGACGGGTTCGCCTCCGACGCGAACGGCGCCCGCGGTTTCGTCATATTCGAACGCCCCAAAGCGCCACTGGCCGCGATCCGGCATCCGTCCCCCCAATGCCACCCAACAGCGGGACGGACGCGCGAACGAGTGACGACTCCTCCGCGCGGCGACCCGGCGCGCATTTTTGCGGCGCGGCGGGCCAGCGTCAACGTCGAAGATCGCCCGAAACGGGCCGGGCCGCGCCAGAAATTACTGGCGCGGCCCAATATTTGCTTGGAGCAGAGACCGGGGCGGAGGGCGGCCCCGGTCCCTGCGGCTCAGAAATTCACCCGCGCGGTCAGGCGGATGTCGCGCCCGGCGAGCGGCGCATAATCCTTGAGGAAGCTCGCGTGGCGCCGCGCATCGACGTCGAAGATATTGTTCGCCGACAGCGCAAAGCTCAGCGGGCGGTCGGTGCCCCACGGCCGGAAATTGATCTCGGCGTTGACCATCGTATAGCCCTTCGTCGGCGTCTCGAAGGTCGAGATGCGATCCTGATCGTCGACCCATTCGACTTCGCCGCGCACGTCGATCTTGGTCGAATTGACGCCCAATCCGCCGAGCAGGCGCAGCGGCGGGATACGCGGCGCCGGGCCGACGTCGACGATCCGCGCGTGCGTATAGTCGGCCAGCCCGTCGGCGACGATCTCGGCATCGCCCAGCTTCGCGAGCGTCAGCGATCCCTGCACCTCGAACCCGTAATAGCGCGCGTCGGTCTGGCTGAACTGATAGACGGGCAGCCCGTCCTCGATCTCGCCGGTCCGGTCGTCATAGATGAAGTTCGAGAACCAGGTGTGATAGGCCGAGGCTTCGAACGTATAGCCCGGCCCCTGCCCGCGCAGCACCGCCTCGACGCTCCACGCGGTTTCGAGGTCGAAGTCGGGGTTGCCGACCTCGAACGCCTCGGTCCCCGCGTGCGGCCCGTTGGCGAACAGCTCCTCGGCGGCCGGCGCGCGCTCGGTGCGCGACACGTTGACGCCAAAGCGCCAGTCGTCCGCAAAGCGGTACGACGCGCCCAGCGAGCCCGAGAAGGAATCGAAGCTGCGGTCGCCGGCAAAGAATTGCGGCTGGCCCGGCAGCGGCTTGGCGCTCAGGCTCGTATGCTCGAACCGCGCCCCGGCCTCGAGCTTCAGCCGGTCGAAATCGAGCTGCTGCAACGTGAACAGCCCCCATTGCCCGGTGCTGTTCTTGGGCAGAAAGGCTTCCTCGCCGACCACGTCGAAGTCGCGCGCCGAAAATTGCGCGCCCGTGGCGCCCGACCACACGCCGCGCTTCGCCTGCGTGAACTCGAGCCGGCCCTCCATCCCCTTGTTGTAAAAGGTCGTGCCGACCTCGCCATCCTCCTCCAGCTCCGAATGCTGGTAATCGGCATAGCCGAAGCGCAGCTTGATCTTGTCGATCAGTCCGCCGTTCGCATTCACCTCGGCGCGCGCGTCGATGCGGTCCTGCGACAGGCTCAGCCGCGGCGCCTCCTGCTCCTGCCCCGGCTCGGTCGCAAAGCGGATCGGCACGCCATAGAGGCTGTCATAGTGGCTGTACGCGATGCCCAGGCTGCCGCCGTCGCCGATATAGGCGATGCCCGCGCCCGCGGTCCACGTCTTCGCGGCGCTGTTGGGCAGCTTGCCGCGCACCGCGGCGTTCGCGGCAAAGTCGACCGGTTCCTCTTCGTCGGGATCGACCGGCAGCGCCGCCGATGCGAGCGCCTCTGCGCGCAGTTCGGGGGTCAGCGCATAGCCGCCGATCCGCATGTCGTCGGACTTCATATAGCTGCCGTCGGCATGGACGACGAGATGGTCGGTCAGCGGCATATCGACCGCGCCCGCGACCGATCGCTCCTTCGCCGCACTGCCATAGGTGGCGAGCGCGCCGACATGCACCGGCTCGTCGGGCACCTCGGTCGGGATGCGCTTGTCGAGCACGTTGACGACGCCGCCGATCGCCGCCGAGCCATAGAGCAGCGACTGCGGCCCGCGCAGCACCTCGATGCGGTCGGCGAGCAGCGGGTTGACCACCGTCGCATGGTCGGCCGAGGTGTTCGACACGTCGATCGACCCGATGCCGTCGGTCAGCACGCGCACGCGCTCGCCCTGCAGCCCGCGCAGCACCGGGCGCGACGCGCTCGGCCCGAACGATGTTGCCGACACGCCCGGCGTGTGCGCCAGCGTCTCGCCGATCGAGGGGCGCAGCTTCTGCGTCAGCTCGGCGCCCTCGACGACGGCGACCCCCGACAGCATGTCCTGCCGCGCGGTCGGCAGCACGCCGGTCACCACGATGTCGCGGCTCGGCTCGCTGTGAAAGGCATCGGTCCGGTCCGCGGCTCCGTCGGCGGCGGTCGTGTCCTGGGCGTGGGAGAGAGTGGCAGCGCCCGTCAGCGCGATCATCGCGCAGCCGGCCCGCAGAAGGATCATCCGCATGAATGCTTCCCCTAATATGTTATGATATAAAAGTGCGTGCGCCCGTCGCGGCAGCACGAAAGGCGATGTCCGGCTAGCCGCATCGTTCGTATGTTACAACATCACATCACTCGCTTCGACGCCGGAAAGCCTCGCTTCGTCGCAGCACCCGCGCGCCCGGCCGCGCAAACGCGACCAAAACCGCGCCCCCGCATTTTCCGCTTTCCTACAACGATCCTATTTGGTTCATTTGTCGCCTTCAACGAACCGAAAGCGAATCAGCCATGCCGCAAGAAATCCTGCCGCCGCTCACCGACACCACCGTCGCCGCCGCCGCCGCGCCCGGCGAAGAGGCCTTCGTCGCCGCCCCGGCCGACCTGCCGCCCGAGCTTGCCTTCGATCCGGTCGTTCAGCGCACTACGCAGCTATAGAGAGCTACCGACTTACGCATCATCCCCCATCCGCAGCGCGGCGATAAACGCCTCCTGCGGGATGTTCACATTGCCATATTCGCGCATCCGCTTTTTGCCTTCTTTTTGTTTCTCCAGCAGCTTCTTCTTGCGGGTCGCGTCGCCGCCATAGCATTTGGCGGTCACGTCCTTGCGCAGCGCGGCGATGGTTTCGCGGGCGATCACCTTGCCGCCGATCGCGGCCTGGATCGGGATCTTGAACATGTGGCGCGGGATCAGGTCCTTGAGCCGCTCGCACATGCCGCGGCCGCGGGCCTCGGCGCTCGCCCGGTGGACGATCATGGAGAGCGCGTCGACGGGCTCGTTGTTGACCAGGATGCTCATCTTGACCAGGTCGCCGGGGCGGTGGCCGATCTGGTGATAGTCGAAACTGGCATAGCCGCGGCTGATGCTCTTCAGCCGGTCGTAAAAGTCGAACACCACCTCGTTGAGCGGCAGTTCATAGGTGATCTGCGCGCGGCCGCCCACGTAGGTCAGGTTCTTCTGGATGCCGCGGCGGTCCTGGCACAGCTTCAGGATCGGACCCAGATAGTCGTCGGGGACATAGATCACCGCCTCGATCCACGGCTCCTCGATCTCCTCGATGCGGTTCGGGTCGGGCATGTCGGCGGGGTTGTGCAGCTCCATCTCGGTGGGGCCACCCTCCTTCGACCGCGCGAGCTTCAGCTTGTAGACCACCGACGGCGCGGTGGTGATCAGGTCGAGGTCGTACTCGCGGGTCAGCCGCTCCTGAATGATCTCGAGGTGGAGGAGGCCCAGGAAACCGCAGCGAAAGCCGAAACCCAGCGCGGCGCTCGTCTCCATCTCGAAGCTGAACGAGGCGTCGTTGAGGCGCAGCTTGTGGATGCTTTCGCGCAGTTTCTCGAAGTCGTTCGCGTCGGTCGGGAACAGGCCGCAGAAGACCACGGGCTGCGCTTCCTTGAACCCCGGCAGCGGCGCCGCGGCGGGGCGTTTCGCGTCGGTCACCGTGTCGCCGACGCGCGCCTGCGCCACGTCCTTGATCTGCGCGGTGATGAAGCCGATCTCTCCGGGGCCGATTTCGGTCAGGTCGGTGCGCTTGGGCGTGAAGCAGCCGACGCGGTCGATCAGATGGGTGGTGCCCGCCTGCATGAACTTGATCTGCTGGCCCTTTTTCAGGGTGCCGTCGATCACGCGGACCAGGATGACGACGCCCAGATAGGGATCGTACCAGCTGTCGACGAGCATCGCGATCAGCGGCGCGGCGGCGTCGCCCTTTGGCGGCGGGACTTTGGCGACGATGGCCTCGAGCGTCTCCTCGATCCCGATCCCCGACTTGGCGCTGGTCAGCACCGCATCGTCGGCGGGCAGGCCGATGATATCCTCGATCTCGGCCTTCACCTTGTCGACGTCGGCCGCGGGCAGGTCGATCTTGTTGATGACGGGGACGATCTCGTGGTCGTGCTCGATCGACTGATAGACGTTGGCGAGCGTCTGTGCCTCGACCCCCTGCGCCGCATCGACGACGAGCAGCGCGCCCTCGCACGCGGCCAATGACCGCGACACTTCATAGGCGAAGTCGACGTGGCCCGGCGTGTCCATCAGGTTGAGCTGATAGGTCTCGCCGTCCTTCGCGGTATAGGACAGGCGCACCGTCTGCGCCTTGATCGTGATCCCGCGCTCTTTCTCTATGTCCATGTTATCAAGGACTTGCGCCGACATCTCGCGCTCGGTCAACCCCCCGGTGAACTGGATCAGCCGGTCGGCAAGCGTCGACTTGCCATGGTCGATGTGCGCAATGATGCTGAAATTGCGGATATGCGAGAGAGGAGTCGTCATCGCGCGCCGTTAGCAGGCGAAAGCGCGGCTGTCAGCAAGGAGTGGGCGGCAGGGTCCGCGCGGGGCGATTTCGCCCAAAGTTCAGTAAAGTTCAGCCTTGTGCGCGTCGCATTGTCGCGCGCCGTCCGGTGCGGCGGCACGCGCAGGCGTTGCGACGGGAGGGCGGGGTCGGACGAGTCAAAGAGCGATGGCGGCGACGCTGGCACAGCGGAATAATGTAGGAAAGCGATATTTTCGCGCGGAGACGCGGAGGGCGCGGAGGGCGAGTTGGTGGACCGCGCGGCGCCCCCCCCCCTCTCTCCATCGTCATCATGAACTTGATTCAGGGTCCATGGTCCGCGCTCTCGTCGAGCGATCCGCTGAAGAATCGGGCCGGCCATGGATGCTGAAACACGTTCGGCATGACGCGGGTGGTGGCGCGCGCGGGAATGGCCTCAGCCCTTTTTTGCCGCCTTGCGCGCCACGCGCTTATTCTGTTTCGCCGCCTCGCGTTCGAGCGGGTTCACCAGCGCTTCGTAGCGGCCGAAGAGATGTTCGACGCGGTCGCGGTCGGAGGCGAAGGGCGCAGGCCGATAGAGTTTGTCGACCGCGGCATCGAGCGCGGCATGGGCTTTACGCAAATTGCCCGGCATGGTGTCGGGATCGTAGAGATCGGCGAGGCTGGAGGTCGGATGCGCGGCGCGCGCGTCGAGTACGGCCTGCGCGAGGGTTTCGATTTTGGCGCGCTGGGCGGGGGTGGCGTCGGGCCAGGGGAAGGTGTTGTAGACCACACCGACGGAATACATGTAATCCGACTTCATCCGACCTGTAACAGCCCGCATCCACGCCATGTGCATGGTACTCGTTAAAATACCGAAATCCCACAGCGTCGCTTCGCCAAGTATTCTAAGCTTTTCGCTTGGAATAATTGGCGGCGTTAGCCAACCGAACGGCGCAAATTCTCGGCGTTCAGAGCTAACTTGTGGAATAGCCAGGAACGGTTTCATCGGAACAACTGAAATACCAAACTGCGTGGGATAATCAGCAATCTGCCTTGATGCCGCTCGTGGGCTTTTTTGTCGAAAGGCCTTTACGGCGGTTAATTTCTTTAAAGTCTCGGGAAGCGATTTAAGCTCATCTGGTGCTGCGTCGGCTAAATGCAAAATCCACTTTCTATCGTCCCTGATAAATTCACGCGCACCGATGTATGGCCGAAGAAATTTGGTAGCGGCTGGTTCAGCTTCGAGAAACCTTGCGCGCTCTTGAGCATCAAACTTTAAGTGATCACCGTCGATGGGCTGTGTTCCAGTGATGAGCTTTGAAGCTCCATTGATCGGTCGTCCGACCTCTTTCACTACCAAATGCCGGTTCGCCACGCCCTTGGCGTCGAACAAATAAGCCGTCAGTCCGCCGTGACGACTCTCGACCGGATCACCCTTGATGTCGGGATAGCTGAATAACCTTTTCTCGGCGGGTTCGTGGTCGCGGTGCGCGAGGCCGACGATGACGACATGGACATGCGCCTTGCCGCGCGCTTCGCTGCCCCAGCCGAAGGTGCGGTGTGCAAAGGCGATTTCGAGGCCGAAGCGGTCGAACAGAATCGGCCAGAGCTGCGCCACCTGTTCGCCCTGGGTGATCGAATTGGTCGACACAAATGCGATGCGGATGCGCTTGTTCGGCTGCAGATATTGCCCCGCCTTGATGAACCATGCTGCCACATAATCGAGCGTCCCGCCGCTACCGCCGAGACTGGCGATCCGGCGAACCTGTTCGCGCTGGAACGCCGTCTGGAACTTGGCGCCGACGAAGGGCGGATTGCCCATGATGTAGCTGCATTTTTCGGGCGGCAGCAATTCGGCCCAATCGACCTCCAGCGCATCGCCGTGGAGGATCGTCGCGCCGCCGGTGAGCGGGATGCGGGCGTAGTTGGTGCGGAAGGCCTCGTTGAGTTCGTTATTCGCGATATGGTCCATCATCCACATCGCGACTTCGGCGATGCGGGCCGGAAACTCTTCATATTCGATGCCGTAGAATTGATCGACGGTGACGCGGCTGAGGAGCGCGGCGTCGATATTCTGGTCGCCATAGAGCGATTTCAAACAGTCGAGTTCGAGGCGGCGCAGTTCGCGATAGGCGATGACGAGAAAATTGCCGCAGCCGCACGCGGGATCGAGGAAGGTCAGGCGCGTGAGCCTGTGCTGGAATTCGATCAGCGCCTTGTCGCGGCCGGTGCGGCGCGCCTTCAGCTTTTCCAGTTCCTGTTTCAGATCGTCGAGGAAGAGAGGGCCGATGACTTTCAGGATGTTCGCTTCGGTCGTGTAGTGCGCCCCCTTGGCGCGGCGCTCTTTCGCATCCATCACCGACTGAAACAGCGAGCCGAAGATGGCGGGCGAGACGCTGGACCAGTCGTGGCGCGCTGCGTCGAGCAGATGCTCGCGCATCTTTGGCCCGAATTGCGGAATGCGCAGGCGCCCGGCGAACAGCTGGCCGTTTACATAGGGAAAGGCGTCGAGTTCGCCCGAAAGATGCTTTTGCCGCGCATCCTCGGGCGTGTCGAGGACGTCGAAGAGCTGGCTGAGCACCAGCCCGGTATCGCTGCCGTCGGGGCGCGTGTCATTGTCGATCAGCTGTAGGAAAATATCCTTCGGCTGAAAAATGCCGGTGTCGTCGGCAAAGAGGCAAAAGAGGATGCGGACGAGGAATTGTTCGAGGTCGTGGCCGGTGTAGCCCGCGTCCTCCAGCGCATCGTGGAGCTTTCCCATCAGCTCCGCCGCCTTGATCGTCACCCCCGCCTGATTTTCGAAACTCACGCGCCGCCCGAGCATGAAGTCGAAGGCGGTGATATGCTTGTGCAAATCCTGAAGGTGAAATTTCAGTTCGGCGCCGGTTTCGAGATCGAGCAGGTGCCAGTTCTGAAAATCGCAGGCGAGCACCCAGCGCGGCTGTTCGGTCGGGTGGATGCCGTCGATGTAAGTGAGCGCCTGACCCTGCGCCTTGCCCAAGTCGAGGCGGCTCGACTTCTGTTCGATGAGCAGCGTGCGCGGCCAGAACAGGTCCATGAAACCATGCTTGTTATCAAGCAGCTTGACCCGCTGTTCATAGACGGCGACGGTGCGGCGCTTGATCCCGAAGATTTCGAAGAAGTCGTTGTAGAAACTTTGGGTTTCGCCTTTTTCATAATGGGCGTCGCGCCAGTCCTCGCTGAACGCCTTGGCGCGGCGTTTGATCTCGTCCCAACTCAGTCGCATGCCGCCCCCATTTGCGAATGGTCCGACGCTAGACGAACGGGATTCGCGCGCCAAGTGCGAAAGCGGACCGAGCGTTCAACCGTCAATTGTCCGCTGACATGGGGCATGATCGTCTTTCATTGACGCGTGTGTGCTCCCGCGGAGGCGGGAGCCCATCATCTGCCAGCGCCATCTTGAACCGGCCGGAAATGGGTCCCCGCGTTGGCGCTACGCGCCGCCTTCGGCTCCGCGGGGACACACGAACCTTAAACCTCTACCCACAGCACCAGCCCCGGCGGCGGCGCGCGCGGCGGCGCGTCGGCGGGGTGGCGCACCGCGTCGGCGCGGGCGCGGGCGAGGATCGCGGGGGGGACGTCCGGCGCGTGGAAGATGTGGTCGGCCTGGCCGAGCAGGCGCGCGGCGCGCAGGGTGAGGTCGTCGGGGTCGCTGCTGGTCAGGCGGATGGTTTCGAAGCGCGCGGGTGGCGCGGGTTCGGCGGGCGCGGCGAGCCAATCCTCGACTTGGCCGGCGGCGTCGGGGGCGAGCGGGTCGAGCGGGGCGCCGGGGGCGAGCGCGGCGTCGATCGCGCGGCGGCGGTGCGCGGGGTCGGGCCAGCGCGCCTTCATCGCATCGCGCGCCTTGAACAGCGCCGCAGCGAGGTCGCCGAGCCGGGCGGGCAGCAGCGCCTCGACGCGCTGGCGCACCGCCTTGGCGAGCCCCGCCGAGGCACCGCCGGTGCCGATCGCGACGGTGACGGGGGCGCGGTCGACGATTGCGGGCGTGGTGAAATCGCACAGCGCCGGACGGTCGACGACGTTGACGAGCAGGCCGCGCGCACGCAGCCGGTCCGCCGCGACGCGCGCCTCCGCTTCGTCGTCGAGCGCGACGAAGGCGAGTATCGCGTCGGCCGCGTCCTCGCCCACGACGCGCCCGCCCGCGCGCTCGATCAGCCGCGCCTTCGCGGCGGCCGCCTCCCCCTCTCCGACCAGCACGACCGCGCGGTCTGCGAGATTCAGGAAGATGGGGAGCTGGTGCATCAAAGGTCCTTCTCGTTCGTCATGCCGGACTTGATCCGGCATCCATTCTCCCCGCGCCAACGGGCAAGTGCCGAATGGACCCCGGATCAAGTCCGGGGCGACGAAGGAAAGGATAGACCGGCGACCAGCCTCCGCGCAACGCGGCCGATCACGCGATCCAGTCGGGCACCCGCTCGGCGGCCATGATCGTGCCCGCGGCGATGCGGTCGGCGACGACGATGTAGCGGTCGCCGTCGACAAGCACCTCGGGCACCAGGCTGCGGCTGTTGTAGGTCGACGCCATGGTCGCGCCATAGGCGCCTGCGGTGCGGAAGGCGGCGAGGTCGCCCGATTTCACCGCGTCGATCACCCGGTCGCGCGCGAAGGTGTCGCCGGTCTCGCACACCGGGCCGACGATCGAGGCGGTCATTTTCTCGCCGCTCGGCTCGACCGCGACGAAATCGTGATACGCGTCATAGAGCGCGGGGCGCGCAAGGTCGTTCATCGCCGCATCGACGATCACGAAGGGGTTGGTCGCGCCGGGCTTGACCCACAGCACTTCGGTGAGCAGCACGCCCGTGTTGCCCGCGATCACGCGGCCGGGCTCAAACATCAGGGTGACGTCCCAGTCCTTCGTCACGCGCGCGACCATTGCGCCATAGTCGGCGGGCGACGGCGGATCGTCGTCGGGGCGATAGGGCACGCCGAGCCCGCCGCCGAGATCGACATGGGTGATGCTGTGCCCCGCAGCGCGCAGGTCGGCGATCAGGCGGCCGACGCGCTCGAACGCGGCTTCGAGCGGCGCGAGGCTGGTGAGCTGGCTGCCGATGTGGAGCGCGACCCCGCGCATCTTCAATCCCGGAAGCCCTGCGAGCCGGTCGAAGATTGCGGGCGCGACGTCGATGCCGACGCCGAACTTGTTCTCGGCCTTGCCGGTCGAGATTTTCGCGTGGGTGCCCGCGTCGACGTCGGGATTGACGCGCAGCACCGCCTGCGCGGTCGTTTCCTTGGCCGCGGCGATTTCGGCGAGCGCGACGCCCTCGGGCTCATGCTCGATATTGAACTGGCCGATGCCGCGGTCGAGCCCCTGCGCAAGCTCGGCGCGCGTCTTGCCGACGCCCGAAAAGACGATGTCCTTTGCCGCCATGCCCGCGGCTAGCGCGCGTTCGAGCTCGCCCCCCGACACGACGTCGGCGCCATAACCCTGCCGCGCGAGCACGCGCAGCACGCCCAGATTGGGGTTGCACTTGATCGCAAAGGCGATGTGCTTTTTCGGCACATCCTTCAGCGCGTCGCGGAACACCTGCGCATGGCGTTCGAGCGTGGCGCGCGAATAGACATAGACGGGGGTGCCGATTTCCTCGGCGATGCGGGGCAGCGGAATATCCTCGGCGTGGAGAACGCCGTCGCGGTATTGAAAATGATCCATGAAAGAAAGTCCTGAAACTCAGCCCGGCGGGGGCAGGTCGAAATCGTCGGGTTCGCGCTTTTCGGAACGTTTGAGAAGTTCGTCGCTGCGCACCGGCATCGCCTGTGCGTCAGGCGTCGTAAGCTCCTCGTTCGTCGGGGGCCGCGTGGCACCGATCGGGGTCACGGGCGCAGCTTGTCCTGCCACGGGTTTCAGATCCTCGCGCTGACCGCACGCTCCGAGCGTCACCAACAGGGTGGAACCTCCAAGTGAGGCAGCGATCAGGCGGCTTCGCATCTCAATCCTCCAGCGCGGCGCGCGCCGCGGCGATGGCGTCTCTTACCCGCTCGGGCGCGGTGCCGCCATAGCTCTTGCGGCTCGCGACCGATGCTTCGACGGTCAGCGCCGCGAGCGCAGCCGGTGTCACCGCGGCATGGATCGCTGCGGCCTCTTCGGCGGGCAAGTTCGACAGGTCAACGCCCAGCGCTTCGGATCGTTTCACGCAGGCGCCGACGATGTGATGCGCCTCGCGGAACGGCACCCCCGCTTCGCGGACGAGCCAGTCGGCAAGGTCGGTCGCGGTCGAAAAACCCGACGCGGCGAGCGCGCGCATCCGGTCGGTGCGAAAGGTCAGCGTTTCGACCATGCCCGTCATCGCGGCGAGCGACAGCGCGAGCGCGTCGAACGCCTCGAACAGCGTCGCCTTGTCGTCCTGCAAATCCTTCGAATAGGTGAGCGACAATCCCTTCACGATCACGGCGAGCCGCTGGAAGGCGCCAAGCAGCATCCCCGCGCGCCCGCGCACCAGTTCGGCGGCGTCGGGGTTGCGCTTTTGCGGCATGATCGAGCTGCCCGTCGACCAGGCATCGGGCAAGGCCACGAAACCGAAGGGCTGGCTCGCCCAGATCACCACCTCTTCGGCGAGCCGCGACAAATGGGTCGCGGCGATCGACGCGGCGGCGCAGAATTCGAGCGCGAAGTCGCGGTCCGACACCGCGTCGATGCTGTTGGCCATCGGCCGATCGAAACCGAGCGCCTTTGCCGTCGCGTCACGGTCGAGCGGGAAGCTGGTGCCGGCCAGCGCCGCCGCACCGAGCGGCGATTCGTTGAGCCGCGCGCGCGCATCGCGAAAGCGCGAGCGGTCGCGGCGCGCCATTTCGACATAGGCGAGCAGGTGATGGCCGAGCGTCACCGGCTGCGCGACCTGCAAATGGGTAAAGCCCGGCATGATGCTGGCGGCATGTTCGTCGGCGCGTGCAAGCAGCGCGGCCTGCAGCGCCTTCAGCCTTGCGTCGATGCGATCGCAGGCGGTGCGCGTCCACAGGCGGAAATCGGTCGCGACCTGATCGTTGCGCGAGCGCGCGGTGTGAAGCCGGCCCGCCGCTTCGCCGACGATGTCCTTCAGCCGCGCTTCCACGGTCATGTGGATATCCTCGAGCGCGAGATCGACGGGCACGCCGTCGACGGCATATTCCTGCGCGATCTGCGCAAGGCCGGCGTCGATCGCCGCGGCGTCCTCGGCGGCGATGATCCCCTGCGCGCCCAGCATCGCTGCGTGCGCGCGGCTCGCGGCGATATCCTCTTCCCACAGCCGTTTGTCGACGGGGATCGATGCATTTATCTCTTGCATGATCGCCGCCGGGCCGCCACCGAAGCGGCTGCCCCACATGCTGTTACTCCCGGGAGAATTCGCCATCCGCCGCGTCCCAAATCCGAAATATGCCCTGCTCGCCCTGCTGCTCGCCGGGTCGGTCGCGGGCTGCGATAGGGAAAAGCCGCAGGCGGAGCAAGCGGACGCGCGACAAGCAAATGTTTCGCAAGGCGAAGCGAAGCGCGGGATCGAGAGTTTCGAGCATAAGCTCGACCGAAGCCATGCCGGCGAGGCGGCGCCGAGCGCGACGTTCCGCGGTCCCGACAACGCCCCGGTGCGGCTCGCGGCGTTTCGTGGGCGTCCGCTGCTCGTCAATCTGTGGGCGACCTGGTGCGCCCCGTGCGTCGCCGAAATGCCGACGCTCGACAAGCTCGCCGCCGCACGGCGCGGCGCGCTGGCTGTCGTCCCGATCGCGCAGGACATTCAGGGCGCCGAGGTTGTCGATCCCTGGTTCCAGCAGGCTGGGCTGAAAATGCTCCAGCCCTATCTCGACCCCGAAAACGCGCTGCTCGACGCCGCCGCGGCCGGTCTGCCGACGAGCATTCTCTACGACGCCGAGGGCAAGGAAGTGTGGCGGATCGTCGGCGCGATCGACTGGCAGGGCGACGAGGCCGCGAAACTGCTTGCCGAGGCGAATTAGCGGCCATCCGGGGAGGCAAGGTGCACGATTATTCCGACATCCGCGAAGAGGTCGCGAAGCTCTGTGCGCAATTCCCCGGCCCCTATTGGCAGGCCAAGGACAAGGCCCGCGAATATCCGTCGGAGTTCGTCGCGGCGCTTGGGCAGGCGGGCTATCTCGCGGCGCTGATCCCCGAGGAATATGGCGGCGCGGGACTGCCGCTCTCGGCGGCCGCCGCGATCCTCGAGGAAATCCAGCGCCAGGGCTGCAACGGCGGCGCGGTGCATGCGCAAATGTATGTGATGGGCACGCTGCTGCGCCATGGATCGGAGGAGCAGAAAGCGCGCTATCTGCCCAAGATCGCCACCGGCGAACTCAGGCTGCAGGCCTTCGGCGTCACCGAGCCGACGAGCGGCACCGACACGCTGAGCCTGAAGACGACGGCCAAGCGCGACGGCGACCATTATGTCGTCAACGGCCAGAAACTCTGGACCAGCCGCGCCGAGCATAGCGACCTGATGATCCTGCTCGCGCGCACGACGCCGCGCGAGGAAGCGGCGAGCCGCACCGAGGGGCTGTCGGTCTTCCTCGTCGATATGAAGGATGCGCTCGCCGCGGGGATGCTGACGATCCGCCCGATCGACACGATGATGAACCATGCGACGACCGAAATCTTCTTCGACCGGATGCGCGTTCCCGCCGCGAACCTGATCGGCGAGGAGGGCAAGGGGTTCCGCTATATATTGTCGGGGATGAACGCCGAGCGGCTGCTGATCGCCGCCGAGTGCATCGGCGATGCGAAGTGGTTCATCGACAAAGCGTCGAGCTACGCCAACGAGCGCGTGCTGTTCGGCCGCCCGATCGGCCAGAATCAGGGCGTGCAATTCCCGATCGCGCGCGCCTATGCCCAGATGCGCGCCGCCGAGCTGCTCGTCCACGACGGGATCGCCCGATATGAGGCGGGCGAGAACGCCGGTGCCGAGGCGAATATGGCAAAGATGCTCGCCGCCGAAGCGAGCTGGGCCGCGGGTGAGGCGTGCATCCAGACCCACGGCGGCTTCGGCTTCGCCGCCGAGTACGACATCGAACGCAAGTTCCGCGAGACGCGCCTCTATCAGGTCGCGCCGATCAGCACGAACATGATCCTCTCCTATGTCGCCGAGCATGTGCTGGGGATGCCGCGAAGCTATTGAGCGGGACGGGACGGCTTTGGAGGTGGGGAGCGGACGTTCGCGTGTTAAGCCCCTCCCCTTCAGGGGAGGGGTTGGGGTGGGGGCCAGCGGCCGTGCGCGAGGTCGTCAGGCCCACCCCACTGCGACTAGGCAGCAAGCTGCCAAGTCTTCGTTGCCCCTCCCCTGAAGGGGAGGGGCTTGCATCTCGCA
>Ga0182735_1000451_pt1 | contig 33630 bp, 36 predicted proteins | sample eDN5th30CKraftMG_FD_128524 | JGI IMG/M metagenome (GOLD analysis project Ga0182735, IMG submission 128524) | Enriched Miracle-Growth compost microbial communities from Emeryville, California, USA - eDNA 5th pass 30_C Kraft MG (version 2) (version 2) ...
AGCAGCAGCCGGTCGCCGACCGACACGCTCTCGATGATTTCGGGATGGGGCAGGTAGACACGATCGAGCGTGCCGGGCTTGTCGGTGCTGTCAAGAATGAAGCTCTGGCCCGCCACCAGTTGCACCGCGCCTTCGGCGAAGCGGCCGACGCGCAGCTTCGGGCCCTGCAAATCGGCAAGGATGCCGAGCGGATGGCCGAGGGTCTTTTCGACATTGCGGATGCGCTCGACCGTCTGGTGCAGGACCTCATGGCTGGCATGGCTCATATTGATGCGGAACACATCCGCACCCGCCCGCGCCAGATCCTCGATCATCCGCTCCTCATGGCTCGAAGGACCTAGCGTCGCAACTATCTTTACTCGTCTCAGCCGTCTCATTGCGTGTCCAAGCCCTCGGTCTCCATGCCGTCTTCCGGCGGCACGTCAATGGTTATGTCGTCCGTTTCCCCCATGGGCTCGCCCAAGCCGTCTTCATCGGGGCCGACAATGCTGGGATTGCCGGCATTGTCCGTCAATTGCATCGTCCAGTCGGTGCGGTTCTGTGTATCGATTTCAAAGAACCCGGTGCGCTCATAACCGCGCGCCAGGCAATCCTCAACCCCGAATATTGTGAAGGTTTCGTCACGCGTGCACATGAAAACCGAACCATCCCAGGCGCCGCCGCCAATATCGTCGACGGCATAGAGGTAGTAAAAGCGCTTTTCGAGGTCGCCCTGGTAGAGCACGCGGCAATCGCCGGGAGGGGCCTGCCACCAGCCTTCGCTCATCCAGCCCCGCTCGGCGCGATATCCCAGCGCCACGGAGACGAGGTTGCCGGTTTCGTTGCAGATCCTGAGATCGGCCTTGGCCGGCACGGAAAAAAACAGCAGGCTGGAAACCAGCACGCCGAAAAGGGTCAGGCTGAAGCGGAGTCGGTGCGCAAGCATGCTGGCAATCATATAAATTCGACAACGGTTTGACCGCATGGAGCGGCACGCGTCAATGGCTAAAGGTCCGATTTGACGGAATTGCGAAGCTTGGGGGATGTGTGTGTGGATTGGGCTCAAAAGCGCTTGAACCAAGCCTCCGGCTGATGTTGAACCTAGGGCCAAGAAAAAGGATTGGACTATGGCCGAAGACAGCGTTGCCCAGGACCAGCTCAGGGCATTCATCGAGCGCATCGAGCGCATGGAAGAAGAAAAGGCGGCCATTGCCGCCGATATCAAGGAAATCTATGCCGAAGCCAAGGGCAATGGCTTCGACACCAAGATCATCCGGCAGATCGTGCGCATCCGCAAGCAGGACCACAATGAGCGCATGGAGCAGGAAGCCCTGCTCGAACTCTATATGAGTGCGCTCGGCATGGTTGCGGCACCCGCCGAAGACTGAGCCGGTTTCGTCATCGCTTGCAATATTCGGCCTGTCCCGGCAGCGGGGCAGGCCTTTTACTATGGCAGCCTATAGCGCGAGGAGGCGCAGCCATTGCGCTGCCAATAGGCCTCGACAGGCTGGAAGCGGCCATTGGCCAGCATTTCGAGATGCGCGGCATAGGCCATGGCCCGGCACTCATCGGGGCCGGCGACCACATGCACGAGTTCATGCAGGATCGTCGTTACCCGCAGGGCGTCGGCGCCGGGCATGAAAAATTGCGGACACAGGAAGAGGAACGTGTCGGCGGTGCCATCGACGCGCCCGACATAGGCGGCGAATTTCCGGCAGGAGCCGTTCTCATTGGTCTCGATCACGAATTGCAGCGCGCCGTCCGGCGTCTGCTGGCGCAGCAGGGCCGCGGCATAGCTTGCAGTGTCGACGCCCATGATCGTGCCGGATAATGCGGGTGCGGCGCGGTTGAAAACTTCCCGTGCCGCGCGAAGCGCATTATCGAGCGCCGGTTCGGCGGCGACCTGTGCGGTGCCGAGACAGACCAGCACCACAGCCAGCAAATGGCGCAGCAAAGCGGCGACACCCCGCATGCGGTCAGGAGATCTGGGCGATGGCCGCGCGCATGGCGGCTTCGTCATAGCCGAGGGCGCGCAGGGCCGCCGAGACGATGCCGGCCCGGTCGAGCCCGGCATCGGCATACATATCGGCCTGCGTCGCGTGCTCGACGAAGCGATCCGGAATCATCAGCGGGCGGAAGCGCAGCTTGCCGTCGAGCAGGCCATTGCCGGCGAGGAAGGTCGCCACATGGCTGCCGAAGCCGCCGATCGAGCCTTCCTCGGTCGAGATCAGCACGTCATGGCTTTCGGCGAGGCGCGCGGTCAGTTCCTCGTCGAGCGGTTTCAGGAACCGCGCATCGGCGATAGTCGGGTTGAGCCCGAGGGCCGCGAGCTTTTCGGCCGCCGCCAATACTTCACCGAGCCTTGTGCCATAGGAGAGAATGGCGATGGTCGCACCCTGGCGCAGCAGGCGGCCCTTGCCGATGGGCAGGATTTCGCCGCGCGCCGGCATGTCGACGCCCATGCCATCGCCACGCGGGTAGCGGAAGGCGATGGGGCCGTTGTCATAGGCGGCGGCGGTCGCAACCATATGCTTAAGTTCGGCTTCATCGGCGGCGGCCATATGGACGATGCCCGGAATGGCGCCGAGATAGGCATTGTCGTAATTGCCGGCATGGGTGGGACCGTCGGCACCGACATAGCCGGCCCGGTCGATGGCGAAGCGCACCGGCAGATGCTGGATGGCGACGTCATGCACCACCTGGTCATAGGCGCGCTGCAGGAAGGTCGAATAGAGAGCGCAGAAGGGCCGCATGCCTTCGCTGGCGAGCCCTGCCGCAAAGGTGACGGCATGCTGCTCGGCAATGCCGACATCGAAGGTCCGGCTCGGGAACAGCTCCGCAAACCGGTCGAGCCCGGTGCCCGAGGGCATGGCCGCGGTGATGGCGACGATGGACGGATCAGCTTCCGCCTCCTGGATGAGGCTTTCGGCAAAGACCGAGGTGTAGGAGGGCGCATTGGACGGCGCTTTGGCCTGGGCGCCGGTAATGACGTTGAACTTGGAGACGCCGTGATATTTATCGGCGGCGTTCTCGGCCGGGCCATAGCCCTTGCCCTTCTTGGTCACGACATGGACAAGCACCGGGCCGTCGCCGGTGTCGCGGACATTTTCGAGAACCGGCAGCAGATGGTCGAGGTTATGCCCGTCTATGGGGCCGACATAGTAGAAACCCAGCTCTTCGAACAGCGTGCCGCCGGTGAAGAAGGAGCGGGCGAATTCCTCGGTGCGGCGCGCCGGCTCGTGCAGGAACTGCGGCAGCTTCTTGGTGATCGACTTGGCCGTCTGGCGCATGCCGCGATAGACGGGGCCGGAGACGAGCCGCGCGAGATAGGCGCTCATCGCCCCGGTCGGCGGGGCGATCGACATGTCGTTGTCGTTGAGAATGACGATGAGGCGCGCATCCATGGCGCCGGCATTGTTCATGGCCTCATAGGCCATGCCGGCGGACATGGAGCCGTCGCCGATAACGGCGACGACATGGCGCGGCACGCCCTGCATTTCGCTGGCGACCGCCATGCCGAGCCCGGCCGAAATCGAGGTCGAGGAATGACCGGCGCCGAACGGGTCGTATTCGCTTTCGGCGCGGCGGGTGAAGCCGGAAAGTCCGTCCTTCTGGCGCAGCGTGCGGATGCGGTCGCGCCTGCCGGTCAGCACCTTGTGGGGATAGGCCTGATGGCCGACATCCCAGATGATGCGGTCATGCGGCGTATCGAACACGGCATGGAGCGCCACCGTCAGTTCGATGACGCCGAGGGCCGAGCCGAGATGGCCGCCGGTGACGGAGACGACGTCGATCACCTCATTGCGCAACTCATCGGCAAGCTGGCGCAGATTTTCGCGCGGGGCGGCGCGCAGATCCGCCGGAGAGTGGATGGTGTCGAGCAGGGGAGTAAGCGGCTTTTCGGCCAAGATCGAGGATCCCTTTGCCAGTGTGCTGGCGTTCAAACCTGTTTAGGCGTTGCACCCTGGCTTTGCAACCATGCCCCGCCGGCGACGGAGCTAGGTGGAGATCATGCTGGAAATGGGGCGAAGGCTAGTTTGCCACAGCCGGAACGAAGCGCGTATGGCTCAGAACCGCCGGTTGGTCGCCGACAGCCATGACGATGGCATGGCTACCAAGCTCGGCCGTCGGGTTGAAATCCGGAGCCGGGCGATCGCTGATGCTGGCGAAATGGCCCGAACTCAGCGCGGCGGGCGCGGTGAACACATTCAGCGCATGTTCGAGATCGGGAGCGACGAGATCGCGGCTTCCCGTCCCGCCGGAGGAGGCGACCATATCGGCCAGGGCCTCCGCGACAGGGGCGGGCGTATTCTGTTTCTCGACGGCGCCGAACGTGTTGTCGAAAAGGCCGGCAAGGCCGCCGCCGAGTGCGGCGGTCTGGATATTCTGGGCGGCGGGGACGAGCGCGGGCTTGGGCGGCAATGCCGGCGGCAGCAACGTTCCCGTGGGTGCGGCCGGTGCCGCGGGTGTCACTGGCGCGTTGTCGCCGATCAGCATTTCGAGCGCCCGTTCGGCCTCCGGCTCCTGCGGCATGGGCGCGGCATAGGCGGCGAGAACGGCTTCGGGCTGCTGCCCGCCGAGATCGGCCGGGCGCGGCTGCGGCACGGGCTGGCCGAGCGCGGCCAGGGCGGTCACGGCGGTTTCGCCGCCTTCGGGCGGGCGGGCGGCGGTCGTCGCCACCAGCATGGCCTGCGATTTCATCGCCGGGATCGGCGCGGTTTCGGCTGTTGGGAGGACTTCTGCTTCGGTCAGCGGGTTGCTGCCCTGGGTCGCAAAGGGCAGATTTGCCGGATCGACGGCGGCCATCTGGACGGGTGCGCCGAGTGCTGCCGGGCGCGTCATCGGGATCGGCGCGACCTTGGGGCTCGTGGCGGCGACTTCGACGCGCGACGGCGCGGCGGGCGCCCCAGCCGTCTCGACCGGCTTGTCGCCATTGCCGAACAGCATATCCATCAGCGTGCGGCCGGAGCCGCCGGTATTTTCGGCGTAGCGGGTGGCACCGTTACAGGGCACGCGATGGCATTGCTGCCACTCGGCCTGGGCCAGCTTGTAGCCCTGCTGCGACAGCGGGCGCCCATTGGTGGGCAGATGCATGGTCCGGCCATCGGGAAAGACCTCGCGCAATTGCGCTTCGGTCATGCGCGGCCAGGCGCGTACGCTGCCGGTATCGAGATGGACGAAAGGGCTGCCGGAGGTGGGATAATAACCGACGCCGCCGACCTGATGCTTCATGGCGACGGCCCGCAGCTTGGCGAGGGGGACGCCGGGAATGAAGAAATCCATGGCCTTGCCGCGCATGTGCTGCGAATTCTCGGCGACCCCCGAGGAGGTCTTGCGCAGCATGGCATTGGTGGCCGGCGCGCGATAGGCGGAAACGATATTGACGGGCTGGGTGGCCCCGACCTCCTGATAGACCTCCCAGATAAGGTCGAACAGCATCGGGTCCATCTTGGCCGGCTCGTTGCGCCGCCAGTCGCGCAGGAACTGGTTGAGCTGGTCGAGACCCGACTGCACATAGCGTCCATTGCGCTTGAAGGTGATGCGGGCGGTCTCGCCGGTATGGGTGTAGTGGAGATAGAGGCTGCGCTCGTCAGCGGCGTTCGCCTCCACCGTCAGGGACGGCAGCACAGCGGTAATGCTCATAAGGGCGGCCATCGACAGCCGCACGATATGGTGCCTGATCAAGATACTCGTCCCCGTCCATCGCCATGCCCGGACATGCCGGGCGGCCTATGTGTTGACTACAATTGCGCGATGTTAGCGCGAAGTCGCGTAAAACTTATTAACGCTAACGCCGCTTCATGATTTCTGCTGACGACGCCCTCTGGAGACCGTTTTTAAGGGCAAAACCGGGCTGAACCAAGGCGAAAATGTAAAGCAGATATTAAGGTGCCCCGCCAAATGGCGAGGCACGGCAAGGCGTTAGCTCAGGATGCGTTCAGCGCTTCGATCAGCCTGGCATTGTGGCCATAGACATCGCCGAAGGAGCGGATGGAGCCGTCGGGCTGCACGCGGAGGGTGAAATAGGCCAGATGCACCGGGATCTGGTGCTCCGGATTCACCCAGCGTTCGGAGGGGCCGAACATGGCTTCGAGCGAGGCGCGGCTGATGCTGGTTTCATTGGCCGTCAAATGCTCGGCGAATTCCATCGGGTTCTCGACGCGCACGCAGCCATGGCTGAAAGCGCGGGCGGCGCGCTGGAACAGGCCTTTCGAGGGCGTGTCGTGCAGATAGACGTCATGCTTGTTGGGAAACAGGAACTTGATCTGGCCGAGCGAATTGGCCGGACCAGGCCGCTGGCGGACGCCGAAGGGAAAGCTGCCGGTGATGGCGGGCCAGTTGACCGAATAGGGGCTGATGACCTGGCCGTTATAGAGCAGTTCCATGTTCTGCCCGTCGATATAAGCCGGATTGACCCGCGCCTTGGGCACGATCTCGTTGTTGACGATGGATGACGGCACGTTCCAGTAGGGGTTCACCACGATGTGCCGGATATTGTCCGAAAAGATCGGCGTCTGGTTCTTGGCCGTGCCGACGACGATGCGGGTGGTGTAATCCACCTGGCCGTCGCGATTGATGGTCAGCCGGAATTCGGGGATGTTGACGAAGACGTTGAACTTGCCGAGGTCCTCGGGCATCCAGCGCCAGCGTTCCATATTGGCGATGATGTCGGCGCGGCTCACCGGGCCGCTGCCATTGATGGCGGCGATGGTTGCGGGGCCGGTGACGCCATCGGCATCGAGCCCCTGGCTTTCCTGGAAGGACTTGACGGCGGCGACCAGCGCATCGTCGTAAACCAGCGAAGGGTCGGCCGGCAGCTTCAGGCGCGTGCGCAGCAGCGGCACGCGCGGATCGCTCATGCCCGGCTTCAGTGCCGCGCCATCGCCGATGGGCGCGGGGCGCTCGACGGTCTCGTCATATTGCGCGAGCGCCGCCTTGAGGGCGAGAAATTCGGGGTGCTTGGGCTCGAGTTCGCCGAGCACGGCTATCGGATCGGGGCTCGAGGCGAGCTTGATGAGCAGCGCCGCCTCGTCGATGGCCTTGGGCTGGATATCCAGCAGGGGCGAGATCGATTGCGGGCGGATGCGGCCGGTATGGATATGGGTCGCATAGCGCATGGTGGCGCGCGAGAAGGCGGTTTCGAGCGCCGCCATCCGGGCCGGATCGTTGGCGGCGGCCGTGACGTCGAGATCGGGCGTCAGATAATCGCTGGGGCGAAGGCCTTCGCTGGCGGCGGCCTTGAAGAGCTCCAGAATCTTCTGGGCCGGCGCCGAGAAGGCGACCTGGCCGGAGCCCGTCTGATCCAGCCAGATCGGCTCGAAATGACGGCTGCCGTAGAAGAAATAGAGCTTTTGCGCCTCTTCATAGGCGGTGCTGTTCTTGGGGGCGCTGTAATAGGCGTCGGCGAGGCCGATCTTGATGGTCGCGGCAAGATCGCTCTCGGGCGGGGCGATGACGATGCGCTGGAGCCCGAGGGCGGCGACGTCCTGCGCCGAAGCGGGCACGCTCGCGCCGACGCCGGCGAAAACGGCGAGGAGACAGACCACCAGGTTTTTCATTTGAACTCCATGCACGGCTACAAATTTGCAGGCGTTTTGCCGAATCTTGCGCAGACTCAACCGCCATCCCGCGCTACGAGGTATTACTCATGAAATCTTAACGGGTAGCAATCGCTCGCAATGTTGTGAGGGCTGTGTGTGATCGGCGCGCAACGCTTTCGGTGCGCCGACAGGCATGTAGTTGGCAGGGCCGGAGTTTCCGGCGGCTCTCAGGCGGCCGCGTCGCTGACGATGGCGTCGGTGAGCCCGTATTCGTGCAATTTCCGGTAGAGCGTCGAACGGCCGATCTTCAGGGCCCGGGCGACGCGCGACATGTGACCGCCATAATGCTGGATAGCGAAGACGATGGCGGCGCGCTCGATTTCGGCGAGGGCCGCAACCTCCCCCACCGGATCGAGAAAGCGATCCGGCGCATTGGCGGTTTCGGCGGCGCGGGCAGGGGCAGTGGCGTCGTCGATGTGAACAGGCGCGGCCGGGACCGGCGCGGTCTCGGTGGCCTCGGCGGCGCTGGCGCGGCCATGGGCCTGGGCGACGATCTGCGGAAAATCGACGGTTTCGAGATAGCCGCCATCGCACAGCACGATGGCGCGATAGACGGTGTTTTCAAGCTGGCGGATATTGCCCGGCCAATCATAGCCCGAAAGCAGGTCGAGCGCCGGATTGGAGATGCCGGCAATGCGCTTGCCGGTTTCGGCGGCGAAGCGGGCGATGAAATGCTCGATCAGCGCCGGCAGGTCCTCGATGCGTTCGCGCAGCGGCGGCACATAGATCGGCATGACGTTGAGCCGGTAATAAAGGTCCTCGCGGAACTCGCCGGATTTGGCGAGATTGAGCAGGCGCCGGCTGGTAGCTGCGATGATGCGCACATTGAGCCGTTCCGGGCGCGTGGCGCCGAGGGGGGTAATCTCGCCGTTCTGGATGAAGGCGAGCAGTTTTGCCTGCGTCTCGAGCGGCAGCTCGCCCACTTCCTCGATGAAGAGCGTGCCGCCCTGGGCCTCGGCGAGCTTGCCGGGCTGGTCGGCGGTGACGCCGGGCAGGGCGCCTTTCTTGCAGCCGAACAGCAGGGCCTCGATCGAGGATTGGGGCGGGGTGGCGCAACTGACCGAAACGAAGGCCTTGCCGGCGCGGTCGCCCATGCCCTGGATCAGCCGGGCGACGAGACGCTTGCCGGTGCCTGCCTCCCCCTCGACGAGGACGGGAATGGCGCTTTTGGCGGCCTTGGCGCAGAGCCCGGTGACGCGGGCCATGGCCGGGGCCTTGGCGATCATGTCGGCAGGCGTGAAGGTGCCGGCCTTGCGTGCATGTTCGGCGCGCAGGGCAGCCTGCAGCGTTTCGAGCTTCATTGCATTTCTGAGCGAAACGATGAGGCGTTCCGGGGCCACGGGCTTGACGAAGAAATCGGCGGCGCCCTGACGCATGGCGGTGACGACGGTTTCGAGCGAGGCGCTGGCGGTCTGGATGATGACGGGCGTGGTCAGCCCTTCGCGCGCCATGGTTTCCATCACCCCCATGCCGTCGAGATCGGGCATGACGAGGTCGAGAATCATGGCGCCGAGCGTGCGGTCTTCGCGCAATATGGTGAGGGCCTGTTCGCCGCCGGTGGCGGTGACCGGCTTGAAGCCGGCCCGGTTGGCGATTTCGGCCGTCAAACGCAGCTGTGCCGGGTCGTCGTCAACAATCAGAACGCGCGTCATGGAACTCCAGTCTTTTTTTGCTTTACTGCTCGAATCGCAGTGTGCTGTTTTGGGAGCAGCATGGGCAGACCCGCTTAAGAGGGGATTAATCATAGCGAATTTGCCGAAGGGCAGGTTCGGTCCCCGTTAGCGGCCCCCCATCGCAGCAAGGAGATGAAATGACCGACACTATGGAAGAATCCGGCACGAAGTTCCTCGGAACCGTCTTCGTGATCTCGGGCGTGTTGTGGATCGGGCTGGCGGTGATCGTCGCCATCATGGTGACGATGGGCCAGGCCCGCGTCGCGCCGCCCCCGGCCGAGCCGCCCGCCGTGACCGCACCTGCGGCCGACTAGCGCTCCCTCGCCCCTTCACAGCGCGGCGCTCGCTGGCTAAGGTCCGCCGCGATTGGACCATAGCCGGAGAGCCGAGGATGAGCGAAGCGACAAGCCTGAAGGGGCACAACCAGTTCGGCGCGCTGCCGGTTTGGGATCTGTCCGACCTCTATCCGGGCCGCGACAGCGCCGCCTTCAAGGCTGATCTCGACAAGGCGAGGGCCGATGCCGCCGCTTTCGAGGCGGACTACAAGGGCAAGCTCGATGAACTGACCCGCTCGGGCCGGCTCATCGAGGCCATCCGCCGCAGCGAGGCGCTGGGCGACCTCACCGGCAAGCTCGGCTCCTATGCCTTTCTCCAATATGCGCAGGATACCGGCGCGCCCGAGCGCGCCAAATTCATGGGCGACACCAATGAAGCGCTGACGAGCCTGTCGACGCGCGTGCTGTTCTTCGAACTCGAACTCAACCGCATCGAAGACGAGGTGCTGGAGGCGGCGCTTGCCGGCGACGCCGAACTCGCCCGCTATCGCACCTGGTTCGCCGAATTGAGGAAAGCCAAGCCCTATCAGCTCGACGAGAAGCTCGAAGAGCTGTTCCACGACAAATCGGTCACCGCCTTTTCGGCCTGGAACCGGTTGTTCGACGAGACCATGGCGAGCCTCCGCTTTGATGTCGATGGCGAAGTGCTCAATCTCGAAGCGACGCTCCACCTTCTCTCCGAGCGCGACGAGACGAAGCGCGAAAGCGCCTATCATGCGCTGGCGAAGGTGCTCGCCGACAATGCGCGCCTCTTCACCCACATCACCAATGTCCTCGCCAAGGACAAGGAAATCTCCGATCGCTGGCGCGGCTATGAGGATATCGCCGATAGCCGCCATATGGCCAATTCGGTCGAGCGCGAAGTGGTCGATGCGCTGCAGGCGGCGGTGCAGGAGGCCTATCCGCGCCTCAGCCATCGCTATTACAAGATGAAGGCCAGATGGTTCGGCAAGGACCAGCTCAATGCCTGGGACCGCAATGCGCCGCTGCCGACCAGCGACGAGCGCGTGTTCGACTGGGAAACGGCCAAGGCGACCGTGCTCGAAGCCTATGGGCGGTTCTCGCCCAAGCTCGCGGAAGTCGCCATGCCCTTCTTCGATTCCGGCTGGATCGACGCGCCGGTGGCCGAAGGCAAGCTGTCGGGCGCCTTCGCCCATCCGACGGTGCCGAGCGCCCATCCCTATCTCATGCTCAACTATCTCGGGCGCTCGCGCGACATCATGACGCTCGCCCATGAATTGGGGCATGGCGTCCATCAGCGGCTCGCCGCCGCGCAAGGGCCGCTGCTTGCCAATACGCCGCTGACGCTGGCCGAAACCGCCAGCGTTTTCGGCGAGATGCTGACCTTCCGGTCGCTGCTCGACAAGACCACCGATCCGGCGCAGCGCTTCGCGCTTTTGTCCTCGAAAGTGGAGGATATGCTCAATACGGTGGTGCGGCAGATCGCCTTTTACAGCTTCGAGCGCAAGGTCCACACCGCGCGCCGGCAGGGCGAACTCAGGACCGAAGAGATCAATGCGATCTGGATGGAGGTGCAGGCGGAATCGCTCGGGGAGGGCATCAGGCTCAATGAGGGCTATGATATCTTCTGGACCTATATTCCCCATTTCATCCACTCGCCCTTCTACGTCTATGCCTATGCATTCGGCGATTGTCTTGTTAACTCGCTCTACGCACAGTATGAGAAGACAAGCGAGGGCTTCGCGGAGCGGTATTTCGACCTGCTGAAGGCTGGGGGAAGCAAGCATCATTCCGAATTGCTGGCGCCCTTCGGGCTCGACGCCAAGGACCCGAAGTTCTGGTCTCTCGGCCTGTCGATGATCGAACGATTGATCGACGAACTGGAAGCAACCCCTCAACCCCAGGGCTGAGGGTCAGACTTTAGCCGTAAGGCTGAAGGTGAACTTAAGACGACTATATTTTTGAGGACGAAATGGCCAAGACGCCAGCACCAAAACCGGTACATGAGAGCGCCGCGGATTTTGCCGAGCACGAACGGACCTATGACGGGTTCATCAAGGGGACCAAATGGGTCGTTATCGCCACCGTGGTGATGATGGTCATTCTGTATTTCCTCATCAATCCCTGATCTTTCCGGCAAAGCAGCCGCAGCGCTGAGCCTGCCTCTGGCAGGCGGGCAGGAGACTTTTCCATGAAAATCGCAATCGTCCGCGAAACTTTCGACGGCGAAAACCGCGTTGCCGCCACACCTGAGACCGTCGGCAAGCTGATCGGGCTCGGTGCCAGCGTCAGCCTCGAAAAGGGCGCGGGGCTCGGTTCCCGTTTCACCGATGCCGACTATCAGACGGCCGGTGCCACTCTCACCAATACCGCCGCCGAAGCGCTCAGGGACGCCGAGATCGTCCTGACCGTGCGGCGCCCGGCAGCCGCCAAGCTGGCCGGCGTCGCCAAGGGTGCGCTGGTGATCGGCGCGCTCGATCCCTATGGCAATGAGGCGGATGTCGCCGCGCTCGCCAAGGCCGGCGTCACTGCCGTCGCCATGGAATTCATGCCGCGCATCACCCGCGCGCAGGTGATGGATATCCTGTCCTCGCAGGCCAATCTCGCCGGCTATCAGGCCGTCATCGATGCCGCCGGCGCCTTCGACCGCGCCATGCCGATGATGATGACCGCCGCCGGCACGGTGCGGCCCGCCAAGGCCTTCGTCATGGGCGCCGGCGTTGCCGGCCTTCAGGCCATCGCCACCGCCAAGCGCCTCGGCGCAGTGGTGACCGCGACCGACGTGCGCGCCGCTGCCGGCGAGCAGGTCGAATCGCTCGGCGCCAAATTCATCATGACCGATGCGCTCAAGGATGCCTCGGGCACAGGCGGCTATGCCCGCGAACTGACCAAGGAAGAGCAGGCCGCCCAGGCCGAGCTCGTCGCCGGCCATATCGCCAAGCAGGATATCGTCATCACCACCGCGCTGATTCCGGGCCGTCCGGCCCCGAAGCTCGTCACCAAAGCCATGGTCGAATCCATGGCGCCCGGTTCGGTGATCGTCGACCTTGCGGCCGAACGCGGCGGCAATGTCGAACTGACACAGCCGGGCAAGGTGGTCGACCATAATGGCGTGACCATTATCGGCTACACCAATGTGCAGGGCCGCATTCCGAGCTCGGCCAGCCAGCTCTATTCGCGCAATCTCGTTTCCTTCCTCGAAACGCTGATCGACAAGGCGGAAAAGAAGCTCGCCATCAACTGGGATGACGAACTGGTCAAGGCGACCGTCCTCACCCGCGACGGCGCAGTGGTGCATCCGAACTTCGTTGCGACCGCTGCCGCGGCCGCCACGCCTGCGGCACAAGCCGCCGTCGCCAAGCCGGCGCCGGTGGTGCCTGCGGCAACGGATGCCGCCACGCCGCAGGATGCGCCGGTCAAGGCCGGTGCCGCCAAAGCGCCGCGGCGCGCTGCCGCCAAAAAGCCCGCCGCAACGGCTGATGCCGCTGCCCCGGCGGAAGCGGCGCCGGTAAAAAAGGCCCCGGTGCGCCGCGCCAAGGCCCCGGCTGCGCCCGCTGACGGTGCGGCTCCCGCCGCCGCCGAGCCCGCCAAGAAGCCGGCCACGCGCCGGACCGCGGCCAAGAAACCCGCTTCTCCAGCCAAGGATACGGAATAATGGAAGCAACGGCAGAACAGAGCGCCGATGTGATCGCGGCGGTTGCCCATGGCGTCACCGGTGGCGCGATCGATCCCTTCACCTTCCGGCTCGCCATTTTCGTGCTCGCCATCTTTGTCGGCTATTTCGTGGTCTGGAGCGTGACGCCGGCCCTGCATACCCCGCTGATGAGCGTGACCAACGCCATTTCCTCGGTGATCGTGGTGGGTGCGCTCCTCGCCGTCGGCGTGCAGCTTGCCGCAGACGCCAACTGGGTCTCGAAGCTGTTCGGCTTCATCGCCCTGGTGTTTGCGAGCGTGAACATCTTCGGCGGGTTCCTCGTCACCCAGCGCATGCTGGCAATGTACAAGAAGAAGGGTTGATTAGATGATCTCGGGGGATATCTCAGCCCTTCTCTATCTCGTCTCGGGCGTTCTCTTCATCCTGGCGCTGCGCGGGCTTTCGAGCCCGGCCAGCTCGCGCCAGGGCAATACTTTCGGCATGGTCGGCATGGCCATCGCCATCGTCACGACGCTGCTCGTTGCAGCGCCCTCCGATGTGATGAGCTGGGTGCTGATCATTGGCGGCCTTGCCGTCGGCGGTGGCATCGGCGCCTATATGGCCCGCACCGTGAAGATGACCGACATGCCGCAGCTCGTCGCGGCCTTCCACTCGCTGGTCGGTCTTGCCGCCGTGTTCGTGGCGGCGGCAGCCCTCTATGCGCCGGAAGCCTTCGGCATCGGCGTCGTCGGTGACATCCACGCCCAGGCCCTGGTCGAAATGTCGATCGGCGTTGCCATCGGTGCCTTCACCTTCACCGGCTCGGTCATCGCCTTCGCCAAGCTCAACGGCAATATGAGCGGCAAGCCGATCATGCTGCCGGCGCGCCATGCCATCCACATCGTCATCGGCGTTGTGCTGATCGGGCTCATCTGGGCTTTCGCCACCGGCGGCGATCCGACGCTGTTCTGGATCATCACCGTTCTGGCGCTGGTGCTGGGCGGCCTGATGATCATCCCGATCGGCGGCGCCGACATGCCCGTCGTCGTGTCCATGCTCAATTCCTATTCGGGTTGGGCCGCGGCCGGTATCGGCTTCACCCTCGGCAATACCGCGCTGATCATCACCGGTGCGCTGGTGGGCTCGTCGGGTGCGATCCTCAGCTACATCATGTGCCGGGCGATGAACCGCTCCTTCATCTCGGTCATTCTTGGTGGCTTCGGTGCCGATACGTCGTCGGCTGGCGCGGCCGAGGAAGATAACCGCCCGGTCAAGCAGGGCGCGGCCGACGATGCCGCCTTCCTGATGAAGAATGCCGGCAAGGTCATCGTCGTCCCCGGCTATGGCATGGCCGTGGCCCAGGCCCAGCATGCTCTCAGGGAAATGTCGGATCTGCTCAAGGCCAATGGCGTCGAAGTCAAATATGCCATTCACCCGGTGGCGGGCCGCATGCCCGGCCACATGAACGTGCTTCTGGCCGAAGCCAATGTGCCTTATGACGAAGTGTTCGAGCTCGAGGACATCAACTCGGAGTTCGCCCAGTCCGACGTGGCCTTCGTCATCGGTGCCAATGACGTCACCAACCCGGCGGCCAAGACCGACAAGTCCTCGCCGATCTACGGCATGCCCGTCCTCAATGTCGAGGATGCCGGCACGGTGCTGTTCATCAAGCGCGGCATGTCGGCCGGTTATGCCGGCGTCCAGAACGAGCTGTTCTTCAAGGACAATACGATGATGCTGTTCGGCGATGCCAAGAAGGTCACCGAAGACATCGTCAAGGCCCTCGGCCACTGAGGTTTCCGATAGAATGAAAAAGGCCCGCTTCGGCGGGCCTTTTATTTTGGATGCTACAAGAGCACAACCACCGCCTTTCCCGCGGGCTTGACCCGCGGGCCGGTTGGAGAGTCGGCGAGTGGGAGAGAGGCCCGCGGGTCAAGCCCGCGGGAAAGACGGTGGGTAACGAAATCCGTGCCCCGTCAATGCCCTCTCAATAATGCGGCGGCGGGCGCTCCGTCGCCGGGTCGGCAATATAACTTCCCGACCGCACCTGCTCTTCCAGCACATCCACCCGCCGGCGCAGCGTTTCGATCAGCGTCCATTGTTCGGTGATCATCGCATTCAGCTCCTCGATGGTCTGGTCCTGGTGGGCGATGCGGATTTCGAGGGCATCGAGCCGTTCGGTTTCAGTCATCATCGGTCTCCGGGGCTGCGAGCAAAAGGCGGGGGCCGGCGCCCTGGCCCGCCAGGGTATCGTCGGGATTGCGCAACGGGCATTCGCGGGTCGAAAGGCATCCGCAGCCAATGCATCCGTCGAGGCTGTCGCGCAGGCGTATGAGGCCGGCAATGCGCCGGTCGAGCGCTTCATGCCACGAGCGGGCGAGGCGTGACCAGTCCTTCTGGTTCGGCGCATGGTCGAGAGGCAGGCCGGACAGCGCCTCGGCGATCTCGGCGAGCGAAATGCCCAAATCCTGCCCGATGCGAATAATGCCCAGGCGGCGCAGCACGCTGCGATCATAGCGGCGCTGATTGCCGCCGGTGCGGGTCGAGGCGATCAGCCCCTTGGTTTCGTAGAAATGGAGGGCGGAAATGGCGATGCCGCTGCGCTCGGCCACTTCGCCCACACTCAGCTGGCGCGCCAACATTTGTGCTTGACCTCAACTTTGGTTGAGGTCCTACCATGGGCGCATAGTCATACCAAGACCGTGCTGAGGGCGTTTCCATGGATATCCTGTTCAATCTTCTGCTGTTCATTCATCTCGTGGCGCTGACTTTCGCGGCGACGGCGGCGATCGTCATGCCGTTCGTCGCGCAAACGGTCATGGCCGGTGCGCCGGAAGGGCGGGCGCTCTTCGGCACGCTCGCCAAGCGTTTCAGCGTCAATTCGCAGGCCGGCCTCGGCATCCTGATCCTGAGCGGGCTTGCCATGCTGTTCCTGCGCTATGGGGGCTTTGGCGGGCTCAGCCCGTGGTTTCACGTCAAGATGACGCTGATCGTCGCCATGATCGTCGTGCTGGTTACGGGACGCCTGGGCAAGATCACGCCCCAGATACAGGTCTGGGCCACGCGTATCCTGCTGCTGGGCATCATCTTTTCAGCCGTCATGACCTTCGGCTAGGCCACTTCCGGTTCGCGCTACTGTGTTGACGTATACGGAACCCTTTCGGCCCATCGGCCATTGGTTCTGGCAACGACGCAGCGGCAGGAGCCGGAAATGGCAGAAATCTGGAGCGATTTCGAACGTGATTACCCGATCGGCCATGGCCGGTCGGAAGCCGTAAAGGCCGGAGTCAGCGCCGCCTTGCCGATCGCGGCTTTTCTGGGCGTTCATGTGCTGGGCCAGGCGCTCGGTCTCGACGCCATCTACCCGAAACTGCCCTTTGGCCTGCCTGCATGGTCCAATGCCCTGGCACTGGCGGTGACGCTGCCCATGTGGGGCTATGCCCATTTCCTCGTGTCAGGCCGTGGTCCTTCGGGGCGGATCGCCGGGCGATGGATCGTCGTCTTTGCCGGCCTCCTCCTCGTGCTTCCCTTTGCCCTTGCCAGTTTCGATGCTTTCTTCGGCGGCATTTTCTCGCTGGTCGTCCTTCTGTCCGGCATTATTGCCGCTGGCCGTGCCGGGGCGATATCCGGGCGCGCGGGCCTGCTGTTGCTGCCGGGGCTGCTGTGGACCGGTGTGGGCGCATTGGCGGGCTTTGGCGCCGTTGCCGGCGGCTGGTCGCCTCCCTTCGCGCTCATGAACAGGCAGAACTAGGCGGATCCGTTCCGGGCGGTTACCTTTGTGTGCTGTCTTGCGAGCCGGGGCATTCCGGGCCATGTGAAGATGGCCCGATTGCTCTGCCGAAAAGGACCCACAGCACATGAAAACCCTCAAGATCGACGTCTTCACCGATGTGGTGTGCCCCTGGTGCCTTGTCGGTTCGGTGCGGCTCGACAAGGCCATTGCCGCCTTGCCGGACGACATAGAGGTGATCGTCGAGAACCATCCCTTCTATCTCGATGCCAGCACGCCTAAGGAGGGCGTGGTGGTGGCCGATATGCTGCGCGAGCGCTACGGCAAGGAACCCAGGGAAATGTGGGAGCGAGTGGAAGGCGAAGCGCGAAAAAGCGGCATCGATCTCGACCTGTCGCAACAGCCGCGCATGTTCCCCACCGCCAAGGCCCACACCATCACCCGGCTCGCCAGACCCAATGGCAATCAGCATGAACTCGCCAATGCCATTGCCGAAGCCTATTTTCTGGGGCATCGTCAGATCAACGACGACAATGTGCTGGCCGATATCGCCGTGGAATTCGGCTTCGACCGGGGGGACGCACTGGACGCCATGAATGACGCGCACGAACTCGGCATCACCGAGCAATTGGCAACGCAAGCCGCCCAGCAGGGCATTCGCGGCGTGCCTTTCTTCGTCTTCGGCGAAAAATATGCGCTTTCCGGCGCCCAGCCGCAGGAAGTCTTCGAACAGGCCCTCGACAAGATCATTGCGGAGCTGTGATTGAAGCTTTTGCGCGGCGTACTCATCTGGGCCATCGTCATCATCGTCATCGCCTATGGCGGCGTCGTCGGCGCCATGTATGTGCTGCAGCGGCCGCTCCAATATGAATCGCAAGGGTCGATCACCCCGCTTGCCGATACCGGCATAGCCAGCGCCGAGGATGTCGCCATTCCCTCGGATGGCAGCATCATCAATGGCTGGTACGCCCCGCCCCAGGCGGGCAAGCCGGTCATTCTCTACTACAAGGGCAATTCCGGCAGTTTCTCAGCCGAATATGAGCGCTTCGCCCAATGGGTTTCGGAAGGCTACGGGTTTCTCGCCTTCGACTATCGCGGCTTTCCCGCTTCGCCGGGCGAAATCACCCAGCAGCATATTCTCGACGATGCCGTCGCCGCCTTCGACTGGCTCGCGGAAAAGCAGCAGCCCATCGTCATCTGGGGCCGCTCGCTCGGCTCTGGCCCATCGACCTATGTTGCCAGCGTGCGCGACGCCGATGCGCTTCTGCTCGAAACGCCGTTCCTCTCGGCGGTGACGGTCGCCGGCGAACGCTATCCCTATCTGCCAGTCAATTGGGTGATGCTCGACCAGTTCCCGGTCAATCAATGGATCGCCGATGTAACTGAGCCGGTGCTGATCGCCCATGGCACCGCCGATACCGTCATCGACGTGTCCAATGGCGAACGCCTCTATGATCTCGTGCCCAATAAGGACGAACTCTGGATCGTGCCCGACGGCACCCATGTCAGCCTGTGGGACATGGGCATCTGGGGCCACGCCAAACCCTTCTTCGCCCGCGCCGAGGCCGCGGCGGGACGGTAGACGCGGGCAGGCAGTAGGTCTTGGCATTAGAGGCCCTGGCGGCACTAGGGCCTGGCCGCATCACGGCCTCGACTCACCCTCCGTTCTTTCCCACCGCCCGGATCGTCACCCTCGGGCTTGACCCGAGGGTTCTTCACTTTTGGATGCTTCGGCACGTGAAACACCCTCGGGTCAAGCCCGAGGGTGACGATCGGCGGTCGCTTAGATCTTGTGCCTACACCAGCCCCAGATACCCCATCAGCTCCCTCGCTGCCGCTCCGCCCGCGCGGTTTGCCCCAATCGTCGATGCCGACGGTCCATACCCCACCAAATGCACCCTCGGATCTCTCGCCGTCTGCGTCGCGAGCTTCCCCGTCATGGTGATACCGCCGCTTTCCTCGCGCAGCATCAGCGGCATCAGATGATCGAGGGAACTGCGGAACCCCGTACACCACAGGATCACATCCGCTTTCTGCTCCGTGCCGTCCGGCCAGCGCACCCCATCCTCGGTGATTTCCGCGAACATGGGCAGCCGCTTGAGCACACCGCGCTCGCGGATCGCCTCGATGATCGGGGTGCGCCATAGCCCGGTGACGGACACCACCGAAGTCGGCGGCAGGCCTTGGCGGACACGTTCCTCCACCTTGGCGACCGCGGCGCGGCCATCCTCCTCGGTGAAATCGCCGTCGCGGAACACCACTTCCCGACGCGTGACCCAGGTTGTCGTGGTCACGCGCGAAATCTCGTCGAGAAGCTGGATGGCCGAAATGCCGGCCCCGACGATCACCACATGCCTGCCGGCGAACTCGTCGGCATTGCGATAATCCCTGGTGTGCAGCTGCCGCCCCTTGAACCGGTCGGCGCCCGGATAGTCGGGAATGAACGGCTTGGTCCAGGTGCCGGTCGCATTGATGATGCCGCGGGCGGAGAAATTGCCGCGATCGGTCTCGATGCGCAAATGCTTGCCGCGGCTGGTGACGAGCTGCACTGTCACCGGGCGCAACACCGGCAGCTCGAACGCCTTTTCATAAGCCGCGAAATAGTGCGGCACGGCAACCGATGCGCCAACTCGCTCTTCCTTCGTGTCCACCGCATCGGCAAAGCGCATGCCGGGCAGGTCGTGGATACGGTTGACGGTGCTGAGGGTGAGCGAGGGCCAGCGATATTGCCAGGCGCCGCCGGCCTGCGGAGCCTGATCGAGCACGATGAAGCCGCGCCCGGGCGCAAGCTCGCGCTGTTTCAGATGATAGGCGGCGGAAAGTCCGGCCTGGCCGGCGCCGATGACGACGATATCGGCCTTGATCGTCACCCTGGGGGCGGCAATCGGTGGCGGGGCAGGAATGGTATCGGTCATGGCCGGGCGAGGTTATTGGTCACGCCTGAGATAGGCATGCGTCAGGCTCAAACCTAGCCCCGGACAAGCGAAAACGCCGCCCCGAAGGACGGCGTTTCGAATTTCTGTCGCCGGACGCTTACGAGCGCGGCGCGCCGGCGTTGGGACGAGCGGCTGCCGGGCGCGGTGCAGCGGCGATGCCGCTCTCGCGCTGGGCGCGCTTGCGGGCCAGCTTGCGGGCGCGACGGACGGCCTCAGCCTTCTGACGGGCCTTCTTTTCGGAGGGCTTTTCGTAATAGTTGCGAAGCTTCATCTCACGGAAGACGCCTTCGCGCTGCAGCTTTTTCTTGAGCGCGCGCAGCGCCTGGTCAACGTTATTATCGCGAACGATTACTTGCAAAGGTCAACCGCCCTTTCAAAGCCTTGGTCAATGGGTTTGGATAGAAGCGCGAGAGCGATAAAACTCCTGCGCCGACCAGCGCTGCCGGTCACCGTGGGGCGTCTATAGCTCACACAGCGGGGCTTGTCCACTGCCCGGTGCATAAAAACACTGCCGAAAGGCCGCTTTGGTCACGATTGGCGCCGGATTTTGTTGATGTGGCCCATCTTGCGGCCGGGCCGTATCTCGGTCTTGCCATAGAGATGAGGCTGGGTCTCACCGCCGAGTTCGGCGGGAATCGCTACTACTTCGTCGCCGATTAGATTCTGCATCACCACATCGGCCATGCGCGCCGGATCGCCGAGCGGCCAGCCCAGCACGGCGCGGATATGCTGCTCGAACTGGTCGGTGAGGCACACCGCTTCGGTCCAGTGACCGGAATTGTGGACGCGCGGCGCGATCTCGTTGACGAGGAGGTTCGGGCGGCTTTCGCCCGGCACGACGAAGAATTCGACCCCCAGCACGCCCACATAATCAAGTGCGATGACGATGGCCTTGGCGATCATGCCGGCATGCTTTTCGAGCGCCGGCGGAATATCGGCCGGCACCGTGCTGGTGAACAGGATATGGTCGCGATGGACGTTCTCGGCCGGATCGAAGCTTTTGACCTCGCCCGAGACATTGCGCGCCACGACGACCGAGATTTCCTTTTCGAACGGCACGAAGGCTTCGAGCACCAGCGGCTTGGGGCTCAGCGCCGCGAAGGCGGCGGCGGCTTCACCCCGCTCGCGGATGACGCGCTGGCCCTTGCCGTCATAGCCGAGCCGCGTGGTCTTGAGCACGGCGGGCAGGCCGAGCGCGTCGGTGGCGGCTTGGAGCTGTGCAAGGCTTTCGACGGGGTGATAAGGCGCGACCGGAATATTCCTGGCCTGGAGAAACGCCTTTTCCGCAAGCCGATCCTGCGAGATGGCGAGCGCATTGGCGCCGGGGCGCAGAGGCTTGCGTGAGGCGAGAAATTCGGCGGTCGCGGCCGGCACATTCTCGAATTCATAGGTGATGACATCGACCGCATCGGCGAAGGCGGCCAACGCTGCCTCGTCGTCATAGGCGGCGACGGTCTTGTGCGGCGTGACCTCGAAGGCGGGGCTCGTCGGATCAGGGCAGAAGATATGGGTGCGCATGCCGAGCCGGCTCGCGGCGAGGGACAGCATGCGGCCGAGCTGGCCGCCGCCGAGAATGCCGATCATGCTGCCCTGCGGCAGCGGGGAGAGGTCTTGCGCCAATATTTACTCGGGGTCTGAGGGAAAGAGGGGCACGCTGCCGGTCTGTTCGGCGCGGTAGGCGTCGAGCCGGTCGGCAAGGTCCTCGTCGTTGAGCGCAAGGACGGCAGCGGCGAGCAGCGCCGCGTTGATGGCGCCGGGTTCGCCGATGGCGAGCGTACCGACGGGAATGCCGCCGGGCATCTGCACGATGGAGAGAAGGCTGTCCTGCCCGGAAAGCGCCTTGGATTTCACCGGCACGCCGAAGACGGGCAGGGGGGTCATGGCGGCGATCATGCCGGGCAGATGCGCGGCGCCCCCGGCCCCGGCGATAATGATCTTGAAACCGGCCTCGCGGGCAGTGGTCGCAAACTCCACCAGTCGCTCGGGCGTGCGATGGGCCGAGACGATGCGCGCCTCGTATTCGACCTCGAGGGCTTCGAGCGTTTCGGCCGCCAGACGCATGGTCGGCCAATCGGATTGGCTGCCCATGACGATGGCGACGACTGGCTTGGCGAGCATTGGCGTTTCCCCCGTCGCGCTCCGCAAAGCGCGCCATTAGCCCAATTGCCGGCGCAACTCAAGGCGTCAGGCGATGATGTCGGGAATGAGGATGGTTTCGAGCTGGACGATGCGGTCCTTGAGCGCCAGCTTGCGCTTCTTGAGCCGCTGGATCAGCATGCGGTCGGCCACATGCGACAAGGTCAGCGTCTGGATGGCGGCGTCGAGATCGCCATGCTCCTGCCGTTTGGTGGCCAGTTCCAGACCCAGCTTTGCTTCTTGTTCCCGGGTGAGCGACAGCATGGCTTCATACGATATTCAAGGATCAGAACCTTATCCCTCGTTAGCCGATCGCGCGCGATTTTGCACCTGATTTCCCCAAGTCCCGAACGGGCATCGACAAGGCGTGAAATATTTGTGACGATACCCCGTCCACGATGTTCAAAGGAGTTGTCATGACAACTGAAGGCCACATCGCAGCGCTCGAGCGGCGCCACCAGGAACTGGACAGGCAGATCCAAGCGGAAATGCAGAACCGGCCCCACGACGATCTCGTCGTGAGCACGCTCAAGCGGCGGAAACTCGAAATCAAGGACGAACTGACGAGATATACGGTGAAAGCGTAAGCGATCAGATCCCGTTAAGAGGACCAAAGGCCACGGCACCGCCCGCGGCCTTTTTTAGTATTCAGGCCCAGCCGAAAACGCCCCTTGCGCCATCCCAGATGAGATTGAGCGCCAGCAGGAACACCAGCCCATAGGCTATCCTGTAGAAAAATTCCGCTGAGACGCGCCGCACCAGTTCGACGCCGATGAGCACCCCCGCGATCCCCACCGGGATCAGCGCCGCCGACAGCGTCAGATTATGGGCCGAAAGCTGGCCGAGAAAGAAATAGGGCACCAGTTTCGAGGCGTTGACGATGGCGAAGAAGAACGCCGACGTGCCCGAATAGAGCGCCGGCGCCAGCCGCTGCGGCAGCACATAGATCTGGAAAGGCGGCCCGCCGGTATGGGAGACGAAGCTGGTGAAGCCGGCGATCCCGCCCCAGATCCGCCCCCAGGGCGTCGAAGGCGGCAGGCCCGTCAGCTTCTTGCGCAGCGGCAGCACGGCATCGAGCACGAAGAGCAGCGTGACGATGCCGACCAGCAACAGCACCATATCGTCGGAAACGATCGACCACAGCGCCCAGCCGACCAGCGTGCCGATGGCGGCGCCGGGCAGCATGATGCGGATGATGCGCCAGTCGACCTCCTTGCGATAGGCAAAGATGGCGATGGCATCCATGGCCAGCAGCACCGGCAGCATGATGCCGGCGGCATCGCGCGCCGGCATGACAAGGGCGAGAAGCGGTACGCCGACAACGCCGAGCCCACCGAGGAGCCCGGCCTTGGACAGCCCGACCAGCAGCACCGCAATGGTGGCGATGGTGACGAAATAGGGATCGAATGTCATGAGGAGGCGGGCTTGTCCGGGTCGGTTTCCGGCTTGTCGGCCATCATGGCGTCGTTGAGCAGGTCCATGGATTTGCGCACGAGCCCGATATAGGCATCGGCATCCTCACGCACCGCGAAGCTGTCATAGAGCAATTGATTGTCATGCGTCTCGAAGGCGGTGGCGACGGCGCGGGCATCGTCCGGATCGTGGCCGAGTTCGACCAATACCTTGGCGCCGAGGCTGACGGCGGACAGGAAGGTCTCGCGCTCGAAAATCTCGACCCCGAGATCCATCAATTCATGCGCGTGACCGCGATCGACAGCACGGGCGGCGATGGTGACATCGGGGAAATTGCGCCGCAAATGCCGGGCGATGGTCAAAATGCGCTCGCGTCCGCCGACGGCGATGACGACGAGCCGGGCATGAGCAACGCCGGCGGCATGCAGCAGGTCGAGACGCGAGGCATCGCCATAGAACACCTTCACCCCGAAGCGCTTGACCAGTTCGATCTGGGCCGGATCGTCGTCAATCAGGGTCATCTCGAAACCCTGGGCGCGCAGCATGCGGGTGACGATCTGGCCGAAGCGGCCATAGCCGAGCACGACGATATTCTGGTGGTCGTCAATGTCGTCGTCGTCGCGCCGCTTGCGCCGCGCATCGAGCCGCGGCGCCACCACCCGGTCGAAGGCAAAGAGCAATAGCGGCGTCGTCGCCATGGACAGGGCGATGGCGACGCTGAGCAGGCTGTGATCGGCCGGCGCGATGGCATTTGCGGTATGCGCGAATTGCAGGATGACGAAGGCAAACTCGCCCGCCTGGCTCAACAGGATCGCGAGCAGCAGCCGATCGGCCAGATGCATGCGGAAGATCGAGGCCAGGGCGAACAGAACCGCGAATTTGATGGCGACGAAGCCCACGATCAGGGCGAGGATTTCGAAAGGGTGGGCGACCAGTTCCGAAAAGGCGATGGACATGCCGACCGAGATAAAGAAGAGCCCAAGCAGCAGCCCCTTGAACGGGTCGAGATTGCTGACCAGCTCGTGCCGGTATTCGCTGTCGGCGAGCAGCACGCCGCCGATAAAGGCGCCGAGCGCCGGCGACAGGCCCACAAGCTGGGTCAGGAGCGCCGCGCCCACCACCAGCGCAAGCCCGAGCGCGGTGAAAGCTTCGCGCACGCCCGTGCTGGCGACGAAGGCCAGGAGCGGCCGCACCAGGAAGCGACCGGCGAGAATGGCGGCGAAAAAGGCGCCGATGACGGCGATGGTGGTGAGCCAGTCCGCCGGGTCCTCGATGGCCTGGGCGGCTTCGGCAAGATCGGTGGTGATCGGATCGGCCCCGGCAATGGCGAGCAGCGGAATGGCCGCGAGGATCGGAATGACGGCGACATCCTGCACCAGGAGGATGGCAAGGCTCCCCCGGCCGGTATCGGTCCGCGTGATATCACGCTGCTCGATCGATTGCATGGCGATCGCGGTCGAGGACATTGCAAGGGCAAGGCCGGCAATGATGGCAGCGGTCCAGTCCATGCCGGTGAGGCCAAGGATCAGGGTCAGGAGCCCGCCGGTGACGACCATCTGGGTGAGCCCGAGCCCCAGCACCCGATGGCGCATGCGCCAGACTTCGGATGGTTGCAGGTCGAGCCCGATCAGGAACAGCATCATGACGATGCCGAATTCCGATGTCTGTCTCAGGAGGTCCGTATCACGGACGAGGCCGAGCCCGTAGGGGCCGATCAGCACGCCGGCGGCGAGATAACCGAGCACGGTGCCGAAGCCGAGCGCCTTGGCAAGCGGCGCCAGCGCAACGCTGGCGGCCAGCAATACGAAAATGGCCAGCAGGAGGTTGTTTTCCAAGAAGAAGGACCTCCTGCCGGTCTGAGCTTAGTTGTCGGTATCGCTCTTGAGCGACTTGAGCTTGGCGAACACCGAGTCGGCGTCGAACTCGTCCTGCTGTTCGGGCGTATGCCGGGACATGTCCTCGAATTCCTCGCCTTCGGCGGGCGCCGGGTGGCGCGCATTGGCGCGGGCCAGCGCTTCCTCGGCGGTGAGCAGGGTCGTGCCTTCCTCGGCCTCGTCGGGTCCGATCGCGCCTTTGGAAGCGCGCTTGACTTCGAGATCGAGGTCGATCTGGCTGCACAGCCCCAGCGTCACCGGGTCCATCGCGGTCAGATTGGCCGAGTTCCAGTGCGTGTTCTCGCGCACGGCTTCGATGGTCGATTTGGTGGTGCCCACAAGGCGCATGATCTGCGCGTCCTTGAGTTCGGGATGGTTGCGCACCAGCCATTTGATGGCATTGGGGCGCTCATTGCGGCGCGAGATCGGGGTATAGCGCGGGCCCTTGCGCTTGGCGGCGGCGACGCGCACCTTGGGCTCGCTGACCTGCATGCGGTAATTGGGGTCGGCTTCGGCCTTTTCGATCTCTTCGCGGGTGAGCTGGCCGTTCTGGATGGGGTTCACACCCATGATGCCGCTGGCGACATCGCCATCGGCGATGCCCTGGACTTCGAGCGGATGGAGCGTGCAGAAAGCGGCGATCTGCTCGAATGACAGCGCAGTGTTGTCAACAAGCCAGACCGCGGTGGCTTTCGGCATCAACAGTGGCTGGGTCATGGTCAATACACTCCTCGTGGCGCGTCCGGTCTTCCTCCGGGCCGCTCCGCCTCTTTGCTGAATGCTGAGGGGAATGACCACAATATATGGCCTCGAAAACCGATCCGCAATGGCAATATGGCGGTTTAACGCGACTGGCCGAAGGCGGTGACGAGGACGATCTTGCCGCAATGGCTGCGTGCCTCCATCGCCTCATGGGCTCTTGCCGCTTCTTCGAGCGGAAAGCGCGTCACGCGCGGGCGAACGAAGCCGGGTACACCGAGCGCGGGCAGCAGATCGGCGCGGAAGCGGGCGGCGATGGCGGCCTTGGTGGCGGAATTCTGCGGCCGCAGGGTGGAGCCGGAAAGGGTCAATTGCCTGGCCATGATGGTGCGCAGCGATATTTTCGCATTGCCGCCATCGAGGGTCGAAATCTGGACGATATGGCCGCCGCGCGCCGAGGCGGCGATGTTCTTTTCGGCCATTTCGCCGCCGATGATATCGGCTACGCGCTCCACCCCCTTGCCGCCGGTGATCGCCATGACCCGCTCGACAATGTCCTCGCTTCTGTAGTCGATGGTGGCGGTGGCGCCGAGGCTCGTCGCGTAAGCGGCCTTTTCCGGCGAGGACACGGTGCCGATGGCCCTGGCGCCGAGAATGGTCGCGATCTGGATGGCCGCGCCGCCAATGCCGCCCGATGCGCCATGCACCAGCACATCCATGCCCGGCTCGAGCCCGGCGCGCATCACCAGCGTCTGGGTGATGGTGAACCAGGTTTCGGGCAGCGCCGCCGCATCGGCCAAGCTCCAGCCCTCCGGCACGGGCAGGACCTGCCCATGAGGCACGCTCACATATTCGGCATAGCCGCCGCCATTGGTCAGCGCCATGACGCGGTCGCCGAGCTTCCAATTGGTGACCGCATTGCCGAGAGCGAGGATTTCGCCCGCGACTTCCAGCCCGGGCAGGGGCGAGGCTCCCGGCGGCGGGTCGTAATGGCCGCGGCGCTGGGCAAGGTCGGGACCGTTGACGCCGGCCGCGGCGACGCGGATCAGCACGTCTTCCGGTCCAAACGCCGGAATGGGCTCGCTGCGCGCCTGCAACACGGTCGGGGCGCCCGGCGTCGAAATGGCGATGGCGATCATCTGGTCGGAATGTGTCATCATGTCAGTTTGTTTGAACCGGGCTTGCCCGGCAATCCCCAAGGGCTAATCTTGGCGCAAGGATAAATCTTGCAGCGGAACAGGCAGGAGGCCGACATGGACGACGACGACATCAGAAAACCAAAGGATCATGAAGTGGGCATGCCGCTTGATGCCATGTCCGTCGAGGAACTCGAATATCGCATCGGCCTGCTCGAGGCGGAGATCGCCCGGCTGCGCGAAGCCATCGAGATGCGCCGCACCACGCGCACTGAGGCGGAATCGCTGTTCAAGTTCTGAAAGGCGAGCGAAGGGCCGAAACTACGTCATCGTTCACGCGAGGTTGAACGACAGGGTTAAGAAAGCGAGTCCTGTTAACGTACAATTAAGGCCTTGTGGGTAAGGTGCTGTTATTCAGAGTTTTCTGGATTTTGCAGAGTGGTTTCTCCCTCTGTTTGACGCCTCCCTGTTAACTTCGAGAGCCGTTTTTACGGCTCTTTTTTCTTTTCAGGGCCGCGTTTTGCACCTCAACTGTCCGAAGCTTAAAGCTCTTTTCAGCCTATGGCGGTCATTTGCGTGACGAGGAGCGCGTTTTGCGCCAGGCTCATGCCGATCGGAGGTCTCGTGCCAGATATCAGCGAAACAGGACAAGCCATCGCCATCGGCCCGCGTATCGTCGCCTCCGGCGGCTTCGATGCGCTCTATCGCGAGGGCATGGGGCTGATCGAGGAGGTCGCGACCTATCTCGATACCGATGGCCGGCACGAGAGCCAGTATCTCATCCGTGAATCCTCGTTTCTCTATGCGACCGAATCCATGCGGCTGACGACGCGGCTGATGCAGATCGCCTCGTGGCTCCTGCTGCAGCGCGCGGTCAATGAGGGCGAAATCAGCCCGGAAAATGCCCGCGCCGAAAAGGAGAAGGTCCGCTTTTCGGCAACGCCATCCGAACGCGGCGGGCCGGGCTATGACCAGCTTCCCGAGACGCTGCGGCGCTATATCGATCTTGGCGATAGGCTCTTCGAGCGGGTCATGCAGTTCGACAGGCTCGAACGCGGCAAGCTGCCCGATCTCGTCGATCCGGGCGTCGCCAACAGCATTGCCGACCAGCTCTCCCGCCTCCGCGCCGCTTTCCGGCAGGCCGATTAGGCTTATCAACACTCGGCGCTTGCGGCGAGAGACCCCTCACCCGTCTCGGCCTTCGGCCGATCCACCCTCTCCCTCAAGGGGGAGGGAAGCACCGAGCTTCGGACACGCACGATGCCATCCTTCTCCCCTTGAGGGAGAAGAGCCTGCCCCGGACTTGATCCGGGGTGCCCGAAGGGCGGATGAGGGGTCAGGGGACCTTCAAAACGCGCTGAATATCGATACAGCCTAAGCTCCGCGCGGCCCCAAAAAGATGATGCCTGCACCGATGATGCAGATAGCGGCGCCGATCAAATCCCAGCGATCCGGGCGCACCTGTTCGATCGTCGCCATGAACAGCACGGACGCGGCGATATAGATGCCGCCATAGGCGGCGAAGGCCCGGCCGGCGCTGTCGGAGCCGGTGAGCGTCAGCATCCAGCCGAAAAGGCCGAGCGCGACCAGCGCCGGCAGCCATAGCCAGGGCGCGCCGGTGCGCTGGGCCAGCCAGATCAGATAGCAGCCGCCGATTTCAAAAGTGGCGGCGGCGAGAAAGGACAGGGGCTGCATGAGAACTCCGTGGTTCCCGAAACCCTAAGCGCAAGCGCCGAAAACAAAAAGCCCGGCACGAGGCCGGGCTTTCGGAAGCGGAAACAGGTCGGCTTAGATGCCGAGGCCCTTGAAGCGTTCCTTGAAACGGGTGACGCGGCCGCCACGGTCCATCAGCTGGCCCTGCGAACCGGTCCAGGCGGGATGGGTCTTGGAATCGATATCGAGCTGCAGGGTGTCACCTTCCTTGCCGTAGGTCGAACGGGTCTGGTAGGTGGTGCCGTCGGTCATCACCACGTTGATCATGTGGTAGTCCGGGTGAATGTCTTGCTTCATCGCTGTCGCCTCAAATCAAACGGGCGCCGTGGCGCCCGGAGAGCTGTAAACTGGTGTTGGCCGGCTTCTTACCGAAAGCGTGGCAAAACCGCAAGGGCCAGCCGCAATGCTATTTCACCCCGGACAAAAGCTGTTGCGGGTGGGGTGGGCAGGTCCTATATCGGGGGCCTCACCCGGCAGAGCCCAGGCGGCGAGCCGGAATTTCAGGATGGCCCCAGCCCGCTATGACAGATCAAGCCGTCCCGGTGCAATCCACTCCGGAAAAGATCACGTCCACAGAAACAGCCCCGCCACGGCGTCTGCAGCCCCTCAAGCGGCTCCTGCCCTTCGTGCTGCGCTATCCCTTGCGGCTGTCGCTGACAGTGCTGTTCCTGCTCGTTTCCACCATTGCCTCGCTCGCCATTCCGGCCATGCTGGGCGGGGTGATCGATGAAGGGTTCATCGAACAGAATCTCGGCACCGTCGCCAATTACGCCTGGCTGATCGTCGGCATTGCCGCCATCATGGGGCTGGCAAGCGGCGGCCGCTTCTATTTCATTTCGGTGATCGGCGAGCGGGTCCTCGCGGATTTGCGCCAGGCCGTGTTCCAGCATCTGCTGGGCCTCGATGCGCGCTATTTCGATACCCACCGCGTCGGCGAACTCACCAGCCGGCTCAATGGCGACGTGGCGGTGATCCGCAACGCCGTCGGCTCCAGCGCCTCATTGGCGCTGCGCTCGATCGTGACCATTGCCGGCGCGCTGATCATGATGCTGCTGACCAGCCCGATCCTCACCCTTGCGGTGGTGATCGCGGCGCCGGCGATCCTCTTGCCGATCGTCGCCTTTTCGCGCCGGCTGCGCGGCATGTCGCGGCGCACCCAGGATGCGCTGGCCGATCTGTCCGCCATGGCGACCGAAATGCTGGGCGCGACGCGCACGGTCAAGGCCTTCACCCAGGAGAAGGTGCAGTCCGCCCATTACGCCGAACGCAGCGAGGCCAGCTTCCGCGCCGAGGTCAATCGCCTGTTCGCGCGCTCCGCGCTGGTGGCGCTGGTGATCTTTCTCGGCACCTCGGCCATCGTCTTCATGGTCTGGTGGGGCGCCCGCTCGGTGTTCGAGGGCTCGGTGACGGCCGGGCAGCTCGCCCAGTTCCTCGTCTATGCGCTGATGGCCTCAGGCTCTCTGACCAATGTGTCGGAAGTGCTCGGCACGCTCCAGACGGTGGCCGGCGCCACCGAGCGGCTGACGGAAATTCTCGATACCACGCCGCAGATCCGAGAGGCGGCGCATCCCAAGGCCATGCCCAATCCTTCCCTTGGGACGGTCGCTTTCGAGCATGTCGATTTCGCCTATGCCAATGATGGCGATCTGGTTCTGAGCGATCTGAGCTTCACCGTCGGCCATGGGCAGACCGTGGCGCTGGTGGGCGCCTCGGGCTCGGGCAAGTCGACGACCCTGTCGCTCTTGCAGCGTTTCTACGACGTCAAGGCCGGCGTCATCAAAGTCGACGGGCTCGATATCCGCGATGTCTCGCTGTTCGACCTGCGCCAGCGTTTCGCCTATGTCGAACAGGAGCCGGTGATCTTCGCCGGCACGGTCGCCGACAATATCCGCTTCGGCAAGCCCGATGCGAGCGAAGCCGAGGTCGAGGCTGCGGCCAAGGCGGCTTTGGTCCATGATTTCGTCATGGACCTGCCGGGCGGCTATGACTCGATCGTCGGCGAGCGCGGCGTCATGCTGTCGGGCGGGCAGAAGCAGCGCCTCGCCATTGCCCGCGCCATCCTCAAGAACGCACCGATCCTCTTGCTCGACGAGGCCACCAGCGCGCTCGACGCCCGCTCCGAGCAATTGGTGCAGATGGCGCTCGAGCATCTGATGCAGGGCCGCACGACGCTGGTGATTGCCCACCGCCTCGCCACCATCCGCGATGCCGACAATATCCTCGTCATGGATGCCGGGCGGATCGTCGATCAGGGCACACATGACCAGCTCGTCGCCAAGGGCGGCCGCTATGCGGAGCTCGCCAAGCTCCAGTTCCGCCCGGAATAACGTTCCCCTTCAGGGGGCCTAACAGCAGACCTCATGGTGAGCCTGTCGAACCACGAGGTCGTGGCACAGTGCCTGCCACGCCTCGCCCTTCGACAAGCTCAGGATGAGGCTACTAGCGAACTCTGCGCTCCCGTCACCCCTCGGTCAGCTTGAACTCGATACGGCGATTGCGGCGATAGGCTTCGTCATTGTCGGCCGGATCGAGCGGGGCATATTCGCCGAAGCCCGCCGCGACGAGGCGGGCGGGCGCGACGCCGCGCGACACCAGATATTCGGCGACCGAAATGGCGCGTGCCGCCGACAGCTCCCAGTTGGAAGGGAAGCGGGCATTGGAGATCGGGCGGCGATCGGTATGGCCGTCAATGCGCAGCACCCAGTTGATATCGGGCGGAATCTCGTCTTCGAGCTGGAGAATGGCGTCGGCCAAAGCGTCGAGATCGGGCAGGCCGCCGGGCTGGATATCGGCCTGGCCCGCATCGAACAGCACTTCGGACTGGAAGACGAAGCGGTCGCCCACGACGCGCACATCGGCGCGGCCTTCGAGGATTTCGCGCAGCCGCCCGAAGAAGTCGGAGCGATAGCGGCTCAGATCCTGAACGCGCTGGGCCAGCGCCACATTGAGGCGGCGGCCGAGATCGGCGATCTGGGTGCGGCTTTCGGCATCGCGCGTCTCGGAGGCATCGAGCGCCGATTCGAGCGCGCCGATCTGGGTACGCAGCGCCGCGAGCTGCTGGTTGAGCAGGGCCACCTGCGCATTGGCCTCGTCCGACAGTTCCTGGGCATCCCTGAGTTCGGTTTGCAGGCCCGCAATGGTCTCGTCGCGCCCGGCAAGGCCGTCGCCTATGCCGGCGATCTGCGAATTGAGGCTGGCGTTCTCCGCCTCGGTGCTGGAAAGCGTCGCGGTGAGATTGGCGATGGTGGCCTCGAGGTCATCGGCATTGGCGCGTTCGAGCTGCAGCGCATCGGTCAATTCGGCGATCTGGCTGTTGAGCCGCGAAAGAGCCGTATCGCGCCCCTGCAATTCCTGGCCCAGGAAAAACTGGGTCAGCATGAACAGCGACAGCATGAAGATGATGACGAGCAGGAGGCTCGACAGGGCATCGACGAAGCCCGGCCAGTAATTGGCCTCCTGTCTCCGGCGCGAGCGGGCTCCGGCCATGGACCTAGTTCCGTCGCTCGTTATCGGCTTCGGCCAGCATGGCTTCGATCAGGTCGCGCAGCTTCTTGTTGGTTTCGCCCTGCTCGACGATATGGCGCCTGAGATCGTCCTGCTCGGTGCGGATATGCTTGACGAGCCCGTCGATGCCGCGCGCCAGCTCGGCCATGGCGCGAATGGCGTTCTGCGAGGAATTCTGCGATTGCATGGTGGTGCCGAGCCGGTCGATGATCGCCTGCATGTCGGCGCCCTGCAACCCCAGGGAATTGGCCTGCATGGCGGTGACGGGATGGTCGAGCTCGGTCATCGAGGTCATCCAGTCCTCGAGATCGGTATAGAAGGCATTCTGCGCCTGGCTGGTCTGCAGGTCGAGAAAGCCCAGCACCAGCGAACCGGAAAGGCCGAACAGCGAGGACGAAAAGGCCGTGCCCATGCCCGAAAGCGGCGCCGAAAGCCCGTCGCGCAGATTGGCAAAGAGCGAGGCGCTGTCGCCGGTGGTGACATCGAGCGCATTGATGACGCCGGCCACCGAGGTCACGGTTTCGAGAAGGCCGAAAAATGTGCCCATCAGGCCGAGAAAGACCAAGAGGCCCGTCAGGTAGCGCGAGGTGTCCTTGGCTTCATCGAGACGGTTGCCGACGCTGTCGAGAATGGAGCGCATCGAGGATGGGGTGATGACCGCCTCCCCGATCCGTTCGCGCAGAATGCCGGCGACCGGGGCCAGCAGGATCGGCGCGCGGACATTGCTGACATTGCCGTCCTGCAGCGAATTGACCCATTTCACTTCCGGGAACAGCCGGAAAATCTGCCGGAAACTCAGGAAGATACCCACCGCCAGCGTGAAGAAGATCAGCGCGTTGATGAAAGGGTTGGCCCAGAAGAAGGTGAGGATGGTGGAAAACAGAATCGCCGCCACCAGGCCCACCAGGACCAGGAAGATGAGTATCTTGATGAGATAAACCGTCGGGCTCGCGAGGTGGTAGGGATCATAGCCTTGCGTCATTGTCTCTGCCTAGCCTTCGCCCCCCACGCGCAAATCACGCCGCTAAACTAAAGGGGGTTATGTGGCGTGACAATGGAAAGGTTAACCCGCGCATGCCTCTAAGCCGAGCGGGGTGTTTCCCTCGCGGTTTCTGCGGTGATGGCGAGGCCCAGCCTCGAAGCGGTAGTCCGCAATGGTAGTGAGGCCACCGCCATTCGAGCCTAGCTCTCATGGCCTTCTTGTCTCAAATCGCTCCACTGGAGCGATTTGTCCTTCGGACCGTCTGCGAAGCTCGCCATCACGCTGGGATTTGTCGTGCACGCATCGAGCAGCCGCCCTTTCGGG
>Ga0182735_1000457_pt1 | contig 33533 bp, 27 predicted proteins | sample eDN5th30CKraftMG_FD_128524 | JGI IMG/M metagenome (GOLD analysis project Ga0182735, IMG submission 128524) | Enriched Miracle-Growth compost microbial communities from Emeryville, California, USA - eDNA 5th pass 30_C Kraft MG (version 2) (version 2) ...
AGGAGCGGCATCGGGCGCGTCGAGGCCGCGAAATGCCTCGAAAATAGTTTTCCTCAGCCATTTATGCCCCTCGTCGTGCTGCAATCGGCCATGCCAGTGCTGACCGACGTCGAAGGCGGGGCTGTCGAACGGCAGGGGATGAATCCTGAGCTCGCCATGCTCGTTCAGCGCCTTTGCCATGCGATACGGAATCGTCGCAATCAGCTCCGTGGCGGCAATGACTTCGGCCAGCCCGAACGGCGTCGGCACGGACATGGCGATCCGCAGCGAAGGCCGGTTCTTTTCCAGGATGTGCCTGAGCAAGGGGGCGGAGCTTACCTTGTCCTCCAGAATCACGTGTCCGGCGGAGTCGAAGATTTCCTGCGTCAGCACGTTGAACTTCGATCTGGACGAGCTGATGCAAACAAAAAAATCCTGGAACAGGCGCTGGCTGTAGAGCCCGCTTTTGCGCAGGCTCATGAAGCCGAACGCAAGATCCACGCCTTCGGATTCCAGCGCCTCTGGCGTGCCGCTATTGATGTTCTGGATTTGCAGCGAAACCCCGGGGGCGGCGGTCTCCAGGATGCGGGCGATCCTGGGCAGCACCACGATCTTTCCGGCATCCGCCAGCGCAAGCGTGAAGCGCCGCATGGCCAGGGCCGGCACGAACTCGGGAGTCCGGCGATCGGCCTCGTCCAGTATCTGCAAAGCGTGTTCGATGGCGGGCGCCAGCAAGGTCGCGCGATCCGTGGGCTGCATGGTTTGTCCGGTGCGCACAAAAAGCGGGTCGCCATAGTGGGCGCGCAAGCGGGACAGGGCGATGCTGATGCTGGATTGCGCCATGCCCAGATGTTCCGCGGTGCGTGAAACGCTGCGCAGATGATACATGCCGAGAAAAATTCTCAGATGCCTCAGATCGACGGGCGGGCGCCGGGCGGCGCTGGCGGGCAGCGTCAAGGTATTGGGAATCATATTAAATAATTTACATATAAATTTATTGACATATTATGGCAAGCGGGTTTACAGTTCAACGAAATTGAGCTTTCGCGCCGCCCGGGCTCGGGACGACGAGCCGGCCGCATATCCCGATCGATGCAGAGGAGACACTATGTCGAACACGACCGCGCCAGCCGATTTGGCCGGCCTTAAAGAGAAAACCGCCGGATTGCCCGAGATCCGGATATCCGAGGTGGTGCTTCAGACCTCGCAGTTCGACCGCATGGGGCAATGGTATGAGGCGGTGCTGGGCAATAAGTGGAGTGTGGTCAATACACCCAAGGACGCCGCCACCGAAAAGCAGGCCACCGCCAACGGCAACAAGCAGGTCCGCGCAAGCGATGTGCGCTCCAGCTTCATGTTCATCGACAAAAGCCTGCCGTACGGCCAGCTTTTCGCCATTTTCGAGATCCCGTTCGTCGGCGAGGCTCCCACGACGGATCCGGGGCTGAACCACATGCAGTTCAAGCATGTCGACATTCCCGCCTTGATGGAAAGGGTCAAGCTGCTGGAAAAGCACGGAATCGTCCCGCATCGCTGCGCCAACCACGGCCCCATCAGCAGCTTCTACTACTACGACCCCGACAAGAACATCGTGGAGCTCTGCAGCAACAATTTCCAGACTCAGGAATCCTTCCTCGGCTATTTCCAGTCCCAGGCCTACCGCAACAATCCTTCGGGAATCGAGCTGGACTACAAGGAGTTCGTGGCGCGTTTCGATAGCGGCGTGCCGGTGGAAGAGCTGATCCGCATCGAGTAACTCCGGCAACGTCCAATGCGGCGGCCCTGGCCGCCGTTCTTTTCATGGTTTGAGACCCCGAAGGAGGGGACTATGACGCAATACCCAGGCGGAGATTTCGACGTCGATCTCTTGGAGTGCGAAAGGCAGTCCATCCGGTTCATGGCTGATTTCGATGCGCAGCGCTACGAGCAGGCTTCCGCGCTGTTCGCGCCAGACGGCGTATGGCACCGGCCCGATGGCGACATCCACGGCCGCGAGGATTTTCTGAGCCGGATGGCGCAGCGCCCGCGCGGCCTTCTGGTGCGCCACGTCATGACCAACTTGCGGTCGCGGCGCATCGACCAGGACACGATCTGCGTCGAATCATACGTGACGGTCTACCGCTACGACTTCGAGCAGGAAATCTCGTATCCCGCCGCGCTGGCCGGCCCCGCCGTCATGGGCCGCTACACCGACGTGCTGAAGCGGGCCGGCGGGGTGTGGATGATCCACGACAAATCCGTCTCCATCGATTTCAAACGATAAGGAAAAAAACATGAAGCTAGCCAATGTGAAGCGCGGCGACAAGAATACGTTCGGCATTGTGACGGACTCGGGTTTCATCGACCTGGGTTCGCGGCTGGGCCAGCAGGCGGCCGACATCGTCGGCCTGTTCGAAAGAAACCTCGTTGGCCAGGCCCGCGAACTGGCGGCCGGGACGCAGCCGGACTGCGGCCTGGACGAGATCGTGTTCCGCACGCCCAACGACCGCAGCGACGCCCGGATCTTCGCCCTGGGTTGGGCCTATGCCGAGCACCAGGCCGAAACCGGCAAAGAGCCCCCGGCGTTTCCCAATATGTTCAACAGGCTGCCGGAGTCGCTGGTGGGCCACGGCGCGCATCTTGTCAAGCCGAACATCTCGGATACCTTCGACTACGAGGGCGAGGTGGCCGTCATCATCGGCAAGGGCGGGCGCCATATTCCCATGGGCGCCGCAAAAAGCCATATCGGCGGATACTCCATCCTCATGGACGGCTCCATCCGCGAGTGGCAGAAGCACAGCATTACGGCGGGCAAGAACTTCGACAAGAGCGGCTCGTTCGGCCCATGGGTGCTGACCGCCGACGAGGTGCCCGATCCCGCCAAGCTCATTCTCACCACCCGCCTGAACGGCGAGCAGGTTCAGCATGCGCCATTCGGCGACATGGTCTGGGATCTGGCGCATCTGGTTCACTATATTTCCACGTTCTGCGAGCTTCGGGCCGGCGACGTGATTTCCACGGGCACACCGGGCGGCGTGGGCCATAAAAGAAACCCGCAGAAGTTCATGAAGCCGGGCGACACCATCGAGGTCGAAGTCCAGGGACTGGGCCTTTTGCGCAATACAGTAGTGCAGGAAGTCGAAGATTGAACGCAGCCTCGCGTCAATAAAAAAGCTATATCCCCTCAGGAGACAAACCATGAAATCATATACGAAGATATATGCATCGGCTCTGGCGGCATTTGCGCTGGCGGGGCCCTTGAGCCCGGCCCATGCCGACGAAATCCGCGTCGGGGTCATCGGCCCCATGTCAGGCCCCATCGCTTACTGGGGAACGCAGTTCAAGGAAGCCATAGAACTGTACCTGGCCCAGCACGATGGCAAGGCCGGAGGGCATACGGTAAAGGTGCTGTACCGCGACGACGGGGGCACCAGCCCGTCCCGGGCCAGGCAACTGGCTCAGGAGCTGGTCGTGCGCGACAAGGTCAGCTATCTGGCGGGATTGGCGATTACCCCCACCGCGCTTGCCGCCGCCGAGGTGGCCACCAAGGCCAAGGTGCCCATCGTGATCTTCAATGCGGGCACGGCCAACATCACCCGGAAATCCCCCTACATGCTGCGCGCGGGATTTTCTCAGTGGACGGTTTCCGTGCCGCTGGCCAACTGGGCCGCCAAGGAGGGCGGCTGCAAGAAGGCGGCCATCGCGGTTGCCGACTACGCGCCGGGGCTGGACAGCCTCGAGGCATATCACAAGACGTACACGGCCGCGGGCGGCAAGGTCGTCGCCGAGCTGCGCATTCCGCTCGGCACGACCGATTATTCTTCCTACATGCAGAAGATCAAGGACTCCCAGCCGAATTGCCTGCTCATGTTCTCGCCGGTGGGCCCGCAAGCGGTGGGGTTCGTGAAGGCGTTTGAAAGCAGCGGCCTGGCCGCCGCCGGAGTCAAGGCGCTGGGGATAGCGGAAACGCAGGAAGTGGACCTGCCCGCCTTCGGGGATTCGGCGCTGGGCATCATCACGGCCAGCATCTATTCCCCCAACAACGACACGCCGGAAAACAAAGCGTTCATCGCCGCCTTGAAGAAGAAGTTCGGCCCGCAGGCGTATGCGGATCTGGCGTCGGTCGAAGCCTACGACGCCATGCACATGATCTTCGAGATGATCAAGAGGACCAACGGCAAGCAGAATGGCGACAAGGCCATCGATTCGGTGCGGGGCATGAAGTGGATCAGCCCGCGGGGGCCCGTTTCCATTGATCCCAAGACCCGCGATCTCGTGCAGAACGTTTATATCCGCCGTGTCGAGAAATCGGGCGACGGGTACGTCAACAAGACGTTCTTCACGGTGCCCGACGTCAAGGATCCCTGGAAAGAACAGAATCCGGAATAAACACAACGCGGCATGATCGGAGGCGATCCAGGATCCGCGTTGATCCTGGATCGCGCTTGCGGATTCGAAGCGGATAAAAACTCGGGTGTGGAGTGCTTCCGATGGACGTTAAATTATTTCAAACCATATTCGCGCTGCTGTTCAACGGGGTAGCGTATGGAATGATACTTTTCATCATGTCCGCAGGTCTCTCGGTGACGATGGGAACCATGCGGGTGGTCAACCTGGCGCATTGCGGCTTTGCCATGGTTGGCGGCTACATTGCCTATGCACTGATGACCGACGGCGGCGTGCCGTTTTGGCTTGCGGTGCTTTTATCGTTTGCGCTCACCACGGTGCTGGGGGCGCTGCTGGAATTCCTGCTGTACCGGTCGATATACCGCCAGTCGGAACTGAAGCAGGTGATCCTGACCCTCGGCCTGGCGTTGGTCATGATTGCATCGGTGAACCTGGTCTTTGGCGCAAGCGTGCATAACCTGGACATCCCGGACGTCCTTAAGGGCAATGTCAAGGTCCTGGGCGTCGGCCTTTCCATCTACCGGTTTTTCCTGATCGGCGCGTCCATGATCGTCGGCGCCCTCATCTGGTATTTCATCGAATGCACCGGGGTAGGCAAAAAGCTGAAGGCGGCGGTCGACAATCCGGGCATGGCCAAGTGCGTCGGCATCAACGTCGACGTCTATTTCGCCGGCACGTTTGCCGCGGGCTGCGGCCTGGCCGCGCTGGGCGGAGCCCTGGGCGCCGAACTCATGCCGCTGCAGCCGTTCTACGCGCTCAGGTACCTGGTCATCGTCGTCATCGTCGTGTCGATAGGAGGGCTCGGCAGCATCAAGGGCACGCTGGCCGCCGCCCTGGGGCTGGGCATCATCGATACGTTCGGTACGTATTTCTTCGACGACATCGGGGCATTCCTGGTTTATTTCATCATGATTGCCGTGTTGTTCATCAAGCCGCAGGGCTTGTTCGGGAGGGCGTAATGAAAACGACGCTATTGCCGGCCGGCAGCTTCAGCCAGCACCACTGGAAGGCGCGCGACATCCTGCCGTGGCTGCTTGCCGCGGCGGTCTTCTATTTTCTCGACGGCTACCTGGCTCTTGGAACCGTCATCATCATCATGATCATCGCCTGCATGTCCCTGAACCTGGTTCTCGGCTATGCCGGCGTCGAGACTCTGGGCCATGCCGCCTTCTTCGGCATCGGCGCGTATACGGCGGGCCTGTATGCCATCCATGTCTCCACCGAACCGGTCAGCGGCCTGCTGGCCGCCGCCATCGTCGCGGGGGTGTTCGGCACGGTGTCGGGCTATTTTCTGCTGCGCATGCGCAGCCTGACGCTGCTGATGCTGACCCTGGCGGTGGGCATGGCGGTCTACGAGTTCGCGAACAAGTGGTCGTCCGTGACGGGCGGCGATGATGGACTGTCCGGCATTTCTCCGGGGCCTTTGTTCGGAGTCTTCGATTTCGGGCTGGACGGACGAACGGGCTACTTGTATGCCCTGGGTGTGCTTGCCCTGGTGTTCCTGCTGGTTCGAACCATCGTCGATTCCCCTTTCGGGCTCTCCCTGCGCGGGATCCGGGAAAACATTTCGCGGATGAAGCTGGTGGGCGCTCCTGTCACCAGTCGGCTGGTGATCGTGTATTCGCTTTCGGGGGCCGTCGCCGGCATGGCCGGCGCGCTGTACGCGCAGACCATCCAGGTGGTCGGGCTCGAGTCGCTGTCCTTCGACCTGTCGGGCAATCTGCTGATCATGGTGGTGCTGGGCGGTCTGGGCCGGCTTTACGGGCCTTTCATTGGCGCCATCATTTTCCTGCTGGTGCAGGACAGGGCGGCGGCGTTCAGCCCCCAGCACTGGATGTTCGCGATCGGGCTCATCCTCATTCTCAGCGTCAGGTTTTCGGACAACGCGTTCGTGGCAGGGGTCGCGGCGCGGCTCAGGAGGGCGGCGAAATGGTGAACGGCATGCATGAACAAAAACCAGAATTCACGGAGGATAGATGACGACGCCTCTTCATACGACGACACCGCTTCAGACCTTCGGCCTGACAAAGAATTTCGGTGGCTTGTGCGTGACGAACCACGTCGATTTTTCCCTGGAGGCGGGCGCTCGCCACGCGCTCATCGGCCCCAACGGCGCGGGCAAGACCACGTTCGTCAATTTGCTGACCGGCGTGATTCCCCCGACGCAGGGCAGCATTCATCTGGACGGGAACGACATCACGCATTTGTCCCCGCGCCAGCGGGTCAAGCGGGGCCTGGCCCGGACCTTTCAAATCAACAGCCTGTTTCCGCAATTGACGACGGCCGAGAATGTCGCATTGGCCATCGGCGAAAGAAAGGGCTCGGCAGGCCGCATGTTCAGCCGGGTGGAGCGCGACTCCGAACTGGAGCATGAAACGGCGGCCCTGCTCGAGGATCTGAAAATTCTCGACATGGCGAGCAAGAAAATTGCGGATCTGGCTTACGGCCAGCGCCGCATGGTGGAAATCGCCATCGCGCTTGCCATCAGGCCCCAGGTGCTGTTGCTGGATGAACCGGCGGCGGGCGTGCCGGCTTCGGAAAGCCATGCCATTATCGAAATGCTCGAACGGCTGCCCGCGCATATCGCCATCCTGCTCATCGAGCACGACATGGATCTGGTGTTCCGGTTCGCCCGGCGGATCACCGTGCTGGTGGAAGGGAGCATCCTGATCGAAGGGGATGGCGCCCAGGTCAAAAGCGATCCGCGGGTCAAGGAAATCTATTTAGGGAGGCGCCATGGATAGCCATCTTCGGTTCGAGGACGTGTGCGCCGGCTACGGCGACACCACCATACTTGAAAACGTTTCGCTCGACTTGCGGCGGGGCGGAGCCTGCGCGCTGCTGGGGCGCAACGGCGCCGGGAAAAGCACGCTGCTGTCGACGGTCATGGGGCTGAACACCTTCAAGTCCGGAAGCATTCGATACGGGAACGCGGATGTCTCCCGCATGCCGCCGCATCGCCGGTCGGCGCTGGGCATAGGGCTGGTACCCCAGGAGCGGGAAATTTTTCATTCGCTCAGCGTGGAAGACAATTTGCGGGTGGCGGTACGGGCGGGCGAATGGAACGTGGAAAAGGTGTACGAGCTGTTCCCCAGACTGGCGGAGCGCCGGGGCAACCTGGGCAACCGATTGTCGGGCGGAGAACAGCAGATGCTGGCCTTCGGCCGCGCGCTCGTCGGCAACCCCGAACTGCTGCTGCTTGATGAACCGCTGGAAGGCTTGGCGCCGGCGGTTGCCGACATACTGCTGGATGCCATCGTGACGTTGAAGTCGCTGGGCGGCTTTACGATTGTTCTCGTCGAACAGCATGCAACGGTTGCGCTGGAGATCACCGAGCAGGCCATCGTGCTGAACAGGGGGCAGGTCAGCTATTCGGGCTCGAGCGCCGATTTGCTGAAGGACGAGCCGTTGTTGACGCGACTGGTGTCTTGCTGAGTGGCGAGCCCGTGGCGTGATGCCGGCCCCGCCGCCGGATGGCGGCCAGTTCCTTTGGCCGCCGCGTTCGTTTTCAGGCGCCCCTGACCCGGTCGACGACTTGCAGAATATCGTCGGGCGCGCGGCTTCCGCGCCAGGCCACATGCCCGTCGGGGCGCACCAGAACCAACGGGTATTCATACAGCTTCCTGGCTTGTTCGGACGCGATACCGTGCCTGGCGAACGGCACGCCGCGTTGGGCGAAGCCCTGTGTGAACGCATCCGTGTCGATCGACTCGTCGAAGCTCATCAGCACGAAGCCTTGTCCGTAATAGTCCAAGGTCGAGACGCCGTCCTTCACCCAGGCGTGCGGCGCCCGGCTCCCGGGCCAGGTCGAGGGCTTGTAGTCCACGGCGTCGTCGGGAGGCTCGGGTGTGCCGTCGGGACAGCAAATGGGCGAGTCGCGGTAGCGATACCCCAGCTGTATGCCCTGGGTCGTGAATTCGCGGCGCCGCTTCTCATTGACCAGCGAGGCCATTTTCGCCCGCGTCCATTCTCCCTGGACGGTGGGGCTGTCGAGTTCGGGGTCGGCGACAATCAACTGGTCCAGCTTGTAGTTGTTGGCGGCTTCCGCCGTGTTTCGCAGCGCGATGGGCCGGCGCTCGGCCTCGTAGCTGGCCAGCAGGTTTTTCCCGCCCCAGCCCGCCAGCGAGGCGGCTATCTTCCAGCCCAGGTCGACGGCATCGCCGATTCCCGTATTCGCGCCGAATCCGCCTTTCGGCCATCTCAGGTGGGCGGCATCGCCGGCCAGCAGGACCCGGTTCAACCCATAGCGTTCGGCCACGACCATATGCCCGGTCCAGGGCTGGGCCTGGATGATCTCGACCTGCACGTCCATGCCCAGCGAGGCCAGCACGGTCGGCAGGGGATCGATCTGCTCGCCCTCCTCCACGTACATGGAAAGACGCCACAGTTCCTTGCCGTCGACGGTGGTCAGGTAGGGGCGGCGTGGCGTGTTGACGGTATGCATCTGGAAGAAAGGGGCGCCGTACTTGGCGACGATGCGATCCAGCAGGTCGGGCGAGCGGAAGAAGGCGGCGAAGTTGCGGCCCTGCGCGAACGAGCCGGCGTATTTGACGCCGATTTTCGAGCGGGTCTGGCCGTGTCCGCCGTCGCATGCGACCAGGTATTGAGCGCGTACCGTGCTGCGGGCGCCAGTATCCAGATCGGCAAGCGTGGCAGTCACGCCGGTTTCGTCCTGGACGAAATCCTCCAGCCTTGTGTGGTAGCGGATGGCTCCGGGCGCTTTTTCGAGCGCCGCGTCCCGCAGCAGCGGATCGAAAATGCGCTTGGGGCAGATGACCGGACCTTCGGGGGAAATGCCGTCGGACGCGGCGGGGATTTCCTGATTGCTCAGGCCCGGGAAGGCGGCCAGCATCCGGCCGTTCAGTGCCGTGAAGAAGCCGATGTTCAGCGGATAGTCGCTTGGGAATTCGGACGGAAAGCGGGCGCGCTGCGCCAGCCCCCAGCGCCTGAGGTGCTCCATGGTCCGGGAAAAAATGGCTTCTCCCGCCGGGAAAGTAACCTGGCCGTCTTTTTCGTCGACCAGCACGTAGCGGATGTTCCGGTAGTTGAGCTCGTTGGCCAAGGCCAGGCCTACGGGCCCCCCGCCGACGATCAATACAGGGATTTCCTCGCAAGTCATGGTGTTCATCTCTTCGCCCCTGATGGTGTTGTTGGTATGTATCGCTTCAATAGGATGGGTATGGCGGATTCTAGAATAACTTTTGACTTATGTAAATAATTACATATAAAAGAATTGGAATAAAATAGTTCCCAGGGGGGAAATCAAGCCGCCCGATGCGGGGCTGCGGCATAATCCGCGCTCTGCCGTTCATGGTTTTATGCCGAACCTTTTCACTGCGCCCGCCGCGCAAACCTCAGGAGACGTTCTTGGACTCTACCGCCGATCTTTTCGATGCCAACGCCGATACCGTTTCGGTTTGCGAGCTGCAATTTCGCAGTTTCGGCAAGAAACAAAGCTTTTTCGGGCCTTGCGTGCCCTTGCTCGTCAACGAAGACCATCGGCCTGTGCTGGCCATGCTGTCGACGCCGGGCGAGGGCCGGGTGCTGGTCGTCGATGCGGGCGGTTCGCTGCGCGTCGGTGTCATGGGCGACCGGCTGGCCGCCATTGCGGTCGAGAACAACTGGGCGGGCGTGGTCGTTCATGGCGCCATACGCGACAGCACGGCCATCGACGCCCTGGACATCGGTGTCAAGAGCCTGGGCACCACGGCCAGGCGCTGCCAGACCGAGCGGGGCGGCCTGGCGAATGCGCCGGTGCGTTTCGGCAGCGTCGAGTTTTCGGCCGGCGACTGGGTCTATGCGGACGTCGACGCCGTATTGGCAAGCCCGCGCCAACTGGCGTTTGGCGCGCCTGCCTGATTTGCGCGTGCTGACGTTGGCGCGTTGCCGGCCACGTCCTTGAGACGTAGGTATTGCTGTAGCGTGGGAGCTAGAGTTGCGCTTATGTTTTACTTTCCCGTTTGCGTAATCTCTACATGGTTGAATCCCAAATCATATGTCAAACTATACAAAAATAGTTGTTTTTTGCGTATGATTTGGGTATGGCCACACTCGAACAATATATGGGGGATCGCCTCGCGCAGGGCCGCGCTTACTTTTCAAGGGAAGAAGCGTTGGCCGTGCTCGGCTCATCGCCCGAGACGCTGAACATGGCGCTCATGCGGCAAGCCAGGAAGCACCGCTTGGTGAGTCCTCGCCGTGGTTTTTATCTGATTCTTCGTCCAGAGGATCGGGCCATCGGGGCACCCGATCCGGTTCGATGGATCGACCCGATGATGAAATACTTGCAGCTTGACTACCGGGTCGCGTTGTTGCGTGCGGCGGCGTTCCATGGTGCCGCGCACCAGGCCGCCATGGTATTTCAGGTAATCGTACCGAAGCAGATGCGTGGTTTTGAGGTGGGTCGACACCGTCTGGAGTTCATTTATCAGAACCCGTCCGCGTTTGGCAAAGTCAATCAGCCGGGCTGGTTGGGCTCGTTGAAAAGCGAGACGGGCTTCGCGAAGGTCGCGGGTATCGAATTGACGTTGCTCGATTGTGCACGCTATTTCCACAAGGCGGGAGGCATCAACGGCGCGGCTCAAATCGTGAAGGATTTAGGCGGGCAGGCGAGGGCGGCTACGCTGGTCAAGCTGGCCGTGCATTACGAAAACTCATCCGTACGCCGCCTCGGCTATTTGCTGGAACGCATGCGACACATGAGGCAGGCAGATGCCTTGCGGCCCTTTACCAAAAAAGCCAAGACAGCGGTGTTATTGGATCCTTCCGTCAAGCCTTTGGTCGAGGAATTCTCCGGCTGCTACGAGAAAGAGTCTCGGTGGAAGCTGATTCTCAATGAATCCGTGGAGGTCGATTTTTGATACCCCTGGCCTGTCTTCGGGCCTGGAGTGCCGTGGCTCCATGGTCTGATCTGCGACAAGTTGAGCAAGATCTCGTCATATGCCGCGCACTGTGCGACTTGTTCAACGCGCCTGCGCTGCGCGGAAAAATTGCTTTTCGCGGTGGCACTGCGATCAACAAGCTGTTGTTCCGGCAACCACTGCGCTATTCCGAAGACATCGACCTAGTGCAGACGCATGCCGAGCCGATCGGCGCGACGATTGACGCCATCCGCAACGCGCTGTCGTGGCTGGGCATGTGCAGGCGGGAGCAGGCTGGGCATTCGATGCACCTGGTATTCCGGTTCGCACCCGAAGTCGACGCGGAATCGGAGCTGAAGTTGAAGGTCGAAATCAACACTCGCGAACATGAGAGCCTGCTCGGCGTTCGCCACTATCCCTTTACTGTGGAGAATGATTGGTATCAGGGCAAGACCGAGATCGCGTCTTTTGAGCCTGAGGAATTATTCGGCACCAAGCTGCGTGCTCTCTTGCAGCGGCGCAAGAACCGAGACCTGTTCGATCTCGGGGAGGGGCTGAAAGAGCTGGCGCTTGACGCCGACAAGTTGGTGGCCTGCTTCGAGCACTGTCTTGCGTTGGAAGGCAAACCCATCACGCGCGCGATCGCCGAGCAGCGCATGCTGGAGAAATTGACGCGCAGCCTGACGGAAGACGTTGCGCCGTTGCTGCCCGCCGGCGTGCGTTTCAACGACGACGACGCGATAGATGTCTTTGAGCGTGTTTGGTTGCAACTGGTGGTTCGACTCAAAGGCGACGCCTGGAAGCTGACTGAAAAGGTGGCTGCCGAACTTCGTGCCAAGAGGTATCCGGCGCTGCTGGTGGTGCGCTGATCCATTCTTTCTTCATATATCCACCGGCAACGCCGTCTTGTATTTCACCTGCTTCAGCGCGAAGCTGGAGCGGATCTTCTTGATGCCCGGAATCTTGGTCAGGTGATCCAGGATGAAGCGTTCCAGTGACTGGATGTCGGGCACGACGATGCGCAGCAGGTAGTCTTCGTCGCCGGTCATCAGGTATACCTCCATGACCTGGTTGAACTGCACGACTTCCTCTTCGAAGCGGTTCAGGGTGGCCGATTCCTGCCTGTCCAGGCTTACCTGGATGAACACCGTCATTTTCAGGCCCAGGGCGGCCGGGTCGACCAGGCCCACGTAGCGGGAAATCACGCCCTGGGTTTCCAGGTTCTTGACCCTGGCCAACGTGGGCGACGCCGAGAGATTGATCTTCTTGGCAAGCTCGACATTGCTGATCTTGGAGTCGTTCTGCAAGATCCGCAAAATGCGTAAATCTATGGTATCCAGTTCCATATCGGTATTTTTTATCTGTGGTTGGCGATATTGAAGCATTTTATGCTTATTCCGGTAATTTCCTAAGCTTATTTTGGTTCCATGTGCGGCGTCATTGGGCTTATTCTGTTTTGTATGAACCGACAGGAACGAGCACCATGGAAATGTCATCAGCCAACTACTTGAACACCGATACCGACGCCCTTGAAACCGCCGAATGGCTCGACGCCTTGCGCGGTGTCGTGCAGGCCGCCGGCCCCGAAAGGGCCCGCTATCTGCTCACACAATTAAGCACGGTGGCCCAGCAAATGGGCCTGGACTGGCGGCAGTCCCGCACGACGCCGTATGTGAACACCATCCGGGTCCCGGACGAGCCGCCTTTCCCGGGCGGCTCCGATGCCCTGGAGATGGAACTGCACCTGAGCAGCCTCATCCGGTGGAACGCGCTGGCCATGGTGGTGCGCGCCAACCGCGTATCCAGCGAGCTGGGCGGCCATATTGCCAGCTATGCCTCGGCGGCGGACCTGTTCGAGGTCGGCTTCAACCATTTCTTTCGCGCCCGCACCGACAGCTTCGGGGGCGATCTCGTGTACTTCCAGGCGCATTCGGCGCCCGGCATCTATGCGCGGGCCTTTCTCGAAGGCACCCTGAGCGAAGACGAGCTGGCATTGTTCCGCCGCGAAATCGAAGCCAAGAAGCACGGCAAGCGGGGACTGTCGTCATACCCGCATCCCTGGCTGATGGACAGCTTCTGGCAGTTTCCCACGGGTTCGATGGGCCTGGGCCCGATCAGCGCCATCTATCACGCGCGTTTCATGCGCTATATGGAAAATCGCGGCCTGATGGCGAGCCAGGGCCGCAAGGTATGGGGCGTGTTCGGCGACGGCGAGATGGACGAGCCCGAATCCCTGGCGGCGCTCAGCCTGGCCTCGCGCGAACACCTCGACAACCTGGTGTTCGTCGTCAACTGCAATCTGCAGAGGCTGGACGGCCCGGTGCGCGGCAATGGCCGCATCGTCGACGAGCTGGAGACCACCTTCGGCGGCATGGGCTGGAACGTCATCAAGCTGCTGTGGGGCGCCGACTGGGATCCGCTGTTCGCCCGCGATAAAACCGGCGAGCTGGCCGAAGTCCTGGGCCGCACGGTGGATGGCCAGCTCCAGACGTTTGCCGCCAACGACGGCGCCTACAACCGCGAGCACTTCTTCGGTCAGACGCCGGGGCTGAAGGCCATTGCCGACATGCTGACCGACGACGAAATCGATCGTCTGCGGCGCGGCGGCCACGACATGAAAAAAATCCATGCGGCCTACCACGCGGCGGCGAATCATCGCGGCCGTCCCACCGTGATCCTGGCCCTGACGAAAAAGGGCTTCGGCATGGGGGCGGCGGGCCAGGGCAAGATGACGACCCACCAGCAGAAAAAACTGGATGCCGACACCTTGCTCGAATTCCGCGATCGCTTCCGCCTGCCCATTTCCGATGCGGACTGCGAGGCGCTGGCCTTCTACAAGCCGGCCCCCGAAAGCGCCGAAATGAAGCATCTGCTCAAGCGGCGGGCCGAACTGGGCGGCTTCATGCCGCGCCGGAATACCGAGCATGTTCAACTGGAGGTGCCGGCCATCGAGTCCTATGCCAAGTTCGCGCTGCAGGCCGACGGCAAGGAAATGTCCAGCACCATGGCCATCGTGCGCATGCTGGGCGGCTTGTTGAAGGATCCGGGCCTGGGCAGGCATGTTGTGCCCATCGTGGCCGACGAAGCCCGCACCTTCGGCATGGCGAACCTGTTCAGGCAGGTGGGCATCTATTCTTCGCAAGGCCAGTTGTACGAACCGGAAGACATCGGCTCCATCCTGGCGTATCGCGAAATCATCGATGGGCAGATTCTGGAAGAAGGCATTACCGAGGCGGGGGCGATTGCGTCGTGGACGGCCGCGGCGACCAGCTATTCCGTGCATGGCACGCCCATGCTACCGTTCTATATCTACTACTCCATGTTCGGCTTCCAGCGCATCGGCGATCTCATCTGGGCGGCTGCCGACCAGCGGGCGCGGGGCTTTCTTATCGGCGCCACGTCCGGCCGCACCACGCTGGCCGGCGAAGGGCTGCAGCACCAGGACGGCAACAGCCATCTGCTGGCTTCCACCGTGCCCAATTGCGTTTCGTACGATCCGGCCTATGCGTATGAAGTCGCCGTCATCATGCAGGACGGCATGCGGCGCATGTTGGACAACAACGAAGACGTCTTCTACTACGTTACGGTCAGCAACGAGAACGACGCGCAGCCAAGCATGCCCGATGGCGCGCAAGAGGGCATCAAGCGCGGCATGTACTGCCTGCAGCCGCGGAAGAACGCCGACGTGCGCTTGCTGGCTTCCGGGCCCATTCTCAAGGAAGCCATTGCCGCGGCGGCCTTGCTCAAGGAAAAGCAGGGCATCAATGCCGAGGTCTGGAGCGTGACCAGCTTTACCGAGTTGTCGCGCGACGGCGTCGCGGCCCAGCGCGACGAGCGCCTGGGCGTGGATTCCAGGCAGCCCTTCGTGACGCAGCAGCTCGCCGGCAGCGCCGCGCCCGTCATCGCCGCCAGCGATTATGTGCGCGCGGTGGCCGACAGCATCCGGGCTTTTGTGCCCGCCGCCTACATCACGTTGGGCACCGACGGCTTTGGACGCAGCGATACGCGCGCCAATCTGCGCGACTTCTTCGAGGTCGATGCGCGCTGGATCGCCTATACGGCGTTCAACGAGTTGATGCGCGGCAAGAACCCCGAAGCCGTCGGGCAGTTTGCGCAGGCGCTGGACCTGGACTTGTCCAAGCCGCTGCCGGCAGCGGTGTAAGGGGCTGGACGCATCATGAGCATCATCGAAATCAAGGTTCCCGACATAGGCGACTTCAGCGAGGTCGAGGTCATCGAGCTGCTGGTCGCGCCCGGCGACAACATTGCGGTGGATCAGTCCGTCATCACGGTGGAGTCCGACAAGGCCAGCATGGAGATTCCCGCCAGCCACGCCGGCGTGGTGAAGGAATTGAAGGTCAAGGTCGGCGACAAGGTGGCCGAAGGTTCCGTGCTGGCCTGCATAGAGTTCGAGGACGCGCAAGCGGCGGTTCCTGCTTTGGCTGCCGAGCCGGACGCGGCATCCGGCTTCGAACGGGATACGGCTGTGGTTCCTGACGCCGGTTTGGGACAGCAAGTTCCGGCGGCCTCGGCGCCGGCTTCTTCCAGTTCCTTGCCTGCGGCCAGTGCGCCGGCCGAAGCGCATCGTGCACCCGTTGTGGCCGCTCCGGCGCCGGTTGCCGCGGTTTCCGGCAATGTGCGTTCCCTGGCCGCAGGGAAATCCGCAGGCGAGGAAGCCCCGTCCAGCGTCGCCCATGCCTCGCCTTCGGTGCGTCGGTATTCACGCGAGCTGGGCGTGGATCTGGCGCGCATTACCGGCACCGGCCCCAAGAGCCGCATCCAGCGCAGCGACGTGCAGGCCTACATCAAGGCGGTGGTGAGCGATGGCGGCTCGGGCGCGGCGGCAAAACGCGGCGGGGCGGGCCTGGATCTGCTGCCGTGGCCGTCGCTGGATTTCTCCAGGTTCGGCCCCACCGAATTGCGGCCGTTGTCGCGCATCCAGAAAATCAGCGGCCCCAACCTGCATCGCAACTGGGTGATGATTCCGCATATCACCCAATACGACGAGGCCGACGTCACGGATCTGGAGGAGTTCCGCAAGAACGCCAACGCGAGCAGCAAATCCGGCGTCAAGCTTACCTTGCTGGCGTTTGCGATCAAGGCCAGCGTCGCCGCGCTCAAGCAGTTTCCCGCCTTCAATTCGTCGCTGGACGACAAGGGCGAGAACCTCATCCTCAAGCACTATTACAACATCGGCTTTGCGGCCGACACGCCTAATGGGCTGGTGGTGCCCGTCATCAAGGGCGCCGACGGCAAGTCCGTCACCCAGATCGCCCAGGAAATGACGGAACTGTCGGCCCAGGCGCGAGACGGCAAGCTCAAGCCGGCCGACATGCAGGGTGCGACCTTCACCATTTCGTCGCTGGGCGGCATCGGCGGGCTGGGCTTCACGCCCATCATCAATGCGCCGGAAGTGGCGATCCTGGGCTTGTCCAGAACCGAGATGAAGCCGGTGTGGGACGGCGCGCAGTTCGTGCCGCGCCTGATGATGCCGATGTCGCTGTCGTACGACCACCGGGTCATAGACGGCGCCCTGGGCGCGCGATTCAGCGTGTATCTAAGTTCGGCCCTTGCCGACCTGCGCAGAATCCTGCTTTAGGCGGGCGGCGCCGCATGGCAAGTTCAGGCGCCGAAGCTGAGTATGCGAATTAGCCGGACAGGCCCCGAGCTGCGTCCTGGCGGCCTGGGTCGCGGAAACTCCCCGGGCCGCAAACCCTGCTGGCTTCATATTCCCGCCGCCTTGCCGGCGGGCTTGATGGTTACCTCGGAGGCGGCGATGAGCTCCATGATGGTGTCGCGTGCCAGCTTTTCGGCGTAGTCGTTGCGGGCCGCGGCGGCCTGGCGGGCCGCGTCGGGCCGGCCCTCGATCACTGCATCGAGTTGGCCGATGTGCAGGTCGCAGATCAGCTCCAGCTCGGAATGATGCTTTTGATGAAAATACAGGAAGCGGCGCGCCAGCGTTTGCAGCATGGCGTAGAACTCGGCGGCGTAGCTGTTGCGCGAAGCGGTTCCCAATTGGCTGGTCAGCGCGAAATGCAGGCGCAGATAGCTGCGCATGTCGTGGTGGCGTTTCAGCTTTTTCAATTCCCGCACAAGCCGGGCCATGGCCTGCCGTTCGTCGCCGGTGGCGCGCAATGCGGCCTGCGCCACGATGAGGTGTTCGATTTCCCGGCGCGCCTCGATGATCTGCAACTGGCCCTGGTAGTCGATTTCGGAAATGAAGATGCCCTGGCGCGGCGCGACCCTGACCAGGCGTTGAAACGCCAGCTTCTGCAGGGCGTCGCGCACCGGAGATCGGCCCAGGCCGATTCTGGCGCCCAGCGCGTGCTCCGACCACTGGCTGGCGGGCGGCAGTTCGCCGGTGACGATCATCTCTTCCAGCAGGCCGTAGGCCCTTTCCGTCTGGCTGCCCGTCTGGCGGGCGAAAAGGGCGGACTTCGACGCGGTCATGATGGCGGAATGTGGTTCTGAAGCTGCCTTTTTAACACTTTTCCGGTTGCGTTCTTGGGCAGTTCATCCAGAAAGACGTAGCGTTTCGGGCGCTTGAAGCGCGCGATGCTGGCCAGGCACAGGGCGTCGAGCTCGCCGGCCGTCAGCGTCGATTCCGGACGGCGAACCACGAAGGCCAGCACCGACTCGCCCCATTCGGAATCCGGCATGCCGATGACGGAAGCCTCGGCGACATCGGGGTGCTGCATTAGGGCCTCCTCCACTTCGCGCGGATAGATATTGGAGCCGCCGCTGATGATCACGTCCTTGGAGCGGTCTTTCAGGTGCAGCAGGCCGCGTTCGTCGAGCAGGCCGATGTCGCCGGTATGCAGCCGGTTGCCGGCCAGCGTGGCGGCGCTGGCTTCCGGGTTGTTCCAGTAGCCTTGCATCACCGTCGGCCCGCGCACCAGGATTTCGCCCAGCTCGCCCGCGGGGAGACGATTGCCCTTGCCGTCTTCGACGCTGACGTCGATGCTGGTCTGCGCATGGCCCACCGAGCCGAGAAAGGCATCGTCGCCTTGCTCCACGGCGCGAGCCAGCTGCCGCGCCGTTTGCGCGGTAATGCTCATGGGGGTTTCGCCCTGGCCGTAGATTTGGGCGACGCGGGGCCCGAAAGCGCGCACGGCCGATTTGATGTCTTCCACGTAGAAAGGCGCGCCGGCGGCGATCATGCATTTGAGCCCGTCGAGATCGGGACGGTGCGAGGCGGCGTGCCGAACCAGGCGCTGCACCATGGTGGGGGCGGCGAAAAAGCTGACGTTGCGGTGGCGCAGCAGGGTTGCGCAGACCTCTGCTTCGTCGAAGCCGCCGCTGGCGGGAACGATTTGCAAGGCCCCCTTGATGAAGTAGGGCACGCTGTAAAGGCCGCTGCCGTGCGACATCGGGGCAATGTGCAGCAAGGCGTCGGTTTCGCAGACGGGTTGCACGTCGGCGTAGAAGTTCAGCGACATGTTGACGAGATTGACGTGGGTAAGCACTACGCCCTTGGGGCGCCCGGTCGTGCCGCTGGTATAGAACAGCCAGGCGGGCGCGGCGTCGTCCAGCCGGGATGGTTCGCCGGGGGGCATCGAAGGGCCCTGGATGGCTCGAGTGTAGGCGGAAGCGCCGACATCCACCAACTGCAGGTCCTGCATGGCATTGGCCACGGCCTGCAGGTTTTGATGCATGTCCTGGCTGGCCAGGCAGGCGCGCGAGCCGGAGTCGCGCAAGATGAAGTCGATTTCGTTGGGATGCAGCTTGCTGTTGACGGGCACGACGCATAGCCCGGCATGCCAGGCGGCGAGCATTGCCTGTGCGTATTCTTCGCAGTTTTTCATGGCCAGCGTGAGGCGGTCGCCCGGCTCGAGGCCCAGATCGTGGCGCATCCAGTGAGCCAGCGCCCGGATCTGTTGATCCAGGCGGGCGTAGTTCGTGCTTTCCGAATCGCCGACAGCCAGGGCCGGCCGGTGGCCGTACATGTGCACGCTGCGTTGGAACAAATGGCCGAGGTGCATGGTTTTCTCTTTAATATATTACTTTTGAATCGTAATATATTAGATCTTTAGTTGAGATAAACAATCAGGGTCTTCCATAGATCGCGCGCGAGCCTCCTCTTGACCAGGGACGGTCTTTCACTGGGGGCCGCGGGCTCCTTCTCGTACTGGAGCGTGAGCGCCCTGCGGCAGGCCTTTTGGCCATGGAGCCGTGGCGCTGCGGCAGTCGCGCGGCGGGGGGGGGCAGCGTATTGGTTGGTCATGCTGTCGTTTTGCCGTTTATCGGATTTTTCTGCCTAACCAGGCATGGATTCTGGTTGTTTTAAGATCCAAATTCTGTGCGTTAAGGTTTATTCTGTTTCCTTCACCATATTGTCAATCATTGCGTAGAAGGGTGGCAGCTTCGGTTGCGGCCGGCGCGCCGAACAAGAGAAAAACATGAAAATCGTCAAACTGTCCGAAGCCGCCGAAGCCCGCCACGATGCCGATGGTTCCGACCATGCCGGCGGCAAGGAACGCCTGACCGGCGCCGAAATCATCGTGCGCTCCCTGGCGTGCGAACAGGTCGACCACGTCTTCGGCTACCCGGGCGGCGCGGTGCTGCACATTTACGATGCGCTGTTCGGCCAGCAGGAAGTGCGCCATATACAGGTACGCCACGAACAGGCCGCGATCCATGCTGCCGATGCGTATTCGCGCAGCTCGAACAAAGTAGGCGTCGCCCTGGTCACCTCGGGGCCGGGCGTCACCAACGCGATCACCGGCATTGCCACGGCCTATATGGATTCGATTCCCATGGTCGTCATTGCAGGGCAGGTTCCGCTGCAGGTGATCGGGCAGGACGCTTTTCAGGAATGCGATACAGTCGGCATCACCCGGCCCTGCGTGAAACATAATTTCCTGGTTCGCGATGTGCGGGAACTGGCCGCGACCATCAAGAAGGCGTTCTACATCGCGCGCAGCGGGCGTCCGGGCCCCGTGCTGATCGACATTCCCAAGAACATCACCACGGCGGAGTGCGTCTTCGACTATCCGTCCTCCGTCAGCCTGCGAGCGTACAAGCCCGCAGGCGACGGCCATGCCGGCCAGATCCAGCGGGCGCTGAGCGTATTGCTTAACGCCAAGCGGCCTTTGGTCTACACGGGGGGCGGCGTCATTCTGGCCGATGCGGCCCCCGAGCTGAACCAGTTGGTCGACCGTCTGGGCTACCCCTGCACCAATACCCTCATGGGCTTGGGCGGCTATGCGGCAAGCAGCGGCAAGTTCCTGGGCATGCTGGGCCTGCACGGCACTTACGAAGCGAACATGGCCATGCACCACTGCGACGTGCTGCTCGCCATCGGCGCGCGTTTCGACGACCGGGTCATCGGCAACACCGCGCATTTTTCCGGTCAGCCGCGCACCATTATCCACATCGATATCGACCCCACCTCGATTTCCAAGCGGGTCAAGGTCGATTTTCCCATCGTGGGCAATGTCAAGAACGTCCTGGCGCAAATGCTGGCGCAACTGAACGAATTGCCCGAGCCCGCAGCAACGCGGACGCAAGCCTGGTGGGGCCGGATCGAAGAATGGCGGGCGCAAAAATGCCTGGCCTATCCGGCCTCGGACTCCATCATCAAGCCCCAGTACGTCATTGAAAAGCTGTGCGAAGTCACGCAGGGCAACGCCTTCGTCACGTCCGACGTGGGGCAGCACCAGATGTGGGCCGCCCAGTACTACAAGTTCAACCAGCCGCGCCGCTGGATCAATTCGGGCGGCCTGGGAACCATGGGCGTGGGCCTGCCGTACGCCATGGGGGTGCAATTGGCCAATCCGGAAGCGACCGTGGCCTGCGTCACGGGCGAGGCGTCGATCCAGATGTGCATACAAGAGCTGGCCACCTGCAAGCAGTACCGCCTTACCCCCAAGATCATCATGCTGAACAACCGTTCGCTGGGCATGGTGCGCCAGCTGCAGGACGTCTACAACAGCTCGCGCCATTCCGAGTCCTATATGGACGCCTTGCCCGACTTCGGCAGGCTGGCCGAATCGTTCGGCCACGTCGGCGTCACCATCGATCAGCCCGGCGACGTGGAGCAGACCCTGCGGGACGCCTTCGCCGTGAAGGACAAGCTGGTGTTCATGAACTTCATCACCGACCGCAGCGAGAGCGTATGGCCCATGATCGAGGCGGGCAAGGGGCTGAACGAAATGCTGCTGGGCGCGCACGACCTCGACAACGCCGCCTAGGGGCGCGGCCAGTCGAAAGCATCTGCGGCTATTCCGAAACCGCGGGCTTTCCGTTCGTATCGGCGCGGCTCGGAAAAGACGAGTGATGTTGTGTGGGTATCACGAGTTTGGTCTGGTTATCTTCCGCCCTGTTGCCATCGATGACACAATCGGCATGCAACATGTTGGGCGGCTTCGCGCTTGTTCAGGCTTCGATGCCCGGATCGATAACGTATATAAATAAATAGAATGGCTGGGGAGATCGGCGTGCATGTCCCTGGCGGGAGACTAATCATGCTTAAGCATTCACTTCGGCGTTCACTTCGATTTTGCCTGGCCGGTTCGGCAGTGCTGGCGGCAACGGCGGCGTTCGCGCAGTCCCAGCCCCCCATAAAAATAGGCTTCATGGTGACGCTTTCCGGGCCGCTGGCCATCGTTGGCCAGGAGCAATACGACGGCTTCATGCAGGCGGTTGAAGAACGTGGAGGCAAGCTGGGCGGCGTCCCCGTCGAAATCCTCAAGGAAGACGACCAGTTCAAGCCCGAAGTCGCGACCCAGATCGTCACGAAGCTCATCACGCGCGACCATGTGCCCATCATCAGCGGCATATCGGGTTCCAACGTGGCCATGGCCGTTGCCAAGTCCATCACGGACAAAGGCGTATTCCTGGTCAGCACCAACGCGGGCCCTTCGCCGCTGGCCGGCGCCAGTTGCTCGCCGAACCTGTTCGTGGCATCGTGGCAGAACGACATGCAGTCGGAGTCGATGGGCAAATACGCCAGCGACAAAGGCTATAAGCGGGTAGTGGCCCTGGCCCCGAACTATCAGGCCGGCAAGGACTATGTCTCGGGATTCAAGCGGTACTACAACGGCAAGGTGGTCAATGAAATCTACACGCCGGTGAATCAGCTCGACTTTTCCGCCGAGCTTACCCAGATCGCCTCGGACAAACCCGACGCCATCTTCGCGTTTTACCCGGGGGCGCTGGGCATATCGTTTGTGCGCCAATACCGGCTTGCGGGGCTGGACAAGACCATTCCCATACTATCGGCCGGCATTCTGGAAATTCCCGCAGTGACCGCCCTGAAGGACAGCGCGCTTGGCGCGCTGGGCGGCACCTTCTGGAGCCCGGACGTCGACAACCCCACGAACAAGCAGTTCGTCGAAAAGTTCGAAAGCAAGCACAACCGCATCCCGTCCACGTGGGCGGCGCAAGGCTATGACGGCGCCTTGCTGCTGGACTCCGCGATCGCCAAGGTAAAAGGCAACGTCGCGGACAAGGATGCCTTCAGGGCGGCCCTGAAGGCGGCCGATTTCAAATCGGTGCGCGGCAAATTCAAGTTCAACAACAATCATTTCCCCATCCAGGACATGAGGGTGGTCGAGGCCGTGAAAGACGACAAGGGCCGCTACACCGTTCACACGGTGGCAACGCCGCTGAAAGACCATCAAGACGCGTTTCATGGCCAATGCCCCATGAGCTGAACGCGTTTTACCGCATGACCCCGGCCGTTGCCCGCGTTCTTGTCCACGAGTTGGATTTGGGCGCGCGGTGATACAGGCCGGGTATCGGATCCGACTTATTGATATCTTCCGAGCCACTTGCGATGCGCGTAAGGTGTATCGGCATATGTATAAATGAAATGCAATTTAAATTAATGGAGACTACGCAATGTTGAAACGATCTGTGCGATATCTGGTCGCAGGCTCGGCCTTATTGGCGGCTTCCACCGCTTTCGCTCAGACCCAGGCGCCCCTGAAAATCGGCTTCCTGTCCACATTTTCGGGCGTGGCCAGTGTGCCGGGTCAAGAAATCTACGACGGCTTCATGCTGGCGGTATCGGAGCGCGGCGGCAAGCTGGGCGGGGTGCCGGTGGACGTCCTCAAGGAGGACGACCAGTTCAAGCCCGAGGTCGCCACCCAGGCCGTGACCAAGCTGATCGAGCGCGAACATGTTCCCATCATCGCCGGCATCATAGGCTCCAACGTCATGATGGCTGTGGCCAAGCCCATTTCCGACAAAGGCGTGTTTCTGGTCAGTGCCAACTCCGGCCCCTCGCCGCTGGCTGGCGCCAGCTGCCTGCCCAATTTCTTCGTGGCTTCTTGGCAAAACGACAATATCGCCGAAGTGGTGGGGCAGTACGCCACCGACAAAGGGTATAAAAAAGTCGTGCTGATGTCGGCCAATTTCCAGGGTGGCAAGGACTTGCTGGGTGGCTTCAAGCGTTTTTACAAAGGCAATATCGTCGATGAAATCTATACGCCGCTGAACCAGCTCGATTTCTCCGCCGAATTGACCCAGATCGCGGCGCAAAAGCCCGATGCGGTCTACGCCTTCTATCCGGGCGCCATGGCAATTACCTTCATACGCCAGTATCAGTTGGCGGGCCTGCTCAAGACCATACCCTTGCTATCCAGCGCCATGCTCGAAACCCCCAATCTGGCGGCGTTGAAAGACAGCGCCCTGGGCGCTTTGGGCGGCATGTTCTGGGGCCCCGATACGGACACGGCGGTCAACAAGAAATTCGTGGAAGGGTTCGAAACCAAGTACAAGCACCTTCCCTCGACGTGGTCGGCTCAAGGGTACGATGCGGCGCTCTTGCTGGATTCGGCCATTGCGAAGGTCAAGGGCAATGTGGCCGACAAGGATGCTTTCAGGGCGGCCTTGAAAGCCGCGGATTTCCAGTCGGTGCGCGGCAAGTTCAAGTTCAACAACAACCACTTCCCCATCCAGGACATGCATATGTACGAAGTGGTGAAGGACGCGCAGGGGCGCTACACCGTTCGCACCGTCGCCACGCCTTTGAAAGATCATCAGGACGCCTATCATAAATCGTGCCCCATGCAGTAGGCGCAAGCGCATTGATATTCACAGACGGGAGACACACGATGTTGAATCGAGCACTGCGGTATCTGGTGGCTGGCTCGGCCTTGCTGGCAGCTTCAGCTGTTTTTGCACAGGCCCAGGAGCCGCTGAAAATCGGTTTCCTGACCACCTTCTCGGGTGTCTCCAGCGTGCCGGGCGAGGAAATGTACGACGGCTTCATGCTGGCCGTGTCGGAGCGCAGCGGCAAGCTGGGCGGGGTGCCGGTAGACATCCTCAAGGAAGACGACCAGTTCAAGCCCGAGGTGGCCACCCAGGCCGTGACCAAGCTGATCGAGCGCGAGCATGTTCCCATCATTGCCGGCATCGTGGGATCCAATATCATGATGGCGGTGGCCAAGCCCATTTCCGACAAAGGCGTGTTTCTGGTTAGTGCCAACTCCGGCCCTTCGCCGCTGGCCGGCGCGAGCTGCCTGCCCAATTTCTTCGTGGCGTCCTGGCAGAACGACAGCATTGCCGAGGTGGTGGGGCAGTACGCCACCGACAAAGGGTATAAAAAAGTCGTGCTGATGTCGGCGAATTATCAGGGCGGCAAGGACTTGCTGGGCGGATTCAAGCGTTTTTACAAGGGCACGATCCTCGATGAAATCTACACGCCCCTGAACCAGCTCGATTTTTCCGCCGAGCTGACCCAGATCACGGCGTTGCAGCCCGACGCGGTTTACGCTTTCTATCCAGGGGCAATGGCGATCACCTTCGTGCGCCAGTATCAATTGTCCGGCTTGCTCAAGACGACGCCGTTATTATCCAGCGCCATGCTGGAAGCGCCGAACCTGTCCGCGCTGAAGGACAGCGCGCTGGGCGCTTTCGGCGGGATGTTCTGGGGGCCCGACACCGACAATCCTGCCAGCAAGAAATTTGTGAAGGGGTTCGAGGACAAATACGGGCGTATTCCCTCGATCTGGGCCGCCCAGGGCTACGACGCCGCCCAGTTGCTGGATTCGGCCATTGCCAAGGTCAAGGGCAACCTGGCCGACAAAGACGCCTTCCGGGCGGCTTTGAAGGCGGCCGATTTCCAATCGGTGCGTGGCAAGTTCAAGTTCAACAACAACCACTTCCCCATCCAGGACATGCATATTTCCGAAGTGGTGAAAGACGCGAAAGGGCGCTACACCGTTCGTACCGTGGCGACGCCCTTGAAGGATCACCAGGACGCCTACCATCAACTGTGCCCCATGAAGTGAAGCAGGGCGCGAGCCCGCGCAAGAGCCTGGGTCAATGAACCTTGTCGGGCTTGCCGCGCGGCGCGCTTGATGTACCTTGCCGCGGCGGCTCGGTCGGAGTGGTTTCGCTGTCCAGGATGCTTTCTTCGAGGTACCCCGCCGCGCGCCGGAACATATCGCAAAGATATTCGGCCGCGGGGGTAAGGGGCAGGCCGGTGCGGCGCACGATGCATATCGGGCGGGTGGGCAGCTCCTCCTTGACTTCGATGGTCTCGAACAATTGATCCCACAACGGAAACTTCGTCCAGGGATGGGGAAGCGCCATCAGAAGGTCGGAGTTCGCCAGGGTGAGCAGATACGTCAGCCCCGCATGGGCGTGGATGACCGGCGTGGGCTGGGGCAGGCCGTATTGCAGGAATATGGGGCCGATTTCGTCCTCGACCTTGGCGGTGATGGACGACGTCATCCATTCGGCGCCAACCAGCTCCTTGAGTGATTTCGCCTTGGCCAGGGGATGCCCCTTCCGGCAGAAGATCTGGCGCTTGGGCAACAATATTTTCTGGACGCTCATTTCGGCCGGAATGTCCTCGGTGACGGGCCCGATATAGAAGTCGGTCGAGCCGTCTTTAAGCGACGACACGATCCGCGGGAATACGCTGTCGAGGATGTTCAGGGTGACATTGGGGTAGCGGATGCGGAATTGCTGGAGCGCCTCCGGCATGAGCGTGATCTGGGTGACCATGGACAGGCCGATGGCCAGGCTGCCCCGGGTTTCTCCCCGCAGTTGATCCAGCTCGTCTTGCGCCCGGCGCAGTTCCCCGGTGGCCCTGATTACGCGATCGAGGAAAACCTTGCCCATGGGCGTAAGGATGACCCCCTTTTTGGCTCTCTCGAAGAGAACGACCTTCAATTCGCGCTCCAGTTCCTGAATGCTGCGGGAGATCAGGGGCTGGGCCACCCCCAGGTGGCGCGAAGCAGCCCGGATGCCTCCGCACTCGACGATAGCTACAAGGTATTGCAGCGCGCTCAGCTTCATGTGATGCGACCTATTGATGTCAAGATGGTATCAAGGATGAACTATTGTTATCCTACTACATCAATAGGCGATGCCGGCCTTTAACCACTTCTGCAGCTTCTATTTTAACGATGCCCCCAGCATGGAGGCATATTCGCCAGCGCTTGGCTTGAAAGGCGCAAACAGATTGAAATGGCTGCGCTGCGCGGCGCCGGCGAGATCTTGCACTTTGGCGGCCCTATAGCCCAGTTCGGCCAGGGTAGCCGGCAGGCCGAGTTCGCGCATCAAGCCGGCGATCTCGGCAGCCAGAGAGCTTGCCGAAGCCAGTCCGAATGCCTGCGCAATGGCGGCGATGCGTTCCGGCGCTTTGGACGCCGTGGCGTCAAGCGTGGCGACCAGCCCGATTCCGCTCAATACGCCGTGATGAAAACCCTGGTCGCTGCAGGCCAGCGCCACGGCATGCGCGGGCCCCAGGCCCATGCTTATCGATACGCCGCCCGCGAAGGCGGCCAGCATCATCTGTGTGCGCGCCTCGAGATTCCCCGGTTCGGACACGGCGAGCCGCAAGGCGCTTGCGACACGGGCGATGCCGTCCAGGGCGATGGTCTTGCCAAGCGGCTGGTCCTTGTCCGACAGATATCCTTCGATGCAGTGGGAAAGCGCGTCGATGCCCGTGGCGGCGGTGAGCCTGGCCGGCAGGCCTACCGTCATGACTGGGTCGAGGATGGCGACCGTGGGGATAAGATGGCGCGAGCTCATGCCCAGGCCGGAGGTGGTGGCATCGGGGTGGATGGCTGCGGAATGCGAGGCCTCGCTGCCCGTGCCGGCCGTGGTGGGAATGACGACCAGCGGCGCCGTGGCGCCATGCGCCACCCCTGGCTTGCCCACATAGTCGGTAATGGCGCCGGCATTGGTTGCCAGCAGGGCGATGAATTTCGCCGTGTCGATCACCGACCCTCCGCCCAGGGCGACGACGCCGTCGCAGGCTTGCCGCGCATACAGCGCCGTTCCGTTGTCGACATCGGAGAACACCGGGTTTTCAGTCACACCGTCGAAAACCACCATCGAGCCCGCGTCGCCGTAGGCGTCGATGACTTGCGCCACCAGGCCGGCGGCCAGTACTCCCTTGTCCGTGACGAGCATTGGGCGCCGAACGCCCAAGGCGGCCAGTTCGCCGGCCAGCGTCGAGATGGCGCCGGCGGCGCAAAGCGTGCGCGGTACATCCAGGGCCTGCATGGCCCCGTTCAAGCCGGGTTGCGTCATAGCGGGTACTTGCGTTTGTCGTTGCTGACGGTGATGAGGTTGAGGTCGCTGAACGTGTCGATGGCCCACCTGCCGAAGCGCGCCCAGCCGCTGTCCTTGACGCCGCCGAACGGGATCTGGGGTTCGCCGCCCATGGTCGGGCCGTTGACGTTGACCATGCCGGCCTGGATCTGGCCGCCCAGGGTAATGCCTTTCCAGACGTCCGAGGTCATGATCGAGGCCGATAGGCCGTAATCGGTGCCATTGGCCTTGTCCATGGCTTCCTGCTCGGTGTCGAAGGGTTCGACGATCACCACGGGGCCGAATACCTCTTCGCAATGGATGGGCGCGCTTTCGGGCACGTCCACCAGCACGGTCGGTTCGGCGCAACGGCCTTCAGTGTTGCCGCCGGCCACGATGCGGGCTCCCTTGGCCACGGCCTGCTCGATGGCCAGCTTGAACTTGGCCAGCGCGGCATCGTTGATCAGGGGGCCGATCTTGTTCTGCGGATTGCTGGGGTCGCCGGCCTTGATGTCGCGGGCCCGCGCGCTGAACCGGGCGAGGAAGTCGTCGTAGAGCGGGCGTTCGACCAGGATCTTGCGGGTGTTCATGCAGATCTGGCCTTGGTGGAAGAATGCCGCGAAAATGGCCGTGTCCACCGAGTAGTCTAGATCGGCGTTCTTCAGCACGATCATGGGGTTGTAGCCGCCCAGTTCCAGCGCGATGCGCTTCAGGTGCTTGCCGGCGCGGGCGGCCAGCATCGACCCTGTGGCCGACGAGCCGGTGAAGTTGTAGGCCCGGACCTTGCGGCTTTCAAACAGGGGGTCGGCAATGGGGCCCACGGCGCCTGGCGCGTGGGTTACCACGTTGACTACGCCGGGCGGGAAGCCGGCCTCGGTCATGATTTCGCCCATCAGCAGGCCGGCGGAAACGGGGGCCTCCTCCGAGGGTTTCAGCACCACGGTATTGCCGCAGGCCAGCGGCGCGACAATAGTGCGAAAGCCCAGGGCCAAGGCGCCGTTCCAGGGGGAAATGCCGGCAACCACCCCCAATGGCCTGCGCACAGCCATCGCGAACACGCCCGGGGTGTCCGACTGCACGATCTCGCCGCCGGGCAGATAGGGATAGCCCGCAGCCTGGCGCAGCAGCCCGCAGGCCCACTGGATCTGGAAGCGCGCAAACGGCGTGGCCGTGCCGGTTTCCTGGGCCATGATGAGCACGACTTCGTCGGCGCGGCGCTCGAGAATGTCGGCGGCCTTCAGGAACAGGGCCTGGCGGGCGCGGGCGCCCATGGCCGCCCAGGCGGGGAAGGCCTTGTCGGCCGCTTCGATGGCGCGCAGCGCATCGGCGCCGGTGGAAGCGGGAATGTGGGCGAAGACTTCCTCGTTGTAGGGGTTCAGGTCTTCGAAGGTGGCGCCGCCTGCCGCGTCCACCCATTCTCCGCCGATGAGCTGGCGGTACTGGCGTGGCTGCGAGGCGGGAATTTGCGCCGCAAGAGCTTGGGTCATGGTGTGTCTCCTTACTTGGCCAGGCGCCGCAGGCGCATCAGCCGCAGGGCGTTGCCGAAATACAGTTTGTCGGAATCCTCGGCGCTGAGGTTGAGGCTTTCGATGGAACGGATGCCTTCGCGAATGAACATCGGGCCGCCCTCGGGGTCGAAGGGGCAGTCCGAGGCGAACACCACATGGTCGGCTCCGAAGAAATCGAGGCCGCAGCGCAGCGCCGAGGCCGAGCCGCCCAGCACCGTGTCGCCGTAGAACATCTTGAAGTATTCGATGGGCGGCTTGGACAGGCGCTTGAGCACGTCGGCTTCGCTGCCGTCGGCGCTGCGGCTGCCAAGCTGCGCCCAGAGCGTTTCGGCCCGGCCCGAGAAATACGGCAGCATGCCGCCGCAATGATGGGTGATGACGCGCAGGTTGGGCAGTTTTTCGAGCATGCCCGAGAACACCATGCGGGACATGGCCACCGATGTTTCGAAAGGCCACCCCAGCACTTGCCAGACTTCGTACTTCGAGCGTTCTTCGCCTTTGTAATCGATGGTGGTGCCGGGCCGGAAAGGATGCATCCAGACAGGCAGGTCGTGGCGCGTCGCCATGGCTTCGAATACCGGGAAGAACTCGGGGTCGTCGAGGGGGCGGCCGTTCACGTTGGTGACAACCTGGACTCCGCGCGCGCCCAGTTCGTTGATGGCGCGATCCATTTCCGCCAGGGCGGCAGGCACGTTGTTCATGGGCAGCGCCGCCACGAAGGCGGGAAACTGGTCGGGCCATCGACGGCAGATTTCCGCCATGCCGTCATTGGCCACCCGAGCGAATTCCGGAGACTGATCCGGGCCGCCAAGCATTTCGGGCGACGGCTGGCTCAGGGTCAGGACCTGAACGACATCGGGGAATTTTTCGACCATCATGGCCGCGCGCGCTTCCATATCCCACAGCATGCGCAGGCTGACCATGCGTTTGACGATGCCGGCGTCTTTGGAATGCGCCTTGACCAGTTCCAGGTACTGTGGCGGAAGTACGTGGTTGTAGATGTCTATTTTCTTTTGCATGACCGATTCTTTGTTTGGGCTGGGCGGCTTTCGTATTGGACGGGCCGTTCCGGCATGGGAGAGAGTGTGGTTCGGTGGTGTGCTTGTCTCGAGGATTTGCTTTTGGTTTTTCGCCGCCGATCCGGCCAATTGAATGTAAACGAGGGACGGGCGCGATGGAAGATGAAAAAAAAGCGCGATTGATGCCTGCAATGAATCATGGCGGGGAAGAGCTGCTGTCCAGCCGGCCAGTTATGGCCGAATGATGGAGGCGGTATGCCTTTGAAACGTCTGATGATGCTTTTCAGGTATCGAACCGGTTTTATTGTGATCTTCCGGGCAATGCCTCGAACGCGTACAGTAGTCGGCACATATTCACATAATAAAAATACATACCCACAAGGAGACAAACAATGTTGAATCGTTCAATTCGATACCTGATCGCCGGCTCGGCCCTGTTGGCCGCCTCGGCGACATTTGCGCAAGAGCCGATAAAAATAGGTTTCTTGTCCACGTTCTCGGGGCCCGTCGCCGTTCCCGGGCATGAAATGTACCAGGGCTTCATGCTGGCGGTTTCCGAACGCGGCGGCAAGCTGGGCGGCGTGCCGGTGGACATCATCAAGGAAGACGACCAGTTCAAGCCCGAGGTCGCCACGCAGGCCGCCACAAAGCTGATCGAGCGCGATCATGTGCCCATCATCGCCGGCATCGTCGGCTCCAACGTCATGATGGCGGTGGCCAAACCTATTTCCGATAAGGGGGTGTTCCTCATCAGCGCCAATTCCGGCCCCTCGCCGCTGGCCGGTTCGGGCTGCCTGCCCAACCTGTTCGTGGCCTCCTGGCAGAACGACAACATCTCCGAGGTCGTGGGGCAGTACGCCAACGACAAGGGGTACAAGAACGTGGTGCTCATGACCGCGAACTTCCAGGGCGGCAAGGATGTCCTGGGCGGGTTCAAACGGTTCTACAAGGGCAAGATACTCGACGAAATCTACACGCCGCTGAACCAGCTCGACTTCTCCACCGAACTGACGCAAATCGCGGCAACCAAGCCCGATGCGGTGTTCGCCTTCTACCCCGGGTCGATGGCCATTACATTCGTGCGCCAGTATCAATTGGCCGGCCTGCTCAAGACCATCCCTTTGCTGTCCAGCGGCATTCTCGAAATCCCCACTTTGGCGGCACTGAAGGACAGCGCCCTGGGGGCGTTCGGCGGATCCTTCTGGGGGCCCGATGCCAACAATCCCGTCAACAAGAAGTTCGTCGCCGATTTCGAAAGCAAGTACAACCATATTCCGTCGACCTGGGCCGCCCAGGGCTACGACGCCGCGCTGCTGCTCGACTCGGCCATCGCCAAGGTCAAAGGCAATATGCAGGACAAAGATGCCTTGCGGGCTGCGCTCAAGGCTGCCGATTTCAAGTCGGTGCGCGGCAAGTTCAAGTTCAACAACAATCACTTCCCCATTCAGGACATGTCCATGTATGAAGTCATCAAGGATGCCAAGGGCCGGTATACCGTCCGCACGGTTGCCACACCCATGAAAGACCATCAGGATGCCTATCACAAGATGTGCCCGATGAAGTAAGTCGAGCAGGGCGGGGCGGCCTCTTCGCCGCTGCGCCCCCCGCCAGGCCGCCGGTGCATGGCGGGCCTCGGCCCTGTGTTTCACTCTTGCGCCGCGCCCGATCATGGGCGGGCGCCGGTCAATAAATCGTAAGTGTCGCGGCATGGACGCCCCATGCCCGCCGGGCACTTTTTTGTCGCCGGCCATGAGGCGGGCAAGTTCAAGGCAGGTTTCCTGAAATGAGTTCGTCGATAATCTTTGCCCAGCTTTTGAACGGGTTCCAATTCGGCATCTTGCTGTTTCTGTTGTCGGCCGGCCTGACCCTGGTGCTTGGCATCATGAATTTCGTCAACCTGGCCCATGGTTCGCTGTTCATGGCGGGAGCCTATTTTTCCGTTGCTGCCTACAACTTGACGGGATCGTTCATCGGCGCCGTGCTGCTGGGCATTGCGGCAACCATGCTGCTGGGCTTCATCATGGAGCGCCTGGTGCTGGCAAAGCTTTATGCGCGCGATCACCTATACCAGGTGCTGGCGACATTCGGCCTCATTCTTTTGCTCAACGAGCTGGTCACCATGGTCTGGGGCCGGGCGGCCCTGTATGCCGAGCTTCCCTCGGCGCTGTCCGGCACGGTGAACCTGTTCGGCCTGCACTACTCGGCTTACCGGGCGAGCATCATCGTGGTGGGCCTGATCATTGGCCTGGCGCTGTACTGGATGATCAACAAGACGCGCGTGGGCATGCTCATTCGCGCCGGCGCATCCGATGCGCCCATGGTGTCGGCGCTCGGCGTCAACATCAAGCTGGTCAACCTGCTGGTGTTTTGCGCGGGCGCCGGGCTGGCCGGTCTGTCGGGCCTGATGGCCGCACCCATATTGTCGGTGCAGTCGGGCATGGGAGACCCGGTGCTCATCCTTACGCTGGTCGTGATCGTCACGGGGGGCATAGGCTCCATCCGGGGCGCATTCTACGGCGCCCTCATCATCGGCATGGTCGAGACGCTTGGGCGCGCCTTCCTGCCCATATTGTTCCGGGCGATTCTCGATCCGGCGCTGGCCCAGGTGGCGGGGCCGGCCGTGGCCTCGGTGTCCATCTATATTTTGATGATCATCGTGCTGGCCATGCGCCCGCAAGGGCTGTTCCCGGTAAGGCACGGCTAGGCCGGACAGACGGAACACGCGTGGATTTGGCCGAATCGAAGGCATGAACCAATCAAGCAGCGCATCAGGACGCTTTATATGAATACGACACAGAATCTTCACGGCACGCCCGCTTCCGCGCTGGTTTCTCAGGCTCGAAAGCCGGGCCGGCCATGGCTTCGGGTGGCCGCTCCCCTGGCCATCGTCGCCATTCTGGCCCTGGTGCCGGTCGCAACGAGCCTGACTGCCGAGCCCTTTTACATCACGCTGGTGTCGCGCATCATGATCGTCGCGCTGGCGGCGGTGGGATTGAACCTGGTGCTCGGGTACGGCGGCATGGTCAGCTTCGGGCATGCGCTGTATATCGGCATCGGCGCCTATGCGGTCGGCATCCTGTCGTCCTACGGCATCACCAACGGCTGGGTGCAGCTTGCCGTGGCGCTGGCCGCCGGCACGGCGTCGGCTACGATCATCGGGCTGGTCTGCTCGCGAACCAGCGGCGTCGGCTACATCATGATCACGCTGGCCTTCGCCCAGATGTTCTATTCGCTGGCCATCAGCTTCAAGGCGTTCGGCGGGGAAGACGGCATGCCGCTGCCCA
>Ga0182735_1000458_pt1 | contig 33524 bp, 35 predicted proteins | sample eDN5th30CKraftMG_FD_128524 | JGI IMG/M metagenome (GOLD analysis project Ga0182735, IMG submission 128524) | Enriched Miracle-Growth compost microbial communities from Emeryville, California, USA - eDNA 5th pass 30_C Kraft MG (version 2) (version 2) ...
CACGAGGGTATATCGTGGATCAGGCCTACTACTTGGCCACCCCATACGAGCCCGTCCTCGGTGTCGCCGCTCTCCAGGGTCTTGCGGCCACGCGCGCCTGCCACCAGGTGAGCAATATCTTTGAAATCCACGCCCCCTTCCCTATGCTCCAAAGCGATCACTTCGTCGGAAATCGCGTTCTTTAGACATCGGCCAGTATTGTTCAGTGTGCGCAAGATCAAACTGGTGTCATTTTCCGTTTTGTCTACCATCATTTGTTTGATGTTTTCATGGATGGGCGCCTCCTGCGTTGCACAAAATCGTGTGCCCATATTGACGCCGTCCGCCCCCAACACCAGGGCCGCTGCCAAGCCCCGCCCATCTCCGATGCCGCCCGAGGCGATCAAAGGGATTGTGACTTTGTCTGCCGCAGCAGGAATCAAGACGAGACCGCCAACGTCCTCGCTGCCCGGATGACCTGCGCACTCGAATCCATCAATCGAAATGACGTCCACGCCGCGCCGCTCCGCAGCAATGGCATGGCGCACAGTCGTACATTTATGAATAACAATCACCCCGGCTGCCTTGGCTGCGGCAATATAGGCTTCCGGTACGTTGCCCGCAGTCTCCAACACTCGAACCCGCTCGCTTATGACTACATCCAGATATTTTTCATAGGGAGGTGGGTTCACCGAGGGCAACATCGTGAGATTGACACCAAAAGGCTTGGCCGTCATGCGGCGGCAACGCGCTATTTCAGCAGCCAGGGCGTCTGGATCGGGTTGCGTCAGCGCGGTCAATATGCCCAAGCCTCCCGCGTTTGATACAGCCGATGCCAATTCAGCCCGTCCCACCCACATCATCCCACCTTGTACGATGGGGTAGTCGATGCCAAGCAAGCTGGTAATTCTGGTTTTCAAGGCGGTCATTCTAAACAGCCTCCACGATTGTCACATTGGCAGTGCCCCCGCCCTCGCACATGGCCTGAAGGCCGTAGCGAAGGCCACGAGAGCGCAGGGTATGGATAAGCGTTGTCATCAACTTCGCTCCGGTGGCTCCCAGCGGATGGCCCAGCGCTATGGCGCCACCATATACATTGAGCTTTTCCGGATCCACATCGAGCGCTGTCAGCCAAGCCAGGGGGATAGATGCAAAAGCCTCGTTGACCTCAAAAAGATCGATATCATCCAAGCTCATGCCGGCTCTTGACAGCGCATGACGTGTGGCGTGAATGGGCTCCTCGAGCATCAGGACAGGATCGCCGGCCGTCACGGTAATATTGCAAACCCGCGCCAGCGGAACAAGGTCGAAGCGTCTGACCGCCGCTTCGCTCGCGACAAGAATGCCGGCGGCGCCGTCGGTCATCTGGCTGGCATTGGCGGCCGTTACCGATCCATGTTCCAGAATGGGTTTTACCAGAGACATCGCCTCCAGCGAAGCGTCAGCGCGCACGCCCTCATCCTGATCGAAAATGCCACCATCGAGCTGGACCGGCACGATCTCGCTCTTGAAAGCGCCGGTACGTATCGCCTGGGCGGCCCGCCGATGACTTCTTAGCGCATACTCATCCATTAACTCCCTGCTAAAGCCATATTTATCGGCGATTGCCTGAGCGGACACGAACTGATTGAATTCGTCTACGCCAAATCGTTCAAGTATCCTACGGCTCCAGGGCCCCTCTCCTATTCCTGCTTTGGCATGCAGTCTGAAATTGGACCCCATCGGGACGCGTGTCATGCTTTCCGCTCCCGCAGCTATCACGAGGTCCTGCGTTCCCGACATAACCGCCTGCAGAGCGAAGTGCAAAGCCTGTTGCGAGGATCCGCATTGCCGATCCACCGTGACGGCTGGCACCGACGTCGGCAGGCGCGATGACAGCACCATGTTCCGTCCGAAGGCGAAAGACTGCTCGCCGGCCTGTGTGACGCACCCAACGACGACGTCTTCGATTGCAGCCGGATCCACCCCGGACCGGTCAATCAGCGCGTCCAGAATGGTCGCGCCCAGATCGGCAGGATGGACACCCGCGAGTGCGCCATTGCGCTTACCTCCTGCGGTACGTGCCGCCTGCACGATAAATGCGTCAGTCATACTTTCTCTCCTTGTTTCGCGACCTGCGGCTCTGCGACAATGCAGCCAGTCCGGACACAGCACCTACCTTGCGCCCCATACATGAGATGGAGCGGCTTTCCAGCTCCATCTGCGTCTCTATCTGTGTCGAGAAGCTGTCCAGCAGCAGGCGACGCGTTTGCGCCAAAGCATTGGTGGCCGAGTGAGCAAGTTCAGATGCCACAGCGGTGGCCTCGTCCTTCAGCGCCTGTGGCGCCTTGACGACACGCGTGACCAAACCGAGCTCTGCTGCTGCCTCGGCGCTCATCCGGTTGTTGCGCAGCAGAAACTCCTGGGACTGTCTCAAGCCGATCAGCCTGGGCAGCAGCCATGTCGTCGCAGCGTCAGGCGAAAAGCCCAGACTCGTATAGGCGGCGGTGAAGTGCGCGTGCGGATCAGCCAGAACGATGTCACCAAAGGCGGCCAGACCGATGCCCGCGCCCGCTGCCGGGCCGTTCACGGCAACAACCACGGGCTTGCCCATGCGCATGAACCGGGATATCGCAAGATGCAAATAACCCGATATTTCCTTTAAGAATGCCGATAAACGCTCGCCCTGCCTGCCGAACTCTTCAAGATCGCCGCCTGCACAGAACAAGTTTCCCGTACCAGTGAGCAAGACACACCGAATGGTGTCATCTGCGTCACATTCGGTTGCTGCGTTCAGCAGAGCATGCGCCATGGCAAGGTTCACGGCATTACCCTTGTCCGGCCGATTCAAACTTAAACGCGCCACCCCGTCTTCGCGTTCAAAGAGAAGCACATTTTCCATAATCATCTCGGCGCCATTCTTATCGCGCCATCTAGCCGAATCACTTCGCCGTTGAGCATCGGATTTTCGATAATCGACTTGACCAATGCCGCATATTCGTCGGGCTGTCCTAGACGACTGGGATGCGGCACCTGCTGGCCCAGCGAATCTTGGGCAGCCTGAGGCAGGCCGACCAGCATCGGGGTAATGAAAATGCCAGGCGCAACAGTCATTACTCTTATCTGGTGCTTGGCCAGGTCGCGAGCAGCCGGAAGAGTCAGAGATACCACCCCTCCCTTGGACGCCGCGTACGCACACTGGCCAATTTGCCCATCGTAGGCCGCGACCGACGCAGTATTGACAATGACCCCTCTTTCTTCGCCAATAGCCTCAACCGAAGCGAGGCGAGAGGCAAATATCGACAACACATTAAATGTTCCGATCAGATTGACTTCAATGGTCTTACGAAAAATGCCGATATCATGAGCTTCGCCCGATTTATCGACAACCCGTCCCACCGGCGCTATGCCGGCACAGTTCACAAGAATGCGGGCCGCGCCATGGCTTCGCGCAGCCTGATCAAAACCCTTCCTGACGCTGTCCTCGTCCGTGACATCCACTGAAACATACTGACCGTCTACCTCGCGGGCCGTTTCTGTTCCCCTTTCGCGGTCCAAATCGAAGATTGTGACTTTCACACCACTTTGAGCCAGCATGCGCGCCGCTGCGGCCCCTAGACCCGAAGCGCCTCCGGTTACGACTGCGCCAAGTTCATTCAACTTCATTCAAGATCTCCCTGTCTTACTCAATACATCGCTGATCCGAGGGCGCGGCTAATCACCATGCGTTGTATGTCAGACGTGCCCTCATATATCTGACAAACCCGTGCATCCCTATATATTTTGGCCAACCCGAATTCCTCCAGGTAACCGTATCCACCCAACGTTTGGATCGCGCCGCTACATATGGCTTCAGCCGCTTCCGAAGCAAAAAGCTTCGCCATGGATGCCTGAACCAGGCAAGCAGTGCCGGCATCTTTCAGACTTGCGGCATGCAAGACCAACTGTCGCGCGGCCTCCAAGCGGGTAGCCAACTCAGCCAGTCGAAAGCCCACGGCCTGGTGCTCGATAATGATTTTCCCCATCGACTGGCGCTGGCGCGCGTAAGAAACCGCTATTTCCAGCGCAGCCTGTCCCATTCCCACCGACTGCGCGGCGATACCGAGTCGGCCCGCCTCCAGATTTGACAGTGCGATTCGGTAGCCGTGGCCCTGCTGACCCAGCATCAACTCGTCTTCCAGGAAGATGTCATCAAAAACCAGTCCGCATGTGTCGGACGCACCCTGCCCCAATTTTTTTTCAACTTTGTCGACGATGTAACCCGGACGGTCGGATGGCAATAAAAATGCCGAAATACCGTTTTTGCCCAAATCCGGATCTGTCACGGCAAACACCATGACGACGCCCGCTATCTGACCGGAGGTGATGAACTGCTTTGTTCCACTCAATCGCCAGCCGCCCCCCACCTTTTTGGCACGACTACGTATAGCCGCCGCATCGGAACCTGCGTCCGCTTCCGTGAGTGCGAATGCACCGATCATTTTGCCGCTGATCAGATCTGGCAAGAAGCGCAGCTTCTGCGCCTCGTTACCAAAGGTCAGCAGACCATTGACCAAAAGACTGTTCTGAATGGAAACGATGGTCGCAAGCGCACCATCGGCCGCCGCAAGCTCGGACAAGGCCAGCGCATAGGAAACATAATCCGATTGCGCGCCACCAAGGTGCGATGGCGCCATCATCCCCATCAACCCCATTTCCCCGAGCTGAGCGAACAGGGCAGCCGGGTAGGCGCCTTCGCGTTCAAATTCGTCCACGCGGGAACGTATCTGCGTTTGGGCGAAATCCCGCACAGCCTGGCGGATCGCGCGTTGTGTATCTGTAAGAATCATGCTTGCAATTTCCAATGACCCTACCCGTCTGCGCAAGCATGACCGAGAAGGTAAAAGAGCGTTCAAAAGGTTCAATATTTCGGCTATTGTGGCTGTATGCCGGCTTCATCGATAACCGTCTTCCAACGCTCGAACTCCGACTTCAAATAAGCGCCATAGTCTTCACTAGTGCCACCGTAGATCTCCGTACCGTTGTTCTGGAACTGCTTGATTACGGCTCTATCTTGTAGGGTTTTGTTCACTGCTGCATTGATGTGCGCCACGCTTGCGGGTGGCACTCCAGCAGGGGCTACGATGCCGTTCCAAGCCGTGATTTCGAAGTTGGGCAGATTAATGCTTTCGGCCACCGTGGGCAGATCCGGCAACAAGGGAGAGCGATTCAACGAAGCAATCGCCAGGGGTTTCATTCGCTTGTCATGGATATACGGCAGCAATGTGTTGAGCGTTGTGACCATAACGTCGATGCGGCCACCGGCCACGTCTATCAGCGCGGGCGCCGTCCCCTTGTAGGGAACATGCATCATATCTATGCCCAACTGCTTGCACAGCAGGGCAGCCGCCAGATGGTCGATGGTCCCCGTTCCCGACGATGCATAGTTGAGTATGCCGGGCTTGCTTTTGGCGAGTTCAGCCAAACCTTTCAAGTCATTGACTGGCACGAAAGGATTTACTGCCACCACCAACGGCACACCGACCGTGCGGACGACCGGCACAAAGTCCGTGAGCGGGTCGAACTTCGCCGTGCGGTATAGCAATTTGCCCAGCAGCAGGGAAGACGTGTTGTAGAGAATCGTATAGCCGTCCGGCTTGATCGCTGACACATAAGCCGAAGCGATTGTGCTTCCACCGCCGGGCTTGATCTCGACCACGATGGGTTGCTCTAGTTCTTCTCCAATACCCTTCGCCAGAATACGAGCATTCGTATCCGTAGGCCCGCCTGCCGGAAAAGCCGTGATCATTGTGATGGGCTTGGATGGATAAACCTCGGTAGCCAAGGCCGGCGCGAGCATGGCCATCGACAATGTTAGTGCATATATGTATTTATATTTCATGGATGTCTCCCAGTAATCGTCATTCAATTCACGAAGACCGGTGCTCCCCAATTTCCCGGGAATAGGCCCGAACTTCTTTTTATACTTTTAAGTAACATTGATACTTCACAGTAAATTTAACTTTTTGTCAATCGAAAGACATCAGTACCTAGTATTAACCCTAGGACAGACAGGGAGGTCACAACAGAGTAACGGCCGAGTATGCTCAGCCTTGAACGCAGACGGCATAAATGACATTCAAGATAGTCGCAGACAACCCAATTGCACGGTTAATATCAGGTCCGATTTCCCGACGGATTCGAGCAGCACGATGACACGCAACGTCTAATGTTGATCAGTATCGGAGTAGAAAGATGTCGTCAGTGTTATGCCACGAGGCACTGATCCTCCTGGAGCAGTGCTCTGGCTATCATTTTCCAAGATCAACTATTCCAGCATGGCCACAGCCTCGCGTATACGGCGACAACCTTCTTCAATGTTTTCCATGGAAGCGGCAAATGAAAAACGTAGATAAGGTGACAATCCATACGAAGATCCATCAAGTACTGCCACACGAGCGCGTTCTAGCAGAAACATCGCGACGTCCATATCGGAACGAATGATAAATTCGTCAGGCGTCTTCTTTCCTATCAAGCCCCCGATATTCGGATAGACATAGAAAGCGCCCGCGGGTGACGTGCACACAATATGGGGAATCGCAGCCAATAAATCTACCATTCGATTTCGACGCATTTCGAATGTAGCCACCATGCTGCTTACACACTCTTGTGGGCCCGTAAGCGCAGCGATAGCAGCAGCCTGCGAGATCGCACTCGGGCAACTCGTGCTTTGCGATATAACCGCGTTGATCGCTCTGAGCAACGGCGCAGGTCCGGCACCGTATCCTACGCGCCAGCCAGTCATCGCATACGCTTTCGACATGCCATTGATAAGCAAGGTACGTTTAGCAAGGTGCGGACACACGGCCAACGGCGACGTCGATACGGCGCCGTCATAGCAGTATGGCGCATAGATTTCATCGCTCATCAGCCAAACTTGCGGATGCCTCAAAAGCACGTCACACAATGTCTCGAGCTCTTCTGGGCTGTATACCGCGCCAGTTGGATTATTGGGTGAGTTCAGGATCACCCAACGTGTCTTACGCGTAATGGCATCCTCTAACGCTTGGGGAGTCAGTTTGAATCTTGATGCCTCATCGCAGGTGATGATAACCGGTACACCACCATTCATGAGGACCATGTCTGGGTAGGAAACCCAGTAAGGAGCACAGACAATGACCTCATCGCCAGCTTCAAGCGAGGCGGCCAGTGCACCCGAAATCACCTGCTTGGCGCCGCACCCCACCACAACCTGGTCCAGCTCGTACCGCGTACCGACCGACGCTTCAATATACTGCGCAATTGCCTTGCGCAGTGCCGGGGTACCACTCGAACTCGTATATTTCGTATCGCCACGCGCGATAGCATCCTGCCCAGCCTTTGCAATATGCGAAGGGGTGGGCAAATCCGGCTCGCCAATAGTGAAATCAATGACGTGCTGGCCCTGGTCGCGCAATCTGTCCACGGCCGCTTTGGCGGCCATGCTCGGCGAATGCTTAATCCGTGAAATATTACGGTTTACAATACTACTGCACATTACAGATCCTTTTATGAATTATCGATGTTGGAAAAGCCATCTGAACAAACGAAACAAGGAGCGAGTGAACTATGAGAACGTACAGAGGCAGCAAGAAGGAATAAGCTTTCCTCCGACAGACTGCAGGTTCCCCATAACCATCAGCCGCCTTCGCCATAGGTCCATGACGCTTCACCACGGTGATCTGGAAGCCGTTGTCAAAACTGCATTGTTCTAGATGACCTGACGATTTCGCTCCCAATGGAGTTCGCAGAAGGCCGATCACTCATTTTTTCACTTAATGAGCACGTAAATCCGATACGAATCTTTTGGCACGCGGTTGTTGAGGTGCAGTGAAGAATATCCCTGGCGTAGAGGCCTCGACAATCGCACCCGCATCCATGAACCAGATACGGTCCGCGACTTCCCGGGCGAAACTCATCTCGTGCGTAACGCAGATCATGGTCATTCCATCGCGGGCCAACGACTTCATCACAGCCAGTACTTCTCCAACCATTTCGGGGTCGAGCGAACTGGTGGGCTCATCGAATAGCATCACCGGCGGATCCATCGCCAGTGCACGCGCAATGGCAACCCGCTGCTGCTGTCCGCCCGAAAGCTGTTGGGGAAAGGCATTCGCCTTATGTACCATGCCCACGCGCTCGAGAAGAGACATCGCTTTTGAACGCGCCTCTATCTTGCTTTTTTTGGCCACAGTAGTGGGCGCCAAACATATGTTCTCAATTACGGACAAATGCGGGAACAGATTGAACTGCTGGAACACGAACCCGACACGGCTGCGAAACTGATTTAAATCGAGTGTGGGCGCGTGGATATCTTGTTCGCCTAAAATTATTGAACCACCCTGAATGTCCTCCAAGCGATTGATCGTCCGGATAAGGGTTGACTTGCCCGATCCAGAAGGACCGCATATGACAAGAACCTCTCCCTTGGCCACCTGTGCATTAATATCGATCAAGGCGTGGTAATCGCCATACCACTTATTAACTTTCGAGAATCGTATCATTGGTGGTACCTGATAAAGTAGGCTGCGTTCCAAGGCGTTTTTTCGCAACTCGCTTTTCAAATGAGTGAGCCAGCTCCGTCAGGCAAAAGCAAATTGCAAAATACGTAAGCGCGAGAATCATGAACACTTCGAACGGTTTCGTAAGAAGCTGGCTATTGACATGGTTGGCGGCAAACGTCAATTCTTGAACGCTTATGACATAACCCAAGCTGGTATCTTTTATCGTCGAAACAAATTGGCTGATGATACTGGGCACCATGTTGTAGATGGCTTGGGGCAGGAGCACTTTGCGCACGGTTTGTACATAGCTCAGCCCGAGCGCCCTAGCCCCTTCCATCTGGCCGTCGGGCAGCGCCTGTATGCCAGCCCGAATTACTTCAGAAAGGTATGCCGCTTGATAGACAACAAGCGTGCAAAGTAGCGTTGTCACCCCACTCACCGATTTTCCGACCAGTAGCGGCACCAGGAAGTATGTCCAGAAAACGAGCATTATCAGCGGCACGCTGCGCACGGTGTAAACGACAACTGTCGCGGGTATGCGCAACACCGCGAATGGGGAAATACGCAGTATGGCCAGCACCACACTTATAGGAAAGGACAGCACAAGTCCGGCTATGGCAAGAATAAGCGTCAATAACACGCCGCCAAGCGGGCCCTGTGGATATTGACCAATCAACAACACCTGCCAGTAGTCGCGAATGATTTCGATCATTTTGAGGTTGTCGGTATACGTGTCATATGAGCGGTAATAGCACCGACAACCATCAATACCAGGCAAACTAGAACGTAGAACATGGTGGCAATAAAAAATGCCTCGAATGTCCGATATGTTTGATTTTCGATTTCACGCACCGTGTAGGTAAGTTCGGCCACACCGATTGCCATTGCAAGGCTGGTGTTTTTAAAGAGCAGAACTGTGTGATTGATGAACGGCGGCATAGCAATGCGAAATGTCTGGGGCAGAATCACATAACGCATGGATTTCAAATAGCCCAGCCCAAGCGACCTCGATGCCTCGTACTGCCCCGAGGGTATAGAGCGAAGTCCGCTGCGGATATCTTCTGAAAAATATGCAGCCATGTAAAGGCCGATCGCCATGACCGCGAAAATCTGCTCACCATGATGTTCATTTGCCCAAGCTTGAATACCAGTGGGCAAAAGACTCGCAATGCCGAAATACCACAGAAGGATATGAACCAGCATGGGAACATTCTGATGATACGCAACATACGCTGTCACAACCTTGCCGCACGCCCCACTCCCGGACATGCGCATAATCGCTAGAAATGTGCCAACGCTCATTGCCAATAGCCAACTCGCGCATGTAATCCATAGAGTAACTTGCAAGCCAGCCCAGAGCTGTTCGCCAAATGGCGCAGCGAAGATCGCACTAAACTGGAGATGATCTGACACAGATTGCTCCTATGGATGGACAGTGCAACTGACGTCTAGCTTTTGGCTAGCCCTCTATAGGTTCAACTTTGAAGGATCGTTCCATGTGAAGCTCCGTTTTGCTCCCCAGCCAATTGTCGAAAATCTGGGCAGCCTGCCCGGATTGCTCCATCTTCTGCAAAGCGTCATTCACCGCTTGGAGCAGCGCTGGCTCACCTTTCTTGATGCCTAAGCCCCACTCCTCCCTCCCCAGAGGCGGCATCAAAACTTCAAGATTGCCTTCCTTACCCAGGCGAGCGATAAATCGACGTAACAGGCTCTCTGACAGCCCAAAGCCATCGACTTTCTTTTGCACCAATGCCATGAATGCGGTGGGCGCGTCGTCGAATGAAATCATAGTGGCTTGGGGCAATTCCTTCTGAATGAAAGCTTGCGTGCTCCCTCCCTTGATCGTGCTTATACGCTTGCCATTCAGGTCGTCGCGTGTCTTGTATGGTCCGCCTTTTTGTACGGCCAATTTTTGCTCACTCACAAAATATTGATCACTGAAATCGATTTGTCCCGCTCGGATCGCCGTATATCCGAGCACTGCTGCCAGAATGTCCACCCGTCCTTGCGTAAGTTCGGGAATACGAGCTTCCAACGAAAGAACTTTCAGCTCAGGTTTTACACCCAACTGCGCCGCGACTGCCTTGCAAAAATCCACGTCGTAACCGACGAGTTCGCGCTTTCCTGCCTCGCCCGGAGGGCTACCGATAAAACCGAAGGGCTCAACGTTATTCAGAACGCCACAAATCAGTGTTTTTCGTTCCTTGATCTGGGCTAGACGATCGGCTTTGGCCCCAGATGCAAAGGCAGCGGTTGCCAATGCCAATACTGTGACTAAGATTCGCAATTGCAACTTCATAACGCTCTCCTTTGGAGATGCTGCTGTTGGCGGAATATCTTTTTCGAACAGGAAAAACAAGTCTATCGGAGTTGTTCTACTATATAGTAAGACAACTACTTTTCAGTAACTTAATAGCAAGCCTCACCTCTTGTCAACTAAAAAATTCGATAACGGGTATTAACCCTAACAACCGACCAAGCCGACTCCACCTGCCAGAAAGACACTTGGCATCTCTTGCAATGAGCACATGGATGGTCTATCCATTATTTTTTCGGAAGCATGGGCAGTTTTTGCATAACAAGGCTTTACTGGATGAATAAAGACTCAGATTTACCGTATGTATTAGGTAAAACCATCTGAATAGCAAGGCTGATCCGTAGAGGATGGCATCTTCATCATTTTTTCTGGCGGTGCAATCTTACGCACTTCGGCATAGGGATGCCGGTGCCACCGATGTAACTTCAGTGCCGGATTCAAGACCGAAATGATCGCCAACTGTCAGCAGCGATGTCGTCTGATCATGAGAAGGCGCTTGCCGACAAAGAACGGTCTATCAGCCTAAAAAGAAATGACGATCGCCAAGCTCAGGCACGAGATCGCGGTATTACGCCGTTTCCAGTTCGGTAAAAAGAGGGAGCAAGACAGCAACGCGCAGGGCACCATGCTGCAACAAGCGGCCGCCGCGGACATTGCGGCCATCGAGGAAGAGCATCAACAGCTCATTGAATCCACGCAAGGCAAGACTGCGCCAACGACTCAAGCGCAAAACCTTACCGCCTGGATTGCCGCGTATCGAAATTTGCCACAATCCGCAGAGCACCAGCCGTTGTACCGGTAGAAAAAGACCTCTCAGTCAGGCGCTGCGACCTAGTATAGAGCTATATTAGTAATAGAGTCAGTATTACACCGCTCCATAACTCGCTACTAAACTCTTCATTTGTCGAGCGATAAAACGTTCTTGGACATCCAGCCGATTAATGAGGCCCCCTATACCTATGGCCATACGCACTCCATTGGGCGACGATGGAAGCGGCATGGCGATTACCCCGGCGCCGGGTGTATTGGTGCCGCGAGAGTACACATAACCTTGTTGTCGCACGGTATTGACTTGCCTCATGACGTCTTCTATACCCATATTCTGCGGCAACCCGGCCACGCCAATGCGATTCAGTGTCCGTTGGTGGATGCGTACGATTGTCGGGTCGGATTGCGGAGCCAGCAAGGCCCACCCTGTGCCCGAGGCACACATAGGCCGTCTGGTACCAGGCGAGACATAGAATTGAATTGGTAATTGGCTTTGAATCACTTGTACATATTGGGACTGGATATCGTTCTGAACTGCGAGAATGACCATTTCCTTAGTTGTTTCGGACAGGGCCTGCATGAGACTCGTAATCTCCGTGCCCCCAAAGGAGGACTCATAGATCCAGTCGCCGAGCATGGCCACCAAAATAGTCGGCGTATAGGCACGTATGCGGCTGTCATAGCTAAGATAGCCCAGCGTGCTCATATTTTTGACTAGGACGGATGTACTGGACAAAGGATAGCCAAAATGCTCGGAAATATCACGCACACTCAGCGGAGTGCGCGTCTCACGAAAATATTCGAGTATTTCGAACACCCTTTTTGCTGTTTTAATTACTGAATTTTCCATCGGCTGCTGTGATGTAAATTATCATTCCAGAATTTCACGGATATACTCAACGTGAATTCGCGTTGTTCTGATGAAATATGGGAGAGCTCCCCGGCTGTCCATATAACCTTAGTGGGTTGTCGACGAGAACAGCGTGCAATTGCTCAGGATCGGCGAGATGGTCATGTAGCGCATCCAACAACATTCCAGGCTCTGGAAGGCGTTGCGGATCATGCAACGCGACATGCGGCCAATCGGACCCCCAAATGGTGCGAGCAGGAGCCACGTCGACCAGCGCCTGAACCAGTGGCGCCACATCGCCATAGGGTGCCCGCTGTTCTGACAGGCGGTAGGCTGCAGATAGCTTCACCCAGCAGTTATCCAGCCCTGCCAGCTCAAGAACTGCCTGGAAGTCAGCATCGTTCACGCCATCCTTGATTGGACACCAACCCATGTGGTCGATGACCAGCGGAACGTCCAGATCCACCAGTACTGGCGCGAGTTCGCGCAAACTTCGACCATGCAAGGCAAGATCGAGGTGCCAGCCCATTGCCCGGCATCGTTTGGCAATGACCTTCAAACGATCTATTCCAGCGCTACCGGAATATAAATCATTGACCCGCACGCCCCGCATCCCTGCCTGACGCAACAGGACGAGGTCCTCGTTGCTTTCGTCCCCATCAATGGCGCCTACGCCGCAAAGGCGTGTGGGATGACGGCTGAGCGCATCCAAAATGAGACGATTGTCGGTGCCGTGCACGCTGATCTGGATAAGTACGCCATAGTCGATGCCAAGTATATCCATCATATTGATGAATTGATCGGCAGATGCCTGATGAGGCGTATAGGCACGATGCTCGACAAACGGAGAATGGATACCGTCGCCAATGACATGCGCGTGCGTATCCCAGGCTCCCCGAGGCAGTTGAAACTTTCTGGGAGCGTGGGCGGGGCGCGGGGCTAGGCAATCTGCGGCGATGTGGTTGGCGGCTGTCATGGATTGATGAAATGGCCTGTTATTCTGATTCAGACATTTGAGCTACAACAGGCTGCCCTGATTTTAGGTCGTGTACACGAACATCCAGATATTGGAGTTTATTGCGTTGCACCTTCTCTGTTTCCGTTTTGGGGATGGCCGCAACGAACTCCACATAGCGAGGAAGCATGACAGGCGGGAAATGATCCGCAAGAAAATGATGTATCGCCTGAGGTCCTGGGTTGATTCCGGGCTCAAGCACGACACTGACTTTGATCTCGTCGCCCGCGATAGGGTCGGGAACTCCTACCACTGCACAGTCGGCAACACCGTCCATGCGCCGCAACCTTGTTTCAATTTCCACCGGAGAAATCATTTCGCCATTTCGGCGTATCAGTTCTTTCATGCGGCCGTGGTAATACAGGAAGCCATCGTCGTCAAAGCGGCCAATGTCGCCGGTATGGAACCATAGGTTGCGGCATGCGTCGAGTGTTTGCTCGGGCTGCTTGTAGTAGCCCAGAAGAATGGTGTCGGGCCCGCGAGGACGGACGACGATTTCACCGGTCTCGCCGGCACTCAACACATTGTCATTATCGTCCACGATGCAGACCTCCAAGTCGAGACGAGGTTTGCCGCAACTGCCAAACCGAAATTCATCCACACTATTGCCTGTGGTCCACCCCCCTGCTTCGGTCATGCCATAGGCCTCGTGCACGCGAATGCCGAACCTCTCCTCAATCGCCTGCCATACCAGGTTCGGCGCGCCGCCGCCGAAGAAGAAGCGCAGGCGATGATCACGCCTCGCGGCTTTATGGCGGGCCACCAGAATGGACAATACCGTACCAACGAATGTGCAGCCAGTGGCGCCGTACTGAATGGCATCTTCAAAGAATGTGGAGGCCGAGAATTTCGGTAACACGATGATGGCTGCCCCCGAAGTCAGTGCGGACATCACCGCGTACATCTGGGGGTTCACGTGAAATAGAGGCATGAACGCCATGATTCTGTCCGACGCATCTATGCCTAGGGCCCGTACAGTTGCCAGGCCGGTTGCCTTGTACGCGTTGTGGCTGTTGACCACACCCTTGGGAAGTCCAGTAGTACCGGAGGTGTACATGATCGTGCAAGGCGCGCGTCCAGGCACGGATTCGGCTGCTGCAGGCGGCAAGTGCGCCATGCTGTCGAAGAAGTGGTTATCGTCTTCGATGACGATCCGCGGCAATGCCGCCAGATCGGCACGCAGCATTGTTCCCCGGGCATCTTCCCATTGCCGATCGACGACGAGAAGGCATGCATCGCATTGCTCCACGAGGTAGTTCATGCCGTCGCCGAGTAGCTGATTATTTAACGTTACCGCTACGCCCCCTCGAAGACATATGCCCAGCCAGGCCACCAGGTACGCGGCGCTGTTGCCTGCCAACAGGGCAACGTGCTTGCCAGGGGTCACTCCGAGTTGAGCCAGACGGGTGGCAAATCGCGCTACGGCCAGATGGATTTCTTTATACGTGTATTGTTTGCCGCGTGTGATGACGAATGTCGCATCGGGAGTTTCAGCATGGCGCTGGGCCAAAAGGTCGGTAATCATTGCTGCCTCGCACCGTTGACACACCGCATCAGATACTTGCCTATGGTGTTCTTTAGAATTTCCGCCGACCCGCCGGCGATCTCGTATGTTTTAGCATCGCGCAGATAGCGGCCAAATGAAGAGTTCACCATGGTGCCGTGCGCGCCGCACACCTGTACTGCCATGGAGGCCACTTGCGTGGCGACCCGAGCGGCACGCAGTTTGGCGCCGCTGCTGTAGCGGTCGATGTCGTCCTGGCTGTCCAGCGCCCGGGCTGCGTGGTATACCTGCAGGCGCGACGAGTCGATGTCGGCAATGGCCTCGGCGAAATACCACTGGATTCCCTGAAATGCGAGCACGGTCTGATCGAACGCAACACGTTGGCTTACATGGGCGAGCGCCGCATCGAATGCCGCCCGGGCGATTCCAATGCTGATTGCGGCGGCCAGTACGCGAGAATAATTCAGTGTAGTGACTGCTTGTTTGACGCCTTTGCCCTCGATGCCAATAAGGTGATCCTGCGGAATGCGAACCCCTTCCAGGCGCAGGTTCATGTGTGGGCCGTTGCGCAAACCGAACGTTGCTGAATTTTCGCCTTCATATACGGTAAGTTTCGGAAGGTCGCAGGGCACGGCAAAAGCAGACACTCCGACTGGAGTTTCCGCCAAAATGACAAAAAACTCTGCCGCGGAACTGGAAGTGATGAAGTGCTTTTCGCCATGCAAGACCCATTCCTCTCCTTCGAGTACAGCTTTAGTGTCCAGCGAACGTATGTCGCTGCCGTGAGACGCCTCAGTCAGCGCGTATGAAGCGAGCATCCCTTGAGCGAACTTGGGCAGGTACTTTTGCTTCAATGCTTCATCGCCGAACAGCCGAATAATCGTTTGCGCCTGGAAATTGGTCAGGAGCGATACGCCGAGGGCCGCAGAACCCACCGATATTTCTTCGAACAAGGCTGCGGCAATCGAAAACTCCTTACCGCCTCCGCCATATTCTTTCGGCAACGTAATGGAACTGAATCCCTGCCGCGCAAGCTGGCGGACCAGCTCCACAGGATAAACGTCCTGAACATCAATGGCGTCGCCCTGAGGTATCACCTGTTCCGCGACGAATTTGCGCAGGCCCAGGGTGTAGCTCTCGTCGACCATTGGCGCCCAAAGGGCGGAACTAGTATCGGTCTTTGAAATCATGGAATAGATAATACATATATATTTGATAAAAGTACATGCATGTTATAAAGGCGTCTCGTGATGACTATGAGTGCTCAATTCGTTTGAGCGCCAGAGGCCTCGACGATGCCCTTGTATTTTTCCAGATCCAGTCTGACCCGTTGCGCAAAGCTGGCGGCGGAGGCTGGTTTTGCATCTGAACCCATGGCTTGTAAACGCTTTTTAATTTCCGGATCTTCCATGGCTTGCGAATAGGCCTGATTCAGCTTCTCGATGACCTCTTCCTGCGTGCCGCCTGGAGCGAATACGCCGAACCAGGTCCCAAGATCGAAATCCGGGACGCCGGCTTCCTCAACCGTGGGAACGTCAGGTAACAGCGATGAACGGGTTTTGGTGGTAACCGCCAAGGCGTCCACGGTTCCGCTCTTGATAGCGCCTGATGCGGATGCGAGGTTATCGAACATGAAGTGCACATCCCCCGCGAGCAGCGCCAACTGCGCTGGCGCGGCCCCCTGATATGGTATGTGCTGGGCCGAAATGCCAGTGCGCTTTTTCAGCAATTCTCCTGCCAAATGCCCTATGCTGCCGTTGCTCCCGGAACTGAAATTGAGCGAATCGGGATGTTTTTTCGCATATGAGATCAGATCTGAAAGCGTTGAGATCGATTCCTTGCGGGCAAAGGCCTGGTTGATGATCAGCACATTCGGCACGTCCGCAACCAAGATGACAGGCGCGAAATCCTTGATCGGGTCATACGACAGGTTCGCGTGCAGCCAAGGGTTGATTGCGTGCGTCGATACCGCACCCATTACCAGTTTGTAGCCATCGGGCTCGGCCTTCGCAACCGTATTGGCGCCAATTCCTCCGCCCGCTCCGGGGACATTTTCGACCACGATAACTTGCTTGAGGGTCTTGCCGACATTTTCGGCGAGCATGCGCGCCGCAATATCGAGCGGCCCGCCCGGCGGATAAGGAACGACGAATCGAATCTGCTTCTGGGGCCATGTATTTGCCAATGCCTGGCTCGAAATGAAACCGAGCGATCCAAACACGATAAGAGCCAGTCCCGACACGCATTTGCGAAGGGACCTCTTTGAGGGTGTCAACACTTCCATCTCCTTTGGATTGGTACGTTCTTATTTAAGTAATTATTCGTATATATTTTTTTATAACACAGGTATGAATTTTAGGCCAGCCGTTGCGCAGATTTATCGCGATACAAGGAGCCGCCGAACATGGGTTTTCTGCAGATAGCGCTTCCTGTGCCGGCGTGACGGGTTTCGTTGTGAATGGCTGTTGTTTCTGTACTTGCGGACGCGTCGCGCGGCAGCGCACGCGCCGCATCGTCTGTGACGCCCGTATGCCAGACCGGCAGACTTTCGATTGAACAGATGCGGAAACAGAAAGGGACAGCGAAGTCGCCCCTTGCCGCAGCGGGCAGGAACTGTGGATTTAGCCCACAGTCCTTGCCGCGAACGCTCAATGGTTAACCAACGCTTGGCGCAAGCGCAGCATCAGGAACTTGCCTGACGGATTAATCCCGAGCCGCATCGCCGTCTGACGGCCCTTGTCTGGCTCTGCGTTCTGCCGCCAGCATCCACGCAAGAATCTGGCCATCGACCTGAGGCTGCGGGGGGCTGCCATGCGCTGGGCCCGCAGCGCCAAGGATGTCCAGGCTATGCGCATATCGGCGCCCCGTTGCCGCAGTCATCATTAACGGCACATCGACATCCTTCAGCATCTCTTCGATGGCGCGAACCTCCTCCAGACGGCGGGCGGCATGCAACCCATGTGTGCGAACGAACATGGCTATGAGTTCGCTCAGAGGAGATTGATCCAAGTCGCCGAGATTGGCCAGCAAAGCCTCGCGAAGCCCGAGTGATTCCGCAGCCAGCAAACATTCGATGATGACGGCATCCATTCCTTTCGTCAGGATGCTGCGCAAGAGTTTCAACGTCGTCGCATCGCCTGGCCGGCTTTCTTTCATCACGTCTATCGTGAAACCCAAAGGTTCCAACATCGCCCGCAGACGAGCTGCTCCGGCTCCGCTGGCGAGCAGGGGCGTCGCGCGCCGATGAATGGACACCGCTCCCAAAATGGCCACATCGACGTATCGGTCGGTTGGGAAATGGGCGGCGGCGGCACGCAAATCGTCCGGCGACGCGCTGGAAAGATCCGCAAACAAAGCCTCATGCTTTAAGTGCGGCGCCACGATCCGAGCCAGTCGCAAGGCCTGCGCACCAGGCGCCACATTCAGGATGAGATCACAGAGATCAAATGCATGGCTTGCGTCGCTGATCAGCGACACTCCCATTTTGTTCGCCGCCGCTACAGTCTCGGGGCGCGGTGCGGGGTGATATACCCGCAGCGCAATACCCGACTTCAGAAGCTCAGATGCGTAAATTCTTCCGACCTCACCAAAGCCCAGCAGTCCGATACAGAATACTTTCGCCATCACGCTCTCCTCGCTCCAGTAATACTTTTCCCGATGGCGTTATGATACGCTTCGCCATGCCACAAATACACGTACATGGAATAATTATCTATCTACATAGGGTTTTTGCTGTGGCTGAGCCTCACGGAATCGACTATCTTTGCCGTGGTATTCAGACCTGATTGACTGCATCAATGTTTGAACTGCTTCCTGCTCGGGGCCACCTTGGCATCGCGTGCAGATCTTCTTTCGATCGAAACATGTCATAAAGAGATATCTATGATGAACTGCTCACAAATGGTGGGAGCCGGAGCGAAATTCGCCCATCGGCTCGGCGCTTTTTTATTTTTTCTAGGAGTGGCCGCCGCTGCACCCGGGACCGCAATAGGACAAAGCGGCCCAAAACCCATAAGTACTGCGAAGTTGGGAGCTGTATATGCGTTCAGCGGCCCTTTTGCGATCTACTCTCCGACCATCAAGAATGGTCTTGAAATGGCCCTGGATGAGCTGAATGCCCAGGGCGATCCAAAGCTGGACGTCATCATCGAAGATGATCGCTCCACAAAAGATGACGCCATCAATGTGTATCAAAAATTCATACAGCGAGATAAGGTCTTGCTGATTTTCGGCCCGATGATTGGTGGACAGGTATTTGCAGCCGGCCCGCTCGCGCAAAGGGCAGGCGTTCCAGTAATGCTGACCTCAGTTGCTACGCCAGCCATCACCAAGGTTGGAGATTACATTTTCAGGACTTCGGTCGAATCCAGTACAGTCATCCCGTTCACGGTTACGGCGGCCAAGCGTTTGTTTGATACCAAAAAAGTCGCCCAAATATATACAAACGACGATCAATTCAGCGTGGGTGAGTACAAAGCGTTCGAAACCGCCCTCAAGGCGGCTGGCGTGGACATCGTCGGAGTAGAAACCGTTCGCACAGGCGATGTCGATTTTTCAGCGCAGTTGACCAAAATTCGCTCCCTGAATCCGGACACGATAGTTATTTCTTCGCAAGGGCAAGAAACTGTCGGCATCCTGACACAAGCCCGCAAGCTGGGAATGGAAAAAATCCATTTCATTGGTGGGAATGCATTCAATTCCGCCGGCGTCATCAAAGATGCAGGTACAGCAATAGAAGGAAGCCTGTCCGCCACGCCCTGGTTCCTGGGAATGAAACATCCGAAAAATGTCGAGTTTGTTGAGCGTTATCGGAAACGGTTTTCTTCCGATCCCGACTGGCTTGCCGCGCAGACTTACGATGCAATGTATCTCGTCAAGCAGGCTATCCGAAATGCGGCAATACACGAAGACGACGATATCAAAACGGCCCGCCACAAATTGCGTGATTCCTTGGCCGCCATCAAGACTTTCGACGGAGTACTGGGACAGATCCGATTCGACGAAAATCGGGATCCTCATGTCGAAGGGGCGGTAATCAAAGTCAGCAACGGCAAGCACGTTCTCGCTGAATAGCGGTACCGGCCGAAAGATTGTGTAGATCAAGGAACCGGAACGATGCTCAGTCAACAAATCGTGAACGCGCTCTCGCAAGGAGCTTTCTATGCCATGTTTGCAGCAGGCCTAACTTTGATTTTCGGAGTGCTCGATATCCTGAACATGGCTCATGGCGCAGTATTCATGTGGGGGGCGATGTTCTCGTGGTATCTCATGAGTGTTCTGGGCCTTGGTTTCGGCCCAGCGCTTGTCCTGACAGTGATCTTTTGCGGAGCATTGGGGCTGTTGCTGGAGCATACGGCTTTCCGACCTTTACGAAAGCGGGGAGGCGGCCACTTGGCCCCGTTGGTGTCGAGTCTTGCGCTTTCCATAGTCCTGGTCAGTGTGGCCGAGAAATTGTTCGGTACGCGTGTCGTGCGCTACCAGACCGATACGATTCCATTTCAAAAAAGCCTGGACGTCGGTTTTGCGCAAATCTCGTTGCTGCAAATAGTGCTCATGGTGATGGCGCTTTTTCTGACAGTGAGCCTGTGGTATCTGATCAGCAAGACAAAACTCGGCCGCTCAATACGCGCGTTACAAGAAAATCCAAAAGTCGCTCGCTTGATGGGAGTGAATGTGGAGTGGACCATTACCTGGATGTTTATCATCGCATCCGCGCTCGCAGGGGTGGCCGGAGCGTTTCTTGGGGTGGCCTACAACTCTGCATCGCCTTACATGGGCCACTGGATAGACCTGAAAGGATTCGCGGTCATCATATTGGGGGGCATGGGTTCGATTCCGGGGGCGCTTCTTGGCGGCTTGCTGATTGCGTTTGCTGAAATCGGAACCATCGTATATCTATCTTCAGATTATCGAGACGCGGCAGCCTTCGTGGTGCTGATAGGCATGCTCCTACTGCGGCCGTCCGGCTTGCTGGGGTCGTCCAAAGAGGTGAGAGCATAATGCACGACGTATTCGACTTTTTCACTTCATATAGCTACCTGTTCTACCTGGTATTGCTCAACGTCATTTTGGCCTTGAGCGTGTATATCACGCTGATGGCGGGTCAGTTATCGCTTGCCAGTATCGGATTCATGGCCATAGGCGCCTATAGCTCTGCCTTGCTAGCCATGAACGTAGGTTTGCCCTATCCGCTTTCAATGATTTGTGCAGCCTTGATATCAGGAACAATTGCGGTGTTGGTGTGTATGCCGGTCTTGCGGTTGAAGGGCGTTTATCTCGCCATTACCACGGTGGGCTTTGGCGAGCTGGTCCGCTTCATCGCACTCAATTCCGACTATCTGGGTGGTGCGATGGGACTCAGCGGCATTCCCCCCGCGACCGAAACATGGCATTTGGCGGTGTTTCTTCTCATCCTGATATATGGCTTTCGAACGCTGCAGCGTTCGCGGCACGGGCGCGCACTGGTTGCGATCGGACGGGACGAGGTGGCGGCTAAAACGATGGGCATACCGACCACTCAATATAAAGTTGCGGCGTTCACCGCCGGCGCCATGATGGCATCCGTAGCCGGAAGCTTTGCCGCACACCATACCGCTTATCTTTCTCCCGGAGAATTTACGTTTACGCACGCCGTGCTGGTACTGATCTTCGTGGTTTTCGGAGGTCTGCGTAACTACTGGGGGCCGGTCCTAGGCGCCATCGTACTGACTTTGCTGCCCGAAGTGTTTCGTTTCCTGCACGAATGGAGAATGATTATTTATGGCATATCCGTTCTTCTGGTCGTTGTCTTTATACCGGATGGTCTTCTGGAGTTCGGGCGATTTTTTCGACACAACAGGAACAAAGCGGGCCGGAGTACTTCGGGACCGACGGCTTCGGAGGCAAAACTAGGATGAGCATCCTGCAACTTCATGGCGTTTCCCGCAGCTTCGGCGGCGTACGGGCAGTTGAAGACGCAAGCTTTACCGTAGAGCGCGGCCAATTGTTTGGTATCATCGGCCCCAACGGCGCCGGAAAGACGACGCTGCTCAATCTTATTTCAGGATTGATAAATCCTGATGCCGGGCGTATTACGCTGAACGGCATTGATACGACCAAGCGCACCCCGCAATACATTGCGCGACATGGTTTGGCACGCACCTATCAGACAATCCGGCTGTTCGATACGATGTCAGTGCGCGAGAACGTCATGGTCGGCGGCCATAGCGCGCTTTCGTATTCATTCTTGGCTGCCCTATCACGGCGCAAAATATTCAAGCAACACGAGTTGGCGCTGATTGATCACGTGGACTTTCTGCTTGATACTGTCGGCCTGGCGGATCGCTCAAACGATCCGGCAATATCGCTGTCCTATGGCGAACAGCGGCGTCTGGAACTGGCGCGCGCGTTGGCGGCCAAGCCCGCCATTTTGATGCTTGACGAACCCGCCGCCGGCATGAATACAAGGGAATCCGAGAACTTGTCAAATTTGCTCCGCCGACTGGTCGACACCACAAGCTTGACCGTCGTCATCATCGAACACAATGTGCGCCTGATGATGGAGCTTTGCGACCGTATTGTCGTAATGAATTTTGGACGCAAATTGAAAGAAGGCACCCCTGCTGAAGTACGCAAGGACCCGTCCGTCATACAAGCGTATCTGGGAAGAGCGGCATGACTATGTTGAACGTCGAGGATATTGTCACAGCCTACGGACAAATCGTTGCCTTGAAAGGAGTATCCCTGGCTATCGAGGAAGGCGATATCGTATGCTTGCTTGGCGCCAATGGAGCGGGGAAAAGCACGCTCATCAATACGATATCCGGCATCTTGCGTCCCCGTTCCGGCCGCGTATTGTTCAATGGTGCGGACATTACACGTTTCCCAGCATCGAGAGTCGTCACCCAGGGCATCATTCAAGTTCCGGAAGGAAGGGGAATTTTCGCCCAGATGAGTGTGTTCGAGAATTTACTCATGGGTGCCCATCATCGGAAAGGGGCGGCATCAGCGTCGACCGATGTCGCCGCCGCCTATGAGCGCTTCCCGGTGCTCGCAGAACGCCGCAATCAGAAAGCGGGGGTATTGAGCGGAGGAGAACAGCAGATGCTCGCGCTTGCCAGGGCGCTGATGGCGCACCCCAAGCTCCTGCTGCTCGACGAGCCATCCATGGGATTGGCGCCAATTATGGTCGATCAGGTTTTCGACAACATTCGAGACATCGCCGCATCGGGAGTGACCATACTATTGGTCGAACAGAATGCTCGTCTCGCCTTGGAGGTATCAAATCGGGCCTATGTCTTGCAAAACGGCGAGATGGTGACCAGTGGCTCTTCACAAGACTTGATGCAGAGCGAGCTCGTGCAAGAAGCCTATCTGGGAGCATCCTGAATGAAGCATGTCATGAATGTTTCCGCAGAATCACTCAGAGTCTTCATCCGGTCCGTTCTTCTCGCCTGGGGAATGCCTGCGCCCGACGCCGAGATCACCACTGACTTGCTCGTAGAAACCGATCTGCGGGCGATCGACTCCCATGGTGTCTCGATGCTTCCCATGTATGAACAAATGCTGCACCAAGGCATGTTGTGCATGACCCCCGCTCGCTCAACGGTGCGTGATGCACCATCACTGGCATTGATTGATGCGGGCCGGGGACTGGGCCACCCCGTCGCGCGAGCGGCCATGCTGATGGCTTGTGACAAAGCCCGACTATGTGGAATCGCAGCGGTGGGCGTCCGAAACTCACATCATTTTGGCGCTGCGGGCCTGTATGCAGAATTGGCTGCTGATCAGGGTCTGCTAGGCTTTGTGACTTCATCGACCAGCGTTGCGGGAGTACTGCCTGCCGGCGGTGCGGTTCCGCTCATGGGCACCAATCCGCTCGCATTCAGCGCTCCAGGCGGACGGCATGGACCCTTTTTGCTCGACATGTCCACTTCCACCGTCGCTGTCAACAAAATAAAGGTCCATGCTTTCAAGGGGTTGGATCTTCCCTACGGATGGGTATTCGATGAGCATGGCGAACCGGTTTACGATTCGCAAAAGGCGCTGGCGATATGCCTGGCACAGAAAAAGGGTGGTCTCTCTCCTTTGGGAATAAGCACTGAAACCGGCGGCCACAAGGGATATGGCCTGGCGGGCATGGTTCAGATATTGTCCAGTGCGCTCACCGGAGGATCATTCTCCCCCTCCCGTAACCTGAAAGGCGATAAGCGGGCGCCGCATAACATAGGTCACTTCTTCATGGCCATTGATCCAGCCGCGTTCAGAGAGCCTGGCGAGCTGGAGCACGACCTCGAAGAGATGACTGATATGCTTGCCGCCTCCCCGCCTTCTTGCAACGGAAAGCCTGTGAAAGTTCCGGGCGACCCCGAACGGGATGCTCGCGAAGACCGTAAACGAAATGGGATTCCCATCCCGCCGGATCTGCTTGAAAAGCTGAGTTTGATCGCGCGCAACGCGGGTGTCGATGATTTGTCTGCATATGGGGCGCAGGCATGAACGCAAACGCTGTCGCGCACTTTGGAGGCATCAGATATCCATTTCGGATGGATAAATTAACTTTGTTGATGTCAATAGGCGCGGACTTGATTCATGCCGAAATGGACCGAGTCAATATCGCATTGAATCCTCTTGACCGGGTTTCACTGAGCGGACCAATTCAGTATGCCTGGCCCCACCCGAATACTAATATTCTGTATGTCGCAACGAGTAATCGCTCTATTTCCTCGCTGGACGATTGCCATACCCTCACTACAGTCAAAATTGATGATGAAACCGGTGCGTTCCAGATACTATCGGAAGTGATGTTGCCTTCCCGTCCGATACACCTGACGGTCGATGCGCAAGCACGACACGTGCTGGTCGTATATAACGCTCCTTCATTGATCACCTGTCATACCATAGACGACACAGGCATCGCCTGCCCTGCTGTTTTCTCTGAATCTCCTTCCCGCTTGGCAAGCTTTCCCCATCAGGTGCTCATGCTCCCTGGAACCCAGGTCGCAGTAGTCGTCTTACGAGGCAATCACCCCAGAGCGAGCCACCCTGAAGAGCCAGGAGCCCTGGAATTTTTTTCAGTGGGCAATGGACCGCTGATTCACCTAGCTACCGTGGCACCGGGAGGCGGTTTTGGGTTTGGACCTCGCCACCTTGCTTTTCATCCTAATGGACGATGGGTAGCAGTTTCCCTCGAACGGCAGAACGCTTTGCAGGTATTTCGTGTCGATGGCCAATGTATATCGGACGAACCTGTAGCATGTGCACCGACTATTCCCGACTCTCTCATTAGCGAGGGAATCAATCAGCTTGCGGGAACGCTCCGCTTTCATCCAAGTGGCCGATTTCTTTATATCGTCAACAGACACGACACTGCAGTCTATGAAGAGGGACGAAGGCCTTCCCACCATGACGGAAACAACATAGCCGTTTTTGAATTTGATCCCGAGTCCGGCTGTGCCACCTGCATACAGCACATTGCTACTGAAAGCATACATGTGCGCACCATATCGCTAGATGTAAGCGGAAAACTGCTGGTAGCCGCCAGCATTCTTCCGACACGAGCCGTACGCAACAACATTGAAGAGCAATTCCCTGCCCGCCTGAGTTGCTTTCGTATTGAAGACGATGGGCGTCTTACTTTACTGCGCCTACTCGATCAAAATAATTTGCGCTCATCACTCTTTTGGACTCATTTGAACGGTTGTGCATAAGGAGCGGTATTTCGTCGGGCCCTTGGCGATTAACAAGCAGTAAGCTGGCCTCGGGTGTCACGTACAGTGCCTCACACTACTTGGAGCATCTGTGCCATGTGTACCGGCGTACGATAGCCGATGGCTGAATGCAGGCGTTCGATTATAGAAGTCCTCAATCCCGGTGACGATATCAAGCCTAGCCTGAGCACGAGATGCATAGTGAGCTTGTACCGACGGTCAGTGGCTGGTCGATACCGTGTTTTGCTACCAACCGTACGTTGAGAAGGTTCGATGCGGTTTCATTGCTCATCATTGGCCGCTGGCTCGCCCGCTTTCCACATCAACGAGCGAAAAGTCACATTGCCAGATCACAAGCGCTTCAGCGTCTCGCTGTCCGAATCGATCTTCGCCATCACCACGATGCCGCCCCTGACGGGCCCCCAGTCGATCTTGTAGTAGATGGCGATGCCTGGACCGGTAGGCCAATACACCATCTGACCGGGTTCGTTGCGATAGACCAGTGCGCCGTCCTGCGCCAGCCCGCCAGGGAACGAGGCGTACTTCTCCTTGTTGCCGATGTCGCCCTGCTCCACCTTCCCGCCTTTTTCAGAGGTCGGCTGTGATGGGCTGGCGACATTTACGCCACAACCCGCCATCATGCCGAGCGCCAGCAGCAGAACCAAGCCACGTCCTCCCATCGCTTACATCGCCTACGCGGTGGGACGGAACAGGATCTCGTTGATGCCCACGTTGTCAGGTTGCCTCAGCGCAAAAACGGCTGCGTGCGCGAAGCTGTCGGCAGGAATCGAGCTGTTGGCGTAGAAATCCGCGATCATCTGCGATACGCCCTCGGCCTTGATCGACTGCGGCAATCCGGTGTCCACGGCACCCGGCGACAGGATGGTGGTGCGGCCGCTCCATTCCTTCATTTCCTGACGCAGCGCCTCGACGTTCACCCAGATGCCGATCTTAGTGGCGCAATACACATCGCCCACCGGATTGGCGACATGACCCGCCACCGAGGACACGAAGAGGTTGTGCCCTGATTTCTACGCCTGCATGATCGGCAGCACGGCGGCCCAGGCCGTACAGCACGCCCTTGAGGTTCACGTCGATGCACTGGTCCCATTCCTGCCAGCGGTTGGGATGAACGGCGCCATGAGCATGACGTCGATGCAGCTCCACTTTGCATGGGCGTCCTTGACGAAGGATTCCATCTGCTCGCGGTCGGTCACATCGACTTGAAATGCCGAGACGGTGCGCATGGCCGCAGTTGCTTCGCTACCTGGCGAGCAAGTTGCTGCCTGTGATGCCCCAGGACCTCACCGATCATTGCTGCATCAACTTGCGCCTGCCAACCCACGGCGGCTTGTATGCCTGGGATTTCGAGAAGGACGGGGAGGCGATTAATGTACGGGTGGACGGGCAGGCGATCTTCAACGACACCTTCCTCATGCTCCAGGCGGCGCTGGACGGCATGGGCATCACTTATGTTCCCTTCAACCTTGCACAGCCTCACATTGAACTGGGAAGACTGGTCCCTGTGCTGGAGGACTGGTGGCCATTGTTTCCTGGCTACCACCTATACTATGCCAACCGCCGCCAGCTCGCGCCGGCGCTGGCGCTAGTGATTGATATCTTGCGCTGGCATGGGGACGGGACGAAAAGCATGGTGTCCTAGGTTTCCACTCGCCGGGGGGATATCTGTCAGCCAACCCGTGACACGGGAAAGCGTTCGACGCTCCTGGTCGGCCTCCATTGACAGCTCGGTATCGATCAGATGCGCGTCTGGGGCGTGCTCAGCCACCACCGAAAGGCTGTTGCCCAAGCCATAGCCACCGTGGGTGATGAAGGGAATCAGCGTCTTGCCGCTCAGATCATGCTTGGAGAGAAAAGAGCGGATGATCGGCGGTGTACTTCCTCCCCAAATCGGAAACCCAAGGAATATGGTCGTGTAGTCCGCCATATTGGGGACTTCGGCCTGAACCTCAGGCTCGAAACCGCTCTCCCGCTCTCGCCGTGCCTGATCGACAGTCTGGTCGTAGTCCTCAGGATAGTGGGTGGCAGGCAGGATCTCGAACAGGTCGGCATCCCGCGCACGGCGGATCTGGCCGGCAATGACACGGGTATTGCCTGTGCGCGAGAAGTAAGCCACCAAGGTCGTGCTCGTGCTGCGGGGCGGAGTGCCGGGCGCGGCCATAGCTGGCGCGCTGGCAACCAGCGGCAGTAGCACAGAAGCCGACAAGATCGTCCTGCGAGATGCTGATTTGGGCGGGTTCATGGCGTTCTCCTGTTTCCGTTCTCAGAACCATGCAGCCTCGTCGATGCAACCTCGTGTGCCCCATGCTTTCGCTGATGCCGAAATCCCAGGGAACAGGGGAAATGACGGGTGTGGTTCTCATGCCACTATCCAATATAGCGACAGAGCATCTTTTTGATAAGATGGACCAATCGACATACAGACTTGAGCTGGACTCAATAATGCCCAGGGACGGCTACTCCGACTTGCTCGCTTTCATCCACGTTGCCCGGGAGGGCAGCTTTACGCGTGCGGCGGCGCAGTTGGGTGTGTCTCCGTCTGCGCTGAGCCATGCGGTCCGAGCGCTCGAGGCCCGCATGGATGTACGTTTGCTGACCCGCACCACCCGAAGCGTCTCCATGACAGAGGCAGGCGCTCGTCTGTACGAAAGCACGGCACCGCGTTTCGAGGAGATCGATGCGGAATTGCTGGCCGCCGCCGAGCAGCGCAGGAAGCCAGCGGGCACGGTACGGATCACGACTGCCGAACATGCGGCCAATACGATCATCTGGCCCAAGCTGTCCAAGATTCTGCCCGACTACCCCGACATCACGGTGGAAGTCACAGTGGACTACAACCGCTCGGACATCGTCTCCGACCGCTACGACGCCGGCGTGCGCCTCGGCGACGAGTTGGCCAAGGACATGATCGCGGTGCGCATCAGTCCGGATATGCGGATCGCCGTCGTCGGCTCCCCAGCGTACTTCACGAGCAGGGGAAAGCCCAAAACGCCCCACGACCTGGCCGATCACAACTGCATCAACCTGCGTCTTCCCACCCATGGCGGGCTATTGCCTTGGGACTTCAGCAAGGGCAAGCGCGAACTCAAAGTACGCGTGACAGGACAGTGGATCTACAACAGCATCTCGCCTATCATCCGTGCCGCTGCGGCGGGACAGGGGCTGGCGTTCATCCCTGATGATGCGGTGACGGATCAGATCGCCGCAGGTACGCTGGTTCGTGTGCTGGAGGACTGGTGCCAACCGTACACGGGCTACCACCTGTACTACCCGAGCCGGCGGCAGGCCTCGGGCGCATTGGCCGTCATTGTGGAGGCTTTGCGGTACCGAGAGTCGTCGCCCAAGAAAAAGAACTAGGCAGCTCGCGCTCCGCAGGCTTCAACCAGATGGTCGCTGGTTGATTATTGAATTCCACTCAATACTGAATGCGGATTTTAGGGGTTTATCTGAATAGTCCCTACCTTTATCATTTTCTTCGTTAAGACAAATTGAGTACAGACCATCCGCTTGCTTGCGGATATGCATTGCTGCTCAACGCACGGGAAGGAAATCTCATGAAAAAGAACCTCATTGCGGCGAGCGCATCGCTGTCGATGTTGACTGCCATATCCGCGCATGCGCAAGGCGTTCACATTTCCCCGACAGGGTCTACCCCCACGAGACTGGGAGCGCAAGACAACTTCATCGGCCACGTGGCTGTGGACATCAAGGCGGCGGGAGATAGCGCCAAGCATGGCAGTGTGGGGCTGGTGGACTTCGCTCCCGGCGCCCGTACGGCGTGGCATACCCACCCGGTCGGCCAATTGCTGGTCGTGACCGAGGGCAAAGGCTGGGTACAGGAAGAGGGCCAGCCCATGCGCGAGATCAAGGCTGGCGATGTGGTGTGGATTGAAGCGGGTATCAAGCACTGGCACGGCGCGGCGGAAAACAACCGCATGAGCCACTTGGCGGTGGCCTATGTACGTGATGGCAAGAGTGCGGACTGGATGGAACAAGTGAGCGATGAACAATACAAAGCACGTTAAGCGCCGCACGGTTGGTGCACTATTGCTGTCACTGGGCACGGGATTGACCGCCTTGCCTGCTCATGCGGCTGAGAATGCTGCGTCCCCGCAGGCTGCGGCGCAAACGCAAACCATCTCGGACACGCTGACTGCCAAGCAGCAAGCGATCCCCTTGATCGCGGCTTTCATGGCTGCGAGCGACATGCCCAAGCTCAATGTTGCACTGAACCAAGGGCTGGGTGCTGGCCTCACGATCAGTGAAGCCAAGGAAATATTGATCCAGCTATATGCCTATGCAGGTTTCCCCAAGAGTCTTAACGCGCTCGGAGAGCTGTTGAAGGTCGTGGAGGATCGCAAGCAGCGCGGCATCCAGGATGCGCCAGGACGCGAACCGAGCCAGGCCGTCTCGACAGGAGAGGAACTGCTCGCGATTGGCACGGCCAACCAGACCAAGCTTTCCGGCGGGCCGGTCAAGAACGCAGTGACGGATTTCGCCCCTGTCATCAACCAGTTCCTGCAAGCCCACCTGTTTGGGGACATCTTCGAGCGCGACAACCTCGACTGGCAAAGTCGTGAATTGGCCACGGTCGGGGCGCTGGCTGCCATGCCTGGGGTGGAAGCGCAACTGCGCTCACACATGCGAGCCAGTATGCGCGTCGGCCTGACGTCCGCTCAGTTGCGCCAATTGACCCAGGTGTTGGCCGAGCATGGCGATGCGCAGGCCGCCGAACGCGCCGAAAAGGCGTTGGATCAGGCAATAGCTGCCGCCTCGGGAGGCTGAGCATGAATGTCGTCAAGACCGTGCTGGCGTTTATGACACTGAGCTCGCTTACTGCTTGCACAATGCTTCCCAGTGGCTCAAGTGGTGCCAGCTCCGCTGGCCCCTTGGTGATCCAGGAGCAAGGCAGTTTCGCCGTCGGCGGGAAAGTGGTGAGCACGCCCGGGAGTTACGACAACAATAAGCCGACCGCTGCGGGGCAGACGTTCCATGGCGATCACCTGTACGCCTTCTACCAAATCCCCCAGGATCCGAAGCCACTGCCCATCGTCATGTTGCATGGGGCCTACCAGTCGGCTCGCAGTTGGGAAACCACAGCGGATGGCCGTGAAGGTTTTCAGACCCTATTCCTACGCCGCGGTTTGCCTGTCTATCTGGTTGACCAGCCGCGTCGCGGCCGTGCGGGTAACAGCAGCATCGCGACATCGATCGAGCCGACGCCATTCGATCAGCTCTTCTTCGATCAATTCCGTCTCGGCAAATGGCCAAACTACTTCGATAATGTCCAGTTCGACCGCAGTCCCGAGACGCTGGATCAGTTCCTTCGTTCAGTCACGCCCAACACCGGGCCTTACGACGCGGGCGTGATCTCGGACGCCATGGCGGCGCTGTTCGACAAGACGGGGCCGGGCATCCTGTTCTCGCACTCGCAGGCAGGCGGGCCGGGCTGGCTGGCGGCGATCAAGAGCCAGAACGTCAAGGGAATCGTCGCGCTTGAGCCTGGCAGCGGATTCATCTTCCCCGAGGGAGAGGTGCCCGGACCGATGCCCAGCGCAGCAGGCACGCTCGCACCGGAGGCGGTGCCGCTGGAGGATTTCAAGCAGCTCACGCGAATCCCAATCGTCATCTATTACGGCGACAACTTCCCAGTCGAACCGACTGCGGAACGTGGGCAGGACAACTGGCGAGTGCGTCTGGCCATGGCCCGGCTTTGGGTCGAAACCATCAACAAACACGGGGGCGACGCGCAATTGGTGCATTTGCCGGAGATCGGCATCCGGGGCAACACACACTTCCTGATGTCCGATCTCAACAATATCCAGATTGCCGATCTGGTGTCGGAGTTCCTTGCTACGAAGAGATTGGATTAGCCCGCCATGCGCGATATCCCGCAAGCCCATCATTTGCAAAGACAAGATAGGAGTCCAAATGAGCGATGAAGTTCTCAACAGAACCAGGCGCGAGTTCCTCAGAACCTCCGCGGCCGTCCTCACAGTTGCAACCCTAGGAGTTCCCGCAATGGCCACCGCCGCAACCCTAACCACCTTCGACTACAAGAAGAACCCGTTCACGCTGGTCTATGAAAACGCGATCACGAAAAACGAACCGGGCAAGGTCAACATCCACCCGGTCAACTACGATCTCAACGGCCTGAAGATCGTCGCCAACGTCTATACCCCGGCCAACTACGATCCGAAGAAGCAGTACGCCGCGATCGTGGTCGCCCACCCCAATGGCGGGGTAAAGGAGCAGACCGCGGGCCTGCACGCCCAGCGCTTGGCCGAGCTGGGCTATATCACGATCGCGATGGATGCCGCGTATCAGGGCGGCAGTGCCGGCGAGCCTCGCAGCATCGACAAGCCGCAATTCCGCACCGAGGACATCCACGGCGCGGCGGATTTCATCACCCGCTATCCGGGCGTCGATCCCGAACGCCTGGGGCTGCTCGGCATCTGCGGTGGCGGCGGATATGCCTTGCAGGCCGCCAAATCCGACAAGCGCTTCAAAGCGGTGTCGACGCTGAGCATGTTCAACTCTGGCCGCGTTCGCCGCAACGGCTTCGAGGATTCGCAGTTGAACACTATCCAGCAGCGCCTGAAGGAGGCCTCGGACGCGCGTTCCCAGGAAAAGGCCGGCGGAACGATCCTCTATTCCGGCGACGCCGATATGACGGATGAGCAGATCGCCGCGCTGCCGTTCGACATGTATCGCCAGGGCTACGAATACTACTGGCGCACGCATGCGCACCCCGGCTCGACCTTCAAGTACACCACGAGCAGCCTGCTCGACCTGATGCGCTGGGACGCCACCGACCAGATCGAACTGATCGAGCAGCCCCTGCTGATGATCGCTGGCAGCAAGGCCGACAGCCTGTACATGAGTGAGGACGCCTTCGCCAAGGCCACCGGCACCAAGGACAAGGAACTATTCAAGATCGAGGGCGCCACGCATATCGAGACCTACTGGGTTGAAAAGTACGTGGATGCCACCATCGGCAAGCTGACTTCGTTCTATGCCAGGACGCTTTGATCGTCGGATCGCGGATTGCATCGGGAAGGACCTCATGCACGACCTGCACTAAGGCCCTTCCCGTTCGGCCTCAAGAATGTGCCGTAGCAGCAACGTCATCGACACGCCCGTTCATAATGTACCCAGGAATTGACTGGACTCGATCGCGTGTGCATGTGCCCAGACAAAATCGCCAATTCGGAGGTGCCGACGACGCTTTGGACAACCTTCTTATTCGACATTCCTAAATATCGTTACGCAGTCAGTTTTCCATGATCATCGTTATAGAACTCGCTGGCCTTCCACATGCTGAGCATCAGGCTGGAGAGCTTTCTTGCCAATGCCACAACGGCCTTTTTATATCCCATGCGTTGCCTTAGCGAGTTAGCCCATTTGGCAAGCGTTGTCTGGGTACCATAACGCGAGAGCAGACACGAAGCAGCTTCATAGAACAGCGATCGCATTTGGCGGCTCCCATGTTTTGAGATCCCACCGTTTCTATCAACCTCGCCCAATTGATATTTCTTTGGAGTTAAACCAAGAAACGCACCAACATCGGAAACACAGTTAAACTGTGATGGATCATCGACCGCCGTTTTAAAGCTGATCGCATTGAGCATGCCAGCCCCAGGGATGGAGCTAAGCAACTGGCAAACGGGATCACTCTTGGCTTGCTGAGCAAGGATTTTGTCGAGTTGCCTGATCTGCGCGGTGATATGGGACCAGGTACCCAGCAGCATCAGGACAACGGGTCTGACCGTCTCTATGGTGGGCTCCGATTCAAGTATGGACTGTTTAGATACGCAGTTTTTGCCTGAGGGCATGGATATGACCTTGCCCCGGTTTCACGTACGGCAGGAATTGTTTAAA
>Ga0182735_1000459_pt1 | contig 33491 bp, 23 predicted proteins | sample eDN5th30CKraftMG_FD_128524 | JGI IMG/M metagenome (GOLD analysis project Ga0182735, IMG submission 128524) | Enriched Miracle-Growth compost microbial communities from Emeryville, California, USA - eDNA 5th pass 30_C Kraft MG (version 2) (version 2) ...
ATGTCCACGACGCTACCCCGCGTCGGATGCTCGCCGATGTCGCCGTCGTCTAGACTCGACGGGCCAGCCTCTGTAGCTCAATGGAAGAGCAGTTGCGTCCTAAGCAAACGGTTGGGGGTTCGAATCCCTCCAGGGGCACACTAGTTTTTTGGATCTGACCAGGTATTTCGTCTGTTGTCGGACCTCTCGGAAGCCATTTTTGGCCGCTTTTTGGCCGCATTTGCGCGAGCTATCAGCCTGAAACAAGGTGCTGCATGGGCCCTCATTGGGCGCCTCAGAACGTCGAAATCGAGCGTTCCGGGCGGTCTCGAGCGTCGTCGAAAGGTTGAGCAATCTGCTCTACGCGGTCACCGCGGACGGCGTATGTGTCGGAGCGTCATCGGCTGCCGAGGCGTCCGCGACGCGCGAGACTGGGGTGAGGACGGTCCACCGACTGCATCGGTACTCTCAGCACAGGAGGCGCCACCAATGACGGACATCTTCAAGACCATCGAATGGACTGTGAACTCGCTGATCGGCGGGGTCGAGGACGGCACAATCCAGCTGCCTGACCTCCAGCGACCGTTCGTATGGCCGGCCGCGAAGGTACGTGACCTTTTCGATTCGATGTACCGCGGCTACCCCGTCGGCGAGTTGATGTTCTGGGATGTGCCCGCGGAGGGTGAAACTCGCGCGATCGGCAGGAATGCCCAGCTCGGCGCGACCCACCAGATCGTCGACGGTCAGCAGCGATTGACAAGCTTGTACGCCGCGATACGGGGGCAGTCTGTACGGGACGAGAACTACCGGGATCGCGCCATAAGGATCGGCTTCAACCCGTTCACCGAGAAGTTCGAGGTCTTCAACAAGGCGATTGAGCGCTCTCCTCAATGGGTCACAGATATTGCGAACGTGTTCGCCTCACCCCTCAAGGCCCGTAAGGATTTCATGCGGCAATACGGCGAGACCGGCGTCGTGCTAACAGATGACGAGGAGGAACGGATCGAGGAAGTGTTCATCCGACTTGACAGCCTCCGCAACTATCAGTTCGAGATCGTGCACATTCAGAAAGACGTCACGAAAGCGACGGTCGCCGACATCTTCGTACGGATCAACTCCGAGGGCGTCAGCCTCAAGGCGTACGACTACATCCTCACCTGGCTGAGCGTCTTCTGGCCCGAGGGTCGGGAGGAGATAGAGGAGTTCGCGCGGAACTCGCGCGTGTCACCGGAAACCGCGTCACACATCGCCCGACGCAAGATCACTTGGACGGCACACAACCCGTTCGTGAGCGTGACGACCGGACATATCGTGCGCGCAATCGTCGCCGTCGGGCAGAACCGTGCCAAGCTGACCGACGCATATGCCGCGCTTCAGGCGAAGGATCGCGCAACAGGGTCCGTCGACCCGACGAAGCAGTCTGCCGAACTGGACAAATTGAAGTCGGCCTTGCCAATTGTGACGAACCCGCTGCATTGGCAGGAGTTCATCCATTCGATCAAGATCGCTGGGTTTACCGATAGGCGGGGGATCACGTCGACGACGAACTTGATCTCCACGTACATCATCTTCCTGCTCGGCCGTACCAGATTCGGCGTGAAGCTGGACAGGCTACGCCCGCTAATCGCTCGCTGGCTGTTCATGTCGCAGCTCTCCTCCCGTTACACCGGCAGCGGGGAGACTCAGCTGCAGAAGGATCTTGACCGGCTCGCTGGCATCGGCGTCAGGGATGCCGAGGGGTTTGTGCGTGCTCTCGACGAGGTGATCGCGACCGAGCTGACCGCCGACTTCTGGACGTACCGCATCCCGGACTCGCTGATCACGTCCAACCAGGCCCTGTCGCCGTCGTTCCAGTGCTACCTCGCGGCGCTGAACAACCTTGATGCTGAACTATTCATGATCCGGATGAAGGTCTCACAGTGGATGAACCCCGCGATGCCTGCGATCAAGGGCATGGAGGCACATCACCTCTTCCCGCGCAAGTACCAGGAGACCGTGCTGGGGACCACCGATCTCAAGCGGATCAACCAGGCGGCAAACTTCGCACCCACCGACTGGGACACCAACATCTTCATTTCCGACCGACCGCCCGCCGAGTACTGGCAGGCTCTGGTGCAACAGCGTGCCGACGGCGACCATGGATGGCTCGACAAACAGCGCTACTGGCACGCACTCCCAGACCGATGGGAACAGTTGCCCTACGAAGAGTTTCTTGCCGAGCGTCGGAAGCTCATCGCGGGTGTCATCAGGGACGGGTTCTACAAAATAGGCACGGGCGCTGCGGCAGTTGTATCGATCTCCGACGGAAGCCTCGAAGTCGAGGTCGGTGAGGGCGGGCCGCTCGAGGAGTGGACAGTCGCTGCATTGGTCGACGCGGGCGTTCTGCGTGCGGGCGACAATCTGGATCCGGTTGACGGTGGACCCCTCGACGCCACCGTCACCGACGACGGAACTCTGCTCTTGATCGACGGTGAGGGGCGTACCGAGGAGTTTGATTCACTCGACGCCGCGGCGCGCCACCTTGGGTTCGACAACATTGCTGGGCTCGACTTCTGGGTGCTGGACGACAACCCTGACACGCCTTTGGGCGTGCTACTGGCTCGTTCGCTGGAGGACGCCGCATCTTGAGTAGGCGCACACGCCAAGACGCCCGGGTGTCATTCGGAGGCTGACTCAGATCCCGGCTCGGCGCGAGCGGTGGAGCACAGACCGACTCTTCGCGGCACGGTGCTGGCGGTCACTGCGGCCGGGGGTAGCGGGTCTGCGGGCCGGTCGGCAGAGGCACGAGCGGCATGGCGTCGTTGAGGCGCGACGCGACGGCATCCAGATCGTCGTCGAAGAGGTCGGCGTAGGTATCGAGGGTCATCGCTGCTGACGCGTGACCGAGCATCCGCTGCACGGCCTTCACGTTCGCGCCCGAGCTGATCGCGAGTGAGGCGGCAGTGTGGCGCAGGTCGTGCGGCGTGAGCCGCGGGATCGACGGATCGATCGCCTGCGCCCGCTTCACGGCGTTCGCGAACCAGCCCTGGCTGCCCGAGTTGCGCATGTGGTGCTCGCCGTCGCCGAAGAGCAGCCCCTCGGGGCCTTTGCCGGCGCAGGCCTGCTCGATCATCGACGCGAGGCGGTCGGGGTAGGGGACCGAGCGCGACTTGTGCGTCTTTGGCGTTCCGACGTGGATCTCGTAGCCGATCATCACCGCGTTCTCTTCGATGATGAAGCGCTTGCGAAGCCGGTTCACCGCACGTACCCGCAGTGCAGTCGCCTCGCCCCAGCGCAGGCCTGTGTAGGCGAGCGTCAGGACCATGGTCGGGTGCGCCGAGCACGCGGCGAGGGTCGCGACCTGGTCGTGCGTGAGGTAGACGCGGCGCTTGCCCGGCCCCCTTCGCGGGAGGTTGCGGATCTGGCGGGCGGGATTGGTCGCGAGTCGTCGGTCATCGATGGCGACGTCGAGGATGCCGGCGAGGACGCCGAGCGCCCGGATGACGACGGTGCTCGATTTCTCTGTCGCGAGTTCGGACACCCAGTCCTGCACTTCAGAGCGCCGGATCGTGAAGATCTCGCGGTCTCCCCAGACGGGAGCGACGTGGTTCTTCCATGCCCGCTCGAGGGTCATGTAGTACGAAGGCTTCGACATCGGCGGCTGCTTGGAGCGCAGCCAGCTGTCGGCAAACATCCGGACCGGCACCCGCGACGCTGCGGGATCGATGTACTCGCCCTTCGACTTCGACACCGTGACCGAGGAGAGGTACAGCTGCGCGTCGCGCATCGTCGTGAAGCCGCGCTTCTGCGTCTCGGTCCGATCCGGCTTGTAATAGCGCACGCGGTAGCGGCGGCCCTTCGACGTCTCGTACGAGGTGATGGTGCCCATCTCTGGCCTCCGCTCGCGGGTGGTTGATCACCAGTGTGGGGACAGTGTCGGACACTGGGCGGGCGACGTCAACGCGGGCGACGGACGATGTGGGTGGTTGTCGGCGACCGTAGTTGACTGAAGTCTGAGAGAGCAGGTCTCAGCCCCTATAGAGGCGTCCAGTCCTCGGATGTGGTGTATGGGTGGTCGTGTGATTCCTCATGTTGGGTCCAGGCCATGAATGCTCGGAGGTCGGGTTCGATGGGCCCCGGACGCCCGCCCGATCACAGCCGGTCGATCCAGGTGTCTTCCTCGCGGTCGTCCCACGAATTGCCTGTGCGGGTCTTGCCAGCATCGCGCACGCGAGCAGCGAGGCGCTCGCTCAGGCGATGCGCCGTTGCCGCGGTGAGCTCCGCGACGGACGCGATCGTCGTCCCCGTGAGTTCCTTGACGACGGCGAACTGGTCGCGCGCAGTCGTGACGCCGAGCTCACCGAAGAGTGCACGGATCTTGGCGCGCTGAGCGGCGGACATCATCGGCGCGGCCGCCGGCGGGGGAGTGGGACGCTCGTCGACGTCAGGCTGCGACAGGTCGAATAGGGAATCGCTCGCGTCGCTCACAGGACCGTCAGTAGCTGTCGCGCGACGGCGGTGCCCAGAGGGATCGGCACGGCGTTGCCGATCTGGCGTGCGATGGCAGTCTTCGAGCCGACGAACTGGTGGTTCAGTGGGAAGCCCTGAAGCATGGCCGCCTCATAGTGGGTGATCGCGCGGTTCTTCGTCGGGTGCAGGTAACGGCCCTTCTCCGGCTTGAAGAACTCCGTTCGGATCGTCACCGACGGGCGGTCGAGATGCAGTCGGCCCATGACATCGCCTGAGCCGGTCTTGTGCTTCTTCCAGCACTCCGGCAATCGTGACTCATCGATGTTGAACCGGTTGCCGCCCGCAGGAATGTCCTCGAACCGCTCCAAAGACTTCGTCGTATAGTTGCGGCTCCAATGAAGCTCACGCGGGGTGAAGGCCCCGGCGAAAGTCTTGCCCGCGAAAATCATGGACTTGGTGTCGAACACGTCGTCCCTGTCGGGATCTACCGGGATACGCGCAAAGACGTCCTTGACCCACTCGTAGCGCTGCAGTCCACCGGTGCCTTCGGAGTTGTGCGTGGGCTCCGGCAAACCTGGGAAGGGGAGATCCCGCCTGTATCCAATGAGCACCGCTCGCTTACGGGACTGCGCGGCACCGAAATCTGCCGAGTTCAGCACACGGTGCTGGAAGTGATAGTCCTCAAGGAACTCGCCCGGCTCGGTGGCCTTGTGGAAGTCCTGGAACTGACGAGACTTCTCGAAGACTGCGACGTTCTCTACGACGAAGTACTTTGGCTTCACTGCGAGAATCGTGCGCGCGTATGAGCGCCACAGCTCGTTGCGGTGGTCCTCTTCCTGTCGCTTGCCGAGCGTGGAGAATCCTTGGCAGGGTGGGCCGCCGACGACGACATCGATGTCTTCGGGCATCGTCGCGGTGTCGAGCCACTCGTCGATGCCTCCTGCGAACACGACACCGTCACCGAACGTGGCCTCATACGAAGCGGCGGCGGCGAGGTCTTTCTCCACCGCTGCGACACTGACGAAACGCGCAGAGGCCTTGTGAAAGCCAGCAGTAAGCCCGCCGGCTCCGGCGAAGAGATCGAGTACCCGGATGTCGTCAGCCACGGTGCCCAATCCTAGCCGGCCGCGGCGGTCGCGCCGCCGCACCTAACGTGGTGTCGCACGTCCTCAAACGAGCTGCGGAAGGAACATATCTCATACTATCGAGACTAGATACTCCCTCCGACATTCATGCATAAGTACGATATCAGGGGGACTGAAGGTACTCCCTCAAGTCAAACGCGGGCGCGATCTCCTCGAGTCTGGTCAGCGCCTTCTTCTCGATCTGGCGGATGCGCTCCCGCGTGACGCCGAAGTGATCGCCGATCGTGTCGAGGGTCTGCGCGTCCTTCCCGTCGAGGCCGAACCGCAGCCGGAGGATTTCGCTGTGCTGCTCGGGCAGACTGCCCAAGACCGTGGCGATGCGGCGAGGTAGTTCCCGCGTCGTAGCGACGTCGTCGGGCCCGTAGGCCTCGGTATCGACGACCTGGTCTGCGAGTGTGCCCCACTCGACCGTGTCATCTCCCGCATCGATCGCCCGCTGATAGTCGAGGGACAGTGGCGGATACATGTTGTCGATGATCGACCGCAACGCCTTCGGTGCTTCCTCGACTTGCGCTGCGACAGCCGATAGCCGCTGCTCGATGGTGCCGGTCGATTCCTCCCACGCTTTCGCGACCTTCGGGAGCTTCTCGACAATGTGAACAGGAAACCGTATCAGCCGGCTTTGATCGGCCATCGCCCGGGTCATGCCTTGTCGGATCCACCACGTCGAGTACGTCGAGAACTTGTTCCCGAGCCGATAGTCGAACTTCTGGACCGCACGGTGGAGACCGATGTTGCCTTCCTGGATGAGGTCGAGCATTTCCATCCCACCACCGAGATGCTTCCGCGCGATCGAGATCACGAGCCGGAGGTTCGCTTCGATCATTGTCTGCATCGCGTGCTCGCCGTCGCGAACGAGCATCCTCAACTCACGCGGGTACGAGCGCGGATGATCAGTGGGTACCAGCGTACGCAGGCGCTCGGCCGCGAGAACGCCGACTTCGATCCGTCGAGCGACCTCCACTTCCTCGTCAGCGCTGAGGAGTGGAGCACGGCCTGCCCGAGCCATGTAGTCCTTGACGGGGTCCTCGTCGACGTGAACGTTCGCGACAGCCGGGTCTCCCAACGGCTCATCCTGGTCCGCGGTGTGGATGATCGTCGTGCGGATCAACGCGGGCGGCTCTTCGCCTGCCGATTCGTCCGCCAGGTCGGGTGGTGCGTTCGGTTCCGCGTCCTCGGATAAGTCTCGCGCGATCTCCTCGGGTTCGTTCTCGCCCCCGTCCGCAACAGCGGCGGAATCCGGTTCCACAACTGAGGCCGATACCGCTGCGGCGAACGCCGCGTGCACCACGTCTAGCTTCCGCCGGGTGTGCTCCGCGAGCCATTGCTTGCCGACATGCGGCTCGAGCAGGAGGAACAGGCTCGTCTTCAGCAGCTCGAGATCCGACCGCGCTGCGAGCGAAGGAGCGATCCTTACGATGCCCGTGCCCGGCTCGAACGCGTACAGCGCCCCCGGCGGTACAGCTTCAATCACGAAGCTCAGTGCCGGATCCTCATCACGCACACCGATTGTGCTCGTCACGAGCGGCAGCAATCCATCGGGCGCTCCGTCGCCGGGGCGTGCGACAGGCTGCGCTTTGAGCTCATGCTTCTGCGAATTCGTCCAGACCTCACGCAGCTCGGCGAAGTACCCGTTGAGCGTGAAGCCACCCTCGTGTGCGCTCTCGAGCGCCTGCACTGCGGATGGTCGCAGTACGACGCCGCGCTTCTCGGCGTTCATCGCGATTGCGCAGCGCGCGTCGTCGTCGAACTCGAGGATCACGCGGCCCAGTTGCAGCGCATCCGATCTCTCGGCAAGCCCGAGCCAGCCGCCCGCCTGCAGCAGCCGGTTGTTCCGGTACACGTAGAGCCCTTGCCAGTGTGCCCGCGATCGGCCCAGCATCCGAGCACTCGGGGCCTCCACCCCAGGCGGCAGGACGAAGAAAAGTGCAGAGATCGCCCCGCCCGTCGACGGAGGCACCGACAGCGCTCGCGGGTAGCCAGCGGCGCCCCACTGCTCGAATGCGAACGGGTCGACGGGTTTCACTGCGCGAGGCGGGCCCGACTCCGCGGTCGTCTCGTCCACCTCCTGGATCTCGATCCGCAGACCGTCATCGGCGAGCAGGCGGTGGAACGTCATGCCCAGCGAGTCGCGCAGCGAAGTGATCATGGTCTCGAGCCACTTCCGGCGCGCATGCCACCCCGTCGCCTCCGAGACGCTCTCCAACCCGTACCACTCGATGAGCGTGCCCGCGTCGGTGTCAAACCCGCGCAGCCGCAGTACATTCGCCGCGGCTGACGCGGGAACCACCTCGGCCTGGATCTGCGGACCGGACTGCTCACGGTGAAGTCGCATCCCGGCCGCTGGCGCGAACCCCGTGCTAGAGAACACTGCGAGCATTGTCGCCTGGCTCATGGACGCGGCCTTGAGCCCGACGCCGAAGTGTCCGAGCTTGCCCGTGCCCTGCTTCTCGGATCCGCCGAGCGCCATCGCGTGTTGCAACTGGTCGCCGGTCATGCCGCACCCGTCGTCGCGGATCCGCACCGACTTCACACGGGCGTCCTTCGTCACGAACTGGACGCCGATGCGCGTCGCACCGGCATCGATGCTGTTGTCGACGAGGTCGGCGATGGCGGAGGCCAGGTCGTGCCCGCGACCGATGGCCGCAAGGATCGATGCGTCGGGTTGCAGCTCCACGGTGACCGGCGTGGTCGTATCCGCATCGTCTGCGTCGGCGAGGTACGTCATGGCTGTGATCGTACGCACAGCGTCGGACATGCCGGACCCTACAACGCCGTGCGAACGAAGCCGTGTCCATGCGATAGAAAGGAAGAGTCTCTGGCCGGAGAATGCTCCACCCGTGCACGACGGCCGCTGGTACGTGTCTGGGGAGTCTGGTGTCCAAGAAGAAGCTGATCGAGGTCGCGCTGCCGCTCGAGGCGATCAATGCGCAGTCCGCGCGCGAGAAGTCGATCCGTCACGGGCACCCCTCGACGCTGCACCTGTGGTGGGCTCGTCGCCCGCTCGCGACCGCGCGCGCCGTGCTCTTCGCGCAGCTTGTCGACGACCCGGGCGAGAACCTCGACGAGTACCGCGCCGAGGCCGAGAAAAGCGGCGTTGAGGACGCTGCCGCGCACGCCGCCGCGCGCGTCGACGCCGAGCGCGAGCGTCTGTTCGACCTCATCACTCGGATGGTCGACTGGGACAACCTCGGCGACGAGGCTCTCTTCGACGAGGTGCGCGCAGAGATCCGCCGCTCGACCGATGGCAACCCGCCCGCCATCCTCGATCCCTTTGCTGGCGGTGGGACGATCCCGCTCGAGGCGCAGCGGCTCGGACTCGAAGCGCACGCGAGTGACCTCAACCCGGTCGCCGTACTCATCAACAAGGCGCTCATCGAGATCCCCCCGCGTTTTGCCGACCGCCCGCCCGTGTTCCCTGGTGCGGAGGGCACCCGCACTCACTGGCCGAAGGCGACCGGCCTCGCGGATGACGTGCGCCGCTACGGCGAATGGATGCGGGACGAGGCGCAGACGCGCATCGGACACCTCTACCCGAAGGCGCGCCTCGACGACGGCACCGAGGCGAACGTCATCGCCTGGATCTGGGCCCGCACCGTCACCTGCCCCAATCCCGCCTGCGGCATCGAGATGCCCCTCGTTCGCTCGTGGTGGCTCGGCAAGAAGAAGGGCAAGGAGGCGTACGTCGTCCCCACCGTCGTCGACGGACGGGTGGAGTACTCGATCGGTCACGACCCGAAGGATGCCCCGACGAAAGATGACGACGGCACTGTCGGCAGGCTCGGTGCAACTTGTATCGGATGCGATTCTGCCGTCCCGCTGAAGTACATCCGGGCGCAAGGAAAGTACCACGGACTGGGTACGCATCTGATGGCGATAGTCGCAGAAGGGAAGCGGCAGCGCATCTATACGGCGCCGACGCCCGCCGACGTCGATGCGGCCTCGGTGCCCGTGCCCGTCGATGTCCCGCTCGGAGACCTCGCCGCCAACCCGCGCGATTTCAAGACGCCCAACTACGGCATGAGCACCTTCGCGTCGCTGTTCACGAACCGACAGCTGACGGCGCTGACGACCTTTAGCGACCTCGTCGGCGAAGCGCGCGAGCGGGTGCTGCAGGATGCCCTGGCCGCAGGCCTCGACGAGGGAGACCGCCTCGAGCAGGGCGGCTCCGGCGCTGCCGCCTACGCCGACGCAGTCGCCACCTACCTGGGATTCGCGATATCCAAGTCGACTGACTACCAGAATGCGCTCTGCTCGTGGCGGAGCGATCCGAAGAACGAAGGTGTTGGTCATCTCTTCGCGCGGCAAGCAATCCCAATGATCTGGGACTTCGCGGAGGGCGCCCTTCTCGGTGAGGCAGCGGGCACGGTGTCCCGTCAGATCGGCAATGTGGTTACGACACTAGAACGGCTGCCAGCGCGGACAGCCGGGGTGGCTGTGCAGCAGGATGCGGCCAACCGGCCGTACGCGGGTGTGCTGATATCCACGGATCCGCCGTACTACGACAACATCGGTTACTCGGACCTGTCGGACTTCTTCTACGTCTGGCTGCGCCGCTCGCTGCGTTCAGTGCAAGCGAAACTGACCCAGACGATGCTCGTTCCCAAGGCAGATGAATTGGTCGCCAATCCGTATCGCCACGGTGGCAAGGATGGTGCTCGATCGTTCTTTGAGGACGGCTTCGAGCACGTTTTCGAGCACGCTCGCGAGACGGCGACGGACCAGTTCCCGATCACGGTGTATTACGCGTTCAAACAGTCCGAGACGGACGCGAGTGGAACGGCCTCGACGGGATGGGAGACCATCCTCGGCAGCATGGTACGCGCAGGGTGGACCGTGACGGCGACCTGGCCGGTGCGCTCCGAGCTCGGCAACCGCATGATCGCGTCGGGAACGAACGCGCTGGCGTCCTCGATCGTGCTCGCGCTTCGCCCTCGTCCCACCGACGCGCCGATCATCGATCGCCGCGGAGTCCTCGCCGAGCTGAAGGCCACGCTTCCCGAGGCGTTGCGTGATCTGCAGCAGGGCAGCGTCGCACCGGTCGACATGGCCCAGGCCGCGATCGGTCCCGGCATGGCGACATTCTCGAGGTATGCGCGCGTTGTGGAACCGTCCGGCGAAGCCATGAGTGTGCGCGACGCGCTGCGTGCGATCAACGGCGTGCTCGATGAGGTGCTCTCCGCGCAGGAGGGCGACTTCGACGACGACACACGCTGGTGCGTGGCGTGGTTCGAGACGCATGGCTTCGACGTCGCCTCGTACGGCGAGGCCGAGACCCTCGCCAGTGCAAAGAACGCGTCAGTTGCTGCCCTCGCGCGCGGCGGGGCGGTCTCCAGCGGCGGCGGCAAGGTGAAGCTGTTCTCCCCGGAGGAGCTCCCGGCCAGCTACGACCCGCGCACCGACGATCGCATCTCGCTCTGGGAGGTCGTGCTGCACATGGCGCGTGCCCTTTCCGCGCAGGGCCTCGACGCCGCCGGGCGCATCCTGGCAGGCGCCGAGGCGCGCGGAGTCGACACCGCGTCGGCGCACGAGCTCGCCTACCTCCTCTACTCGATCGCTGAGAAGAAGGGCCTCACCCAGGCGGGCATCCTCTTCAACACGCTCGGGTCGTCGTGGCCCGAGGTGCGAGCCGCCGCGGCATCCGCAGCCGAGAAGCCCGAAGCGCTCGACGCACCCACCCTTGACTTCGACGATCTGGAGGCATGACGTGGCATCCAACCTCGACCGCGTGGGCGGTGCGCTCGACATCCTCGCCGCAGAGCTCGAGCCGTTCGTCGCGCGCGTGCTCTCGCCGCACCTTCCCGCCGGCGCGCACGACTGGACCCTGATCCTCGCAGCGAAGGACGACATCGCAGGCAAGGAGTACTCGCCCGCCGACCCGCAGGTGCAGCTGCGGGTCATCACCGAACCGCTCGGCGCGCTCAAGTACGCCTTCAACGACGTTCTCTCGCGCGCTGAGCAGAACCTCGCCAGCGAGACGCGCGCCGTGCGCGACTCGTGGGCGCACCGGAAGCCGTTCAGCGCCGACGACGCCTACCGCGCGCTCGACACGATCGAGCGCCTGCTCCGTGCGATCGGGTCGGGTCCTGCGGCCGACCGCGTGCGGAAGACACGTCTCGACGTGCAGCGCTCGGCCTACGCCGATGAGACTCGCCGTGACACCCGGTCCTCCTCAGGAATGCCCGGACTCGCGTCCTCCGAGCTCACCCCATGGCGCGATGTCCTCCAGCCACACGCCGATATCGCGGCCAATGACTTCGCGCGCGCGGAGTTCGCGGCTGACCTGTATCAGGTCGCCACCGGTGCCGAGGCATCCGTCGACTACAACGACCCCGTCGAGTTCTTCCAGCGGACCTTCCTCACCGAAGGTCTGAAGAACCTGCTCGGCATCGCCGTGCGACGCCTCGCGGGCGACATGAACGCTGCGCCGGTCGTCAACCTGCAGACCGCATTCGGTGGTGGCAAGACCCACTCGATGCTCGCGGCCTGGCACCTGTTCAGTGGCCGCCCACTGGCCGACTTCCCGCAGGGCGTGCAAGACGCGGTCGCCGCGCTCGACGTCAACCCCGCAGCCGTCGCGCAGGACGTGCGCCGCGTCGCGATCGTCGGCAATGAGCTCTCTCCCGGCCAGCCGTGGACCAAGCCCGACGGCACCGAGATCCGCACGCTGTGGGGCGAGATCGCCTGGCAACTGGGCGGTGCCGACGCATACGCCCTCGTCGCCGAGGCCGACCGCACTGGCACCAATCCGGGTGCCGCGATGCGCACCGTCATTGCACAGAACTCGCCGTCGATCATCCTCATCGACGAATGGGTTGCCTACGCCCGCGGGTTGTACGGACAGGACGACCTCGTCGGCGGCACCTTCGAGACGCAGTTCACCTTCGCCCAGCAGCTCACCGAGGCCGTCAAGTCGGTACCGCAGGCGCTGCTGCTCGTCTCCATCCCGGCATCCGACATCCGACGCGATGATGACGCAGCTGTGGCATCCGATCTCGAAGTCGGCGGTGCGCACGGCCGTGCAGCGCTCGAACGCCTGCAGAACGTCGTCACCCGCGTTGCGCAGCCGTGGACGCCCGCGAGCAGCAACGAGTCGTTCGAGATCGTGCGGCGCCGGCTCTTCCGCGAGCCGGACGCCGCCGCTCAGCGACGGATCGACGCGACCGCAAAGACGTTCGTCGAGTACTACCGCCGCAGCGTCGGGGAACTCCCCGCCGAGACGCGCGAGTCGTCGTATGAGGATCGCATCCGCAGCGCCTACCCGATCCATCCCGAGCTGTTCGACCGACTCTACGGCGACTGGTCGACGCTGGAGAAATTCCAGCGTACTCGCGGCGTGCTTCGCCTCATGAGCGCCGTCGTGCACGCCCTACACGCTGCCGGCGACGACTCGCCGCTCATCATGCCTGGGTCCATCCCGCTCGACTCGGCCGCGGTGCGCGACGAGCTCACTGGCTACCTCGACGACGGCGACCGCTGGAAGTCGGTCATCGAGAGTGACATCGACGGGACCAACGCCACGGCGGTGCTCGTCGACAAGGAGAAGCCGCTGTTCGGCGGGCGCGCGCTCACCCGGCGCATCGCGCGGGCCGCCTTCGTCGGGTCGGCGGCGACCCTCGGCGCCAATCACAAGGGCGTCGAGCGCAAGCGGATGTTCCTTGGCGTCGCTATGCCCGGCGACACCATTGGGAACTTCGGCAGCGCGCTGCAGCTGCTCGGCGAGCGTGCGACCTATCTCTACGCCGAGGGCGACCGCTTCTGGTTCGACCTCCAGGTCTCGCTCAACCGCACCGTCGCGGAGCGCGCGCAGTCGTTCTCGGAGGCCGACGTCGCAGCCGAGGTCATCGGCCGCATCCGCCGGCATCCGGGGCATCCCGGCGCATTCGCCGACGTCGTCTTCGCACCCGACGATTCGGCAGACGTCGCCGAATCCGAACGTGTGCGCCTCGTCGTGGCGGGCCCACAGCACGTACACGACGGCAAGAGCTACGAGTCGAAGGCGCACGCTTTCACGCGCGAGCTCGCGTCGACCAGGGGGAACGCCCCGCGCCAGAACGTCAACACCGTCGTCGTGCTCGCTCCCGACCAGTCGCGATGGACCGATCTCGAGCAGTCTGTTCGCCAGTACCTCGCCTGGCGGGGCGTGCATGAGTCGCGAAAGACTCTCGACCTCACGCAAGGTCAGGCAGAGACGGCGCAGAACCGTGTGACGACGTTCAACCGCACTGTCGACCAGCGCATTCGTGAGACGTGGATCTGGGGGCTCTATCCGCAACAGCCGCAGGCGAACGAGCCGTGGACGACATCCCAGATCAAGGCCGACGGCGCCACCGAGTCGGTGATCCGCACGGTCGGCGACAAGTTCGAGAAGAACGACATCGTCATTGCGCATTTCTCGATGCAATCGATCGCGATCGAACTGCAGAACGTGCTGCGAAGCAGATGGAACGCTGGGCGCATCAGCATCGGCGAACTGTGGGAGTTCCACTCGCGGTATCCCTACCTCGCCCGGCTCCGCGAGAAGCAGGTGCTCCTCGATGCGATCTCCGGTGCGATGACCGACCTCGGCTGGGAGGGTATCGGGTTCGCCCTCGCCGACGGCTATGACGACGCGACCGGGGACTTCGTCGGCCTGCGTTTGCCGATTGAGGACGCCGCGCCAGCCGTCTTGACCGACGACATGCTTCTCGTCTCACCCGCGCTCGCGCGCGCGCAGCGTGACCGGGAGACTGCTGCGGTCGTCCCCATTCCCGGTCCTCATCCGCAGCCTGACCTGTCCCCAGAACACACTCCCAAACCGGCTCCGCAGCGACCGCCAGCACCTATCCGCAATGCCCGCTACCGGGGGACGCTCGAACTCAAACCAGGCGCGGACCTGAGGGCACAAGTGATCGTGCTCGCTGAAGAACTGCTCGAGCACCTGCGTGGCGCAGCACCCGACACGCTGGAGATCCGCGTCGACATCGAGGCGGGCCGGTCCGACGGATTTCCCGAATCCGTTGTCCGCACGGTCAAGGAGAACGGAACGAATCTCGGCCTCTATCCGAACAGGTTCGAGGATCTCTGATGAGCGCGGAGCGGCACGTCACCGGCTTTCAACAAGTGGCACCCGATCCGTCGATCGCGAAGTCGGTGGGTCGCCACCACACCTTCGAGACTGCCGTCGCGGACCTTGTCGACAATAGCCTCGATGCTGGCGCATCCCACGTCCTCATCCGTTTCCTCGAGACTCACGGTGCCATTACTGGGCTCCAAGTGATTGACGACGGTCGTGGGATGGATGGCGACCAAATCGATGCCGCGATGGCCTATGCGCGCAAGAGGTCCTACGACAAAACGGAGCAAGGTCATTTCGGACTCGGGCTGAAGGCGGCATCCCTCAGTCAAGCCAATACGTTGAACGTCTACTCCCGTCGTTATGGTGCGCTCGCAGTCGGCCGGACAATCGGTGCCGAGGATCCGACGCGGATCGGCGACCTCGACGGAGACCATGCTGCGGATGTTCTCCAGGGTCTCCGCGTTGACTTCCCGTGGGCGAATGGCACGGTCGTCGAGTGGGTGGGTGCGCGGACATTTCTGAGCAGCGACGACAATCGCGATCGCTCCCGGTGGCTCGATCAACGAGTGGCGGCGCTTCGGACCCACCTCGGGACGGTGTTCCACAGGCACCTGGCTGCTGGCTCCATTGCGGTCTCGATCGATGTGTTGGATGAGTTCCTTGGCGAGTCTGGTGCACCGCGCGCCGTTACCGCGCTCGACCCCTTCGGGTACCGCAGGTTGCCCAATGACCTCTTCCCCGCAGCGCTCACGTTCGAAATCGACAACATCACCGCGTCCGGCGAGGCGCATGTGTGGCCTGCGTCGCAGGCGGGGCTACCGGAGTTCCGCCTCGGAGGACGTCCCGGTGGGCTGGCACAGGGGTTGTATTTCTACCGCAACGATCGGTTGCTGCAGATCGGTGGCTGGAACACGCTCACCGTCGACCGGCCGGAGCTCGAGTACGTGCGGATCGCGGTCGACATCGACGGATCGCTCGAACCGCATGTAACTATCAATCCCGAGAAGGCCGGTCTCGAGCTCGACGCCGACGCGAAGCATGCGCTGCTCGACGCGCGGCTGCAGCCGGGCGGCATGCGATTGCAGGAGTTCCTGGAGGCCGCCGAGAACCGTCGGCGCGAGAGTCGACGGTACGTCAAGCGACCTGTCTCGCTCGTGCAGCCGGCACGCGGCATGAGCCCGACGATGCGCGAGGCTTTCGCTGAGTCGGTCGAGGCCGACGAGAGTGGGCCTGTCGCCATCCGGTGGCGCGTCGAGGCATCCGAATCACCGGTCACCCTCGATCTCGAGGGCCGCACGATCTGGATCAACAGCGCATACCGATCGCTCATGGCGGGCGGCGACGGCACCGACAACGAGGACGCGCCGCTCGTGAAGACACTGCTGACGATCGTCTACTCGAGATACTTCGAGGGGTCGTATCTGGGCTCACGTGAGAAGGCTGAGCTGGACGCCTGGGGCCAGCTGCTGACCGCTGCGGTGCGGGATGAGTCCGCACGCGAGGAGAAGGAGTTGCGCGATGACGCCGAAGGGTGATGCAGGTAGTTCAGGTGCCGATCCCACGCACCTCGATCCGCGGACGGTCGAGGCGTACTTCCGGCTGGGCGCGCAGGCGGCGTTCCCGCTGCACACGGACCCGCAGATCGTCATGCGGATCCTTCCGCAGCAGGAGGAGATCGAGCTTCTGACTCCCGCGGCGGGTCCGGACCCCGACGTCACTGCGCTTGAGCGCCTGGACTTCTCACGCATCATCAACGACGGCGGCGAGTGGTTCCGCCTCGCGGTGTCGGCGCGGGACATGCACTACGAGGCCTACGTTCTGATGGAGTCGGTCGTCGATCAGATGAAGGGCGGTGCAGCATTCCGCAATGCGGTGTCGGACGCGGTGCATTCGTTCAAGGATCTGCTCGCAGGGCGTCGCGGCCTCACGGACGAGGCCGCGCGGGGGCTGCTCGGCGAGCTGCTCGTGCTCGAGCACGCAATCGACGCCTTGGGGGAGGTTCTCGCGATCGAGGCATGGCTCGGTCCGTTGGCCGAGGAACACGACTTCGCGTTCAAGGACTTCGATGCGGAGGTCAAGACCACGAAGTCCGAGAGCCGTACGCATCTGATCGGATCGGAGACCCAGCTCGAGCCCGAGCCGGATCGCCCGCTGTACCTCGTGTCAATCCAGCTCACCCGGGCGGGGCTCGCAGAACAGGGATTCTCTCTGGCTGAGGCCGTCGCCCGCACGCGTGCGCGCCTTGACCAGACGCTGCGGACGTTCGATGCCGCGCTCGACAGGTTGGGCTGGCGCAGCGCCGATGCGGATCTCTACCGCACACGATTCCAGCTGCGGTCGACGCCGCGTGCCTACCTCGTCGATGAGGCGTTCCCCGCGATCACATCGGACCGCCTCGACCAGGTCATCCCGCAGCGCGCCAATGTCGTAAGCGTCTCCTACCGTGTGAATGTCACGGACCTCGACCACGCCGTGATCCCCGCTCCGCTCAATGACTTCTGCGAGGTTCCTGAATGACCGCATCCGTCGACTCCCGCCTTTCCGAGTCCGTTCGCAAGGTGCTGAAGCAGATCAGAGACACCGGGCCCGACGAACTGGTCGACAACGTCACGTTCGATCTGCGCAGGACAGAGGTGACGCCGACGGAAGCCGAGATCATCGCCGCCGTGACCGTACCCGAGCTCAACGACCCGGCTCGTCGCGAGATGCACATGGCGCTCGCCGTGTGGGACGCTGCGACGTCGCAGGAATGGGTGGGAGAGACCTCGCCTGCGACCCCCGACCGTCGGGAGCTGATCTACGACCGACTGGGACTTGGCCCCGAGGCACGCGAGGCGCTCGACAAGGCCATGCCCAGTGCATCGCAGATGGATGCGATGATCGTCGACCCGAAGAACTGGACCCCCTGGTACGACGAAGACCGCCGCGCGGCGCACGACTTCTACTGGCGGGCCTATCGAGGCGTTCTCGAGGACAAAGGGTGGGACGTGGACGCGCTTGCGACGCTCGACCGTTCGACCACCGAGATCGTGCAGCGGCTTGCGGACCCGAGCGCGGACAAGGGCTACCAGACCAAAGGCCTCGTCGTCGGCCACGTGCAGAGCGGAAAGACCGCGAACTTCACCGGGATCGTCGCGAAGGCGGTCGATGCAGGCTACCGCCTGATCATCGTCCTCACCGGAACGATCGAACTGCTGCGCGGCCAGACGCAGCGACGGCTCGACATGGAGTTGTTGGGGGAGGAGAACATCCTCGGCAGCGCCGACAGGACCGACCCCGATTCCATCCGCGACATCGACTACATCGGGACGCAGGACTCCGACTGGTACGCAGGGAGGTTCTTGAAGCACGGACAGGATCTGCATGCGCTCCCCGAAGTCCCGGAGATCAAGCGCTTGACCACCGTGGACCGTGACTACCGGAAGCTGCGGCTCGGGAAGGACACGCTTGACTTCCGGCGGACGGGTGAGGTGCAAGACATTTCGAAGCCCGTTTACGCGCCGGAGAACATCCACTCCGTCGACGTTCGCATCGCCGTGATGAAGAAGAACACGACGGCGCTCAAGAATCTTCTCCACGATCTCAAGAACATCCGAGCGGACGGCAAGGAGATCCCGGCGCTCATCATCGATGACGAGGCCGACCAGGCATCCGTCAATACGGTCAACCCGAAGTCGGCGGAAGCGCGTGCGGAATCGAGGAAGCGCTCGGCGATCAACAAGTTGATCTCTGAGCTGCTTCAGCAGCTCCCGCGCGCGCAGTACGTCGGCTACACGGCCACGCCGTTCGCGAACGTATTCATCTCGCCGGATGATGCCGAAGACCTCTTCCCCAAGGACTTCCTGGTCAGTCTTCAGCCTTCGTCGCAGTACATGGGCGGGCGTTACTTCCACGACCTCGGCGGTGTGCCTGACGAGTGTCGAGGAGACCCTGCGTGTTCGAACGAGGCTGCGTTCGTCCGGAATCTGAAAGCCGATGGCGATGCCGACCCCGCAGCGGAGGCCGGCGAGATTCAGGCAGCACTGGACGCCTTCGTGCTGACCGGCGCGATCAAGAAGTGGCGCGAGTCGATCGACCCGGCGAAGTTCTCGTACCGTCACCACACGATGCTGGTGCACGAGTCGGTCAGCACTGCCGAGCATTCGGAGCTCGCGGACAGGTTCCGCGAAGTCTGGAGTCTCGGTGCGTACAGCAGCCCTGCCGGGTTGGCGCGACTGCGCGAGCACTATGCGAAGGACTTCGTCCGCGTGCACGACTCACGGGAGGCGTGGGCGGACCTTCCTCTGCCCGATTCGTTCGATGCGCTCAAGCCGTACATCGGACAGGCCGTCGATGCGATCACTGCGGCCACCGACCCCGTCGTTGTTGTCAACGGGACGAAGGAGAGCGACTACAACTCGATGGACTTCCAGACGGGCCCGTACTGGCGCGTCATGGTCGGCGGGGCGAAACTCAGCCGTGGATTCACCGTCGAAGGGCTCACGGTCACCTATTACCGCCGGAAGGCCGCGGCAGCGGACACGCTCATGCAGATGGGGCGTTGGTTCGGATACCGTCCCGGATATGGCGACCTTGTCCGTCTCTACATTGCTCGCAATGTGCCGGGCCCGCGTGGGAAGGTCTACGACCTCTACGACGCCTTCACCTCGATCATCGAGGACGAGGAGGAGTTCCGCGATCAGCTGCGCAAGTTCTCCGAGATCAAGGAGGACGGCCGGCCTGTCGTGCGGCCTATTCACGTGCCCCCGCTCGTCTTCCAGCAGCTGCCGTGGCTCAAGCCCACAGGCACGGCGAAGATGTACAACGCGGTCCTCAAGTACGAAGGCGAAGGCGGTGTCGTCAAGGACTTCAACGCGCACGACTACCGTGAAGACGGCAGTCGCAATGTGAAGCACTTCGCGGCGGTGAAGCCGCTGTTGCAAGGGCTTTCGGAGGTGCTGATGTTCTCCGGAGTGAACAGCACGACTTACCGGGCTCGCGTCGGCGTGTTCTCGACAGATGTCGTGCTCGAGGCGCTGCGCAGCATCACGCTCTACGCCCCCGATCAGCTGAGTCCGACGATCAGCATGATCGAGAAGGCACGTGCCGAGGGAACCCTTGAAGACTGGGCGGTTGTCGTCCCTTACCTCGGGGGCGACTACGAACGCGAGGTCGAAGGTTCGGTCGTATCGCTCGCAGAACGTCAGCGTCGCCCCGACCGTCCGGGCTTCGCTGGCAGCGAGCGTCGGCACCGTGCAGCACTCGAGGTGATCACACAGAAGCCGGACCGTACTGCCGAGGGGGGGGAGAACGCTGTCGCCTACTCGACACCGACGCGTGGTGCGCTCCTACTCACATTCGCGTTCGATCCGGTACTGACCGCTGAGGAAGCCGCCAAGGGCGAGCGGGCCGATCGTGCACGTGTCAAACGAGATGCCTGGCCAGCGGTGATCACCAGCGACAACGTCGCGACCCTGCTCTCGCTCGCCATGCCGTACGGATCGGCGCCCAGAGGCCGGATCGGATTTGCTGTACGGCGTGAGGAGGACGCGGACGCGGCGATCGTCGACAGCTACTGAACTGAGTGCGACATGCCAACCACGTGGAGGATCTTGTCGGCAACGGCTGTCGCTCGCTTGTCCCCCCCAAGAGTCGGGGCGCGAGCCAGACTGCCTGGAGGAGTGAGGCGTCGGTTGGTCGGTCGCACACGACCTGGGTTCGCGCCGTAAGTGGCACACCCTCAGCTCAGAAAGGTCGCGGATGGTAGCGACACGACCGGACGGACGACATAGAGGGCCTTCAGATCCGCTCGGGTCGCGACCGTTCGGTGATACCAGGCTGGTGGTCGGCCCGTGACTCTGGAACGCTGCCAACTGACCAGCGATCCGACGAGCGCGCCTGCGACGACCGCGGCGGGAATTACCGCGAGTCCGGCCATTGCCGATACCTTGCCGCTGGTGCCAATGAACCTGGGGTCCCATGCGCGCGCAACGGCAGTCGCTGTTGTCATGCCTGCAGTCGTGCTGGCGGCCGCCGTGAGATTCTTCGCGAAGGCGGCTTGAGCTTCCGCCCGCACCGATGAATCGACTACCTCTTCACAGATGACAGTTCCATCTGCATCGCGCGCTGTCGTCAACCAGCGTTGGAAGTTGCTCTCAGGCTGGCTTCCTCCCCATAAGGACTCGTACACAGCCCGCACCTGCGACGCAGGAAAATACTTAGGCAAGAAGTCGAGTGCTGCCGTTGTCTTCGTGAGTTGCTCGCGCCAATACGAGGCGATTGCGGCCCGGACGGGATCTAGTCGCGTTTGTCGTCCGCCGCCCTGGACGCTGCCGGGGGAAGGTATCAACTTCGTCCATGCCTCACCTCGGAACTCGGTGACCGCGATCGGTAGAACCGCCGTTAGTAGGAGGTTCGGGCAACCAGATGAGTAGTCGACGCCCGCGTTCTCCAGAGGAATGGTAGTGACCGCGTCGAACTCGTCGGTCCGGAGCTCGTCCGGTATGGCGCGGGCGAGAAGCCTCCTTCCCGCGTCAGCAACAGTTGACGAGTCGGGGACATCTTCAGCTAGCCAGTCCGATCCCTCGCCGAAGTAGGAGACTGCCAGCGATGGCTGCGTTGGGTCGTCGTCTGCCTTTAGCGCTACCGGAACCACTGTCACTCGAAGGCTGGACATGCGTAAATTGTAGCCCATATCCGACCTCCGGCGCGTATCTGTGCGCGTTCTACTCATCTGATTGAAAGTGTGATACCTTCACTCTGTCGTCGAAGTTCGGCGATCTCGACCCGGAACGGTGGACCCCGACATGTCGAACCTCGAAATCGCACCCCAGCTCGATCTGCGACGTGTCGCGGAAACGGCATTTGTATGCGGTGTTCTCGGCGCAGCGGGCGCCGTGCTGTGGCAGATCCCTTGCGTCAGGAAGTTCGCGACTTCCGTCAGTGTCAAGAGGGTGCTTGTGGATTCGTTCACCGGTCTCGTCCTTGGCGAGGAGCGGGGCTACTCTCGGATACCGCTGGCGTAGTCGAGGTGGGCATCGCACATGTCAGCAGTACGGCCCTCGATACCAACATGAGTGTTCGCGTTCCCGGTGGTGGGGACAGAAGTGGCTGTGCGTTCAACGGATTCGGGGGCCGCGCCGGGATGCACGTTCAACGCAATGGCCACCCCGAGAGTGTTGGCGACAACCTGGCTGAGTGGCGGCGGTGGTGATGCTGCCAGAAGATCCGGACGGCTGGTTTCCGATGCCGGAAGGCTGGGCGTTTCGTGAGCGCAGGGTGATCACGCGTCGCGCGCATGACGAATCACTGGCGTGGTTCCCGGTTCCGGACCCGAGCGGCTATATGGGGATCGGGCTGGCACTGATGAACAAGACCGACGTGGCGCGCGAGTTTTGGATGTGGACGGACGAATCTGGAGACCGGGTAGCGCGCGTCGTCAAACTTGGCCATCGACAGTACGTCGTGGAACTCCATGGTGTGGATGGTTGTGCCGTCATTGAGGATCCAATGCGCTTCGGGGAGGAGCGCTGGGTAGCCGATGATGAACGCGACGTGCTGGGACATCCCGCGGTCTCTCCAGCCAAGGTGCTGTCATCCTCGGTCATGGCAGAGAGTTGCGCGCGCATGTGGTTGGACCATGGAATTGTGGACGATCGCTACGTTCTCGGCAGGTGGGCGACAAGCACGTAGGCCGCGTGACAACGCTAATTAACGCGGCGCGCGACGACCGCGCGCCGCCCTATCTCGCGTGGTGGTAGCTGGTGCCGATGCCAAGCACGCGGCTGAAGAACTCGAACGCCGGCGGAGCGGCGATGCCGAGGGTTGCGACTACCAGCACGGCGCGCCGGGTCATACGCGTGCGTCCAGCGCTGTCACCTCCCCGCAGCAAAGCGGTAGCGCGCGGCGTTCGATGCCGTTGCGCACCATATACTGAGCGCAGATTGGGGGGATCCGTGGCGAAGAACACCGGTCAGGGCAAGCGGGTGGGGCTGATAAAGGGTCGCTACCAGAAGAAGAACTCACGCACAGGACTCTGGGACAAGTACGACAAGCGCGGGAACTACATGAGCACGAAGAAGACTGGCGGGCCATTCAAGAGCATCATCAGGCTCATTGGACGCAATCCGCGTCGTCCATAGCGCCAACGTCCGTTAAGCAATGGAGGATCTGAGCCTTGGTTTCGTATGTTTGTCCCAGCTGTGAAATCGACTTCGGATATCCACAAGGTCTCGCGATCCATCGCGAACTGGGTTGCGAATGGGGCAACGGCAAGTACGCCGACGATGCAAAGTACTGCTGCGGCGTGATCTATGAGGATGGTGAGTCTGCTTGCGCCAGTTGCGGCGAGCCTCTGTAGTCCGTACGCCTTCCTCCCGCTTGAGCAAATACTGACCGGCGGACTGCTGCGGCGCGACTACTCTCCCGCCCAGCGTTCGTCATCGGGCACTGGATGCTGGCTCCCGCTGAGTGCTGGATGGTCGGCGACTGCGCACCCACTCGCACCGTGAAGCTCTACGACGCACCTTCGGCAGCCGAGTCGTACGACACAAGCTGTCCGTATGCGCGGTGCGTCGCCAGGCGCTCGCCCGTTTGCTACCCGGGGGGCTGGGCTCAGAGCATCACCGTGGCCCTTGACGTAACCGCCGCCGACCATGAGCGTGACCGGCTGTGCCCACGGGGGACCACGCAACCCCGCGCTCGGGCGCTAGCGTTGGACATCGCGGAGACGCGCGCGTCCGATCCGCGCGGTCGACGACGACGCTCACGGTGCTGCTCTGAGGAGACGATATGAAGCCCGACCCCGGTCACGTTTTCGTCATCCGCGGAGACCTGCGGAACCTCGCGTGCTCCGCCTGGATGCAGACAACTGACAAGCGGCTCCGCCCCGGAGGGCGCTGGGAGGTCGATATCCCCGACGCTCCCTCGCGCCTCGATCCGAACGATCGCGCCGCTTTTGAGGCCGAGCGGGTCTACGCGATACCCGTGTGGCCACGAGGTGATGCGCGCGAACCGGTCCCCTTTCTCACCGCAGTGCCCTTCTACGGCGTGAGAACGGCCGATGAGTTCCGCCCACGCATCCGGGCATTCGTCGAGTCCGCCATGCCCATCGCGCGTGCGCGGCTGACCCGCGACAGGCCGCGCCCGTTGCTGGGCATCCCGCCGATCGGGTTCGGTCGAGGCGGCGCGCATCTGCGTAAGGGTGACGTCATCCGGATGCTTCTCGACGAAGCTCGCACGCTCGCCGCAGAGTTCGAGGTCGACATCGCGATCGTCCTTCGCGACGATGCGAAGGCCTATGCGCTCGCGCAACACCTTCGAAAGACATCCGGAGCCAACGCCTGGCCGGAGTTGAACGCGGATGAGCTGGACCACGCACGCCGGCTCGGAGATCTCGCCCTTGTGGGACGGCTCGTGCCGTTCATGGGAGCCGGTGTGAGTGTCAGCGCGGGTGCCCCGACCTGGGCGGAGCTCATCGAGAAACTGGCGGATCGCGCCCGCCTCGAGGCTGAGGTGCGTACGGCACTTCTCGACAAGGGTCGCGATGTACTCGACCAGGCGACGTTCGTCAGGCAGGCGATCGACGAGCAGTCGCCGAACGATCCACTGGCCTTCGCGCGTGGCATCGCCGCCATCACCGACATGCCGCGCTACGGTCTCGCTCCGGCACTATTGGCGTCGCTAGACAGCGAACAGGCGATCACGCTCAACTACGATCGGCTCTTCGAACTGGCGGCCGGTGATGGCGGGATGCCCAGGCGCACGATCCCCAGCACGGCACCGCGCGATCACACGCACGACCGCTGGCTCCTCAAACTCCACGGGTCGGTGGACGATCCCGGGTCGATCGTCCTCACCCGCTCGGACTACCTCGGCTTCAACACCGACCGCGCAGCCTTGAGCAGCATCGTCAAGGCGACGCTTCTGACTCGGCACGTACTGTTCGTCGGATTCGGAATGCGCGACGATCACTTCCACGAGATCATCCACGACGTCCGTCGAGCCATGGAGTCTTCGGGGGTGCCGCTCAGCGGCATCGGGACCGTACTCACCCTCCAGGAGGATCGGCTCGACCGTGAGCTCCTGCGGGAGCTGCAGTTCGTCCCCTTCTCGCCGGACGGAGGCGAGCCTGACTTCGCCTCGGCAGCGCGTCGTCTCGAGATCTTCCTCGACGCTGTCCTCGCTTTCGCGAGTGACGCGCACCCTTACCTCCTTGACGCGACCTACAACGACGGACTCTCCGACGACGAGCGGTTGCTGCGCGATGCGATCCTTCGGATGGTTTCCGACCTCCCTGAGCGCGCCAAGTCGCCGACATCGTGGGCGGTCGTCTCAGCGATGTTGGACGACCTTGGCATCCCGCGCGACTCGCCTCACGTCCCGGAACGGGGCGCCGGAGATTCCCCGGACACAAGACGCTCCACCGCTTCACGCAGAAACCGCTGAGGAGTGAACCCGGGAAGGGTTCGGCGGACGTCCTCCCACGATTGCGCCAGCGGGATCGTTCGGTGACGTGCGCCATACAGAGCGGCGACCGCGGCGGTGCGACTCCGCCCCTCGGCGCAATGCAGGAACACCCGTCGTCCTTCGTTGCGGAGTTCGGCGACGACATCCGCTGCCTCCGTGAGAACGAGATCGAGGTTCGCGTTTCGACCTTCCTGATCCACGAGCCACACCTGCAGGCTCTCCAGCCCGGCGGGCACCTGCGTACGCCCGACTCGGCAGAGTGAGACGACGGCATCCACCTCGGACGGGAGCCGGTCGAGTGCTGCGAGCGATCCGATCCACACTCCGTCGTCGTGCGGGTGTCGAAAGAGGTAGTCGCTGCCGGCGTAGACCGTCGCGCGCGCAGCACTCGGCCAGCCTTCGCGGTCGCTCTCACCGTGCCGGACCGCGAGGCAAGCGAGCCGCGTGAGCTCATTCGCGTCGAACCCCGGCCATCCGTGCAGCCGGCGCTTGAACGACAGGGGCAGCGCCGATCCGCCCCACACCGCGCCGGCGAGGGATCCGGCGATCGCCGCGACCGTGTCGGTGTCGCCGCCGCCGCGGACGGCGCGCTCCAGCGCGTCGCGCAACGAGTTCGCACCGGTGATCGCCGCGAGCGCGGCTTGGAACGCGCGGACGACCCAGCCGTTGCCGGGACGGAAGTCGCGCGGGTGGATGCCGTGCGCGGTGGCCTCGTCGATGAGTTCTGCCCAGCGATTCCGCCGATCGATGGGGATCCACTCGAGCTGTGCGCGGATGTCGAGATCGCCCGTCAGGATGGCGTGCCGGATTGCGAGACACCAGAGGGTCACGGCATCCACGTTGTCCGGCTCCCAGTGGGTGAGCTGTGCAAGTCGCCCGGCGGTGGCGGCGAGCTCGTCGGGGGAGCGGTCGAGGTAGCCGAGTGCCACAGGGCCCGTGCGCATGAGCGATCCGTTCCCTGCGCTGCGGCCGGTGTGGCGGTGCGCAGCTTCGGATGCCGCGCGTGCCGCGTTCTCGCCGGTGTCGTCACCGAGGCGGCTGAGGACCGCTCGGGTCTGTGTTCCGACGTCTTTCGCGGTACGCGCCCATCCTCTCCATTCGGCGATGACCTGGCTGATCGCTTCGGCGTCTTCCAGCGCCCGTCCCTCGGCGAGCTGCCGCAGGATCGGCATGGCCATGCTGGTGTCGTCGGTCCATTCACCGGAATCGTGGCCGAAGCATCCGACACCGAACTCGGGTGTGACGCTATCGGGCAATGCCGGGCCGAACTCGTATTGCGACCCGAGCGCGTCACCCGCGGCGGACGCAAGGACGGCACCGACGGCGCGGTCGAGTTGCTGAGCAGAGAGGTGCATCAGTGGGCTCCTTCCGTTTCCGTCAGACCGAGCGCCTGGCGGGCACGGGCGTACTTGCTCTTCATGCGTTCCCGAACATTTAGGTGGAGCTTCTGCAGACGAGCGGGATTGGTGTTGTCGTCGATGTCGGCGACCTTCACTGCCAGCGCGCGCGGATCGGCGGCGATTCTCGCGTAGTACTCCTCGGTCGAGAGCTCTGCGCGCGGTGTGAGAAGAGCGACGAGGGCGAGAACCTTGGGATGGATGCCTGCAGTCCACAGGTCGTCCAGCGTGAGGTCGGTGTGTTCCACCACGTCGTGAAGCCAGGCCGCGCAGTGCTCCAGCGGTTTCGTCGCCGGGTTGAACCGGGCAGCCACACGGGCAGGATGGGTGATGTACGCCACGCCCGCCTTGTCGGTCTGACTGCGGTGCGCCATCACCGCCATCGCACGAGCCAGGGCGACCTGTGTGCCGGCATCCCATTCGTTCTTCTTGGATGCCAGTGTCGTGCCCTGCGGAAGGGGCGGATGCGGGATCGGCAGGTCCACGACCTCGAGGCTGGCCGGAAACTCCGTGCGCTCGTAGAAGAACTGCCACAGTCCGTCGATCGGCGCATCTCCGAGGCAGACGTAGACCGCCTTCATCGGGTTGTCGCCGGCGCCCAGCGGAATCGACACGGTCGCCCCCGTGAAGGCGCTGCCGATGTCGGGCAGGTCACCGTACTTCTGGCCGTCGAGCGGGCCGCCGAACAGGACGCAGGGGATCGTCCCCTTGATTTGTTTGCCCATCGTCTTCTCCTTCTTTAGCGCTGATGTGATCTAAATAGATCATGCACCTGGGTTCCGACATTGCGCAAGGGTGCGCTAAATTGATCGCATGGCCGACTACCGCGACAGCTCAGGAAGACGACTGTTTGACTACCCGCAGCCGTCCGTCGCGGTGGACACCGCGGTCCTCACGGTCGCCGACGGCGCGCTGGCCGTGCTCCTCGTCCGCGCCGGCGATTCTGATGGCGAGTGGCGTCTGCCGGGGTCGTTTCTGCATGAGGGGGAGACGCTTCGTGGTGCCGTGCTGCGCTCGTTACGGACCAAGGCGGGGATCGACGGGCTCCGCCCTCGTCAGCTTCACGTGTTCGACGAGCCGGGGCGGGATGACCGGGGATGGGTGCTGTCCGTCGCGCACGTGGACGTCGTTCGTGTCGACCGGCTACCGGCGTCAGAAGAGCACCGGCTCGCGCCGGTCGACAACCTGCCCGACCTGAAGTACGACCACCGCGAGATCGTCGGATTCGCGGTCGATGCTCTGCGTGCCGAGTACCTCAGTTCGCCTGACCCCGCTGGTCTTCTCGAAGCACCGTTCACGATGCGGCAGCTTCGACTGGTGCACGAGGCGGTGTCGGGCCAAGCGCTGATGCCGGACACCTTCCGCCGGGCCATGCTGCCGCAGCTGCGCGCGACCGGGGAGATGCTCATCGAAGGGCGGGGGAGGCCGGCGGAGCTGTTCGAAAGAGCGTGAGGCGCGGGTCGTTCTGACGCTCGTCGTTTCTGACGCTGATCCCGGCCAGTATGGCGGTCGACCGAGGTGCTCGCTCGCGATTCCCTGGACGCCGACCATGGACAAGAACAAGGACGATGCACGCAGGCACCCCCGGTGAGCAACACCCCTTAGATGCATCCCGCAACACCTACCTTCATACCGCAAAAATACCTGGATAACCGAGAAAAACGCTCGTACTCTGGCGCCATGCGGGGAGGGCTCGAGCGGTGGAAGCGCGGCGTCGAATCGCGCGGGGTTCGGCAGGCGATCGCGTACGCGCTCGAGGGCACGTGCGACGCCCATCTGCACCCCGCGGCGGGGGTCGACGCGCTCGAGGCGTACAGCGCGGCAACCGATTCGACCGTCACGCGCTTCATCGTCGACAACGGCGTCATCACGTCGGACCAGCTCACCGCCGGCGGCCTGCGGGTGTGGGTCACTGGGCACGATCCGGTTACGGGGGAGGGGCGCGGCCACCAGCGGCTGAGCCCCGACGCCGACCTGCTGCTCGACGGGACGCTCAATCACTCGAAGTCCTACAGCCTCGCCGCGCTGCTGCACCCTGAGCTCGCGACCGAGTTCGAGGCGCTGCAGGATCGGCTGCGCGAACGCATCCTGCTCACCTGGCAATCCGAGCTCAACGCGCGGCGCGGACACGGCGGACGCATCCGCGAGGCGATCACCCGCATCGAGGTCGTCGAGCTGCAGCACCGGCGCTCGCGGGCGCTCGACCCGCACATTCACCGGCACCTCTGGCTGAACATCAAGGTGCGCGGCGTCGACGGAAAGTGGTCGAACCTCGACTCGCGCGTCGCGATGAAGCTGCACACAGTGATCAACGCCGAGGGCGAGCTTGCCGCCCGCACCGACCCCGCCTGGATCGCCGCGCTCGCACGCCACGGATCCACGCTCGACGACGCCGGTGAGATCGCCGAGCTCGCCGGAGCCGTACGTCCGCTTTCGCGGCGGTCCACCCAGATCGAGACCAACCGGACACGCCTGATCGCGGAATGGTCGGCGGCGCACGGGGGAGCGGCGCCGAGCATCGACGTGCTGCAGCAGATCGATCGGCGCGCGTGGGCGGTCGCGCGCCCGAACAAGCCAGCGGATCTCGACGAGATATCGTGGGAGGAGACGGTCCGCGACGAGATCGCGGCGATCGACCCGCGCCTCCTCGAGATGCACGCGGCGGTTCCCGTCGCGGCGCGCGATGTGGATGCCATCGACCTCGATCTGCTCGCGGCGCAGGCGGTCGTCGACGCGGACGAACGGTCGACCTCGAGTGGTGGGCGCTTCAGCGTGTTCGACCTGCGCGCGGGGGCGATCCGCGCGCTCTCGCGCACCGGGATCGTCGCCGAGCGCGACCAGCTCGACCGCCTGATCGCCGCCATGACTGAGCGTGCCACGCGTGCCGTGCAGCGCCTTGTCGCGGAGGACCCGCCCGCGCATGTGAAGGCCTTCATGGCGACCGAGACGGTGCGCGCCAAGATACGGCTCGCCGGGCGTCTCGACGTGCTCGCCCAGCCTGGCCGCTCGCTGCTGCCCGGCGAGTTGCACCGGTTCGCACACGCTGCGGAACCGTCGATGCTGGATGCCTCGCAGACTGTCGCGGCGTGTGCCATCGCCGGCACCGATGGACTCGTCACGGTGACGGGGCCCGCCGGCGCGGGCAAGACGACGATGCTGCGCACGGCGTTCACCGCGCTGACGGCGCAGCGGCGGCGGATGCTCGTCGTGGCGCCCACGCGCAAGGCGGCGTCGGTCGCGTCGCGGGAGGTGGGGGCCGCGGCATCCAGTCTTCATGCGTTGCTCGCCGACCACGGCTACCGGTGGGATCGCGATGAGGCCGGCGCGATGGTGTGGACGCGCCTGCGCGCGGGCGATGTCGACCCGGCGACCGGTGGTGTCTATGCCGGCCCATCGCGGTACCTGCTGGGTCGGGGCGATCGGATCGTCGTCGACGAAGCCGGCATGGTCGACCTGCAGACGGCGAACGTGCTCGCCGAACTGGCGATCGAGCAGGGTGTCGGGGTGGCGTTCGTGGGTGACACACATCAGGCGACGCCGGTCGGGCACGCGGGCGCGATGGGGGCGGCGATCCGGCACGCGAATGCGGCTGTCGAGCTCGACACGGTGCACCGGTTCCGCGACCCCGAGTACGCGGCGCTCACGCTGCGGCTGCGGGATGCCGGCGATCGCGACCGCGCGATGGCCGTCGCGGGCGAGCTCGTGGACCGCGGTCACGTCGATCGGGTCGATCACCTCGACGCGGCGCGCGAGCGGATGATCGAGGCGTACTTCGAGTGGCACGCGCGCGGCAAGCGCGTGGCGCTGGTGTCGGGCACGAACGCTGAGGCGGATGCCATCAACGACGGCATCCAGCAGCGGCGCGTCGAGGTAGGTGAGCTCGACGCAGGCGTGGTCGCGTGGGGGATGGGGGAGCAGCGGATCCTTGTCGGCGACGCCGTGCAGACGCGCCGCAATGATCGGCGCACCGGGGTTGAGAACCGTGCGCAGTGGATCGTGTGGGGCATCCGTGACGAGCATGTCGATCTCGTGTCGGTGGGTGACAGCGGTGAGTTCCGGCGGGTGTCGTCCGAGTACGCGCGCGAGCACCTGCAGCTCGCGTACGCGTCGACCGTGCACGGCGTGCAGGGCGACACCGCCGACGCGTCGGTGGTCGGACCTGACGTGGATGCCGCAGGGCTCTACGTCGGCCTCACCCGCGGGCGGGCGCTCAACACCGCGATCGTGGTGGCACGGACGGACGACGAGGCGCGTGAGCGGCTCGCCGAGTCGGCGCAGCGCGGCACGCCGGAGTTGACGATGCAGGATGCGGTGCGTGCGGCGGCGGCGGAGGTGCGGCGGGCGGCGCGGGAGCGGGAGGCGGCTGGCCCTACCAGGCAAGTGGTTGGCGCGCCGAGCGCGGGGCGAGGGATGCGGGTATAGGGCTCGATTAGCGGGCGCCCAGCGTGCTGGGACTCGTGCGGACTATACGAACGCGTGGGGCCTTGTTCCGGCGCGGGTCTCGAAGTCTCGCTACTTCGGCCGCGCTGCAGGACCGGCTTACGGTCAGGGAGAGATCGTGAAACCTACCGGCTCGGCGTCAGACACGCGAGCCTGGCATGGCGTCCTGCGCCCCTCAGCGCGTATGCGCCGAGCCGCGTCCACGCCGCCTTCGCGGCGGTGGCGCTCGGCGTCGGCGAGCCACGAGGACTGACCAGGACGATGGACCCGCTCGTGTCCCAGCCGTGTGGCAGCAGGGGTGCGATGCATGCCCCAATAGCATTGGGGAATGTCATATCCGTTCGAGGACCTCCACGAGGATCAATTCGAACGCCTCGTCGTCGAGTGCGCACGCTACCTCTTCGGCGCCGGAGTACAGGAGTTCGCGAAGGGGCCGGACGGCGGGCGGGATGCGCGCTTCCACGGCGTCGCTGAGCGGTTCCCAAGTACTGCCGGCCCATGGGGTGGCATCACCGTGATACAGGCGAAGCACACGAACGCACTCAATGCTCACTTTGCCGAGGGCGCATTCAGCGGCACCAAGAAGAGCTCCGTGCTGTCGGAAGAGATCTCGAGGATCAAGGCGCTCGTGGACGCGAACGAGTGCGACAACTACTTGTTGGTGTCCAATCGCAGGCTTGGAGGAAGGACCGCGCCGCTGATCACGCAACGAATCTCCAGCGACGCGGGTCTCGCAATGGATCGGGTGAGCCTGATGGGCGTCGAGCGGTTGTCGTCTCTGCTGCGCGAAAGAGCCGACCTGATCAAGCTCGCAGGAATCACCTTCCCCGGTGGACCACTCTTGGTTTCGAGCTACGAGATTGCCGAGATCATCCTGGCGGTGGGCGCAGGTCTCGCGGACGACGAGGTCGCCGAGGCGCTCGTTGTGACGTCGCGCGTCTCCTACGCCGAAAAGAACCGTTCGAACCGGGTGGGCGTCGACTTCGCCAAGGAGCTGAGCGATCGGTACTTGTCCTACACCCCCGCGATTGACGCCTTCCTCGCGGATCCGATGAACGCGGACGTTAAGGGTCTGTATGACGTCGCGGTGGAGGACTTCCAGCTGAAGATCTTGGCTGCCTACGACGAGCACAGGTCCTTCGAGCGCATCTTCAATCTCCTCGTCGATGCGCTCGCGCGACGCGATGGTGTGCTTGCGAGCAACAAGAAGAGTCTTCGCGCCCTGCTCTTCTATATGTACTGGCACTGCGACATTGGACGCGTGGCCCATGCTGGTCCCTAGCAAGCACTCCCACCCCGACCACACAGTCCTCGCCGCGGCCGGAGCCGCTCTGAAGCTTCTCCGTCGCGCGCGCGTGGCAACGTACGACGAGGTCCATAACGCCGTGCAGGCAAGCACGAGTCGAGCGGACTACCTCCTGCTGCCGGCAGTTGACCTTCTGTACCTCGTTGGCTTGATTCGGTATCTACCGAAGGCTGACGCTTTCGAACTAACGGAAAGACAATGAAGATCACTCGTCTCTACTCGAACAAGCCGGAGATCTTCCAGCCGATCGAGTTCAATCACGGGCTCTCTGCTGTGGTGGCCGAGATCCACGCGCCTGATGTGCGTGATATCGACACGCACAATCTCGGGAAGACGAAGCTCGGCGAACTCATCGACTTCTGCCTTCTGAAGCAGAAGTCGAAGGACCAATTCCTGTTCGCAGTGCCCGCGTTCGACTCGTTCGTATTCTTCATCGAACTCGAGCTCGCTGAAGGCGGGTTCGTGACTGTTGCGCGGCCCGTCAACCCGGGCTCTCGTATTTCCATCGTTCGTAGCGAATCGTCGATCGCCGATGCTCAGCTTGTACCTGCTGAGGATTGGGACCAGCAAGGACTTGCCTTCGAGCGTGCGCGCAAGATGCTCGACGGGATTCTGGGCTGGGGCGCACTATCACCGTGGGAGTTCCGGAAGCTGGTCGGGTACCTGATCCGAACCCAGCAGGACTACCAGGATGTGTTTCAGTTAGGCAAGTTCTCGGGCAAGCACCAGGATTGGAAGCCATTCGTGGCTCACCTTCTTGGACTAGGGTCGACCGACGTCCGGGCGCTCTACGATCAGCGCGAGGTCGTGGAGCAACTCAAGGGCAAGCTGGATACCCTGGTGGCCGAGTGGGGCGGACACGACGACTCAGCGTCTCTAGACGGGCTCATTGCGCTCAAGAAGGAGGCCCTGGTCTCGCGCTCAGCCGCCCTCGAGACCTTCGACTTCCACGAGGAAGATGCCAGAGTTTCCGAATCCCTCGTGGACGAGATCGAGCTAAGGATTCTGCGTGCCAATGAGGAGCGTTACGAGCTTCAGCAACTGCTGGCGAGGATCAGCTCGTCACTCGCAGAACGCACGATCACTGTTAAGCCAAAGCAGGTCGAGGCTCTGTTCGCAGAGGCGGGCGTGATTCTCGGCGAACAACTGGGTCTGCTGCACGGATAGGTGACAGGTTGTAGTCACGCAGCCAGTGCGGCTGGCGTGTTCATGATGGTCTCGAATTCAACCGGCGTCAAACGGCCGAGAGCGGCCTGTCGGCGGCGCCGGTG
>Ga0182735_1000464_pt1 | contig 33298 bp, 29 predicted proteins | sample eDN5th30CKraftMG_FD_128524 | JGI IMG/M metagenome (GOLD analysis project Ga0182735, IMG submission 128524) | Enriched Miracle-Growth compost microbial communities from Emeryville, California, USA - eDNA 5th pass 30_C Kraft MG (version 2) (version 2) ...
AACAGGTGCAGCTGCCGGGCGTCCTCGTCGCCGCCGGTCCGCTTGACCAGCCGCAGGCCGAGGAAGCCGGCATAGAAATCAACGTTCGCCTGCACGTCGCGCGTGATCAGCGTGACATGGTGGATGCCGCTGGCGGCTCGCTCGCTCAAGCGGCTGCTCCCGGAATGGTACGCGTCATCGGCAAACTCACGGCTACAGGGTCGGTGCCGCGCAGGGTGCCACGTCGCGGCATAGGTTTCCAGTGCCGCGACACCGCCGCGCGAGAGGCCCGCAAGTGGTTCTACAGGCTTTTCCCAGAGGCCCTATGCGCGGGTCCTGATGTCGGCTACCGGTCCGATGCCTCGTCAGGCCGGCCACGAGCCGGCGATGCCCTTCAGAAGAGTCTCCTTTCTTGCCGCTTTATCCTTCGCTCACCCAGCACCTCAAATCCGCGGACCTGTTCGGCGCCCTCGACCGCGTGCCGGCACTCGGCACGCCGGCCGGCAAACGAACGTTCCAGGTCTTCAATCCGTCGACCGGGGAGATGCTGGCGGAATTGCCCGACATGGGCGTCGAAGAGACCCGCGCGGCCATCGACAAGGCCTATGTCGCGCAGGAAAAATGGGCCGCGCTGACGGCGCGGGAGCGCAGCGACACGCTGTGGCGCTGGCACGAACTGATCGTCACCCATACCGACGACCTCGCCGCCATCCTCACCGCCGAGATGGGCAAGCCTCTTGCGGAGTCCAGGTCCGAGGTCCTGCACGCCGCCGCCTACCTGCAATGGTATGCGGAGGAGGCAAACCGGATTTACGGCGAGACGATCTCCGCCCCGTCGACGGACCGCCGCATGCTGGTGATCAAGCAGCCAATCGGCGTCGTCGGCACGATAACGCCGTGGAACTTTCCGGCCTCGATGGTGGCGCGCAAGATTTCGCCGGCACTCGCCGCAGGCTGCACGATCGTTCTGAAGCCGGCCGAGCAAACACCGCTCGTTGCGGGGGCGATGTTCGCGCTGGCCGCGAAAGCCGGCTTCCCTGACGGTGTCGTGAACCTCGTCTACGCCTCCGAAGGGGATGCGGTGGGACGCGAACTGTGCGGCAACCCGAAAGTGCGCAAGATCAGCTTCACCGGCTCGACCGAAGTGGGGCGGCTGCTGATGCGACAGTGCTCGGACCAGATCAAGAAGGTCAGCCTCGAACTCGGCGGCAATGCGCCCTTCATCGTCTTCGACGACGCCGATGTCGACGCCGCCGTGGACGGCGCGATCCAGGCGAAATTCCGCAATGCCGGCCAGACCTGCGTTTCCGCCAACCGCCTCTATGTCCAGTCCGGCGTGCATGACGAGTTCGTCGCCAAGTTCGTGGAACGGGTTCGAGAACTTTCGGTGGGCGACGGCTTCGGGGAAGGCGTCGCCATCGGGCCGCTGATCGACCGGCAGGCGCTCGCCAAGATCGAGGCGCATGTCGCCGATGCCGTAGCGAAAGGCAGCGCCATTCGCTGCGGCGGGCAGCGGATCGGCTCCGACGGCACGTTCTTCCAGCCGACGGTGCTGACCGGCATCTCCGGCGACATGAAGGTGGCGCGGGAGGAGACGTTCGGGCCGCTGGCGCCGATCATCCGTTTCGAGGACCCGGACCAGGTGGTGCGCGCCGCCAACGACACGATCTATGGGCTGGCCGCCTATTTCTACGCCTCCAACCTGCAACGCGTCTGGCGCGTGGCCGAGGCGCTCGAATACGGCATGGTCGGCATCAATACCGGGCGCATGTCCTCTGAGGCGGCGCCCTTCGGCGGCGTGAAGCAGTCCGGCATCGGGCGGGAAGGGTCGCGCCACGGGCTCGAGGATTATCTGGAAATGAAATATCTGTGCATGGGCGGCATCTGAGCCGCCCGGCCACGCCCTTACCTGCCCTGAAAAGGGAGCCCGGCCGCCTCGCGGGCGCTGCCGGCGATTTCAGCCCTGTCAGGAACCAACCCGTCCGGATGGCATTTTGATACCCTGAAGGGAGATCGAGCCATGCCCGACCCGCGCGAACCCAATCCAGACGATGTCGTACCGGTGCCCGGCCGGGAACCGCCGCCGGTCCAGGAGCCCGAGCCTGACCGGTTGCCGGACGAGGAGCCGAACCCGAACCCCGACGAGACACGCGACCCGCCGATCCGCACCGGAGGGGGAACGCCGCCAAGGCCGGTGCCCGCCCCGGTGCCGCCGACGCCTCCCGGCCCGCTTCCCGATCCCGGCCCCGACCCGGCGCCGATACCGACCCGGCGCAGACGCCAACCGGCCCGCGCCGCTTAACGGGACATTCAGGCGATCCTGCGGGCGGCGAGGGCCTGATCGTAGCGCTTCGAAGCGCTTGCGCTCTTCCGCTTCCTGTCAAACATCTCGTCGTCCGCGAGCGAGAGGCTGTCGCTAAGCCCGATGCCGGAGTCCGGCCGCCACTGCGTGAACCCGATGCTGGCCGGCACCGCAATCCTATTGCCGCGCCAATGCATCCGCCGCCGCTGGACCGCCTCGCCGAGGCGGCGAACGATCGTGGCGGCCAGTTCGGAATCTGTATCGGGCAGGAGGATGCAGAACTCGTCGCCGCCCACGCGCGCCAGGAAATCGCGCTCCCGAAGAAGGGATTTCAATACGCCCGCTACGTGGACCAGGGCGGCGTCGCCTGCGTCGTGGCCGTAACGATCGTTGATCGCCTTGAACAGGTCGAGGTCGATCATCACCACCACCGCGCTCTCGCCCTTGCGCCTCGCGGATTTCTCGATGAGGGCGATCCGCTCCCGCAGCGCGCGCCGGTTGGGCAGCCCCGTCAGGTCGTCGCGGGTGGCGAGCGCATAAAGTTCGGCGCGAAGGCGATCCGTAACGATGAGGAGGAGCCCGAGGTTGAGGACGCTGGCGCCGATGATCGCGCAAACGAGAAACCAGGCCGCGCCCGAATAATAGGCGTCCGTGCTCATCAGGCCCGCCAGGCGCAAGGCGTTGGTGACGGCCTCGGCCCCCTGCCCGGCGATGAACACGCCGCCGGCCGCCGCCGCCACCCAGACGCCGACCGACCGACGCTCGAACGCCAGCAGCGCGGCCACAGTCAAAACGATGGGCACCAGCTGGCTTACGGAAAAGACGACGTTGTCGGTCTCGCGACCACCCGAGCCGAACATCGCCATGGCACCGGCGCTGGCAAACAGGAGAGCGCCCACCCGTCCCCATTGCGGCTGCTTGCCGCCGAAGACCCGGACCCCCTGCCAGATCACGGCAAAACTCACCACCGTCAGGAGAATGCCGACGCAGGTGAGCAGCCTCGATCCTTCGCCCAGCACCAGGAACGGTCCGCTGAGACAGGTCATCAGCAGCGCCGCAAACCAGTAGCGGGCGGCAACCACCGTTCGGTACGCGCACGACACCATCGCCCAGATGACCGCGAAGCCGACCGAATTGAGCAGGATCACAACGTAAAGCGTGGTGAAATCGAGCTTCATGTCAAACCTGTCGCGCCCTCCAGCGAACACCGCGAGGCCAACTGCCCCTGCAACGACCGCGATAGGGCAGTCAGGCTAAGAAGTCCTTTAACAGGACGATCAATTGCAACGCAGCTTCCGGCCGGGATCGCCTCTCGAAAAGAACCGGCGGCAACCGGGCCGGGGGATCACCAAAGTTTGAAAGGAGCAGCCTCGCTGTAGCCATCCTCCGGTCGAAGGATCTAGGCACAGCGGGAGGCCTTCGACGACAGGCACCTCAGGAGGCCATGATGATCTACAAAGTCGTGATTGCTACAGCACTGATTTCCGCGTTCAGCATGCCCTCGTTCGCGGCGACGGAATATTGGGTCGCCAAGGATGCCGTCAGCCACAAATGCGAGGTGGTCAGCAAGAAACCCGACGGTACCAAGATGATGAATGCCGGCAACAAGATGTATACCAGCCAGTCGAAAGCGCAGGCCGCCATGAAACAGATGGCCGCATGCAAATGATCTGACCCGGGATCGCGTTCCGCGACCGGAAGTCCGCCGCCGCCCGATCGCCACGGCGGACTTTTTTGCGTATCCTTTTGGAAAGCTGGCGAGTTCGGGCGCCGGAAGCCTATCCCAGGCGGGCGGGAAAGCCCGGCGCCCGCAGGTCCGTGCCGAGCGCGTCTTCCAGCAGCTTGACGATCTGCGTCGATTGCGCGTCACCACCATAGGCCGCACGACCCCGGACGAAGGTCTGGTTGGTCAGCCCGGCAAGGTCGAGCGGAACGCCGAACTCGCGACCGAAATTCATGGCGAAGCCAAGATCCTTGAGCGCGAGATCTATGGAGAAGGCGACGTCGTAGCTTCCATTGAGGATGAGCTGGCCCTCCGTCTCGTGGACGAAGCTGCTGCCGGAACTCGCCTTGATCGCGGCCCAGGCCTGGCCAAGGTCGAGGCCTCCGCGCCTGGCCAGCATCAGTGCCTCGCCGTCGGCAACGAGATGGATGAAGGCCAGCATGTTGGTGATGACCTTGATCACCGAGGCGCTGCCCAGCGGCCCCATGTGGAAGATCTTGTCGCCCATGGCCTCCAGCGCCGGGCGATGCTGCTCGAACAGGTCGTCGTCGCCGCCGGCCAGCATGGTGATCCTGCTCTGGGCGGCGAGATGGACGCCGCCCGTCACCGGCAGTTCCATCGTCCGTACCCCCTGGCCGGCCGCGATCGCCGCCAGCCGCAGGATTTCGTCGCGGCCAAGCGTCGACATTTCTATCCAGGTCGAGCCGGGCTTCATCGTCTCCAGCATCTGGCCGAGAACCAGTTCCGAGATTTTGGGCGACGGCAGGCAGGTGAGGACGGCTTCGCACCGCCCGGCAAGAGCCGCCGGGCTGTCGGCCCACCCCGCCCCCTGTCCGACCAGGCCGCCTGCCGCCGCGCGCTCCTTGTCATGGACCGTCACCTTGAAGCCGGCGCCAAGCAGGCTAGCCGCCAGGTGCCCGCCAAGATTGCCGAGGCCGATGAAACCGTAATGCATGACTTTGCCTTCCATTAACTGTCGATGGGGTTCAACGCGGCGGCGCCTGACCCGGCACCTGTCCGGAAGCACGCGCTTCGAGCACGCGCGTGAGCCAGCCCGCGTCCATCTCCGGAACGGACGACAGCAGCAATTCCGTGTAGGGCGGGTGCGGCGGGTTGAAGACCTCGTCGCGGGTGCCTTTCTCGACGACCTTGCCATGCTGCATCACCACCACTTCGTCGGCGATGGCTTTGACGGTGGCCAGATCGTGGGTGATGAACATGTAGGTGAGGCCGAGCTCCGCCTGAAGCTTCATCAACAGCTTGAGGATGCCTTCGGCCACCAACTGGTCCAGCGAAGAGGTGACCTCGTCGCAGATGATGAATTCAGGCTCCGCGGCCAGCGCGCGGGCGATGCCGATGCGCTGCTTCTGGCCGCCGGAAAGGGCGGTCACCGGCCGGTCGAGATAGGTGTCGGGGTCGAGCTCGATCTGCTCCATCAGGCTGCGCAGCCGCGCTTCCTTCTCCCGGCCGCGCAGGCCGAGGTAGAAGGTCAGCGGACGCCCGACGATCTCGCGGATCGTCTGCCTGGGGTTCAGCGCCGTATCCGGCATCTGGTAGATCATCTGGATATGGCGCAGCAGGCCGCGCTCGCGTGCTTCCAGCCTGGGCGGCAGCGGCTTGTCCTTCCAGCGCACCGTGCCGCCGGTGGCGGGCAGCAGGCCGGTGACGACCTTGGCGACGGTGGACTTGCCCGAGCCGCTTTCGCCGACGACGGCAAGCGTGCGCCCCTTCTGGATGCTGAAGCTGACATCGTCGAGCGCCCTGGCCTTGCCGTAATGCGCGGTGATGCCGTCGATGGCGATCAGAGGCGCACCGGCCGGCAGCGGCCGCGACGGCCGGTGCAGGCTGCGCACCGCCCACAGCGATTTCGTGTAGGCCTGCTGCGGAGCGGAAAGCATCGTCGCGGTATCGGCGACCTCGACCACCTTGCCGTGGCGCAGCACCATGATGCGGTCGGCCATCTGCGACACCACGGCAAGGTCGTGGGTGATGTAGATGGCGGCCGTGTCGTAATCGGCCACGATCTTGCGGATGGCCGCCAGAACGTCGATCTGGGTGGTGACGTCGAGCGCGGTGGTCGGCTCGTCGAAGACGATCAGGTCGGGGCGGCAGGCCATGGCCATGCAGGTCATGGCGCGCTGCAGCTGGCCGCCCGAGACTTCGTGCGGGTAGCGGAAACCGATCTCGTCGGGATGCGGCAGTTGCATCTGCCGGTAGAGGTCGACGGCATCGGCGGCGGCGGTGGACCGGTCGCTGGTGCCGTGTTGCAGCGGACCCTCGACGAACTGGTCGATCAGCCGGTGCGCGGGATTGAAGGAGGCGGCCGCGGATTGCGCCACATAGGCGACGGATCGGCCGCGCAAGCTGCGCAACCGGCGCGGCGAAGCGATGCGCAGATCCTCGCCGTTCAACAGAATGGAGCCGTCGGTGATGCGGCAGCCGTCGCGGCAATAGCCCATCGCCGCCAGGCCAAGCGTCGATTTGCCAGCGCCGGATTCGCCAACCAGGCCCAGCACTTCGCCGCGCTTCAGGTCGAGATCGACGCCCTTGACGATCTCGTTCCAGCCCGCTCCGGTGCGGCCCGCGATCTTGAGCCCGCGAATGGTCAGGAGTTCGCTCATGGCCGCCCCCTCAGTCCTTCAGGCCGCTGGCGCGGTGAAGCATCCAGTCGACCACGAAATTGATCGCCACCGTGACCAGGCCGATGGCCGCCGCCGGGATCAGCGGCGTGATGTCGCCGAACGCGATCAGGCTGGCGTTTTCCTTGACCATCGACCCCCAGTCGGCGGTCGGCGGCTGGATGCCGAGGCCGAGGAAGGAGAGCGCGGCGATGAACAGGAAGACGAAGCAGAAGCGCAGCCCGAACTCGGCCAGCAGCGTCGAGGTGATGTTGGGCAGTATCTCGCGCCGGATGAGCCACAGGACGCCTTCGCCGCGCAGCCTGGCGGCCTGGATGAAATCCAGTTCCGCGATATCCATGGCGGCCGCGCGCGCGAGGCGAAATACGGGGGCGACATAGATCACCGCGATGACGGCGACCATGTTGGGAATGGACGAGCCGAGGATCGCCAGCAGGATTAGGGCCAGGATCAGCGGCGGTACCGCCATCAGCACGTCGACGATGCGGCCCACCGTCTGGTCGATCCAGCCGCCCTTGAGCGCGACGAAAATACCGAGGAACGATCCGATGAAGAAGGCGATCGCCGTGGTCAGGATGGCCAGGCCGACCGTGTTGCGGGCGCCGAAGATCATGCGCGAGAGCATGTCGCGTCCGAGATTGTCGGTGCCCAGCACATAGCCGTCGCCCCAGGGCAGGTACTCGGCGCCGACGATCTGGGTTTCGCCATAAGGCGCGATCAGCGGAGCGAACACGGCGAGGATGGCGGTCACCAGGATGACCAGCATCCCGAAGATCGCGGTCGGCGGCGTCTGCTTGAGGAAATTCAGCATGGCCTTGTCCTCAGCGCCCGTTGCGCAGGCGGGGATTCGCCAGGATCGAAAGCACGTCGGCGATCAGGTTGAGCACGATGTAGGTCGCGGCGAAAAACAGCCCGACGGCCTGGACCACCGGGAAGTCGCGCTTGACCACCGCGTCGACCAGCAACTGGCCGAGCCCCGGATAGGCGAAGACGACCTCGACCACCACGACGCCGACGACCAGGTAGGCGAGGTTCAGGGCCACGACATTGATGATCGGCGCGAGCGCGTTGGGCAGGGCGTGGCGCAGGATGATCTTCATCGGCGGCATGCCCTTCAGCCGAGCCATCTCGACATAGGGCGAAGCGAGCACGTTGATGATGGCGGCGCGCGTCATGCGCATCATGTGCGCGATGACCACCAGGATCAGCGTCAGCGCAGGCAGGAAGGTGTTGTAGAGAGCTTCGCCCCAAGTCGCCGTATCGTCGAGGCGGGCGAGCGAGGGAAACAGCGATACCTTGACGGCGAGAAACAGGATCAGGAGATAGGCCACGAAAAACTCGGGCAGGGAAACCGCCGAAAGCGCCGCCACATTGGTCGCCCGGTCGAACAGGCTGCCGCGAAACAGCGCCACCAGGACACCCAGCGTCAAGGCGACGGGAACGGCGATCACGGCGGCATAGCCGGCCAGAAACAGCGTCTTGGCCAAGCGCGGCGCGAGCAAGGCGGCAACGTCGCGGCCGTTGGCGAGAGAGTGTCCGAAATCGCCGTGCAGCACGCCCACGACCCAGTTGAAATACCGCACATAGGCAGGCTGGTCGAGACCGAGTTCCAGCCGGAACGCCGCCACCGTCTCGGCCGTGGCGGACTGGCCGAGGATCTGCTGCGCGATATCGCCTGGCAGGAGTTCGACGCCGACGAAGATCAGCATCGAAACGACCACCAGGGTGACGGCGCCGAGTCCTATCCGGCCCAGTATCAGTTTCGGCAGTTTGGACATCGCTGGTCTATCAGGGGTTGGGCTCTGGGGGATTCGTCTGTCAGGGCTTGTCTATCAGGATGCCGGCAAGGCGTCTCGCCCGGCCGGCGGCTGTTTCAGGACGGAGCCGGCGCGCCATCCGGAGGGCGCGCCGGCCTTCAACGATCGGGATGCAAGGCCGGAGCCTATGCCACCCACCAGCGTTCGATGAAGCGCTGGCCGTCCAGGTTCCACATCTGGGTGACGCCGTCAGGGATCTGGACGCGCTTGTTCATGGCCGACACATACTGGCCGAACGCCGGGATGATGGTCGAGCCTTCGTCCGAGACGATGGCCTGCATCTCGCCATACATCTCCGCGCGGCGGGCCTGGTCCAGTTCGGACCGGGCCTTGACCAGCAGTTCGTTGAAGCGGGCGTTGTCGAAGTGCGACTCGTTCCAGTCGGCACCTGGCGTATAGGCGGAGGAGAACATCAGGTCCGGCGTCGGGCGACCGCCCCAGTAGGAGGTACAGAAAGGCTTCTTCAGCCACACGTTGGACCAATAGCCGTCATCGGGCTCGCGCACCACCTTGATGTTGATGCCGGCGGCCTTCGCCGATTCCGAGAACAGGACGCTGGCATCGACGGCGCCGTTGAAGGAAGCGTCGGCGGTATGCAGGTCCACGTCCAGCGAGATCAGGCCCGACTGCTTCAGGTAGTACTTCGCCTTGTCCGCATCATAGGCGCGCTGCGGAAGGTCGGCCTTGTAGAACGGCATCGACGGCGCAATCGGCTGGTCGTTGCCGACTGAACCGTACCCCTTCAGCACCTTGCTGACGATCTCCTCGCGGTCGATGGCGTATTTCAGCGCCATGCGCACATTGTTGTCGGTGAAGGGCGCGACATCCGAGAACATCGGCAACACGTAGTGCATGGTGCCGTCCTGCGTGTGGATCTTGATGTCCTTGTTGCGCTTCAGGAGGTGGATGGTCTTCAGGTCCGGGCGGTCGATCAGGTCGACTTCGCCGGTGATCAGCGCGTTCATCCGCGCCGTGGCGTCGGCGATGGCGATGATTTCCACCGTGTCGATGAAGGCTCGGTTGGGCTTCCAGTAGTCGTTGCGCCGCTTGAGGACGGCGCGCACACCGGGCTCGAACGATTCCACGGTGTAGCCGCCGGAGCCGATCATGGTCATCGGGTCGATGGTGCCATCGGCCTGCGCCGGGCGGATGCCCAGGTGATAGTCGTTGAAGATGTAGGGGAAGTCGGCATTGCCTTCGCTGAGCGTGAAGACGATCGTGGTGTCGCCGTCGGCCTTCATCTCGGCGATCTGCGTGAGCAGCGGCTTGACGCCCGACTTGCTGTTTTCGCCCATGTGGTGATTGAGCGTGGCAATGACGTCGTGCGACGTCAGCGGCTTGCCGTCGGAAAACTTCACGCCGTCGAAGAGCCGGAAGGTCCACACCTTCGCGTCTGGAGTGGCCTCGAAATGCTCGACCAGGTCGGGCTTTGCGGACCCGTCCGGGCCGAGTTCGATCAGCGAGTTGAACACGGCATAACCGAGCGCGAACATGAAGTCGTTGTTGAAGGTCGCGGGGTCCATTGAATCGGACGTCGCGCCCTGCTGGAAGCCGACGCGCAGCGTGCCGCCCTGCTTGGGCTCCGAGGCGAGCGCCTCGCTCGCCATCAGCGAGGCCGCCGACAGGGTGAAGCCTGCGCCCAGTGCCGCCGCCATGAAGCTGCGCCGGTCCATGCGGCCCAGCGCCAACGATCGTTTCATCTCTTCGTTCATCAAACCACTCCCTTTTTTGTTCTACGTTGCTGTCTCTGGCCGACGCCCGGATACGGCGGCATGCCGCCGTCCTAGTGCCGGATCGTGATCGCCTTGGTGCGGACATAGGCATCGATGCCCTCGATGCCCTTTTCGCGCCCGAAGCCGGATTTCCTGTTGCCGCCGAACGGCACCTCGATGCCGCCTGCCCAGTAGTCGTTGATGGTGACCTGCCCGGCATCGACCTTGCGGGCGAGGCGCAGGGCCTTGCCGATGTCGCTCGTATAGATGCCGGCGACCAGCCCGAATTCCGTGGCGTTGGCCATGGCCAGCGCCTCCTCTTCCCCGTCGACGACCTGCACGGACAGGACCGGCCCGAATATCTCCTGCTGGATCGCCGGGTCGGACGGGGCGAGATCGTCGATGATCGTCGGCTCGAAGAACCATCCGGAATTGGAGGCCGGATCGTGCGTGGCGCTGCCGCCGGTGAGGATCGAGCAGCCGCGCCCGCGTGCCGCCTCGACATGGCGCGCGACGTGCTCCAGGTGCTGCCTGGAATTGATGGCGCCGACATCCGGGTCCTTCAGCCCGTGGCCAAGCTTCAGCGTGCGTGTCCTGGCAACCAGCTTTTCCATCATCTCGGCATGGATGGACCGCTCCACCACCAGGCGCGAACCGGCCGAGCAAATCTGTCCAGCGTTGGAAAAGATCGCCCACAGCGCCCCCTCGACGGCCTTGTCCACGTCGCAGTCGGCCAGCGCCACCAGCGGCGACTTGCCGCCCAGTTCCAGCGTGAGTTGCGTCACGTTGGGCGCGACGGCCTGCATGACGCCCACACCCGTGGCGACCGAACCGGTGAAGGTGACATGCGCGATCGACGGGTGGCGCACCAGCGGCGCGCCGGCATCGGAGCCAAGGCCGGTGACGACGTTGACGGCGCCGGCCGGCACTCCCGCCTCATGCAGCCATTGGGCGAGCAACAGCGCCGTGAACGGCGTCGTCTCGGCCGGCTTGGCGACCACGGCGCAGCCGGCGGCCAGTGCCGGCGCCACGCCGCGCACGAAGGTCGAACTCGGATAATTCCACGGGATGATCTGCGCGGTGATGCCGACCGGCTCGCGCTCGGTCCAGCTCGTCAGGCCGGGGCCGAGCGGAATGGAGCGGCCTTCCAGCTTGTCGGCGATGCCGGCGTAATATTCGAACAGCCGGATGCAGGACCTCACGTCGCCACGCGCCTCGGCCAGCGTCTTGCCCGAGTCGACGGCCTCGACCACCGCGAAATAATCGCTGCGCTCGCGGATCAGCGCGGCGGCGCGGTTGAGCACCTGGCAGCGCGTCGCAGGCGGCGTGTCGCGCCAGGCGGCCAGCCCCTGTTGCGCCGCCTCGACGGCGCGCGACACGTCCTCGCCCTTGCCGGCGCCGAAGCGGGCGAAGGCCTGGCCGTTGCCGGGGTCGTAGCTCTCCAGCCGGTCACCGTCGCTGTTGGCGACGATCCTGCCGCCGATGAAATGGCCGTCCGGCAGGCCCGGAAGGGTGCCTTCGGCAAAATAGGCTTTGATCAGCGACTGGGCGTCCAGGGTCATGCCGCGACCTCGCTCTGCCGGTAGCTGGAACGCGCCAGCCAGCCCGGGTCGATTTCCACGCCCCAGCCCGGACGGTCGGTCACAGTCACCATGCCGTCTGAAACCTCGTAGGGGTACTCGACGAACAGGCCCTCCTGCCACGGATAGTAGTCAGGGCCTTCGATGGAGAATTCGAGGTATTTTCCGGCGTTGGGGATCGCCCGCAAAAGGTGCATGGTGAACAGTGTCACCATCGCCAGGTTCGCCGCGTGCGGCGTGCAGGGCAGGCCGGCCGCAGCGCCCATGCGCGCAACTTCCAGCGTACGCGCGATGCCGCCGAGGTAGAGAATGTCGGGCTGGATGATGTCCACGGCGCGCATGGCGATCATACGCTTCCAGTGCTGCATGTCGAAATCCTGCTCTCCGCCGGTCACGTCGACCGACAAGGTCGCAGTCACCTCGCGGGTCTGCTCCATCTCCCAGTAAGGACAGGGCTCCTCGTAATGCTCGACGCCGTTCTGCTCGAGCATGCGGCCTACTTCCACGGCCCGGCCTGGCGAGTAGCAGGAGTTCGCATCGACCATCAAGGCGACATCCGGACCCAGCGCCTTGCGGATGGCCGGCACGATGGCTTCGGTGCGGCCTTCCCACTCGTCGCGGTCGAGCCCGCACTCGGAACCGACGCGGAACTTGAAGGCGTCGAAGCCGTACGTGTCTCGCAGCCGCCGGAACCGGATTGCCTCGTCTTCCGGCGTGATGTCGCGGCGCATCGAGGACGCATAGGCACGCAGCCGGCCGGGCTCGCCGCCGATCAGGCTGACCACCGGCTTTTCCTCCAACCGGCCGCGCAGGTCCCACAGGGCAGTATCAAGGCCCGACATCGCCCGATAGAGATAGGAGCAGTTGAACTTGTGCTCGCGCCGCGCGATTTCGCCGACCATGTCGTCGATTTCCAGGATGCCGCGTCCCAGCGCCCACGGCACGACCTGGCGGTGGAAGACGGCGGCGGTGATGTCGGCATTATAGGTCGACAACTGTCCCCAGCCGGTCGAACCGTCCTCGGCGGTGACACGGACGAAGCCGACGAACTCGTTGGTGAAGGTCTCTAGCTTGCGGATTTTCACGAGCGGGACTGCCTGTCAGGTCTGGATCGGGACCGGCCCGCGCGGCCGGTCCTGCAGGATGAGGCTCGCGGCGCGGTGCGCGAGCATGATGGTGGGCGCATTGGTGTTGCCCGAAGTGATGTTGGGGAACGCCGAGGCATCGGCGACCCTCAGGCCTTCGACGCCGAAAACCTTCAGGTTGTGATCGACCACGGCGGTCGCCTCGCTGTTGCCCATCCGGCAGGTGGACACCGGATGGAACACGCTGCCGCAGCGCTGGCGGAAGTCCTCAAGGATGGCGTCGTCGTCGAAACGCTCGATGTCGGGCGCCATCGCTTGCGTGGCGAAGGCACGAATCGCGGGAGTGCGCGCCATGCGCTGCACCAGGCGACCACCGGCAACCACGTCGTCGAGGTCCTTTTGCGTGGAAAGATAGTTGGGCACGATGCGGGGAGCCGCCGCCGGGTCGGCCGAGCGGATGTCGATGCGCCCGCGGCTCGACGGCCGCGACGGCTGGAACGACAGGATGAAGCCCGCGAACGGGTCCGGATTGATGATCGGGCGCTTATTGCTGGGTGAGGTCGTGTAGGTGACGGGGTTCAGGTAAAGCTGCTGGTCCGGCCTGTCGAGGTCGGCACGGGAGCGTACGAAGCCGCCACACTGGTTGACACTAAGCCCGAGCGGCCCACGCTTGAACAACACATAGCGCATACCTTGCAGCAGCTTTCCCCACCACGGCGAAAGCATGGAATTCAGCGTCGGCTCGCTTGCCTTGTAGTAGTAGTTGATGCCGAGATGGTCCTGCAGATTGCCGCCGACATTGGCGTTGTCGTGCACGATGTCGATGCCCATTCCGTTCAGCAACTCACCCGGGCCGATACCCGACATCTGGAGCAGCTTGGGCGAGTTGACGGCGCCCGCGGCGACGATCACTTCCCTGCGTGCGCGAAATTGCTGCCTGCCGCCCGCCAGCAGGACGGAGACGCCGGTGGCGCGCCGCCCGCTAATGTCGACGCGCTCGACCATGGCATTCGTCACAAGCTTGACGTTGCGCCGTTTCAGCGCTGGCTTCAGGAAGGCGTCGGCGCTGGACCAGCGGCGTCCGGCCCGTGTGGTGATGCGGTAATGGGTGACGCCCTCGGGCTCCGGCCCGTTGCAGTCGTCGGTGACCGGCAGCCCCATCTCCCGGGCCATGGCGAAGTAGTGCCGGTTGCAGGGGTGGATCTCCCGCCGGACATTGGTGACGTAGAGCGCCCCGCTGCCGCTCGTGCTCCCGTCTTCGCCGACACGGGTTTCGATCGCCTCGTAGTGCGAGCGAACCGTGTCCCACCCCCAGCCGGCCGCGCCGAGCGCTTCCCAGTCCTCGAAGTCTCCCGGCATGCCGCGGCAATAGATCAGCGCATTGATGGAACTGGAACCGCCTATCACCTTGCCGCGCGGCCAGTAGCTCTTGCGCGACCCGGTATTGGGATCGACTTCAGTCTCATACATCCAGTTGATGCGGGGGTCGAAGAAGGTCCGGCCATAGCCGATAGGCGTGCGTATCCAGAAGCTGCGGTCAGACCCGCCCGCCTCCAGCACCAGCACCGTGCTGGCCGCGTCCTTCGACAACTGGTCGGCCAGGACGCATCCGGCCGAGCCCGCTCCGATGACGATATAGTCGAACTCGACCAAACGTCGTTCCTTTCCTGCAGGGGCTTTACGCGCGCCACCCTGTCGGACCGGACAGAAGCGTCGATCGCCCGCCAGAAGTATGGGTTGGCGCGCATCTACCAGTCAAACAAAGCTTTATCGCGCTAAGGCTATAATATATTTGAAGGTCAGCCGGCGACGCCGGCTCTTAGGGCATGAGCGGCGTCGGCCTCATTTCAAGGTGCAGCGCCTTGCCTTCATAGGGGTGCGCCTCGCAGACGGCCTCGTCCAGTTCGACGCCGAGGCCGGGTTCCTTCGAGGGAATGACGTTGCCGTCCTGCCATTCGATCTTCTTTTTCAGAAGCGTGGCGTGGAAGCCGTCCCACTGCTTCAGCGCTTCCAGGATGAGGAAATTGGGCAGGGTCGCCGCAAGCTGGATGTTGGCGGCGCCGACGATCGGGCCGCAATAGCAATGCGGCGCGACCTGGATATGGTAGGCCTCGGCCATGGCCGCGATCTTCTTGGTCTCCAGGATGCCTCCGGAGCGGCCGAGATCGGGCTGCAGGATGGTCGCGGCGCGGTTTTCGATGACCCGCGCGAATTCGAACTTCGTCGTCAGCCGCTCGCCGGTGGCGATCGGAATCCGCGTGCCGCGCGCGACCTCGGCCATCACCTCCGGCATGTCCGGCGGCACTGGCTCCTCGAACCACAGCGGATCGTAGGGCTCGATCGCCGCCGCCATGCGCAGCGCGCCCGAGGCGGTGAACTGGCCGTGTGTGCCGAACAGGATATCGGCACGGGTGCCGACCGCTGCGCGGATAGCCTTCAGCATCCGCGCCGACAGGTCGATGTCAACCAGCCGTGGTTGGTGGCCGTCGAAGGCGGTGTAGGGACCGGCCGGGTCCAGCTTCACGGCATTGAAGCCCTGCTCGACGTAAAGCGCCGCGCATTCGGCCGCGAGGTCGGGATCATTGTAGACGTTCCTGCCGTGAACGTCCTCGGTGTGGACGCTGCCGCTGTGCGGATAAAGATAGGTGTAGGAGCGCAGCGTCTCGTGCACCTGCCCGCCCAGCAGCTTGTAGACCGGCTTGCCCGCCTCCTTGCCGATGATGTCCCAGCAGGCGATTTCGAGCGCCGAAAAGCAGCCCATGACCGAAACGTCCGGGCGCTGGCTGAAGCCGGACGAATAGCAGCGGCGGAACAGGTTCTCGATGTCGTGCGGATCGTGACCGACCAGATAGCGCTCCGCCAAGTCCTCGATCATGCGGGCGGTGACGTGGGCGGAGAAGGTGGCGTTGTAGGCCTCGCCATAGCCGACCACGCCGCCGTCGGTGGTGAGCTTGACGAAGATGAAATACTTGCCGCCGATGCCAGGGGGCGGATTGCCGACGACGAAGGTCTTTACATCGGTGATTTTCATCGCAGGCTGTCTCCCTGATCACAGGACGTCTGGCGTCGTTTCCCGTCCATGCCGCCGCTTATAGCCGCAGTGGGCTGGGGCCGACATGGGGCGGGTGTGATATTCCGGTCGCGCTTGCGTGAAGTCAAACAAAGCATTAACCGGTCAAGACCGATTTTCATTTGAAGGCAGAGCTCCCATGATGCGCTCTCTCCTGCCGTTGCAATGGCTGCGGGCTTATGAGACGGCGGCCCGCCATCGCAATTTCTCGGCGGCGGCGACCGAGCTGGGGCTGACCCCCGCCGCCGTCAGCCACCAGATACGATCGCTCGAAGGTGAACTGGGCTTCAAGCTTTTCGAGCGGCTGGCGCGCCGGGTGGAACTGACCGAAATCGGCCATGCCTACCTGCCGAGCGTGAGCAAGGCGCTAGACGACCTGCTCGTCTCGACGGTCGGCCTGTTCGGAGCCGAACATGAGGCGCAGATCACGGTACGCGCTCCGGTTACGCTCACCGGCTCCTGGCTGGCGCCGCGGCTCGGGCGCTTCTATGCGGAATATCCCGGCATCCGGGTTCGCATCCTCGCCGGAAGCTGGACCGGTCCGGGCGAATCCACCGAGGTCGACATCCAGTTCGGCAATGGCAACTGGCCGGGCTTCGAATCCACCCTGCTGCTGAAAGCGCCGTCGGTGGTGGTGGCGCGCCGCGATGCCGTCGCACGTTTTGCCGACGACAAGGCCTGCGTTGCGGCCCTCGTCCGCAACGGCGTCGTGCACATCATGGGATGCGAAAACCGCTGGATCAACCTGGCGCGGAAATACGGCCTGCCCGAGGCCGACATAAGGGTGAACGTCACCACCGACAATTCGGTTTCCGCCATCGAACTGACCCGCTCCGGGTTCGGGCCCTGCCTGGTGCAGAACTATTATGCGCAACCGGCGCTCGAAAGCGGCGAACTGGTGACCCCTCTCCACGAGGGGCTGGAGATCGAGGAAGCGCAATATGTGCTTACCCCCCGGTCCGGGCAGAAGAAGAACCCCGCAGCCATGCTGTTTCGAAAATGGCTGCTGGACGAAGCCAGGGCCGACAGCGCCCTTGCGCGATCGGCATGACGCTCCGCACCGGGCAGAGGACGGACAATTGACACCGCCGGGGTATCGGTTCAGGCTTTTAGCATGCCCGGTTCCGAGATCGCCTCCATCCTTTTCGCCACGCTCGCCGGCGCCTGCTTCGTCGTAGGGCTGCTCCTGGCCGTTACCTTTTTGCTCGGCAAGCCGAAAAGCCGCTCCGACTGAAATCCTCAGCGCGACCGACGCCAGTCGACGATGAAATCGACGAGGTCGCCATCGCCGTCCGGCGGCCGGAACAGGCGCCGCAGCGCCCCGTCGAACAGGGCGGTGGCTGCCGCCATCAGCACCGTAGCGCCGGCGAGGACGGGAAGCAGCAGGGGCTGCGGGATGAGGCCGGCCACCCCTCCGCCAACCAGCGTCATGACCGCGAGCCCATGCAGCAGGTAGATCGACAGCGAGCGCTCGCCGAGCCAGGCGAGCCCCGGCGAGCGCGACGGGATCAGCGCGCAGAAGCCCAGCACGCCTCCCAGGCTCAGCGACAGCACGAGCAACCTGCCGAGCCCCGGATAGGTCAGCGACGGCGACGCTGCGCCATAGTCGCGGCTGCCGGTCAGCGCCGAGCCGTCGAGGCCGTTCGCCCACCACAGCGTCACCACGAACATCACCGCCACGAACAGGCCGGCGAAGACGGGGCGGTGGCGCTGCGCCAGTTTCACCAGTTGCAGGCCGTAGAGGTGGCCGAGCGCGAAGAACGGCAGGAAGTAGATGGTGCGGGCAGCGCTCAGCGCATAGCCGACTGCGCCGTCATAGCCAACGAAGACGGCCCCCAGTACCGACACGGCCAGCCCGGCGGGCGAGGCGAACAGGGGCAGCAGCAGGCGCCAGCCGATCAGGCTGGCAATGAACCAGAGCAGCCAATAGGGCGTGAACGGCGAGTAGCTGTACCAGTCGGTGAGCCGTGCGGCGCCGAGATATAGCACCTGGAAGACGACGAGCGGGAAGAACAGCGTCCACACGATCTTGCGGTAGTCGGTGCTTTTCAGCGTAGCCCGCGCGAAGATGCCGGACAGGAAAACGAACAGCGGCATGTGGAAGCTATAGATGTCGATATAGAGCGTCTGGAGCAGGACCGACTGAGCGGAAGGTTTTTCGATCAGGTGGCCGAAAACGACGAGCAGGATCCCTGCCCCCTTCAACGCATCGATATGGCCGTAGCGGCCACTCCGGGCTGTATTCATACCGTCGCCGCACTATTGCCTTTCCTCCCCAGACTTAGGCCGATGGGACGCCGTTCCAACCGGCTGGCGAGCGTTCGCCGCCCCCCGGGCACCTCGCCGGGCGCCGCAAAGCCTGCCCCTGCAAGGGGTACAGTGCGTGGCCGAAGGCCGATCAAAAAGCATGAAAGGGAGGCGTTTACCGTGAGATTCGGCCCGCAATTGCCGAAACTCCGTTCATGCAGCCGCCGCGCGCCGAGCAGGGCCTACGCGCGGTCCGCACGCCGCGCCAGCGCATGCAGCATGCCGAGGAAGGTGACCAGCCAGGCTGCCATTGCGACATAGAGGAAAGCCTGCGGCAGGGGAGCGAGGAAGCCCAAATCCATGGCGCGGCTCATCTGCCAGGTGCAGGCGGCATACATGCCGAGCGGGAACACCGCGCCCCAGTAGAGCGGGTCGTAGCGGAAAGGAAAGCGCCGGTAGCCATAGCGCCAGACGCCGAGCAGGAGCAACATCGGGATCCACCACGTCCCCGTCGCCCAGTACAGGATGGTGAACCCCTTGAGAAAGGGCAGCAGCGAGGTCAGGTAGGGTGCCTGCGGCGCGTTCAGGATGAGCAACGATCCGGCCAAAGTGGAGATGGCCATGGCGCCCATGTTGATCCAGTAAGGCGGCTCCAGGTCGCCGGGCGCCAGGCGGAAGAAGGTGTAGCGATAGAAGATCATCGCCATCAGCCAGATATAGAGCATCCCGCCCCACAGCCATGTCGACAGGGCGATGAAATTGAACTCGAGCCGGTGCGGCTGGCCGGTGCGCGTGGCTAGGAGGGCGCTCGACACCGACAGCGCCTGCGTGGCCACGACCGCCAGCAGCCAGCCGCCATTGATGCCCTTGTCCAGGGTGGGTTTCTCGCGCCGGACGGTCAGGGCGGTGAAGATCGTGTAGGTCAGCCCGACCCACAAAAGCGCCGTCACCGCCCACAAGGCTTCGCCGACGGCAATGTCCTCGCGGATGACGATGAACTGGCTGGCGAGGACGCCGGTGCCCGCCACCGCAGTGAAGTAGCCCGGCCCGGTCGGGTGCGCGACCATATCGCCGAAGAACCGCCGCGGATGGCGGCAGGCCCGCAGCGCATAGAGCACGCACAGGACCGCATATTGCGCGACGTTGAGGTAAAACAGGCCGAGGGCGACGCTCCGGTGCTCCATCAGGAAAGCGGCCAGCGAGACGATGCCGGTGGCCATGACCAGCCCGAAATAAGCGGGAGACATGGCGGCAAGGCCCGGACGCCTCGCTGCCGGATGCGCTGCCTGCGTATCGGCCATCCTCACGGCTCCCTCATGCGCGGCTCAGACCACGTCCACCTCGATGTCGCCGATCCCGTCGATATGGCCCCTGAGCCGGTCGCCCCGCTCCACCGCGCCGACGCCGGCGGGCGTTCCGGAAAGGATCACGTCGCCCGGCATCAGGACGAACAGGCCGGACAGGTAGGAAATCATCTCCGGCACCTTCCAGATCATCTGGTTGAGGTCGCCCGCCTGCCGGCGCTTTCCGTTGACGTCGAGCCAGATCGCGCCGGCCGCCGGATGGCCGATCTCGGTCGCCGCAACCAACGGCGAGCAGGGCGCGGAGGCCTCGAACGCCTTGGCGACCTCCCACGGGCGTCCTTGTTCCTTGGCCTTGGCCTGCAGGTCGCGGCGCGTCATGTCGAGCCCGACCCCGTAGCCATAGACGCAGTCGAGCGCCTTTTCGGCGGGGATGTCCCTGCCCCCGCTTTTCAGCGCCACCAGCATCTCGATCTCATGGTGCACGTCGCTCGAGGCCGGCGGATAGGGGAAGCGGCCATCGGCCACCAGATTGTCGGGGTTCTTCTGGAAGAAGAAGGGCGGTTCCTTGTCCGGGTCATGGCCCATCTCCACCGCGTGGGCGGCGTAATTGCGCCCGACGCAGTAGACCCGGTGCACCGGAAACAGTTTCTGCGTTCCGGCAACCGGGATGCCGGCCGGCAGGCCCGGCTCGAAAACATAATCTGCGCCGCGCATGCCCACGTCCCGCCATTTTCCGAGAAAGAGTCGATTCGGCGCTACCCTACCCGGCGGCGCCGATCGATCAACGGAAAACGCCGACTTTTCTAAATATTGCCGACGGGTCTGTGCCAGCCCGCCGTGCCGGCGACGGAAACCAGCAGCACCCGCAGCCGGCGCACGCCGGGATGGCTGAGACCGCGCCGGTCGATGCGCGCGATCTCACGGCGGGCCGCCTCTTCCAAACAGGCACCGTGCGGCACCGACATCAGCCAGTCGAAGAACACCTCCTCGGGCGGCGGCAGCGGCGACAGGCGGGCCAGCGCCTCGCGGCTGAGCGGCCGGCGGACTTCCAGAACGTCGTCGTTATCGTCCATGCTCATGCCTCGATCTCAATGGGGGTCAGCGGTTTGGAGCAGCAGCAGAGAATGTAGCCTTCGGCGATCTCGCTCTCGAGGATGCCGCCATTGTGGCTCATCTCGACCTCGCCGGCGCTCTTCATCACCTTGCAGGTGCCGCAGAGGCCGAACTCGCAGGCGGCCGAAATACGCACGCCGGCAGCGCGCGCCGCCTGCAAGACCGTCTGGCCGGGAAGGCACTCGGCCTCGACGCCGGAGGTGGCGAAACGGATCGCCAGTGCCTGCTCGGCGGGCGCACTGGCGGGGACATCGGCGAACGGCGCCTCCACCGGCATCACCGCAGGGCGGCCAAAACTTTCCTCGTGGTAGTGCGCCATGTCGAAGCCGGCGCTTTCCAGCATCTGGCGCACCGCGCGCATGAAGGGTTCCGGCCCGCAGCAGAACACTTCGCGCTCGCGGAAATCCGGCGACAGAATCGGCAGGCGCACCGCATCGATCCGGCCCATATGGCCGAACCAGCTTTCGCGGCTCGACCGCTCCTCGATCATGAAACCGAGCGAGAGGCCCGGCATGTGCATGCCGAGCAGTTCCAGTTCCTTGCGGAAGATGATCTCTTCCGGCCGGCGCGCGCAGTTGACGAAGGCGATGTCGGTCTGCGGCGAGAAGTCGTTCAGCCAGCGCAGCATCGACATCATCGGCGTGATGCCGGAACCGGCGGAGACGAACAGATATTTCGCCGACGGGTGGTTGTGCAGCGAGAACTCGCCCGCCGGGCCGAACGCCTTGACGTGGCCGCCGGGCTTCAGGTTCTCGAACATCCAGCGCGTGCCGACGCTGCCCGCCTGCGCCTTGACGGTGACGGCGATCGAGAACGGCCGCGACGGCGACGACGACAGCGTATAGGTACGCATCAGCGGCCCGTCGGCGAGCGGCAGTTCCAGGGTCACGAACTGGCCCGGCTTGTAGCGGAACCAGGTCTGGTTGTCGGAGCGGAACATGAAGGTCTTCACGTCCGGCGCCTCGTCGACGACGCCGACCACCTCCAGCACCTGGAGGCGGTCGTTCCACGGCAGCATCTCGTCGAGATGCTTGTAGAGGTTGATGGCCGCGTTCATGATGGCCTCTCTACGCGACGTTCTTCAGGGCGGGCTTGCCGCCCTCGGCGAGCCGCGGGACCATGAAATCGGCATACCAGTCGACGAACTGGATGACGCCGCCCTCATGCACCGGCGAATACGGACCCGGCTCATAGGCCGGCGACTGGATGCCGAAGGCGTTTTCCTCGACGATGCGGCGGTCCTCGTCATTGGTCATGGCCCAGACGTGGACGAGTTCGTCGACGGTGTAGTCGACGCCCTCTACGGCGTCCTTGTGTACCAGCCACTTGGTGGTCACCGCCGTCTCGGTCGCGCTGATCGGGATCACGCGAAAGGTGGTCGCATGATCGATCAGCACGTGGTTCCACGTCGTCGGATAGTGATAGAGCATGAGCGTGCCGATGCGGTCGGCGCTCACGCCATCGCACAGGTTGCGCTTTACCGCAGGCTTGCCGGACATGGTGTAGCTCACCGCCTCGCGCAGCAGCGGGGCACGGGTGGCGCGGAACTGGCCCGCCTCGTCGATGCGGAATTTGCTGGGCAGGCCGTTCGCCTCGCAATGGGCCCAATGCGCCAGCATCTCAGGGTCGCTGTCGACGCTCGGCACGCCGGTGACGGTAGGGGCCTCGGGAAAGGTCTTGCACAGTTCCGGATGGTTGGCCGCGCAATGGTAGCACTCGCGGTTGTTCTCCCACACCAGCTTCCAATTGCCTTTCTCGATGATCGTCGTCTCATGCGCGACCTTGGCGTTGGCGAGGTCGTGCGGCGCGAAATAGGGCTCCATCAGCGTGCGGAACGGCGCGAAGTCGGAAGGCTGGTCCGCCAGGCAGACGAAGACGTAGCCGGCGACGCTTTCGCAGGCGACCGGCTTCATGCCGAAATCGTCCTTGCAGAAATCCTCGCCCATCTGGCGCGCGAAGGCGAGGCTGCCGTCGAGGTTGTACGTCCACTGGTGATAGGGACAGACCAGCTTGGCGGCCTGGCCCTTGTGCGCCGTGCAGACACGGCTGCCGCGATGGCGGCAGGTGTTGTGAAGCGCGCGGATGACGCCATCCTGCCCGCGCACGACGACCACGGGATAGATGCCGATCTGCACGGTGAAATAGCTGCCGGGCCCGGCGATCTCGCAATCATGGCCGACGAACAGCCAGTCGCGATACCAGATCAGGTCCATGTCGACCTTGAAGTAGTCGGGGTCGGTGTAGAAGGGTTGTTCCAGCGAGAAGCCCGGGCGGCGACGCTGCAGCCGGCCCAGCATGTCGAGTTTCGTTTCCATGTCCTGTCCTCAGCATTGCAAGGACTGAACTTGGTGGTGCTTGAAGGGGTGAACGATTGCAGCCCGGCAGGACGCCGACGACGCAAGGATTCGCCTCTTGATCGCCCACCGCGATCAGTCGAGTTTACGATGCTCAAGGCTGGTTTCCGGGCTTCGGAGCTGTCCTTCCGGACTGTCGCGACACCTTCCCGGGCACATAGCCCAGTGGTTTTCGTCGAGACTATCGCTCCGCCACCGTTGCGGGGGCAGCGCCGGCATCAAACCGGCTTCCCAATTATCCCGTCAGCTCGTCACGAACGGGCACCTGAAGCGTCCCCATCTAAACAGCGTCGGCCCGCAAGCGAGTCCGCGAAAGCGACACCGCCCCGCACAAAGGCGACAGCGTGGAATTTAGAGTCCGAGGCGGTCGCGCAGGCCGTACCACCACGCGCCCAGCACGGTGAGCGGAACCCGGAAGGTCTTGCCGCCGGGAAACGGCAGGCTCGGCAGCGACGCCCACACGTCGAACCGCTCGGCATGGCCGGCCACCGCCTCGCCGAGCAATTTGCCCAAAAGATGCGTGGTGGTGACGCCATGGCCGGAATCGCCGTGCGAGAAATAGACGTGCGGCGACAGGCGCCCGACATGCGGGATGCGCGTCAGGGTCAGCGCGAAATTGCCGCTCCAGGCGAAATCGATCTTCACGTTCGCCAGTTCGGGAAAGGTACGGATCATGTTGGGGCGGATGACAGCGGTGAGGTCGGCCGGGTCCTGCCCGCCATAGCCGATGCCGCCGCCGTAAAGCAGCCGGTTGTCGCTGGTACGGCGATAGTAGTCGAGCACGTAATTGGCGTCCTCGACGCAATAGTCGGCCGGAAGCAGGCTCTCGATCAAGGCGGAGTCGAGCGGCTCCGTCGCCATCACCTGGCTCGACACCGGCATCATGCGGTCGGTGACGACCGGCAGCAGCGTGCCCAGATAGGCGTTGCCGCAAACCAGCAGATAGGTCGCCGTCACGCTGCCCTTGTCGGTATGGACGGTCGGCTTTCCCGCCAGGTCGATGCGCACCGCCCGCGAGTTCTCGAATATCTTCGCGCCGAGGCTCTCGGCGGCGGCGGCCTCGCCGAGCACGAGGTTGAGCGGATGGATATGACCGCCGCGCTTGTCGATCATGCCGCCGGCATAGCGGTCGCTGCGCACGTAGCGGCCGACATCGGCGCGCGCCACCATCTCCAGCCCCGCATGGCCGTGCGCCTCGTAGTCGCGCTTGAAGCCTTCGAAATACTGCATCTGTTTCTGCGTGAAGGCGGCGAAGAAGCCGCCATGGCGCAGGTCGCAGTCGATGCCGTATTTTTCGATGCGGGCGCGGATGATGTCGCCGCCCTCGCCCGCCATCGCGGCCAGCGCGTCGGCCTTGTCGCGGCCATAGCGGCGCTCGATCGTGGCAAGGTCGCGGCTGTAGCCGTTGACGATCTGGCCGCCGTTGCGGCCGGAAGCGCCGAAACCGATGCGCTCGGCTTCCAGCACCGCGACGCGATAGCCGCGCTCCGACAACTCCAGCGCCGCCGAGACGCCGGTGAAGCCGGCGCCGATGACGCAGACGTCGGCGGTCAGCGACCCTTCGAGCGCATCGCGCACATGGCGGTCGTTGGCCGAGGCCGCATACCAGGAACCGATATGGCCGGGATTCGGCACGGCTGAGACATGGGCTGCCATCTACACGGTCCTGATATAGGCGTCGTATTCGACGTCGGTGACGCGCAGCGAGAACTCGTCCAGTTCCTGGTATTTGCAGGCCGTATAGAGGGAACGGAATTCAGGCCCGACCGCGCCATAGGCGAAGCCCGAGGTGGCGAAGCGCTGCACGGCGGCGTCCCAGCTCGACTGGAGCGGCTCGTTGTCGAGCGCATGGTCGTCGCCGGTGATCGGGCCGCCCGGGTCGAGCCTTTCCTTCATTCCCATATAGGCCGCCTGCAGGATCATCGCGAGCACCAGATAGGGGTTGCTGTCGGCGCCGGCGACGCGGTGCTCGATGCGGGTCGCCGGCTTGCTGGCGGTGATGACGCGCACGGCAGCCGAGCGGTTGTCGAAGCCCCAGGACGCGAAGGTGGGCGCATGCTCGGACGGCTTCAGCCGGCGGTAGGAATTGGCGTGCGGGGCAAAGATGGCCGTGCTTTCGCCCATGTAGCGCAACAGCCCGCCGACCGACTGCATCAGCAGTTCGGAGGGACCGTCCTCGCCGACGAAGATGTTGCGCCCCTTCTCATCCAGGATGGAGAAATGCACATGCATGCCGTTGCCCGCCTGCATGCCGTAGGGCTTGGCCATGAAGGTGGCGTCGAGGTCGTTCTTGCGCGCTACGCCCTTGACGATGCGCTTCAGGAACACGGCGTAGTCAGCGGCCCTCAGCGCATCCGGCACATGGTTCAGATTGATCTCGTACTGCCCCGGCCCGTTCTCGCGCAACGTGGTATCGGCCGGAACGCCCTGCTCGCGGCAGGTCGAGTCGATCTCATAGAAAACGTCCTCGAAATCCTGCAATTCGGCCACGGAAAGAACCTGCGTCTGGCCGGTATGCCAGCGCCCCTCGCGCGTGTTCGGCGGGCGCACCGGATCGAGCGCCGAGCGCACAGGGTCGATCAGGTAGAATTCGAGCTCGGTCGCGACGACCGGCGTCAGCTTCATCTGGCGAAAGCGCTCCAGCACCTTGGCCAGGACCTGACGCGGGTCGGCGAAGAAATGCCCGCGGTCGGGGCCGTTCATAGAAAGCATCACCTGCGCGGTGGGCCGCTTCAGCCAGCTTATGCGGGCGAGCGTTCCCGGCACCGGCACGCAGATGCCGTCCGGATCTCCCGTGCCTTCGGCCAGCCCGGCCGCATTCACGTCGCGGCCCCACACGTCCAGCGCATAGACCGAGCGCGGCATCGCCATGCCGTTGACCAGCACGTCTATGGAGCGTTCGCGCGGAATCCATTTGCCTCGGGGAACGCCGTTGACGTCGACGACGAACGCCTCCAGCACCTCGATATCGGGATTGTCGTTCAGGAATTTGCGGGCAACTTGTTCATCAATCATGGTCCACCGAATTTCGCGGAAAAAGGCTCCGCGTTAGCCGAACTATCGGACAATCGATAAAGCAAGGCGACGAAATTAGCCAGTTCGATGCCCCGCCGCCGCATTGACAGGCCGGCGCCACGCTCCTTACCTGCATCTATGAACACCGCTTCCGACAATCGCCCTTTCCCCTCCGGCCTGCTCGTTCCCAGGCCCCGCACCTTTCTCGGCCTGCCGGCGGCAACCGCCGCCGTTAACGGGTCCGCTGCCATCTTCGGTGCCGTCCACGGCACCGCCTATGCGACGCCGACCGTCCGCGAGGGCGCCGAAAGCGGGCCGGATGCGGTGCGGCGGGCGATCACCGAGGCCTCGGTCCACATCGACCACTGGGATTTCGATTTCGACGGGCCGCTGCTGAACGACGGCGCGCTGCAGGCATTCGACCTCGGCGACGTTTCGACCCGCCCGGACGAGGCCGCCGGCAACCGGGACAATATCGAGACGGTCACGCGCGCCGTGCGTGAGGCGGGCGCGGTGCCGATCCTGATCGGCGGCGACGATTCCGTCGCCATCCCCTTCATGCGCGGGCTGGACGGCGGCGAGAAACTCAACATCCTGCAGATCGACGCCCATATCGATTGGCGCGACGACATCGCCGGCGAAAGGCTGGGCTATTCCAGCACCATGCGGCGCGCTTCCGAACTCGCCTCCGTCGCCTCCATGGCGCAGGTCGGCATCCGCGCGGTCGGCAGCGCGCGCCGCGCCGAGGTCGAGACGGCAGGGGCGTGGGGCTCGCGCCTCGTCACCGTTGCGGAGGCCCGGCGCATCGGCGTCGAAGCGGTCGCCGCCGCCCTGCCGCGCGACGGATCGCTGCTCATTCACATCGATTGCGATTCGATGGATCCCGGCATCTGCCCGGGCATAAACGCGCTGTCGCCGGGCGGCTTCGCCTTCGACGAAATGACCACGCTGATCGCCGCCGCCATGCGCGACCGCAAGCTTGCCGGCTTCTCGATCGTCGAGTTCCAGCCGGCCGCCGATGTCAACGACATGTCAGCAACCATCGTCGGCCGCCTGGTCAGCCACGTGCTCGGCCATCTGGCGCGCCGGGGCTGATCTAAGCCGGGCGTCGAAGGCCGCGCGGCGCCGGCTCGAGGCGGGCCGGCTGGTCGGGGATGGAGATGGCAAAGGTCGTGCGCCCGCCCCGGCTTTCCACCAGTTCCAGCGTGCCGCCATGGGCGCGCACGAGTTCATGGGCGATGGCCAGCCCAAGTCCGGTGCCGCCGCTGCGCGCAGCGCCACGAAAGGCGGTGAACAGATTTTCGCGCGCCTTCGCGGGCAGGCCGGGGCCGGTATCGGTGACGAGGATACGGCCGACGCTGCCCTGCCGCTCGGCCGCCACGGTCAGCCGCCGCACCACCGCGCTTTCGGTATCGCCCGCCATCGCCTGCACGGCGTTGCGGGTGAGGTTGGTCAGCACCCGGAACAGTTGCTCGGCGTCCGCGTCCACCTCGAAGCCGGGCGGAACGGCATCCTCGAACTCGATGCCGCTTTCCAGGTCGAGCAGGCTATGGACGTCCTCGACCAGTTGGCGCAGCCGCACGCGGCGGCGCGACGGCGGCGCTTCCTGTGTCCGGCCATAGGCAAGCACGCCCTCCGAATAGGCGACGGCGCGGTCGAGCGTACGCACGAGCCTCGGCGCATAGGCCTGCACCGTCGGGTCCTTCACCTGCTGCAGGCGATCCGACATCAGTTGCGCGGAGGCCAGGATGTTGCGCATGTCGTGATTGATCTTCGATACCGCGAGACCTAGGTCGGCAAGGTGCTTCTGCTCGGCGAGCATCTTTTGCAGCCGCTCCTGCATCTGCGCCAGTTCGCGCTCGGCAATACCGATTTCATCGGCGCGCATCGACGGGCGGATGATCCGCGACTGGTCGTCCGGAACCTCGGAAAAGGCCAGCATCGAGCGCGTCATCGTACGCATTGGCCGCACCAGTACGCGGTCGAGCGCAACATAGACCAGGGCGGCGGTGAACATCGCAATCAGTACCGACAGCAGGGCTACGGCGCGCGCATAGTTCAGCATGGCCGCGCGCAGACGGTAGTCCGGCATGATCAGCTCGAATTCCTCGGGGCTGGCCCCTACCGGGCCGAAGATGCGCAGCATGCGGTTTCCGCCGAAGATCAGCGTATCGAGCGCGCCCGTCATCTCCTCGACCAGTCCCAGATGGTCGACGTCGATATGCTCGTCCACCTGCGGCGGCATTTCGGCGACCGCCAGCAAACGCGCGACGCCGCCGTCGCGCACCGCGATCGCCTTGGCGCCGATGGCCATCAGGACATCGTTCTGCGCCGTCTGCGACAGGCTTTGCGTATCGCCCTGCACCAGGGCGATGGACACGGCGGCAGCCGTGCTCAGCCGTTCCTTCAGCCAGGTAACGCGGTAGCTGGCGACGGTCGGCAGGAAAATGAGGATTTCGGCCAGAAGCCCGAAGACGACGGTGAGCAAAAGAAGCTTGGCCGACAGGCCCCGCGCCAACGGCACCCGCCGTTCAGGCGTGGACGTGACCCGTGCTTCGTCCTCTGGGTTATTCTCGCTCATGCGCGGCCGATACCATTGTCCGATGCATTGCGCATCATTAGGCCATCGCAGCCGTTCTGCCAATTTTCACCTTGGGTGAGGCGGCTTTTCCGCGCCTCGGCCGAACGACGGCGAGCGGGCGGATTGACTTCCAAAAACCTTCTTTCTATAAGCCCGCTCACGCTCGGGCAGCCTTACCCGGCGCGGTTTCGGTCGCGCGGTGACATGTCCAGCCTAGCTCCTGGCACATAAGTGACAGATTCAAGAAGGGCCGCACTCCGCGGTATTAAAACAAATGAAGCGTACCTATCAGCCATCCAAACTCGTCCGCAAGCGTCGGCACGGCTTCCGCGCCCGCATGGCTACCAAGGGCGGTCGCGCCGTCGTTGCCGCCCGCCGCAACCGTGGCCGCAAGCGGCTCAGCGCCTGAACGGGAAAGACCGTTGCCGGTTGCCGGAAAGCCAGTCGGGAAACGGCCCGGCCGGCTTCTGAAGCGCACTGAATTCCTGGCTGTCCGGCGCGGCGAAAAGCGGCGCGGGCGGCTTTTTCTCGTTGAAGTCCTCGACCGGGGCGACGACAGGCAAGCGCGCGTCGGCTATACGGTGACCAAGAAGGTCGGCAACGCCGTGGTGCGCAATCGCGTCAGGCGGCGGTTGAAAGAAGCCGTGCGCACCCACGCAGCCGATGACATGGCGCAGGGCAGTGACTATGTCATCGTCGGGCGCGAAGAAGTGCTTTCCGCTCCGTTCGGCCTGCTCAAAGCCGAACTTTCACGCCGACTCCGCGCACAACGATAGGCCACGGACCGCGATGCAAAACAACCGGAACTTCTTCATCACCATCATCCTGTCGGTGCTGATCCTGACCCTGTGGCAGGTGTTCTACATGAATCCGCGCATCGAGGCGCAGCGCGAGGCCGCGCGCATCGAAGCCGAGCAGAACCCCGCCAGCCAGAAGCCGGCAACCGAAGCGGCGAATTCCGGCGCCGCCCAGAATGGCCAGGCCTCCTCGCAGGCGACCATTCCCAACGCCCCGGCAAGCGACCAGGCGGCCGTCGGCGGCAGCCGCGACCAGGCGCTGTCGGCGAACATGCGCGTCGTCATCGACACGCCGAGCCTTTCGGGCTCGATCAACCTGACCGGCGCGCGCCTCGACGACCTCAGCCTCAGGCACTACACCGAGACCGTCGACAAGAATTCGCCGAAGATCGTCCTGCTCAATCCCTCGACGCTGAACGACGGCTATTTCGCCGAAATCGGCTTCTCCGGCTCGCCGGAGGCGGGCACGCTGCCCGGCCCCGACACGCAGTGGACGGTCGAGGGCAACAACACGCTGACGGCGAGCACGCCCGTCACGCTGACCTATACCAACGACAAGGGCCTGACCTTCAAGCGCGTCATCTCGGTCGACGACAACTACATGTTCACCGTCGACGACACGGTGACCAACACCGGCAGCGCGCCGGTATCGCTCGCCAATTACGGCCGCGTCACCCGCTTCGAGAAGCCCGACGACCGCAGCACCTACGTGCTGCACGAGGGCCTGATCGGCGTCACCGGCAAGGAAGGCCTGCAGGAAATCAAATATTCCAAGATCGAGGAAGAAAAGCAGGTCACGCCCGGCAAGTCCGACGACGGCTGGCTCGGCATCACCGACAAATACTGGGCGGTCGCGCTCGTGCCCTCCGCCAAGCAGCCCTTCCAGCCGCGCTTCGGCTTCTTCGGCGACGGCAGGACGCGCTACCAGTCCGACTACCTGACCGACCAGATCACGGTGGCGCCCAGCCAGTCGGCGACGCTGGAGACCCGGATCTTCGCCGGCGCGAAAGAGGTCGGCACGATCAACGCCTATGAAAAGACCTACAACATCCGCCAATTCGACCTTTTGATCGACTGGGGCTGGTTCTATTTCATCACCAAGCCGATGTTCTGGCTGATCGACACGCTCTACAAGTTCTTCGGCAATTTCGGCCTCGCCATCATCGCCACCACGGTGCTGGTCAAGGCGGTGTTCTTCCCGCTCGCCAACAAGTCCTACGCCTCGATGGCGAACATGAAGAAGGTGCAGCCGAAGATGACGGAGATCCGCGAGAAATACGCGGACGACAAGATGGCCCAGCAGAAGGCCATGATGGAGCTCTACAAGACGGAGAAGATCAACCCGGTCGCCGGCTGCTGGCCGATGCTGATCCAGGTGCCGGTGTTCTTCGCACTCTACAAGGTGCTCTACATCACCATCGAGATGCGGCATGCGCCGTTCTTCGGCTGGATCCAGGACCTGGCCGCGCCGGACCCGACCTCGCTGTTCAACCTGTTCGGCCTGCTGCCCTTCGCCGTGCCGGCCTTCCTGATGATCGGCGTCTGGCCGCTGATCATGGGCGTCACCATGTTCCTGCAGATGCGCATGAACCCGACGCCGCCCGACCCCACCCAGGCGATGATCTTCACCTGGATGCCGATCGTGTTCACCTTCATGATGGCGGGTTTCCCTGCCGGCCTGGTCATCTACTGGGCGTGGAACAACTTCCTGTCGATCCTGCAGCAGGGCATCATCATGAAGCGGCAGGGCGTGAAGATCGAACTATGGGACAACCTAGCCGGTATGTTCCGCAAGAAGCCGGCGCAGGCGAAATAGCCGCGCGCCGGCGGCGTCTCCGATGCGGTTGCGGCCCTCGGACAGTCCTTGCCGAGGGTAGATACCGTGGATAAGCCGGTCATAGACTCCGAACTGTTCAACCGGCCCTGGGTGTTCATCCGCGGCGTGCCGGCCATGAAGTTCCTGCCGCCGGAGGGGCCGGCCGAGATCGCCTTCGCCGGGCGCTCGAACGTCGGCAAGTCCTCGCTGATCAACGCGCTCGTCGGCCAGAAGGGGCTGGCGCGAACGTCCAACACGCCGGGGCGCACGCAGGAGCTGAACTATTTCGTGCCGGGCGGCTTTTCCGGCGAAGGCGCCGACCTGCCGCCGATGGCGCTGGTCGACATGCCGGGCTACGGCTACGCCTCCGCGCCCAAGGAGAAGGTCGACCAGTGGACGAAGCTCGTCTTCGACTATCTCAAGGGCCGCGTCACGCTGAAGCGCGTCTATGTGCTGATCGATGCCCGCCATGGCATCAAGGCCAATGACGAGGACGTGCTGTCGCTGCTCGACAAGGCTGCAGTGTCCTACCAGATCGTGCTGACCAAGACCGACAAGATCAAGGCCGCGGGCGTGCCGCGGCTGATCGAGGAGACGCTGTCGAAAATCAAGCGCCGGCCGGCCGCCTTCCCCTTCGTACTCGCCACTTCCTCGGAGAAAGCCGAGGGGTTCGACGAATTGCGGGGGGCGATCGTGCTCGCCGCCAACGGTGGCTGACCAGCCCTCAGGCCGTCGCCGGCTTGAAGCTCAGCGCCACGCCGTTGATGCAGTGACGCTTGCCGGTCGGCTTCGGCCCGTCGTCGAAGACATGGCCGAGATGGCCGCCGCAACGGCTGCAATGGCACTCGACCCGGACCATGCCCAGCGTCGTGTCCTCGCGCGTGGCGATGCCGTTCGGCAGCGCCTGCCAGAAGCTCGGCCAGCCGGTCCCGGATTCGAATTTCGTCTCGGACGAATAGACCGGCAGGTCGCAGCCGGCGCAGGCGAAGATGCCCTTGCGGTGCTCCTCGAGCAGCGGGCTCGAGCCCGGATATTCCGTGCCTTCCTTGCGCAGCACGTCGTAGGCGGCCTGCGACAGGCTCGCGCGCCACTGCGCATCCGTCTTGGTCACGGCGAAGGTTTCTTCGGCTGCGCGCGCCGGCTGCGGCTTGCCCATGCGCACCAGCGCCGAAGCCCCGCCCGCGAATGCGACGGTGACGGCGCTGCCCAAAAGGAAATTACGACGATCCATTGTCTTTTACCTCCCGGGCCGTTTTGCCAGACCGGACCGTTTTGGGGAAATCAAATGGGGGTGAGGCGGTCCGCCGGGCGCCGGTGAATCCCCTCCCCGCGACCCGCGTCCGACACCGCGTCATTTCTGTTGCCCCCGGCGAAAACGCGCTCTATCGCTTAGCGATACGAGTGGGGAGACCTCGGTGATTCGCCAAAAGATCGCGGCATTTGCCAGCCTGGTTCCATTGCTGATCGCTGCCGCCGCAACCCCGTCGCATGCCGCTTCCCTGTCCGCCGACATCCTGCCGGCCCGCTTCGGCGAACTCGGCCGCTACTCCGACAAGATGGAAGCGCGCCTCGGCGTCATGGCCTATGACCGCGGCTTCTTTTCCACCGACGTCTTCAGCGGCACCGTCATTAACGGCGAACTGCTTTTCCGCTCGCCGGAATTCCTGGAAGCCATCGGCTCGCCGCGCCCCTATATCGGCTTCGACGCGGCCATCGCGCACGATCCGGTGCATTTCTTCTATGCCGGCCTCAACTGGGACATGAGCCTCACCGACCGGCTTTACCTGTCGGCCAGCCTCGGCGGCTCGATCAACACCGCCAGGAACCTGATCGACCCGACCACCTACAAGGCGCTGGGTTGCCGTGTGCTGTTCCATCTCGGCGCCGGCATCGGCTTCGACATCACGCCGAACCTGACGATCCAGGCCTATGCCGACCATTTCTCGGATGCCAATCTGTGCCGGGTGAACAACGGCGCGGAAGCGACCGGCGTCCGGGTCGGCTACCGCTTCTGAACGACGAGCCCGGGCCGGGCGTCGCCTCTAGAGTCTTTCACGTTTTGACGGAAGCGTATCCAGCGTTTACGAAGTAGTTGGCGCACTCGTGAGGTTCTATCGTCGAGACGAGGTAGCCAAGGTGACGCCAGGTCTCGTCGACGGTTCGC
>Ga0182735_1000466_pt1 | contig 33205 bp, 22 predicted proteins | sample eDN5th30CKraftMG_FD_128524 | JGI IMG/M metagenome (GOLD analysis project Ga0182735, IMG submission 128524) | Enriched Miracle-Growth compost microbial communities from Emeryville, California, USA - eDNA 5th pass 30_C Kraft MG (version 2) (version 2) ...
CATCCTCCACGGCCTGAACGCCCCGGAGTTCTTCGACAAGACGCTGTTCCGCAACTTCATCCAGGCCCTGCTCGACCAGCGCGTGCTGCGCAAGGACGAGGAAGGCAAGCTGAGCTACCACGAGAAACTGGGCGAAGTGGTCGAAGGCGCGGCCAAGCGTGTGCTGCCGGCGGAGATCCGGTTGTCGATTCGGCAGGTGGCGTTGGAGCGGCCAACCGAATAAGGCCCCATCGGCTCCGCCCCCGACCTCCACAGGCAAGCCTGTGCGAAAGCCGTTTGCCCAGGCCCTCCGGTCGGCCAGTAGTCCGATGTCCCTGCCTCGATCGGCAATTGCGTAGTCATGATGCGACGATAAGTGGCAAAATGACTTCATCCGCAGAGATCACATCGCCAGCCACTCGCCGGAAGCATTCCTGCACTGGGGCAAAGGCCTGCTCGCGGCAAGGACCCGGGCAGCGAGCCACTCGTCAGAAAAGATGTACTTACCTGCGTATTGGACGAAGACCAAGGGGTTTTCCAGGCTGATCCTTGCACGTATCATCTCCGCCCCCATTTCCAATGGCGTCTTCAAGGCCTCACCCGGCATCCAGCCTGGCAGCCCCTGTTGCCCGTGAGTTCGGCCAAACGACGCCGGAACGATACAAGACTTCCCACGGAGTCGACCCAACCGCTTCGATAATGGACCGTCCTGATTGCTGTACCGCAGAAGCAGTAGCAGGGCGAGTGATAAGGAAACTGTTCTTGAACAAGCGCAAGCAGATAGCAGTCGTCAGTTGCTCCTTCCGTTTCCCGGGTTCGGATACCAAGAGCTTCTGGCCGGAGCTGTTGGCCGGCCGGGACTTCATCACTCAAGTCGACGCTTCCCGCTGGGAGCACGATGAGTTCCTCCACCCGGACAAGGCCAACCCGGCGACCAGCTATACCTTCGCCTCCGGCACCCTCGGCGACATCCGGGGCTTCGACGCCGCCTTCTTCAACATTTCGCCGCGCGAGGCGGCGATCATGGATCCCCAGCAGCGCATGCTTCTCGAAATGGGCTGGGAAACCTTCGAGAACGCCGGCATCCGTCCCTCCGGCATGCGCGGCAGCGACTGCGGGGTGTTCCTCGGCATCGCGGGCGTGGAACAGGCCTACCGGCTGGTCGAGGATCTGGCCTCGATCGACGCCGCCACCGCCACCGGCAACACCATGAGCATCGCCGCCAACCGGCTGTCGTTCTTCTACGACCTGCGCGGACCGAGCATGGCGATCGACACGGCCTGCTCCTCCTCGCTGGTGGCGTTCCACCAGGCCTGCCAGGCCATCGCCAGCGGGGAGATCAGCCAGGCGCTGACCGGTGGCATCAGCCTGCACATGCATCCCTTCGGCTTCATGATCTTTTCCAAGGCGTCGATGCTTTCGCGCGCAGGCCGTTGCCAGGCCTTCGACGCCGCAGGCGACGGCTATGCCCGCTCCGAGGGCGGCGGCCTGTTCCTGCTCAAGGACTACGACCAGGCATTGGCCGACGGCAACCCGATCCTCGCGGTGGTCGCCGGCAGCGCGGTGAATACCGATGGGCGCAAGTCCAGCCTCACGCTGCCGAGCGCCGACTCCCAGGCCACCCTGCTCGGCCACGTCTACGCCCAGGCGGGCATAGATCCCGCGCAGCTGGACTATCTGGAGGCCCATGGCACAGGCACCGCGGTGGGCGACCCCATCGAAACGCGCGCCATCGGCCAGGCCCTGGCTCAAGGTCGCGGGCCGGGCAACCCACTGCCGATCGGCTCGATCAAGAGCAACCTGGGCCACCTGGAGGCCGCCTCCGGCGTGGCCGGCCTGGTCAAGGCACTGCATTGCCTGCGCGAACGCCAGGTGCCCGCCACCATCGGCATCCGCGAACTGAATCCGAACATCCCCTTCGCCGACCTCAATCTGGACGTCGTATGCGAAAACCGTCCATTGAAGCGCGAGGGGCAGTTGACCATCGGCGTCAACTCCTTCGGTTTCGGCGGCGCCAATGCCCATGTGATCCTGCGCAGCCCCGAGCCAGTGGGAGCCGCCAATGAAGAGGTCGGGCCCGAGCCGGCACAGGTTCCGTTGCTGCTAAGCGCCAAGGACGAACAGGGCCTGCGCGAGACGGCCAGGCGCCTGCAGCAGCACCTGACGGCCAATCCCGACATCAGTCTCTATGACGTGGCCTACCAGTACCTGTTCCGCCGCGACCTGCATCCCCAGCGCCTGGCAATACTCGGCCGGGACCGGAATGAGTTCCTTGCAGCCCTGGGCGACTTCGCCGATGCGGAGGATGCCGGCGAGTCCGCGACGACGCTTGCCTGCGGACGCGCGCTGGACGAGCCCAGCGGACCGGTATTCGTCTATTCCGGCAACGGCTGCCAATGGTTCGGCATGGGCCGTGCGCTGCTGGGCCACCCGGGCTTCGCCGCTACGCTCGCCGAAGTGGATGCCCTGTTCCAGCCGCTGGCCGGCTTCTCCCTGCGCGCAGAACTGGCTGGCGAGAACGGCGAAGGCCGCTATGTACAAACGGAAATCGCCCAACCGGCGCTCTTCGCTGTCCAGGTCGGCGTCACCCGCATGCTGCGGGACCTGGGTGTCGAACCTGTCGCGGTAGTCGGCCACAGCGTGGGCGAAGTGGCAGCGGCCTGGGCCTGCGGCGCCCTGAGCCTGGCCGATGCTACCGCCGTCATCTATCACCGCAGCCGCCTGCAGGGCCTGACCCGTGGTACCGGCCAGATGACCGCGGTAGGGCTGGGCGGCGAGGCCACCGCTGAACTGCTGGCTGAACTGGGCCTGGACGACAGCCTGTGCGTGGCCAGTGAGAACAGTTCGCGCGGAGCGACCGTAGCCGGGCCAGTCGAGTCGCTCGCCCGCTTAGAAGCGGTGCTCGACGAGCGTCAGGTATTCGCCCGCCGACTGGACCTGGACTACGCCTTCCACTCGCCGGCGATGAACATGATCGAGCAGGCGGTGATCAGCGACCTGGCGCATATCCAGCCGCGCTCCGCGCGCATCCCCTTCTATTCCACCGTCGTGGGCGGCGAACTGGATGGTGCGCGCCTGGACAGCCAGTACTGGTGGCAGAACATCCGCTGCCCGGTGATGTTCCAGGGCGCCCTGGGCGCACTCGCCGGGCAGGCGTTCAACCTGTTCGTGGAAGTAGGCGCGCACCCCATCCTGCGCAGCTATGTAGCCGATGCCCTGAAGGAGCATGGGCTGACCGGCCAGGTGGTCGCCACCCTGCAACGTGGCGACGAGAGCCCCCGGCAGGTGGAGCTGGCACTGGCCAGGTTGTTGGTCGGTGGCTTCCAGCCGGACTGGCAGCGGTACTTCCCGGTCGAAGGCCGGTTCGTCGGCCTGCCCAACTACGCCTGGCAGCACGAGGTCTTCGACCTGCCGGTCAGCGCGGAAACGCTGGGCATGCTGCAGCGCAAGCGTGTACATCCACTGCTCGGCTATCCCCTGCCGGATCGCGAAGCGACCTGGGAAAACCGGCTGGATACGCAGCTCTTCCCCACCCTGGCCGACCACAAGGTCGGCGAGTCGGTACTCTTCCCCGGCGCAGCGTTCCTCGAACTGGCGATGGCGGCAGCCCTGGAACTGCACCCCGGTGACTTCGTCGACATCGAGGAACTGGAAATCCATAGTCCGCTGCTGCTGCCCGCCGAAGGGAGCAAGAAGGTCCGCCTCGGCATCGAGACGGCCGACGGCACCTTGCGCATAAGCTCCCGCGGCCTGGGAGTACAGGAGGAATGGGCCCAGCATGTGGTCGCCCGCCTGCCTGGCGAAGCGCGTGGCGTCCTGCTCGGCGGCCAGGCGCCGGACCTGCCGGAGCGAGCCCCGGACTACGACGGAGCACGACACCTGGCGCTGACCCGCGCGGTAGGCCTGCATTACGGGCCGGCCTACCAGACGGTGGAAGCCGCCTGGGTGACAGAGACCAAGGTGCTCGCACTGCTGCGCGCTCCCGCGGAGATCTCGCAGGAACTGGAACAACTGCACCTGCATCCGGCCCTGCTCGATGGCGCCTTCCAACTGATCACCGAGCTGCTGGTCAGCCAGCCCGTGCGCAACCGCGGGCTGGCCTTCATTCCGGTCAAGCTCGGTCGCGTCGCCTTCGACCGCCAAGGCGGAACGCCCCGCATTGCCGAAGTGCGTCCGCGCAAGCGCAGCGAACATTCATTGCTGGTCGACTTCGCCCTCTATGACGAAGCCGGCAAGATGCTGCTGTACATTCAGGAGGCGCGTTTCCGTGGCGTCCGCCTGCAGCGTGACCGCTCCAGCGACATCCGCCACCTGGCCCACCACGGCATCGCCGCCCCGGGCCGGATGCCACAGAAACCACGCGAAACGGTGCCGGCCCCCGCGCTGGCAGAACGGATGCAAGAGGGCGCCGGGGACCTGGCGCAGCTACGCTACCGCGACGAGGTGGAACCGCTGCTCGATGCCCTGTGCTCCAGCTTCGTGCTAGACCTGCTCGAGTCCCTCCCCCAAGGACATCTGAGCTTCGAACAGTACGAGCACTGGGCAGGCCAGGTGCCGCCGGCGTTCCTGCAGGCACTGCTACGGCAGGCGGAAGCCGACGGCAGCCTGGCGCCCGATGGCGAGAATGGCTGGCGCCTGGTCGAGTCAGGCGAACGGCCATCGTCCCAGGCGATCTGGCAAGAGCTGTTCCGCAGTTACCCGGAGCAATTCCAGATCATCCATACGGTTGGCCGGATCGGCTCGAACCTGCATGCACTGCTCGAAGGCCAGCAGCCGCTCGACGCGCTGCTTCCCCGGGAGTCCAGCCCTGCAGCGCTGGCGCGGCAGATTCTCGGCAGCGACGGTGCACAGCGCCTGAGCGCCGGGCTGCGGACCACGCTCGCACAGCACCTCGACAGCCTGCCCGCCGGCCAGCGCTTGCGTGTACTGGAGATGGGGCTCGGCGAACAACCGCTGTTCAAGGAACTGTACGGCGCCCTCGACTTCGACCGCCTGGACTACCTCTATTGCCCGGGCGATGCGGAACACGGCGAGCAACTGCGTGGCGAATATCCGAACATCCAGGTCCTGGCCGCAGAGGGTATCGAATGCATCGCCAGTGTCGACTGGGTGCTACTACCCGACGACTTCGCACCGCTGGGCACCCTGAGCCAAGCGCTCCAGCAGGCATCCTCCCGCCTCGCCCCGCATGGGCAATTGCTGATGCAAGCGCACTATCCGTCGCGCTGGGCCGACTTCGTCTTCGGCGCCGCTGCCGACTGGTGGTTGCCTGGCACGGAACAGGCGCTGTCGCGGCAGCAGCGTCCGGCATTCTGGCAGGAAGAGCTGGAACGCCTCGGCCTGCCTCTGGAACAGATGGTGGAAGCCCTCCCGGGGAGCGCCTGCGGCAGCTACTGGTTGCTCGCCCGCAGCGGTAACCAGACACTGCCGGCAGCCACGCCTGCCACTGCCTGCTGGGCCCTGCTCGCCGACGGGAAGGACCCGGCGGCGCAGGTTCTCAGTGAGCTGCTGAGAGAACGGGGCCAGCAAGTCGCCGTGCTGGCCCCCGGCGATGCGCAAGCCCTCGCCAACCAACTCGCGGCCCTGGACTGGGCACCCGATCACCTGCTGCATCTCGCCGGCCTCGACGACGGCTCCGGCCTGGACGGCCAGGGTGCGCGTTGCCTGCTGGCCGCGGCGGCCGTCCAGGCCTGCGAGGCCGTCGGTATCTCCGCGCAATGCTGGCTGCTCACCCGCGGCGCCGCCAGCCACCTCAGCGGAGACGCCGAACCGCAAGCACTGGACGCCATCGCCGACTCCGCCTTCTGGGGCTTCGGCCGTACCCTGGCCAACGAATCGGCGACCTGCCGCATCCGCCTGGTCGACCTGGCCCCGGATACGCCCTTGCCGGCCCTGGTCCCGGTACTGCTGTGCGCCGACGAGGAAACCGAGATAGCGCTGGACGCCGCCGGGCGCCGTCATGCACCGCGTCTGCGCATCCTCGAGCAGGCGCCAAGCGCCAGCCAGAGTGACAGCCGCGTCTGCCTGGGCTTCGAGCTGCCGGGGCAACTGCGCAACCTGCGCTGGGAAATTCGCGAAGCCGGCACCCCCGCCGCGGATGAACTGGAAGTCCAGGTCAGGGCCACCGGTCTGAACTTCCGCGATGTGATGTTCGCCCTGGGGCTGCTGTCCGACGAGGCCATCGAGAACGGCTTCTCCGGCCCGACCCTGGGCTTCGAGTTCGCCGGTGAAGTAAGCGCCGTGGGCAGCGCCGTGATGGGCACCTTCGCGCCCGGCGAACGGGTGGTCGGCTTCGGACCATCGAGCTTCGCCAACCGGCTGACCACCAGCGCGAATGCCGTGGCGCGCATTCCCGAAGGCATGTCCTTCGAGGCCGCGGCGACCATACCCAGCACCTTCTTCACGGTCTTCTACGCCCTGCATCACCTGGCTCGCCTGGAGCCGGGCGAAAAGGTCCTCATCCACGGCGCAGCGGGCGGCGTAGGCCTGGCCGCCATCCAGGTGGCGCGCTGGTGCGGGGCGGAAATCTACGCCACCGCCGGCAGCGACGAGAAGCGTGGCCTGCTGCGCATGCTCGGCGTCCAGCACATCTTCGACTCACGCTCCCTGGCCTACGCCGACGAAGTGCTCGCAGCCACCGGCGGCCAAGGGGTGGACGTAGTGCTCAACTCGCTGGCGGGCGAGGCGATCAACCGCAACTTCCGCGTACTGCGTCCCTTCGGCCGGTTCCTCGAATTGGGCAAGCGGGACTTCTACCAGAACACCCGCATCGGCCTGCGCCCGTTCCGCAACAACATCAGCTACTTCGGCATCGATGCCGACCAGCTCATGAGCGAGCGGCCGGAACTGACCCGCCGCCTGTTCGGGCAGATGATGGAACTGTTCGAGCAAGGCGTGCTGCATCCCCTGCCGTTCCGCGAGTTCGATGCCAACCAGGTGGTGGAGGCCTTCCGCTACATGCAGCAGGCACGGCAGATCGGCAAGATCGTCATCACCTATCGAACGCCCTTCGAACGGCTGCACGACGTACGCCAGCAGCCACACGAAGCCCTGCACCTGGATGCGCAGGCGACATACCTGGTCACCGGCGGACTGGGCGGCTTCGGCCTGCGCACGGCACAATGGCTCGTGGAAAAGGGGGCTCGCCACCTGGTCCTGCTCGGCCGTCGCGGGCCGGCCAGCGAGGAAGCCCAGCCATTGCTGGCTACCTGGAAGGCTGCGGGCATCGATGCCCGCGCCGAGGCTTGCGACGTCACCGATCCGGCACAGCTACGGGCCCAGTTCGAGCGTATCGCTGCCAGCCCCTGGCCGTTGCGCGGGGTGGTGCATGCCGCGACCGTGATCGACGACGGACTGATTCGCAATCTGGATGCCGGGCAGTTGCAGCGCGTGCTGGAGCCGAAGGCAAAAGGCGCGCAGTACCTGCACGAACTGAGCGCCGGTCTGGCGCTGGACTTCTTCGTCCTGTTCTCCTCGGCGACCACACTGTTCGGCAACCCCGGCCAAGCCAACTACGTGGCCGCCAACCATTGGCTCGAAGGGCTCGCGCGCTACCGCCGCAGCCTCGGCCTGCCAGCCACGGCGGTACTCTGGGGGGCCATCGACGACGCCGGCTTCCTGGCCCGCAACGAGCAGATCAAGGCCGCCCTGCAAAGCCGCATGGGGGGCTCGGCGCTGCGAACCGAACTGGCGCTGGCGCATCTTGAGCAATTGCTGCTGCACGGCGACAGCGGCCTGGGCGTGCTGGAGCTGGAGTGGAAGGCCCTGGCGCGCTTCCTCCCCAGCGCGGGTACGCCACGCTTCAGCGAACTGGCGCGCCTGCACGGCGGCGAGCAGGATGACGAAAGCGCTGCCCAGGACATCCGGCAGATGCTGGAGGAGCTCGACGAGCCCGAACTGCTGGAGCGCTTCGTGGAACTGCTCAAGCTGGAGGTCAGCGAGATTCTGCGCCTGCCCGCCAGCCGGGTGGACGCGCAGCGCCCGCTGCAGGAACTGGGCCTGGACTCGCTGATGAGCGTCGAACTGGTAGTGGCCCTGGAGGATCGCTTCGGCATCCGCCTGCCGGTGATGGAGCTCAGCGAAACGTCCAGCCTGGACAAACTCAGTGTCCGCCTCCTGGAACTGCTGCGCGGGGAACATGCCCCCGCCGAGGGGAGCGAAGTACTCGCCGGTAGCGTACTGGCCCGCCATGGCGTGCAGTTCAGCACCGAAGAAATCCAGGAAATGAGCAAGCAGCTCGAGGCCGGCACCGCTCCCAAACCCTTGATCGAATGAGACTCCCATGAGCACTGGCAACAACAATTCCGGCCTGGGCGCCGGAATCAAGGAGCGCCTGATCCGTCAGGCGCTGGAACGTCGGCAACGTGACGCAACCACACCTGCCGCCGATGTCAGCCTGGCCCGTGCCCTGCAGTCGGCGCAGAAGGTGCCGGAAGCCTTTCATCGCTTCGACCTGCATCCCGGCTATCAGCAGCTTCGCCTCATTCAGCAGGGCGCCGACCGGCTGGGCCTGAGCAACCCGTTCTTCAAGCTCCATGAGGGACGGGCCGGAGCGGACACGCGCATCGACGGCCGGGAGTACCTGAACTTCGCCAGCTACAACTACCTGGGCTACAGCGGCCATCCCGAGGTCAGCGCCGCGGCCAAGGCGGCCGTGGACCGCTACGGCACCTCGGTATCGGCCAGCCGCCCGGTTTCCGGCGACAGGCCGCTGCACCGCGAACTGGAACAGGCGCTCGCACAGCTGTACGAGGTCGACGACGCGATAGTCATGGTCAGCGGGCACGCCACCAACGTCACCACCATCGGCTACCTGTTCGGCCCCCGCGATCTGGTGATCCATGATGAGCTGATCCACAACAGCGTGCTGCAGGGCATACAGCTGTCCGGGGCCCGCCGCCTGAGCTTCGCGCACAACGACTGGCAAGCCCTGGACCGCCTGCTCGGCGAGCAGCGCCAGCACTTCGAGCGCGTGCTGGTGGTCCTGGAAGGCATCTACAGCATGGATGGCGACTACCCGGACCTGCCGCGTTTCGTCGAACTCAAGCACCGGCACAAGGTGTTCCTGATGGTCGACGAAGCCCACTCCCTGGGCGTGATGGGCGAAAACGGCAAGGGCATCCGCGAGCATTTCGGCCTGGCCGGGAACGACGTCGACATCTGGATGGGCACGCTCAGCAAGACGCTGGCCAGTTGCGGCGGCTATATCGCCGGCTGCTCGGCCCTGATCGAGCACCTGAAGTTCCTTGCCCCGGGCTTCCTCTACAGCGTCGGGATGCCACCGCCGGTGGCCGCGGCCGCGCTCGCCGCACTACACCTGCTGGCCGATGGCCGGGAGCGCGTGGCGCAGTTGCAGGCACGGGGCCGGCTGTTCCTGCGCCTGGCCCACGAGGCCGGCCTGGACACCGCCACCAGCACCGGCCTGGCGGTGATCCCGGTCATCACGGGCAGTTCCTTCCGCGCCGGCCGGCTCTCCAGCGCCCTCTTCGCCCGCGGCATAAATGCCCAGCCGATCCTCTATCCTGCGGTCCCCGAGCAGCAGGCGCGGGTCCGCTTCTTCGTCAGTTGCGAACATTCGCAAGAGCAGATCGCGACGGCAGTCGCGGCGGTTGCCGAGGAGCTGGCCAGGCTCGCCTGAGCCCGGCTCCCCGGCAACCGGTCGCGTTCATCAGATATACGGCGGCTCGTAGGCGTTGAGCTGTTCCACGTACTTCCAGCGATTGTTGTTGCCGAAACCCAGGAGCCGCTTCAGGCGCAGGTCCCAGCGCATGTGGTGATTGGCGATCCAGGGCAAGGCGAAGAGATGGCCGCCGAGCCACGGCAGGAAGGGATTGCGGCGCAGGCTGGCGTAGATTTCCACACGGTGGCTGGGCCGCAGGCTCGGGCAGCGGGCGTGGAAGCCGGAAGTGTCGGCCACCACCAGGGTATTCGCCGGTACCGCGAAGCGCCGGGCAGGCGGCAGCCCCAGGCTGGCCAGTTCGCTTTCGTCGATGCGCAGCGATCCTTCGCGATGCATCCGTTCGGGCGAACGCCTGGCGTCCAGGCTTTGCCGGTACTCCCAGGCCAGGCGCTCCGGGGTCAGGCGATGCGAGCCGGGCACGTAGCTGAACGGCCCCTGGTCGTCGGCCACGTCGTCGAGGAACAGCCAGGCCTTGGCGGTGGGGTGGAAGGTATCGGCGTGCAGACGGGTCTGCGGGTCCTGCTCGGGATTGACCGCATCGATGATGATCGACTGCAGTTGGAAAGTGACGCCTCCGGTGTTGGAGGCGGCATAGGCGATCAGGTCGCGTATGCCGCGATCGGCGACGAAGGCGGTGGTCGCCGGATTGCGCTGCAGCACATCCAGGTCGAGGCTCACGCGACGGGTGACAGCCCTGCCCTGGCGCATTTCCCAGCCTCGCTCGCGCAGCGTGCCCAGCTCTTCGCGCAGGGCGCGGAATTGCGCTTCGGGCAGGGCGTTTTCCCGCACGAAGAAGCCGTCCCGCTCGAAGCTGGCCAGCTCTGCAGCGTCCAGGCGCGAGGCCAGGAAACCTCGCCGCAGGCCGGCCATGCCCATCGCCAATTGCCGGCGTTGCACGTGCAGGCCGAGGGCATTGAGCCGGGAGCTGCCGAGTACGGGGTTGTTCTCGAACGATTTTGCGTGGGAAAGCAGTTGCAGGCAATGCCACGGCAGGGCCGCATAGCGGCCGAGGTCCTTCAGGGTCGATGACATGGTCTAGTCCGGGATGGGGACCAGGGGCGGTCGAAACCGAGCATGGTCCGAAGATAGTTGAGCAGCGGTTGCAGGCGCGGGTGTCGCGCCAAAGGCCGCGGTCCGGTTTCCGACAGGCAGCGCAGGGCATGCCAGGCATCGCAAGGCAGATCGTGAAGGCCGTCGGCATAGCGCGCATAGCGCAACAGGGCGCCGGCTACCAACTGGTCCAGGGACAGGCGTCGCGTGCGGCGCGGGAAGCGCTGGTAATCGAAGGTCAGGCCCCAGCCGGCGTAGAAGGGCGTACCGTAGGTCACTACGCGCAGCCCACGCAGCAATGCCTCGAAGCCACTGTTGGAACTGAAGGTGTGCAGTTCGTCCACTTGCGGGTACAGGCTGGCGATGTCCACTTCGCGCAACACCTGGTCGGCCAGCCCCTCCAACCGGCCTTGGTGTATGGCGCCCGAACGCTTGCCCGCCTCCACGTCCGGATGCGGCTTGTAGAGGATCCAGGCATCGGGGGCATCGGCGCGCACCCGGCGCAGCAACGCGAGGTTTCCAAGCGCCACGGCATCGTCACAAGCGCGAGAAGCATCATCCTCCACCTGGCCGGCCACCAGGATGCGACGCTGCCCGGGACGCGAACCGATACGCAGCACCCCTGCGCCCTTCAGGTTGTACTTGCTCGCCCCGCTGCGCACGATCTGCTCGCGCAGGCGCGCGGCCTCGGCGAGCGTGGCACTGTCGAAGTCGCCATGCTGCAGCAGTTGCTCGAGGTCGGAGGGTGCCTGGGCATTGAAGTGGAAGCCCGAGCGGTCCATCACCAGCGACAGGGCCGGTGCATTGTCGACGCCGAGCCCGCGCGAACGCAGGAAGCCGTCCTCCACGCGCCACAGGGGAATGCCCCGGGCCGCCGCGCGCGCTGCCAGGCCGGCAGGCTCGCGAGCGGCCCAGACCAGCAGCTTGCCGTCGTTCGCCGCCACTTCGTCGAGCAGCCCCGGCCGGTCCACGGCGAACGTCAGGCTCCCCCAGCGGCTGCTGAAGAAGCGGCGGATATTGTGGCGCTTGTGACGCTTGACGCCGATGACGGTGATGGCGCCGGCGAACTCGCTGTCCTGGGCTTTCTGCCGGGCCAGTTGGCGAGCCACGGTCAGGGCGTCGGTGAGTTCGCCGGTGAGCGGGTCGACGTACCGACAGTAACGAAGATAGGCCGCGGCAACCAGTTGCTCCAGGCTGGGCCGGGCGCGCCGCCGGGGAATCGGCATGCGGTCGTCGGTGAGGCCCCAGCCTGCGTAGAAGGGCAACCCGAAACAGGTGACCGGCACCCCCTGGATCAGCGCCTCCAGCCCGGCCTGGCTGGTCCCCACGTAGACCCGCCGGGCCCTCCGGGCCAGGGATGCCCAGGACAGCGACCGATCCTCGAGGAGCACACCGCGTTGCCGCGCCGCCTCCAGCAGGCAACTGGGCTTATGCCCGGCCATGCAGTCGGGGTGGATTCGCACGCGCACCTCGGCATCCGGATTCTCCGCCAGGGCACAGTCGAGCATCCGCACGAAGTCGGCCTCGCACAGACCGCCGCCGGGAATGGAGAAGTCACCGGCGGTCTGGTCCACCACCAGCACCAGCGGGCGCTCGCGCCCCAGCGGGTCGGCCGGGTCGAGGTCGGGCGAATTGTTGTACTTGCCGATACCGCTGCTGCGCATCAGCGCGATCAGCTCACCGGCGGTGGCCAGCTCCGCCTCCGTCAGCAGCTCAGGTTGCTGCAGCATGTTCTCCAGCAGCGACGGCCGCTCGGCCAGGTAGTGGATGCCGACCGGGTCGACCACCATCGACATGGGGGTATCGCCTTCCACGCCAAGGGACGACGAACGCAGGAAGCCGTCCTCGAGCGCGATATAGGGGATTCGCCAACGTGCGCAAAGCTCCCGCGCCGGCGCCGAAGAGCGCTTGTAACCGATCCCGGCGATGGCCTTGAGGTCGTGCGGCTTGCGCTTGCCGCGCTGCCAGAGCCAGAACGGCGGGCCTTCGGCGTCGAGGAAGCGCGGCAGGTGCAGGACCTTCCAGGCGACCCACTGGGACATGATGCCGATCCAGCCGTCCCCCTCGACCAGGCACGGCACCTGGATCGCCGGCTCGACGACGGCACTCATTGAACGGGCCTGCTGAGGGTGTACAGCTTCGGCCAGCCGAACAGACGGCGAAGCAGGGGCTGGCGGTCGGCCGAGAACCCCTGCCGGAGGTACAGACGCAATGCGCGCTCGTTGCGCTCGTGGACCTCCAGCGATACCCGCTTACAGGCATGCATCCGGGCCTGCCGGAGAACGCCGGCGAGCAAGGCAGAGCCTATTCCCCGATTGCGTGCGCCGAGCCTCACCTTCAGCCCGTGCAGCAGGAAGGCATAGCGCCACTCGCGCAGCTCGGTGACAAGGAACAGGGCAAAGCGCCAGAGCCCGCACAACGGGCCGAACTCACGGAAGAACGGCATCGGGCGCAGGGCGAACGGGCCGCGTCCGCGGTACTTGAAAGCAGCGAAACCGACCGGTCTTCCCTGCTCGAGGGCGATCAGCACGCGATCCCAGTGGATGCTCCCGCCCAGCAGGCGCTGGCGGCAATCAGCATCGCCCAGGATGCGGGAAAGGGCGCCGCGACCGCCAGTCACCAGCCACTGCAACCCGGCATCCTCCGGCAGATCGACGCCCGGCACTATCCGCACCATGCCCTCACAGTTCCCGTACGGCCTCCGCCGTTGCCGGAGCCCGCAACCGCGCGCACTCCAACAGCCGCCGGGCCAGACGCTCGACCGGCAACGCCGAAGCAGGCGCACCGGAAGATTGCCGGTTCGACCAGATGAAATAGTCGGTGTCGCCGACGGGCGCGCCAAGCACCTCGTAGACCTTCGGCAGGATCGGGACATGGTCGCCGAAGAAACACAGCAGGGCGTCGCGGGGCTGCTCCAGCAGTGCACTGCGCAGACGCCCCAACATACGGTCGGCGTTGGCCACGTGCCGAAGGTAGGGTGCCAGGTCGTCCAGGCCATCCAGCAGCGGACGCTCGAACCACTGCGGCAGTTCCTCGGGCGTCACGCTTTCCAGATGCAACGGGCCGTGGTTCTCCATGGTGATGACGTGGATGAACAGCGGCTGGTTCCGCTCCGGCGCATCGAGCAACTCGATGACCTTCTCGGCCAGCGCCATGTCACCGATGAAGGGACCGGACTTCTGGCTCGCCTCGAATGCCCGGATATCGATGAACTCGTCGAACCCCAGTGCCGGAAGCACCTTGTCGCGGCCATAGAAACTGCCATCGTAGGGATGGATGCAGACGGTACGATAGCCCCGCGCCTTGAGCTGCGCAGCTATGCTCGGCAATGCCCGGCGCGCCAGGATGCGGTACGGATTGAAGCGGTGTACCCCCATCTGCTGCGCCTGGATGCCGGTCAGGTAGGCGAACTCGGTGCGAACGGTGTTCGCACCCCAGGCCGCAACCTGCAGCTTGCCACGGGCCAGCGCCTCTTCGTTCAAGCGGTCGAACTCGCCGAGTACCCCGGCCTTGATACCTGGCCAGAGATCGCGCACGTCGAAGAACGACTCGCTTTGCACCGACACCAGGTCCGGAAGCGCATTCCCCGGCGGCAGCGCCTCCTGGGTGGCGAATGGAGACGCCAGGGCGCCGCGATCCACCGGCTGGCGGGCCGCCCAGAAATAGCGCCAGAGGCTGGCGGCCAGCCCCCATTTCAGCAGGTCGGCGCTGGCATCGAAGCTCGGCGCCCCGGTATTGCGCGTACCGGGCAGCAGCAGCGCGAAGCCGAACAGGGCCAGCAACGCCGCCTCGAGGCGGCCGGTACCGGCCTCGGGTTCGAAGCTGAGCCCGGCCCACAGGTACGCGAGGAAGGCCACCGCCATCAGCGCCGCCTTGGTGAACCCGAAGAACGGCAGGTAAAGGCGGGGGAAGCGCACGGCATCGCTGAAATATTCGAAGTCCGCACAGACGAACGGCTCACGCAGCGAGTGGTACTTCGAATTGCTCACCAGCACGATCAGCAGCCACAGGACCAGCGTATTCACCGTGCTGAACAACGGCCTGGCAGTCAGGCCGAGGAGCACGGCGAAGGCGATGCTCCAAATCGCCACGTGCAGGCGCCAGCACCATAGCGGGCGTCTGAGCGGCGGGCGTGGCTGCAGCAGTCGCTCCACCAGTACGGAAGCCAGGAGGCCGAAGGCCCAGCACAAGGATACGGAAAACTCAGGCACCGTAGTTCAGCCCCCGCAGGATGAAGGAAGAAAGCCACTGCGGGATGACACCGAGCAGCCAGGTCCCCAGGTTCAAGGGGAACGGGAAGGAGATCCGCGCGCGGTTAGCGGCCAGGCCTTTCTTGATGCGCTGCGCGGCCTTGTCCGCGGTCCACAGGAACGGCTTGGGCCCGGGCATCTCGAAGCACATCTTCGATTCCACGTAACCGGGCACGATCACATTGACCTTCACGCCCTCGGGGGCCAGCCAGTCGCGGATCGCTTCGCCGTATACGCGGATAGCCGCCTTGCTGGCACAGTAGCTGGGCGTCACCGGCAATCCACGCCAGCCGGCGAGCGAACTGAACAGGGCTATCTGGCCGCTGCGCCGGGCGCGCATGGCCGGCAGCGCGGCATCGACCGTGGCCATGACAGCCAGCAGGTTCACTTCCAGCAAGGCCCGGGTGTTCTCCCAGCTTTCCGGCTCGCCATTGGCGCCCACTGCGGTGTTCAGGCCTGCACCGATGATGAGCAGGTCCGGCTTCTCGGTCTCGCTGATTCGCGTCACGGCGGCGCGCAGCGCATCCAGGTCGCGCACATCGATGGGCTCCAGCAGGACCCGCGCGCCCTTGTCGCGGCATTCCCGGGCCAACTGCTCCAGGCGATCGAGGCGACGCCCCTGGAGAATCAGGGTCACGCCGGGGGCGGCGTAGGCCGGCGCCAGGGCGCCGCCGATACCGCCAGTGGCCCCGGTGATGAAGACACAGCGAGGCGAAGAGTCTTGGCTCATAGGTAGGTCTCGAGTCGTGAAGTCTTGGCCAGCAGCACCTCCAGGCAGTTGCGCACCGCCATCTCGATGCCGCTGGCGGTATAGAAGCCGCCATTGACCTGTGTGGTATGGATGACCGTATTGCGGAAACGCTTGAACAGCGTGCTGTCCGGCGCCTGCGGCTGGCGCCAGAAATCATCCAGAGGCCCCTGGTGGGTCAGCCCGGGCATGGCGTAGATCGGATCGGCCAGCGCGAATGTAGGCCGGTTGTGCAGCAGCGCCGAGGCACCGGCGGTGCTGTTGATGGTGACCATCCCGGCGATATGCGACAGCAGTGTCGGCATGTGCCCGCTTTCGATGAACGCCACCCGATCGGCAACGCCGTAACGGCTCGCGATCTCGGCGGTGACCTTGCGGTAGTTGACCAGGCCGGGCGTCAACGGATGGTTCTTCACCAGTAGCCGGGCATCCGAGGGGGCATGCAGGGCGAAGGAGGCCGTCACCCGCTCGATCACGTCCCGCATGTTCGAATACTGCGAGTGCTGGTGGACCTGGGCGTCGCTGTCCAGTTGCAGGGGCAGCAGGAAAGTCGGGGCTCCACCACGCACGACTGCCTCTATCTGCTCATCGTCACGGCGCTTGCTGCTCAGCAGGCGCAGGCCCTGGCGGATGAACCCGGCGTACTCGGTGGCTGCACTGAACGGTGCATGGGTCCGGTAGTGCGGGAAGCACAGGGGGTTGAAGGCTCCCCCCAGGTGGTAGAGCACGTCATGGGTAGCCCGGGCCGCGAAGGACTGGATGAAGGTCTCGCCGTTTCCATAGCGCGGGATGTGCTTGCCGACCTGCATGTACCAGTCCGGGTCCCTGGGCAAGCGCGAATGGTTGTTCACCCCGTCACGTTCGAGCGTGATCCAGTAGGGGCGGAAATAACCTTCCTCGAACACGTGCACGCGGATGCCGCGTGCGCGGGCGAGGGCCACCGCAGGGCGGTGCACCGGGCGGCAATCGCCGAACAGCACCACGTCGCTGACGTCGTGCTTGCGGAAGCTGTCGGCGTAGAAGGCATCCAGCTCGGCAAGCGGAACGTTGCAGAACAGCCGCTGCCCCGAGCCATACACGAGGTCACCAACGTTGAAGGTGACGCTATGCACCTGATGGCCGAGCGAACGCAGGGCCCCGGCCAGCCGCGAGAAGAACGGCGAACTCACGCCCTGCAGGAAAAGGAACGAACTGCGAGAACGGTACGCCGGGCGGGCAGGCTCTTCTGCCTTCAGTTCCTCAGCAATGCCATCCCGAGGAAACTGCTCAAGCGCCGTATTGCTTCCTGCCATTTCGATTCTCGTCCTTGTTCGGGTAGCGAGTGCCAGTTCTGTAGTTCGTGAAGAGCCTGTTCCGCGGTGGTAAAGCGATTGGTGATCCGGCTGACGTAGGTCGGGTAGAGCAACAGCGTCGCGGCCACCAGCTCGTCCAGCGAAAGCCGTCGCTGTCGTCGGTGGCGCACGTCCTCGGTCAGGTCGAGGTCGCGGGTCAGCCCCCAGCCGGCGTAGAAAGGCTGCCCGTAAGTGGTCACCGGCACGTTGCGCATCAGGGCTTCGAAACCCGACTGGGAGGTCAGCACGTGTACCTCATCGACCTGCTCCAGCAGTTGTCCGAAGCTGGCCCGCTCCAGCACCTCGTCGCACCAGTGCGCAACCTGGGCCTCGTCGTCGCCACGGGCGCGGGTGCCCGCCAGCACCTCCGGGTGCGGCTTGTACAGCACCCAGGCTTGCGGGTTGCGCTCGCGGACCGCCTTGAGCAAGGCCAGGTTGCTGCGGATGCGGTTGGCGCCATAGCGAATCGAGGCATCGGCCTCGACCTGGCCGGTGACCAGGATCACCGGCCGCTTGCCATCCGGCCGCCGCCAGCGTTCCCCCGACAGGTTGTACTTGGTGACGCCCAGGTGGCATATGGCCTCACGCAGGGCTTGCGCGCGGGCCAGCAGGGCCTCGTCGAATTCATGATTCGCCAGCAGGTGCTCCAGGCGCGAAGGGCGCGTGGCGTCGTAGTAGATCCCCATGTCGTCGATCACCCACGACAGTGGCCGGGCCTTGCCGGCGCCCAGGCCGACCGAGCGCAGGAAGCCATCTTCCACCCGGTGCACCGGGTGCGGATGGGCGCTGACTTCGTCGTCGTGCTTGCAGCCCCAGGCAAGTACTGGAAGTAATGGGCGGAGAGATTTTCTGGGTCGCAAAAAACGAAGATCGGAGCCATTAAAAAAGTAATTGGCCAACGACTCTTTCCAGCGGCTGAAGCCGAGCACTTGGACGTGCGCCGGCAATACACTGCGATGCCGGCGCTGTAAGCCCAGCCAGCGCAACAGCGTTTCCACTTCGCAACGATCCCCAGTCTGCGGATCAATGTAGCGCGAATAGCGCACCAGGCAGGCATGGACCAACTGCGGCAAGCTGACCGGCCGGCGACGGAAAGGCGCCGGCAGCCGGTCGCGGGTCAACCCCCAACCGGCATAGAAAGGCATGCCCCAGGTATGCACCGGCACGTTCCACATCAGAGCATCGAAGCCCAGTTGCGAGGTCATCACATAGACCGCACGCAGCCGCGGCAACAGATCGGCGGGATGAATATCCTCCTCCAACAGGCGAATCCGGGGGCGCCCGGATAACCGCGCCAGATCGAAGTGCCCCTGCTTGTGTCCGGCCAGTACGTCCGGATGCACTTTCAGCAGCACGGTGCTCTGGGGATATTCCGCCAGCGCCGCCTCCAGCATCTCGGCGAACTCCAGAGGGCCGGCCCCCTGCAGCGAAGCGTCGCCGAGTGTCTGGTCGGCGACCAGCACGCAGTCGTCAGGAAGCTCGGGGGAAAGGATGCGGGCAGCGTTGTACTTCGACACACGCTCCCTTTGCCACAACTGCTGCAGCGCGACGGCCCGGGCAGTCTGCTCCTGGTCCAGGGGCTGGTTGATCAGTACTTCGAGACGGGAAGGCTGGCCGGCATCGAAATATATCCCCAGGTCATCGACCACCAGGGACAGCGGCGGCTCGTCGGCCCCGAGACCTACCGAGCGCAGGAAACCATCCTCGACCGTCAGCACCGGCAGTTCCGCGTCGGCCGCCAGGGACATGGCCTTGAAGGCACTGGGCTTGCGGCCCCAGGCAAGCAGGCAGTCGGCGCCGTTCACCGCGCGCGCGCCACCATGCACCAACTCATGGTCGGACAGCAATGCCGGAAGCGTGGAAACGCGCTGAGCCCCCTTGGAAAGCACCAGCAGACGTGTACGCGGAGAGACTTCATCCATAAAGAAGGCGTGGAATTCCAGTGGGCGCAGGATGACGGGCCGGCTCGCCGGCCCCTTTGCAAACGGCGCGCAGCATAATATAAAAACGCCACTACATGGGACATGTCCGACGATTTTGACAGAAAAATCGTCAAATTTTTCCGACGAGTGGAATTGTTTTTGGCAGCCGGAGCCATGAGTCGCCCTCATTCACTTTTGCGGACCCACTCCACGCCCCTGCCCCACCAAGCGACGCCGTATTCCGTGCAAGGAAGAGCCGGCACACAACGAAGCCACGGCACCGCCGACATGCCGAGCGAAAGCGGCAGAATCCCAATTTCGGCATCCGCCTACCCACAAGAGCGATATCCCTCACAAGGTTTCAGCGATTCACATATTGCTTTTTGCTTGTTAAAGTCCGGCGCCATTTTGATATCAGGGAACGACGTACACGCCATGAAGCATCTCGTCATTGCCAAGGAGGCCCTCAATGCACAGGCCCAGGCAGTTGCGCAACTGGCCGAGCGCCTGGACGGCGAATTCCAGAAGGCTGTCGAGCTGATCCTTTCCTGCAAGGGACGTACCGTGGTCTGTGGCATGGGCAAGTCTGGGCTGATCGGCCAGAAGATGGTCGCCACCTTCGCCTCCACGGGCACCCCCAGCTTCTTCCTGCATCCGGCAGAGGCGTTCCATGGCGACCTGGGCATGCTCAAGCCCATCGACGTGGTCATTCTGATCAGCTACAGCGGCGAAACCGAAGAGGTGGTGAAGGTCATTCCGAGCCTCAAGTCCTTCGGCAACCCGATCATCGCCATGACCGGCAACGGCAACTCCACCCTGGCCCGGCATGCCGACGCCTGGCTGGACATCTCGGTGGTCCGAGAGGTTTGTCCTAACAACCTGGCACCGACTACCTCGACCCTGGCCACCATGGCGATGGGCGACGCGTTGGCCGTTGCGCTGATCGAGGCCATCCAGTTCAAGCCGATGGACTTCGCCCGCTACCACCCCGGCGGCAGCCTCGGCCGCAAGCTGCTGACGCGCGTGCGCGACGTGATGCATTCGCCGGCACCGCAGGTAATGCCGGAGACCTCCTTCCACGACTGCCTGCTGGTGATGACTCAGAGCCGCCTGGGGCTAGCCCTGGTCATAGACGCACAAGGCAAGTTGGTCGGCATCGTCACCGACGGCGACCTACGTCGGGCACTGCTCGAAAACCCTGGCGTAGTCAATGAAACTGTCGTGAGTGTGATGACGGCCAAACCACGCACCATCTGCGCTGACGCCCGACTTTCTGAGGCCGAGGCCTGTATGCACGACAACAAGATCCGCGCCCTAGCCGTAACTGACAAACTCGGTGAGACGCTAGTTGGCGTAGTTGAGATATTTGACTGACTAAGAGTTAGCCAAGCGATTTAGCCCAAAATACCTAAGACATTTAAATACATTAGCGGGAGCGGACCATATTCCTGGGTCAGCTCTTAAAATCAACTTACACAGCATGGTTTCCGCTGCTGTACTACGCGGTGCTCCTCTCTTGAAACCTCGTTCCTCTCTTCAGATCCAGAAGTCAGTCATCTTTGCTCTAGTATTACGCGAGGCGCGTGCACGATTTGGAACACGACGTTTCGGAGCAATTTGGGCATTACTGGAGCCCATGTGCCACCTGCTTATCCTAAGCCTTCTTTACACCGTAATTCGTGGACGCTCCTTATCAGGGGTTGAGTATCCAGTTTTTGTATTGATCGGCCTAGCACCATTTCTACTTTATCGAAACACTGCCCTGCGCTTGATGGATAGCCCACGAGAAAACAGGTCGTTATTCGCCTACAAGCAAATCAAGCCACTAGATACTTTTGTTGGGCGCGTGATTGTTGAGGCCTGCATGTCCGCCTCAGTTTATGGAATCTTAGTCTTCGGCTTCGCTTGGTTTGGTTTCAACATGCGTGTCACCCACCCAATCGAATGGTTAACTCTTGTTATTCTTGGCCTACTCTTCGCCTTCGGCTTGGGAATGCTATTGGCATTGATTGCCCATGCTTTACCTTCAAGCAAGTCGGTTATTCGAGTTATGTTCTTTCCACTATATTTCATTTCGGGTGTCTTAGTCCCCGCAGCTTACCTCCCCCATGCACTGCTTCCTTACTTATTACTTAATCCATTCCTGCATCTACTGGAGCTGATCCGTGCCCAGGTATTACCCCACTACGTACCTGTTACAGGGGTGTCTCAGGGATACGTGATGGCCTGGACTCTCATACTGCTGTTCGCATCACTAGGCACCTATCGAGCGCGCCGCCTACATCTTGTCTCTAGCAAAAACGGTTGAGATGGACTTACTGTGTTCGAACTGAAAAACGTCACCAAATCGTATCTAACCCCAAAAGGTCGCAGGTTTATTTTCCGTGACCTGTCGTTGGTAATCCCACCTGGAAAAAATATTGGTCTTATCGGTCGTAACGGGGCCGGCAAATCTACCTTGATGCGTCTTCTCGGCGGTGCCGACGTACCTGACTCAGGAACCATCGCCACTGATCAGAGCATTTCCTGGCCTGTCGGTCTAACGGGGGGGTTCCAAGGCAGTATGACTGGTCGTGAGAACATCAAGTTCGTTTGCCGTGTATATGGTGCAACAGGTGAGGCTATGCGCGAGAAAATTCGCTTCGTCCAGGAATTTGCCGAAATTGGAAACTGGATTGATGAGCCGATCAAAACTTACTCGTCGGGTATGCGCTCCCGAGTGGCCTTTGGTCTCAGCATGGCATTTGACTTCGACTATTACCTTATTGACGAAGTTATGTCAGTGGGTGATGCCCAGTTCAAGCGCAAGAGTACCGAACTCTTCAAGACCAAACTTCAAAAATCTAAAGTCGTACTTGTAACCCACAGCATGCGAGAAGTAGAGAATCTCTGCGACATAATCCTGCATGTGCGAGATGGAAAAGTACAGATTTACGAAGATATACAAGAAGGTATCAAGGCATATAAAGCCTAACATAAAGCTCTTAGCTAGGGGAGATTTTCAAGGATGCAGGAAATATGAGCAGCAATGACAAATACAAGGTATGGCGTTTAGGGCTCAGCCTAGTGGCCATCCCTTTTATTTTAGCAATAATTTATTACACATTCCTATCGGTCGATCGTTATGTCAGCACGGCCGAAGTAGTAGTGCGCCAAGATGGAAACAATCCCGGTGCGCAGGTACCCGGCCTGAGTACTCTACTAACTGGCACAAATCCTTCTTCCCGCGAGGAAACCCTTTACCTACGCGAATACATCACGTCTTACGACATGATGAACCTACTGGAAGATCGCCTACACTGGGTCGAACACTACGCGGAACAGCGCAAGGATATTTTCTTCTTGATAGATAAGGATGCGCTGGCTGAAGATCGCCTAGCATTCTATCAGCGCATGGTGACAGCTCACTACGATGAAACCACCGGCTTGTTGACGGTTGAGGTCCAAGCCTTGAATCCAATCATGGCAAAACAGATGCTCGCTGTCATTCTTGAGGCCAGCGAGCACTTCGTCAATGAAGTCTCTCACAGTATGGCTCGTGAGCAAATGAAGTTTGCCCAGAGCGAACTGGAGAGCGCGCGTAAAAATTACAATCTCCGCAAGCAGCAATTATTGAGCTTTCAGAACGACAATAAGGTGTTGGACGGTAAAACCTCTGCTCAAAGTCGTGCAGACATTATTGCAACCTTGGAAAGCACTTATTCCACCGAACAAGCAGTAGTTACCCAAATGCTATATCGACTGCGTGCAGACTCACCTCAGGTGGTGCAGCAAAAAGCGAAGGTACGCGCCATTCGCGAGCAACTGGCAGCCGAAAAACATTTGCTAGTTTCGGCTCCCGACGGCGACCAAGCAAACGTCGTTGCATCACGCTTCCAACAACTGATCTTAGACGCAGGGATTGCCGAGGAAACCTATAAAACTGCCGTCGCAGCTCTAGACAACGCCCGCGTAGACGCCAGCAAAAAGATCCGCACCCTAGTCACAGTCGTCAGCCCAAACAAGCCCGAATCAGCCTTGTATCCGGAACGCTGGTATAACCTGGCAACGATATTGCTAGCACTTATCTTACTGTATGGCATCACTCGCTTCATCATTGCATCGATTGAGGATCATCGTGATTAAATCCCAAGCTGTATTTTCTCTCGCCCCCCTTATTGCGAGTATGCGGAAAATCGGTCTGACGGGGTTGCTGATGGCCAGCTTAGCCGGATGCGGCGGCACCCTGTCGGGAGCCGGCCCGTACAAAGACGACATCGAAGACAAGAACCCGGCCTACGATCTGGTCGAGATCAGCGCCGCCACTCTTGCACCGTTTATACGACCTGCGGCTAAGGTACCGGTAGCGAAGACCACTCCTCCTGTTTCCCAGCCAGTCCGGTTGATGGGAGGAGACGTGCTGAACATCCTGATCACAGACAATGTGGCAGGAGGTGCCGGGCTGTTCGCACCGCTGTCCTCAGGTGGAACCCAGTTCAAGGTTCGCATCGATGATCAGGGCATGATCTCCCTACCCTATGTTGGACACCAGTTTGTTGCCGGCATGACCCTCATCGAGGTTGAAGACCTCATCAAGAAACAACTCAAAGGTGTGACCACCGACGTGCAAACCCATGTCGACCTCATCGGCGATTTGTCGGGGTCGGTGCTAGTGGCTGGCGCAGTCAAAGCCCCCGGTCGCTTTTCAACACTACAGAGCCCTCTAACCCTGCTTGACGCGATTAACCAGGCTGGCGGTCCCGTGTTGGAACCTCACCTAGTCAATGTAATTGTGCGCAATGGCAGCCAAGCCAGCACTCTGAACTATGAAGACATCCTGAACGGCCAAAACGTTGTACTACGGCCTAACTCCGAGATTGTCCTAGAGCGAGCGCGTCAGCGTTTCGTGGCAATGGGCGCAGTTGGTGAGCCTGGCCTGCACGATCTACCACAACAAAATACCACCCTGCTCGACGCTCTGGGTGCTGTCGGTGGTCTCAGCGAGCGCAATGCAAATCCGCAAGGGGTGTTCTTATTCCGAATGGACGACCAAAATCCGGTGGCTAAGCCTATCGTGATGCGCCTCAATATGCGTGATCCGGCGGCGATCTTCTACGCCAAGCAGATCGTAATCAAACCTGACGACACTATCTACGTGACTAATGCAGCAGTCTATGAATGGCAAAAAATCATTACCCCAATCGTGCAAACGATGGTATTGGGCCGCGCTGTAGGTGTGAACTGAGAACTAAGGGCCCGGACGTGTGAAGCTCCGGGCTTTTCTAAAGTAGAAAATGCTGATTGTCTCGGAGGATAAACTAACTCCCTATGACGGATATCACAGCAATCGTACCGCTGGATCTACGCCTGCGCCCTAAGGATATTTTGAAGAAAGCCGTACGTATGGTAATAGCCGCACAGGCCTCAGATTTTCGAATTGTGTTTGGATTGAACGATCATGGCACTAGGCACGAGCAGCTTTTGAAAAAAAGCTTAGCAAAACTCACCTCCAGCCAACTGATTAGCAGCAGACTCAGTGGTGATGTAGTGAATATATCAGCATTACGCAATTTAGCATTCACTGCCGTCGAAACACCATACCTCGCCTTGCTCGACGTAGATATCTGGCCAGACTTTGCGTTATTTGAGAAATATCGAGACAAGATTGCTCAAGGCAAAAAACCATTCTATTTTTTGCCATGCTTATATTTGACTGAAAAAGGATCATCCAGACTAATCAAACAGGCGGAGCATACCCAGAGCCTGACGGAGAGATACTTCTCTTTTTCGCGCAAGGAATTCCTACATCTAGCCTCCCCCTCCTCCATTACAGTGATGAAGGCGGCAGATTACCAAGCTTTGGGCGGCTTCAACTCCGACTTCACCGGCCATGGATACGAAGACTTCGACTTTATGCTACGTCTGGCCAGTCGTTACGGTGAAATACAACATGCCCCAGACTTTTTGAGCCAACAGGCTGCTCGATCCCCCTTATTTGCTACCGGATTCAAGCGTGAACTTGGCCGCCTGTGTATAGACACTCTACTGGAAAAGGACTTTGTTTATCATATCCATCATACCAAGATGCCCTTTAGCCGCTTTTACTCATCTAGAGCCAGCAACTATGAGAAATTTTCGGCTCTTCATTCGTCTTTTGTAGGCGGAGAGATACGAGAAGATCCCACGCTAATTTCAGAGTTCCTAAAGCGCTGTTGTGATATCGGCAAGAGCATCAGCGAGTATTCTATTTTATTTGAAAATAAGCCTGGACATATCGATCGTTACGACACGCTCAGGCGTCGCCTTAGGTTTTTGCTCAATGATTAAGCCAGTAAAATTCAAGAAACTCAAAAAACTTATGCGTGATCCAAACATGTTCTTCTATGATATGTTTAGAAAACGTGTATTCAAAGATGCGCCTCCCGCAACATTAACCAAGGTTGCAGCCACTCCGACACAGGCCACTCCACTTGTCGATTTGGCGGAAGTCAGAAAATATGGCGTCGTACAATATATTCGAAACAATCTCGAAGCCTACACAGGCCCTGAGGACGGCTGCGACCCCAATAGTCTGTTGATTTGGAACGGTTACCTTAGCTGGCTAATTTCCTTCTTAGGTGGACTCAAGGACGCGGCCTCATTCGATATCACAATCTATACGCTGGGCGGCGGCTACAGCCTAATCTGCAAGGCCGGCGAACCCTTTAATGTGCAGGCCGTTTACAAAGTACTGAAAACCAAACCCGACTTCGTTGTGGAACTTAGCAATGTATTGGGCACCCTGAACATTCTACACTTCTACCTCTATGACCTTTCTCCCGAAGGCCTCGCCACAGTACGTTCCAGCCGAGCATGGATTCGCCGCTTCATGCTCAAAGATATTGAGACGATCTATAATGAAAACGCATCAATTCGACATACTTGGCCAACCATTGATGCGGTATATACATGGGTCAATCATGCCGACGAAAATTGGCAGAAGCTCTGGCTCGACACTTTCCCTGAAGAACTCTATGACCCTGATCGATACACCAGCAACGATGAGTTACGCTATTCTCTGCGCTCACTTCACAAGTATGCGCCTTGGCTGAACAAGATTTATGTGGTGACCAACTGCTCTGAACCGGACTGGTTGAATGGTCATGAAAAGATTATTTGGATTCAGCACGAGGAGATATTTCCAGACTCAGCATCGCTGCCAACATTCAACTCCCATGCTATCGAGGCTTGCCTACACCGGATCCCAGGCTTATCCAACCACTTCTTGTACCTGAACGATGATTTCATTCTGGGTCAACCTTGCCTACCATCTGACTTCTTCGATGAAATAGGCCGATCGCTTTCGTATTTTGAACCTTACGGTATGGTAGATGAGACAGACCGCATAGATGCGCCGGATTATCTCCTCGCTGCACAGAACTCCCGTAAGCTCGTATCCTCTGTGTACCCGAACTATCAAGCTCGCAATCTTCATCGACATGTACCTTATGCCCTGCGTAAGGACGTCCTGAGTGATATCGAACAACGATTCCCTGAATCGTTCGAAGTAACCCGAAATGCGAAGCGGCGTTCTGCACAAGATATTAATCTTACGTCCTTCCTTTATCATCACTTTGCCTATGCCAGCCGCGCCGCGGTGAAAGGTGAAGCTTCCGGAATTATTGTTCGACCGACGAATATTCGCTCAATTGTTGGAAAGGACTCTTTTAAATACAAGCTCCTTTGCTTCAATGATGGTAATAACAGCTCGAAAGACTCTAAGTACAAACTGAATTGCCAAGCATTCTTTGAGAAGCGTTTATCTGAACCCGCCCCTTGGGAAAACAACTATCTAATCCAAAATACCTCTAAACCAGAAGAAACCGAAGAATTTCTAGCCTCTCAAGAACTTGCATAACCAAAAACTGGCCATTTGCAGGGAAACCATGACCAGAAAAAAAGAAATCACTGTTATCACCTATGGAACTTTTGACCTATTTCATGTGGGGCATGTGGAACTTCTTAAGCGCGCTAAAGCCCTCGGGGATCGACTAATAGTCGCAGTATCTCAAGATGAATTCAATGCATCAAAAGGGAAGTCGGCTTATTCAAGCTATAAAGATCGAAAGACTATCGTAGAAGCTTGCAAATATGTTGACCTTGTAATTCCAGAAAATAACTGGGAACAAAAACGCATTGACATCATAAAATATAATGTCGACATCTTCGTCATGGGTGACGATTGGCTAGGAAAATTTGACTCCCTCAAAGACATATGTAGCGTTCACTATCTGGCCCGCACCCCAGATATCTCTAGCAGCTTGATAAAACAGCACTTAGATAAATCAAGCCAAGTACTCGAAAAAAGCCCTGCAACGGAAACAGCATGAGCGATAAAAGAGTCAACTATGTTTACGTAAGTAGCGATAACCTCCGTCAATTGGAGGAGGAATTTGCTGCGGGAATTAGCGAAAAGCTTCCAGACTGGAGCTCATCAAGTACAATAGTTAATATCTCTCCCGGCAATGTCAATGTAACCTTCTTTATTTATCGTCGGGCTCACATAATGATGTCGCACGGCGTGGCGGATAAAAACTATCTGCTGCGTCCTGACGAATTAGGCGGATTGGAAGTCAACAAATATCGAATAGTTTGCGTCCCAGGCCCTTGGATGAAAAGAAAACTTCTGGCTCATCCGCAAATAGAACTAAAGGATGATCAAATTAAAATTGTAGGGTGGCCTAGAATTGATAGGTTGCTTACTGAGCAAGTGAAGCAAGCAGTTGCTCCCCACAAAAATCTTACTGAGACATCTCAAAAAATCAAAGTACTGTGGGCTCCGACTCACGGCGCCTCTAATGCAAAGCATATTGTTTCAAGCTATCCCTCTTTCTTACCTTACGAAGAAAAATTGAAAAAGCTCTTCGACTACGAAGCTTCGCTTCATCCTAATGTACGCCCCTCGAAAACTCCTACGTTCCAAAAGCTTATTGATGCCGATGTCGTGATCGCCGATAGAGGGACAATGGTCTATGAAGCCTGGGCCCTAGGCAAGCCAGTTATTTTTCCAAGCTGGCTGATTAAAAAAGGAAATATAAAAACGTGCCCAGGCTCGGCTGAGAACTTAATCTTTCAGGAAAAAATAGGCCTTCATGCACGTAGCTTTGAAGAATTAATTGGAATGATATATACAGCAACCTCCCCAGACCAGAGAGTACGGGCCTTCATGGAGGACTATCTTCCTGAGTCAACGAGAGGAAAGTCCTATGAGCTAATCGCCGAGGCTGTAGATGAGATACGAAAGTCGAAAGATCTTAGAATTAAGAAGAAAGCCAAAGCTTATGACTCTCTCTCTAATTGAGGCACCAATAAACTATATTTAAAAGAACCAATCAGCACTTAAACTATAGTGCTGATTGATTCAAAGGACAGCAACCTAGCTTTTGCCTAGTGCCTACAGCACCCACAACAAAAACTAAGAGTAGAAACACCTAAACAGTAGTCGAACTATCGAAGAGCCATACCTCTGCCATAAAGCGATTTAGCTTTTTCAATAACCGCCATCACCATTTCCTTACCATATTCTATATCAGCGTGATGATCATCACCTTCAGCTTTTTCATAGAACTCCGAACGCAACGATAGATCTGCATTCAACGTATGCCTCGGGGCCTGTAGATATTCAATGTCATTATTCTCATACCACTCCTGAACAATTCTTCTAAAAAGTGGGTCCAACGCAAGATGGCCATTCAATACCGGTGCAATCTTTCCGATCCTATCATCAGCGCGTGGGCCTGGCGGAGCAATCAGGAAAAACCTAATATTTAAACTCTGTAAATCCTTAAAAAATCTGAATAAATACTTATTAAACCCGTAAACCAAGGCTCTTATTTCGTGCTCTGAAACTCTTCGTACAGCCTCGACCTCTGGCCTAATATTCCAAGGCAAAATCTTTTCACATAGCATTGCCTCCATTAGACCTCGATGATAAAAGCCCGATGAGATAGCAAAAACCGGGTCATCGAGCTTTTTTGAAATGTGCCTACGCCCAGTAATTGCCTTTAGCTTATTCTTAATCCGTTGCCCTTTAAACTTTATAACATCACCATCCCGCTGATAAAACTCAGAACCTACTCTGTATCCGGCATACAAAAATTTAGCCTCTACTTTCAATGAGCTGTCAATGACTCCAGAAGCTTTTAGTTCGACAAGAGCTCGTGATAATGCAATCGTATGTGAATCACCTATTATATATATATTCACTTCTCTACCTCTACTGCAGCTGCATCTAGCTTCTCCTCATCACAGATAACCTCGGAAGCTGACTTCAAAAGCAGTGGTTCGCTTTTTGCCATGGATACCTCAGAAACTTTATGCTCTGAAAAAAAATAAGACATCACATGTTTCACACCGCTCTTTGTTACGCTTCTCATATTGGGCTCATAAAACATACCCCTGGAAGAAGCCGCAGCAATGATTTCATAAGATGGAAAGTAATCAATGAAATCGTATTTGCGAGATAGATCTCCCGCTATGGCGCGAAGCACTGATTTAGAATATGAGTTAGCTGAAAGAATATGATCCCCAGAAGCTGTAGCTGTCAGAGGAACCGGTGAAACAGTTAGAACAAACTTAAGGTTAGAATTGATAAGTCGAGTGCGCTCGATTATGAACTCAAAGTCTTCGAGTATCTCGGGATAGGTAAAGCTATGAAACTCATATTTCTTAGCATCGAACGAACCGGCAACAGTTCCTGGGCAAGTTGGGTAAACTGCTCCGTCTTGCTTCGAGATCCAACCTTCGGTTAAACCTAAGGTGAATACAAAAACATCAGAAGTTAAAAACATCTCACGAACTGCGGTTAAATGTCCGGCCTGGACTACCAACAACTCATCTGGAGAACCATAACCATGGGGTTCAATGGACGGTCTAAACGGATCGTAGTATCGATCATCCTTTTCCCAATATTTCTCTAATGGCTTAAACTCACCAAGTGATCTTAAAAAAAGCTGCTTTAACTGCCGCGCTGTATAGATGTTGCCGAATCTCGCAGAGTACATTTTATAACCGAACGAAGGTGCTACCTCTTCTCGCATGTAGCTTGGAGCTGGCTCAAAATCTCTGAACGAAAAGCCTCTCTCTACCATCTGTCGACCGATATGCTGGGCAAAACAACTACCGGCCGTTGCTACGGCATCCGTAGGATTTATATCGAATTTTTTCCGGTAGAGATCACCTATCTCTAAATGATTTTTGCTAGCAACCCCAGTCCGCCAATATGCTCGATCTGGTAATCCAACATAAGGATGTTCCATGTTTCTCCCTGCTAAAACCAGCGTGATTTTAAATATGAGATCGTACCACTATTAACACCTATCACTAGGGCTTCAGTTTTCTGGACTGCGGCCTTGGATCTCTTAAACTTGCTTCGACGCAGATTTTACCCCAAAACATCGGAAAAATGCATCTATATCAGTAAAAAATCCACCGAACCACTATTAGCTCAAGACTAGTGGAGACAAAAGACGCTGATGCCTGGATTATAGATAGAAGATAGGCATGACCTTAGAGCCTGCAGCCTTACCTGCCCCTCATGAATAGAGTGTAGCTTCCTACCTACTTGCTACGACCATGTATTTTTCGGTATTCTTAGAGATAGCCACTATAAATAACCCCATAAGCTCAATGACTATCAAGATCCCATCGCAAAGAAAATTTCGATTTACCAATTGGTTCAGAGCGGGCTCCATACACAATCGCTTAAATTTTCTCTTCCCGCCCGATACAAAATTAAAACCAACAATAAAAACATACGAACTTTCTGGGAACGCGGAATTTGTCAACTACGTCCGCCACCATATAGTAACTAACCAGTCGACAAATGATAAAATTGAACTAATAGAAAAGTCTATAAAAAAGATATTCTTCATCCCCTCCGCAGAATCTCGATTTTATAGGGAGAGGAGCATTTTTGCACAATGTAAAAAATTTCGTCATCCGCGATGTTATGGTATAATTGAGACACCATTTGAAAGCATTATATTTACTCGTTTTATCAATGGCCATCCACCCCGTATGGCAAAAGCTCACACAAAAATCGCTCACGGCATAGCGGAGATAGAGCTCATTGGCAACTCTTATTTGTCGAGCAATAAGAATCGATCAATAACCAGAAAAATCAGTCTTGACTTTTTTAACCCTTGGTATTTCTATCGCCCTAAATACAATTATAAAAAGCTGTTGAGACGGCTATATAAAATTACGCCCACAGACATGTATATTAATCTAGATTCGACGGGCATCATAAAACAATTGAGCCAAACATTGTCATTACTTAAGAAAAGCGCCGTGAGAAGTCCACGTTGTTTTTCTCATCTCGACTATTTGCGGAAGAACTTAATAGAAACAAAGCACGAGCTTTTTCTAATTGACTGGAGCGAAGTTAAGATCGGTCGAATAGGGTTTGATGCTGGTGCTTACTTGAGCAACCTGTACAGAAACCTTCCCATTCCAGAGTTCTTGAGAATTAAAAGAAACTTCCTTGATTCGTACTACGAGGCAATACATACCTATCATGACAAGGAGTCTATTCCAGACAATATTCTCTATATTTTCCTACATCATTCGCTTTGGTATTTTCTCCGCGATTCGACACTGTCCTTCTTTTTCGAGACCGGCCAACCTCAGGATTTCACTCAAAAAATATCATTCCTTACTCAGTTATCAAGCGTTGACTTTAGCCCTACAAAAACTCAAAAATCTATTGATAAATAGAATTTATTTCCATTGCCAACCGAATACCAGCTGTATAGAGACGTTGCTCTATAACTGGACTAATCTCATTCAAATATCCTTTGGGTAGGTAAATCACAGAGGAATTAGCCAAGCTCTCATCATTATGGTAAATATATTGCCTGGCAATTTTGTGGCTTTCTTCTGCCCATGAGACTGGACTCCCCCGATCAACAGTCCCACCACTGCTCAAAATATTTTTAGAAATTTTCTCTGGGCTATGCCCCAAAAAATCCACGGAAATCGTATCCCAAACCTTATGTAGCTTGTAGGTTCTCCCTCCTAAGTTTACATTCATCTGACCAGTCTGTTTAATAGCATGCAGAGGCTGATGTATATCACCTAAATAATGGACCAATAACTTAAGCGAAACCAATTTTTTTCTCTGACTTTCTTTCTCGTCTTTAAGAACTCTTTCCGCCATATAGATTGCCTCAACGATACACTTTCGCTTCCGTGAGCAGTCTCGTTCTTGATCGTACATATCCGCATCAAAAGGAATTCTAACGGCATGACTTGGGAGATAGGGATAGGTTTGCTTTACGTCATCAGCCCACGAAGAAATATCAGATAGCGTTTTGCTATTCTCAAGAGCCAAGATTTCTTCAGTTTTTTCACGCGCAACAGGAGTTAATTTCTCTTCCGCAATCAAAGCCACGACCTTGTGTCCCTGACGTCCCCAAGCTTGAGCACTGGTTGCCCCCACCAAAAGCCCTCCTATCAGGATACAACCCCCTATCCGACGTCCCCAACCATGGACCTCAGAAACACTCTTCATAAATACTCCATGGAGATACATCCAAACTTCATAAAACAAACACCAAGACTTACTCCCCCCTAAACTTACAGCTTAACAATTAAGATCCAACACAAACAGAATCGTAGCCCAAACTCCACCGAACCAGAGCAGCCTCACTTCCACTCGAAACTACGATTATTGTAAAGCGGACGGTCAGTTTTTGCTTCTTGATATCTAATATATCAGGCACACTCGCTAGGCTTTCAGTAACGGAAAGAACCTTCTACCGCGACATTGTCCCAGGTAGTTCTCCGGATGTGAATAGCTGAGCACGATGCTGCCACAGAAGCAAGGTTTGATAGTCGTGTACACAGTATTGGCGACCGATGCAGCTACACCTCTGCTTGCGGCTGTTGATGTACAGCGGTCATTTCCAGTTCAGCATCTATCAGAACCTAATGCATGCGGTAGTACACCACCCTATCGATGACGGCACACGCCGACAAATACGGGTATCCCAGATATTGTTCGCATGTAGGTAATGCTCAAGCCTCAATGTCAGTTGGTACTGATCCTGTTCGATCTGGTGATCTAGGTGATCTGCTGCAATCGACAGATCGTGGCGTTCTGAAAGCGCTCCACAAACCCCATCTGCCAATAGCCCGCCGATCATTGGATGCTGATCTCCCGTTTTTACCGGAGCTCAGTCCTCATGATGCGTCCCGATGCCAAGGTGCAGAAGGTCTACCTCTAC
>Ga0182735_1000469_pt1 | contig 32983 bp, 34 predicted proteins | sample eDN5th30CKraftMG_FD_128524 | JGI IMG/M metagenome (GOLD analysis project Ga0182735, IMG submission 128524) | Enriched Miracle-Growth compost microbial communities from Emeryville, California, USA - eDNA 5th pass 30_C Kraft MG (version 2) (version 2) ...
AACGACGAACTCCCTTACTGGGTCGACGCCGGGGACCGCCATCACCTGGTCATTCCGTACACCCAGGCGCACAACGACGCCAAGTTCGTGCGTAGCGGCATCGCCACTGCCGACGACTTCTTCGCCTTCCTGCGCGACTCGTTCGACATGCTGTATGCCGAAGGCGCCACTCAGCCGAAGATGATGTCGGTCGGCCTGCACATGCGGCTGGTCGGGCACCCCGGGCGGGCCGCCGGCCTGGCGCGCTTTCTTGATCATGTCGCCGCGCACGACCAAGTCTGGGTCTGCCGCCGCCTGGACATCGCCCGGCACTGGCATCGCCTGCACCAGCCGGCCGCGCGCTGACCCGCGCCATGCCGCCCCTGCATCGGCTCGGCCTGGACCAGGCCCGCGAACACCTGGTCGCGGGTGCCTGCGATAGCGTCGACTTGGTCCAGGCCTGCCTGGGTCGCATCGCCGCGCGCGAAGAACAGGTCCGCGCCTGGGCCTGGGTGGACACCGAGGGCGCGCTGCGCAAGGCGCACGCGATGGCCGGCGCCAGGCCGGACGCCCGGCGCCCGCTGGCCGGCATCCCCATCGCGGCCAAGGACATCATCGACACTGCCGATATGCCCACCGCCTATGGCTCGCCCATCTACGCGGGGCATCGCCCGGCCTGGAGCGCCTATTGCGTGGCGGCCATCGAAGCGGCCGGCGGCATCATCCTGGGCAAGACGGCCACTTCCGAGTTCGCCCACTCGGCTCCGCCGGCCACCTGCAATCCGCGCGCCCCGGGCCATACGCCGGGCGGATCGTCCGGCGGCTCGGCCGCCTGCGTGGCCGACTTCATGGCGCCGGCGGCGCTGGCTACCCAGACCGGCGGCTCGACCATCCGGCCCGCGGCGTTCTGCGGCGTCGTCGGCTACAAGCCCAGCTTCGGCCTGATCGACCGCACGGGCGTCAAGCCGGTGGCCGAATCGCTCGACACCGTCGGCTTGATGGCCCGCACCGTCGCCGACATCCAGTTGCTGGCCAGCGTACTGGCCGGCGTGCCGGCCACATCGTCCGGTAACGCCGCGCCGCGCATCGGCCTGTATCGCACCCCGCACTGGGAACGCATCGAGCCGGGCAGCCGGGATGCCCTGCTGGCGCGCCTGCGGCGCATGGAACAACACGGCGCGCGCGTTACCGAAGTGCCCGACCTTCCGGCGCTGCATCCGCTCTACCAGGACCAGCGCGACATCATGAACCACCAGGCCGCGCGCGCGCTGCTGCACGAATACCAGCACCATCGCGAGCAACTGAGCCCCGCGCTGCGCGCCGCCCTGGAAGCCGGCCGGTCCTACGCGCCAGACGCCCTGCGGGCCGCCTGGCAGCGCACCCACCAGGCGCGCCGGGCCTACGCCGGCCTGCTGGCCGACTACGACCTGCTTGTCACCCCGGCTACGCTGGGCGCCGCGCCCGCCGGCATCGCGTCCTCGGGCGATTCGCTGTTGAACCGCAACTGGTCGCTGCTGGGCGTACCCGCCCTGAGCCTGCCCAACGGCGTCGACCCGCGCGGCCTGCCACTGGCCATACAGTTGGTGGGCGGCCATGGCGCCGACGCCGTCCTGCTGGGCTGGGCGCGCTGGCTCGAAGCTGTCGTCTGACGTCGACCAGAGCCGCGGTCTTGGCCCGGCGGGTCGGGGGGTTCGGTACCCCGGGATGGCGGGGTTAGGCAGTGCGGCATCCTGCCCGGCCAGCGCGCATCAACGCCCTGCCACCAGCCCCGGCAGGAATGTCGTCACAGCAGGAAAGATCGCCAGCAACAGCACGATCCCGATCGCCACGACCACGAACGGGATCAGCTCGCGGGAAATGTCCTCGATTCTTTGGCCCGATATCCCCACCACGGCGAACAAGTTGGTGCCGACGGGCGGGGTGAACAGCCCGATCATGAGCGCCACGATGGCGACCAATGCCATGTGAAGCTGGTCGACGCCGGCTGTCGATGCGGTGGCGGCCAGGATGGGCGCCAGGATGATGACCAGCGACGTGGCCTCGATCAGGGTTCCCAGTGCCAGCAGGGTTGCGGTCACCATCAACATCAATACCACGGTGTTCCCTCCCGATACCGAGGTCAGGAACTCGCCGATGGTTTCCGGGGCCTGGAACAGGGCCATCAAGAAAGAGAAAGGCCCGGCGGCGGCAATGATGAAGCCGAATATGCCGCAAGCCAGCAGCGTGGATTCCAGCGCGGCCATCAGTTCTTTCATCTTCAGCTTGCGGCGGATCAGTCCGTACACCGCGACGTAGACCGCGGCCAGCACGGATGCCTCGGTCACCGTGGCGTAGCCGCCGAAAATGAAGTAGAAAATGATGAAGGGAACACCGAAGGCCGGTAGCGCTTCCAGGATGGTTGCCGCCGCGCTGCTCCTCTCGTCGTCCGGGCCATCGACCGCGGCGGAGTTGAGGTTCAGGCCACGGATCCGCCAGGCCACGACAGCCAGGAACCCCATGCCCAGCAGCAAGCCGGGAATGATCCCCGAGATGAACAGCGCCGTGATGGACACCGACGGGGCGATGCTGGCATAGATCACCATGGGGATCGACGGGGGGACGATGGGCCCCAGGCTGCCGCCAGAGGCCACAATCGCGGCGGAGAACGACTTGGGGTAGCCGTGCGCGGCAAGCAGGGGAATCATCAGGGAACCGATGGCGACGGTTTCGGCCAGGCCGGACCCGGTCATTCCGCCGAAGACCATGCACGCGACGACCGTCGTGTAGCCCATGCCCCCTTTCCAGCGCCCCACCAGCAGGCGCGCGACGTTGCCCAGCGCCTGGGTCATGCCGATGGCGTTCATCAGTTCGCCGGCGATGATGAAGCCGGGAATCGCCAGCAGCGGAAAAAGCGAGACTTGCGATACCGCTTTTTCCGCGACCAGCGGCAAGGGAACCGACGACTCCCAGAGCAGCATGGTGATGGACGCGATGAGCATGGAGATCGCCACGTCGATAGACAACAAGACGCAGGCGATGAATACGCCGCCAAGAATAAGTATTTCCACGTCACGCCTCTTCTTTTTTGCACCACAGGGGACCGCCGGCCAGCCATCCCAGGATGGCGACCAGCGTGCCTGCCGGCAGGCCGGCCATGTGCCAACCCATGGACACGGGAATAGACGTCATCTGCTGGTTCCAGCTCATTTTCAGCAGCTGCATGGAAATCGCCAGCAAGATCAGCAGCACCCCGGTGCCGATCCAGGTGATTGCCACGTCCGCCATGCTGCGTTGATGAGACGGAAGGCGGTCGACGATGAAGGTGAACCGGATCCGGGCGCCGCGGGAGAATGCCACCGCCGCCCCCTGGAAGATGGCCCATGCAAACAGCGCCAGGCTGACCTCGTTGGCCCATACCAGCGATATGGAAAGCACTTCGCGGGCCACGATATTGGCAAACAGCAGCAGCACCAGCAGCGCGACCGCCAACGCGCCGACAATTTCGGTCAGGCGAACGATCGCCGAGATGAGCGGCTTCATGCTCAGTTCCCTTCCTGGGCAGCCAAGACCTGCTCGACCAGATCGGCCGGCACCGCTTTCTTCACCATATCGGTATTGCGGAATTTCTTGCCCAGCGCTTCCCATTGGGCCAGCTCTTCCGGCGTGGGGTTGTAGATATCGACGCCGTGCTTGCGAATCGCCTCAAGCGATGTTTCGCGCCCCTGGTTGTTGTAGTGATAGGCGCGCTCTTCGAAATAGGCCATGGCCTTCGCCAAGGCTTCCTTCTGCGAGGCGTCGAGCTTCTTCAACGCCTTGTCGTTGATCACAATGGTGCGGTAAACCAGCAGCGCGCCGATCTCGGTTGCATGCTTGGTGACTTCGTCATGCTTGAGCATCTCGGTCCACATGGGCTGGAGGTGTTCGGCGTCGACCACCCCTTGCTGCAAAGCCGAGTATGTTTCACTGATGTCGATAGGGGTGGGAACCGCGCCGGCTTGCTTCCAGAATTCCTGCTCTAGCGGCGTCGCTGTGGTACGGATTTTCATGCCGGCGATGTCGGCGGGCACCTTGGCCTTTTTCTTGTTGTTCAGCAACAGGCGATGACCACCGCCGCTGGGCGCGAATGCCAACGCCACCAGGTTGGTGTCTTTTTCAAGCACGTCCTTGATGCGTTCGCCGACCGGCCCCGACCAGACCTTGCGGCCCGATTCGGTTGTCTTGAACGTATAAGGCAGGTCGGCAAACAGAAAAGCCGACGTGAGCTTGGTGAGATTGCAAGTGCACGCCACGGCCATGTCGACCAGCCCGTTCTGGGCGGCGCCTATTCCATCGACTTCGCCGAACAGCGCTGCCGAGAAGAACGGCCTGAGGATGACCGTACCGTTGGATTCCTTTTTGAGGAATTCCGCCGTTTCCACCAAGGCCTTGCTGTCCTCCATCTGCGGCGGCGAGGCCGATGTCAGGCGCAAAGTGACTTTGGACTGCGCCAATGCAGACGCGGACAATGCTGCCAACGACATTGCGGCCACGAGTCCCAGGATTTTTCTTGTTTGCTGCATGGTTGTCTCCTTCCAATACTTGGTTATTAACGGTGCTTCAATGTTCGCGATGCTGCGGCGGCGATTGCCGCCGTCAATGACAAGCCAGGCACTCGACGGGATCATGCCCGGTGTACAGGCTATGGGGTTGCATGGCGCGAATGCGTTTCCTGGCGTTGATGACTTCGATAAGGTCCACCAGAATGCCGGTGGGAATTGCCTCGGTGTAGTTGCGATTCATGGGAATGGCGTCGCCGGCCAGCACGGCGGTGCCGGCCAGGGTCTGTACAACCAGGATCTGCGACCCGGGCGTGTGCCCGCCCACCTTGATGAGTTGAATGCCCGGGCACAGCCAGGCATCGCCATCCAGGGGCTGGACCTGGCCTTTGGCGATCAAGGTTTCCAGCATGGCGCGATGGCTGAAGAAGCGCGAAGTGGCGCTGTTTTCCCACGCATCGCCGGTAAAGAACTCGAGCTCCGATCGCTGGGCATAGAAACGCGCGTTGGGAAAGAGATCCGCCGACGAGGCATGATCCCAATGCAGGTGCGTCAGCACGATGTGCTCGATGGACAAGGGGTCGATCGACAATGCCCGCAGCCGGGCATCCACCGGTTCTATATCGGTAATACCGCGTGCCGCCGCTTCGCCGACCGGCGGGCCGGTATCCACCAATATGAGCGCATCCGCGTTACGCAGCAGCCAGACGCGATATACGATCTCCAGGGGTTCCGATCCGCCTTCCAGGTAGTTGAACCAGGACGATCGGGCCATGCGCTTTCCCAATGTGACGGGCGTCACTGTCCAGTTTGTGCCGAGAACCGCCGGGCCGGCCGGTATTATTATTTCTTGCATTCCCTGCCACTCCGGTGTTGCCGTCAGTCCAGCTTAGCGGCCTCTTCCATCAGGATGGGAACCGCCAGGTTGCACGAATGGATGCCCATGACCGTGGTCAGCTGTATGACCTCGAGTATTTCCTCGCGGGTAGCGCCCTGCTTGAGCGCATTCTGCATGTGACGCCGCACGCCGGGGGCATACAAATGTGTGGTGGCCGCGTTGATGGCGATCAGGATCATTTCCTTGTACTTCTGCGGCAACGGCCCGTTCTTGTGCGGAACGCTGCGAAAAGCCAGGTAGGCCTCCATGAATTGCGGGTCGAGCTCGCGCAGCTGGTTCCACAGCGGATTCCAGTCGCCTTTGGCGACATGCTCTTCGCACAACGGCGTGGGGATATTCTTAGCGTCTGTCATAGCGCCTCCGTTAGTGCCCGTTGGCGTCGCGCAGAATGAATTCCGACGCCCTTTCGCCGATCATCATTGCCGGCGCATTGGTGTTGGACGACGCGATGGTGGGCATGATGGATATGTCGGCCACCCGCAGGCCCGCAATGCCATGCACCCGCAATTGCGAATCCACGACTGACTCGCCGGGCCGGCCCATGCGGCACGAGCCCACCGTGTGCCACGCGGTCTGGCCAGACTCCTTGATATACGCCAGCAGGTCTGCGTCGCTGGCGGCGGCGGCGCCGGGCCGCTCTTCTTGAATGATGACGTCGCGCATGGCTGGTTGCGCCGCCACATTGCGTATCAGGCGCAGGAGCCCAACCGAAGTCTTGCGATCGTCTTCATGCTGCAGGTAGTTGGGCTGAATGCGGGGCGCCTGCCTGGGATCGGGCGAACCGCAGTGGACCGAGCCCCTGGATTTCGGGTAAAGCATGAAGCCGCCGATCGAGAAACCCGAGAACTTGTCGATGCCGCCCACGCCGGACCGCGAATACCGGTCTTTGCCGCTGATGTGATAGATGCGCATCATGACGTCCGGGTGCGCGCACTCGGGCGTGGTGCGGGTGATGGCATGCGCCGTGGACGAGGTGCCCGCCAGCAGGCCTTTGCGCCGCGTGACGTACTGCCAGCCCGCCACCATCTTGTAGATGGGGCTGCGCATCACGTCGTTGATGGTTTCCGCAATATGAGTGCGGAAAGTACACCGCACCTGCAGATGGTCGCTGAGGTTTTCCCCGACCTGGGGCAGATGGTGCAGCACGGGAATGCCCAGCTTGCCCAGCAGCGCGGCGTCGCCCACGCCCGAGAGTTCCAGCAACTGAGGCGATTGGATCGCCCCGGCGCTCAGCACCGTTTCGTTGGCGGCATGCGCGACCCGGGTCGACCCTTGCCAGTCGTATTCCACGCCCACGCAACGCCCGTCCTCGATCAGTACCCGCCTGACGAACGCCTCGGTGCGCACGGTAAGGTTCTTGCGCGACCTGGCCGGCTTCAGATAGCCGACGGCGGCGCTCCAGCGGCGCCCGTTGCTGGCGCTTTGCTCCAGGTAGCGCACGCCTTCATAGCCGCCGGCGTTGTAGTCGGGCGTCGGCTCGATTCCGGCCTGTTCGCAGCCCGCCACATAGGCGTCGGAAAGCGTATCGCGCTCGCGCTTGGCGCGGTCCGTGATCTTGATCGGGCCATCTTTGCCGCGCAAGGGGTTGTCGCTGTACGGATTGCTTTCGAGTCGGGCGAAGTACGGCTGTATGTCCTGGAAGCGCCAACCCTGTATGCCCAGGTTTTCCCAACTATCGTATTCGTCCGGATCGCCCCACACGTAGGCCATGCCGTTCAGGCAACTGGAGCCGCCCAGCACCTTGCCACGCGGCCAATAGACCTGCTGGCCCGCCATGTATGCCTGCGGTTCGGTCTTGAAAGGCCAGGCGTACTTTTCATTGGTCAGCAGCTTGCCCACGCCCAGCGGGATGTGGATCCAGATGTTCCTGTCCTCGCCGCCGCCTTCCAGCAGCAGCACCCGGAACCTGCCCGATGCGCTCAGGCGATTGGCCAGCACGCAGCCGGCGGAACCCGCGCCGACGACAATGTAGTCAAACAACTCTGCGGACATGTTATTTGCCAGCCCTGTTCTTGAATGAATCCTTTCGGAAGCTGTACAAGGCTGCCGGATCCACGCTGACGTCCACGACTGCCGGTTTGCCGCAGCGGATCGCCGCGTCCACCGTGCTTGCCAGGTCGGCGGCCTTGTCGACACGGAATCCGCGCGCGCCCCACAGTTCCGCCAATTTATCGAAGGGCGGGTTGGTCACATCGGCACCGATATAGCGTTGTCCGAAAAAGTCGCGTTGATAGGCTTTTTCCGCCCCCCAGCAGCCGTTGTTCATGACGATGCATACGGTGTTGATGCCGTTCTCGACCGCCGTGCCCAATTCGCTGCAAGCCATGCCGAAGCCGCCGTCGCCCATCAGGCTGACCACCGTGCGGTCGGGCGCGGCGACCTTGGCGCCCAGGCCGCAGGCGTAAGAAAAGCCAACCAGCCCGAAGTCCAGCGGCGTGAACAACGACGGCGTTTGCATGTAGCGCATCTGGTCCGTGGCCTGCAGGCACAGGGTGCCGGCATCCATGGTGTAGATGGCATCGTCCGGGATGACCTCGCGCAGCGTCTGGAACAGGAACCCGGGCTGCAGGGGATCGCTGCCCACCCGGTTTTGCTCGTCGCGCAGGCGCAGCATGTCGGCCCGGCGGGTCGTGAAATTGTCGACCCACGGCTGGGTCGCCGCGCCGGCCGTATGGCCGGCCAGGGCCGCCGCCAGGTCCCGGGCAATGCAACCCGGATTGCCCAGGATGCCGACGGCGACCGGGCAGAATCGGCCGATCGCGGTGGGCTCGGTTTCCGTCTGGATGATCTTCGCGGACGGGTTCAGGCTTTCGCGCAGATAGAAAGTGGTGTTGAAGCCCAGCCTGGTGCCCAGCGCCAGGATGACGTCGGCCTGCTTGGCCAGGTCGGACGCCACCACATTGCCGCGCGGACCGACCTGGCCGGCATACAGGGGGTGGGCGTAAGGAAAGGCATCGCCGTGGCCGGGCGACATCGCCACCGGCGCATTCAGCAGCTCGGCAAGGCGCGCGACTTCTGCCTGGTGGCGGCCGTTCTTCACGCCGCCGCCGACAATGATCAATGGACGCTCGGCCTGGCGCAGCAATTCCGCCGCCGCGGCGGTAATGCCGGCCGACCCGCTGTACGCGTCGGCGATGTAGGCCTGGCCGACCTCGGGGTAATCGCTTTCGGCCAATGCCTCGGCCAGGAGATCGCGAGGCAAGTTCAGCAGAACGGGGCCCTGGCGCGGCGACAGCGCCGTGCGGAAGCATTCCCCCACCATCTCGGGAATACGGGCCGTCTGCGTCAGCGAATAGGTCTTCTTGGTAATCGGCTTGAACAGCGCCTGCTGATCCACTTCCTGGAAGGCGTCGCGATAGATGTGGGCGGACGACAGGGAACCCGCCAGGGCAATGACCGGCGAGTAGGCGGCATGCGCTTGCGCCAACCCGGTCACCAGGTTGGTGGCGCCCGGCCCGTTCTGGCCCGCCAGGAACACGCCCGCCTTGCCGGAGGCGCGTGCGTAGCCGTCGGCCATGTGCACGCCGGTGCGCTCGTCTCGCACGCCAATGAAACGCATATCCTGGGCTTCATAGAGCGCGTCGAAGATCTCCATGCCGGCCGACCCGATCAACCCGAAGACATGATCCGCGCCCTGTGTGCGCAAAGACGCGACGACCGCCTGCCCGCCTGTCAGTGTGTTCATTTAACAGTTCCTTGTTTGCTTGATGACTTATTTGCCCGACCCGAGAATCTTCCCGAACTTGGAGATCTCCGACGCGATGTATTCGTCGAACTGCCCGAGCAACTTGGTCTGGGGCGTCAGCCCCTGGCTTTGCAGCCACTGGATGACTTCAGGGTCCTTGCTGACCGCCACGATCTCGTCGGCCAGCTTCTTCTTGACGGCGTCGTCCGTTTTCGCATTCATGACCACGCCGTACCAGATGCCATAGTCGAAGCCGGGTGCCACGGTCTCGTCCATGGTCGGCACGTCGGGCGCCAGCGGCGAACGCTCTTTGCTGGTGATCGCCAGGCCCTTCAACTGCTTGTTGCGCACATAAGGCAGCGCTTGCGCGATAGACGGGAAGGACGTGTCGACGCGGCCGGCGACCACTTCCATCATGCCTTCGTGCACGGCCTTGTAGGGAATGTGCTCCAGCGGCACGTCCGTTTCCTGGCTGAAATAGCGGCCCGCCATGTCCGTCGCGGAATTGACGCCCGCCGATCCGTAGGTAAACGGCTTCTTGGCATCCTTGCCTTTCTTGACGAAATCCTGGATGGATTCGAAGCCTGCCTTGGGATGCACGATCATCAGGATCGGCGTATGGGCGATCAGCGCAATGCCCGAGAAGTCCTTCACCGTATCGAAGGGCATGTTCTTGTGCACTGAAGGGTTGACCGCATAGGACGAAGACACGAAGAGCATCGTGTTCTGGGCCGGGTCTTCGGCCAGCAGCCGCTGCGTCCCTACCATGCCGCCCGCGCCTGGCCGATTTTCCACGACCACGGGCTTACCCAGCCTGGCGGACAGCTTTTCTGAATACGTCCGCGCAATCAGGTCGATCATGGCGCCGGGACTGAACGGCACGATGATCTTGAATTGATCGCCGCCCGGCTGCGCCTGCGCGCCCGTCGTGGCCACCGTGGCCGCCATGCCCATGGCCAGCGCCGCCACCGCTCGAATGGTCAGTTTCCTCATGTCCCCCTCCTTGGTCTATCAAAGTAGGGGCATTCTATCTCCGTATTGTTCGAATGTCGACATTCGAACTTATTGTTTTTTTGTATAGCTTCGCCGCCGGCAATACCTAAGCGCGCTGTTGCTCTTCGAAAGTCTTCAGGGCGGCGTCGCGGTTGCGCAATGCCAGGTGGTAATGCAGGGCGCTGGCCGCTTCCGCGTCGCCCCGGATGATCGCATCGATCAGTTCCCGCCAGGCGGCAATGGAACGTGTGCGGCGCTCTTGCGCCAGCAACCCCATGCGAACATAGCGCCCGATACGCAGGGCCAGGTCGTCGACATAGCCGGCCAAGGTGGGGTTATCGGACATTTCGGCAATAAGCTGGATCAGCCGCCCGCTTTGCTCGATGTACTTGTCGGCGTTCTTCACCTTGGCGCCGAGTACCTCTAGTTGGGCCTGCAACGCCTTGGCTTTCGCGTCGTCGCACTGCTCTGCCACCAGCCGCGAACACGTGGCCAGCAGGGAGGCCCGGATCGCGAAAAGGTCGTGCAGCTCTTTTGAAGACAGCTGCGTGACCCGGGCGCCTTTCTGAGGCAGGATGCTGACGATCCGGCGCATTTCGAGCAACCGCAGGGCCTCGCGGATGCTGGCCCGGCTTACCGAAAAACGTTCCGCCAGTTCCGTTTCGCGAAAGCGATGGCCAGGCTCGAATTCCCCCTTGGCAATGGCCGAGGCAAGCTGGCTCGCTATCTGAAGAGGTAACGTCTTGAGTAGGCTTCGACCGTCGTGCATCGTGTCTGGAGTCGGGTTGAATGGCCGGCTATTGTAGCTTCTGCAAGACTTTCAAGGCCTGTGGACTTCCCGGGTGAACGCGCCCCGGAGGTCATTGACGAAACGCTGGCGCCCGATATTTTTATCCGTTTTGGGGCACCTTGACAAATGCATCGACGCAGCGGCGCCTCCGCATACACATAGGCCGCTCGAAAGCGGCCTATGTGTATTGCTGATGACTACAACTGCGGGATATTGAATTTCTTGACCAGGCTCGTCTCGCGTTCAATTTCCGCTTCCTGGAAGCGTCGCAATCCTTCGGCATCCGCGACAAAAGCGCTGAAGTTGTTTTCGTCAAGATAGGCCTTGGTTTCCGCGTCGGAATAGATGCTTAGCAAGGCCTTTTCCAGTTTGCCGACCACTTCCCGGGGAGTCGACTTCGGCGCGAATACGCCCCACCATGCCACCTGGAAGAAATTGCCGTATCCCAGTTCCTGGAGCGTGGGGACATCCGACAGCGAAGGCATGCGCTTCTCGGACGTGACGGCCAGGATTTTCACCTTGCCCGCCTTTACCAAGGGTAGCGCCGCACTCAATTCCACAATCGTGAAGTCGACCTGGCCTCCCGCCACGTCGGCGATGGTCGGCGCCGAACCTTTGTAATTAATGGCGGCCGCATGGCCTCCGGCAATCGACAGCAGCCATTCCGTGGCGATGTTGTAAGTTGCGCTGCCGCTGCCGTAGTTGAGTTTCTCCGGATCTTGCTTGGCTACGTCCAGCAGTTCCTTCGCGGTTTTGTAGGGGGAATTTGCCGGAACGAAAAGCCCCATGGGCGAATAGGCGGCGCGCGCGACAGGCACAAGGTCCACCAGCGGATCGTATGGAAGTTTCTTGTAAAGCGCCACGTTGGTCGTGACCGGCCCGTTCGCGGCCCACAACAAGGTGTACCCGTCGGCGGGCGAATTGATCACGGCCTGAGCCGCGATGATTGCGTTGCCCCCGGTGCGATTTTCAACCACGACGGGTTGCCCCAGCGAGGCTTCCAGGCGACGAGCGGTGTATCTTGCGATAGTGTCGGTGCCCGAGCCGGGCGGATAAGGCACGATGAGTTTCATCGGTTTATCGGGGTAGGCGGCGTAAGATGCACCCGATATGGCGGTGAACGACATCGCAACGGCTGCTAGCGCAATAAATAACTTCTTCATAACGTCTCCGTTCTCTCCTGGCGGTTGTGCGTGCTTTTATGGATTCAGCACGCTTCTGCCGATAACGCTGCGGCCGGATAGCGCCTGCAGCGCCTGGCGGAAGTCGGCCAACGCATAGGCCGACTGGGTCCTGGGCCTGAGCATCCCGGAAGATGTCCAGTCCAGCATTTCCTTGAAGGCTCCTCGTACACGCGCCTGCATGGCGGCCGGCGGGGCTTGGCGGCCCCACCCCATGTAGTAGCCCCAGTACAGGCCAATCACCGTGATGTTCTTGACCAGCAGAATGTTGGCTGGCACCGAAGGAATGGTTCCGCTGGCAAAGCCCATGGGAATGATGCGGCCATCCGGAGCCGTGCAGCGGATCGACTCGTCGAACGTCTTGCCGCCTACCGGGTCGAAAATCACGTCGGCGCCGCGTCCGCCGGTGGCGGCCAGCACGGCATCGCGGAAGCCGTTTTCGCTGTAGTTGATGCAGACATCGGCGCCATGCTCGGTGGCGACGCGCAATTTTTCGGCACTGCTGGCGCTGGCGATGACCCGTGCCCCCAGGACCTTGCCAAGCTCGATCGCCGCCAGGCCGCTGCCGCCGGCGGCACCATGCACCAAGAGCGTTTCGCCGGGCGCCAGCCCGGCACGCCACTTCAGCGCCGCATAGGCCGTGGCATATATCGTCGGAAAGTGCACGGCGGCGTCGAAAGACACGTCTTCCGGCAGTGCAAAGACATTGCATTCGGGCGCGACCACTTCCTCGCTGAAGCCACCCCGCCGTACGCCGGCGACGACCCGGTCGCCGGGCTTGAACAGCGATACGTTGGCACCGCACTCGAGCAGCACGCCCGCGACCTCGGTGCCCGGCGTGAAGGGGGGATCCGCCCGATTCTGGTGCTTGCCTTCGATCGCCAGCAGATTGGCAAAACTTACGCCGGCCGAGCGGACGCGCACCCGTACGCTCTGCGCGTCCATCCCGGGCGCGGCCACTTCCGCAAGGTGGGTATGTTCCAGCCCATAGGCTTTGACCACGACCGCTTTCATTTCAGGGCCCCGTGGCGTCCGTCGCCCGCGGCGAATCGCGTGGCGCCCTGTACCGCTTCCTGAGCTTTGGCACGCACGGCGTATTCATTTTCCGCGACGAGCGCCTGTCCCAGCGGCAGCGCTTCCTGGTTATAGGCCGACGCGCGGTCCGAAGCCATGGCGATGGGAGGAAAGCCGCACATGGCATGGGCCAGCGCCTCGGCCGCTTCGCGCGCCTTGCCGTCCTCGACCACGCGATTGGCCAACCCCATGACAAGCGCCTCTTCCGCCGGCACCATGCGAGCTGTCAGCAGCATATCCAGCGCACGGCTCATGCCCACCAGGCGGGGCAGCCGTACCGTGGTGCCGTCGCTCATGGGAACTCCCCATCGGCGCGACAGCACCGCAAAAGAGGCGGAACGTTCCGCCACCCGCAAATCGCACCATAACGCCAGGCCCAGGCCACCCGCGCAAGCGTGCCCGGACACGGCGGCGATGATCGGCTTGGCGAGCGGACGGGACAAGGGTCCATCCTGGCCCGCCCACGCGTCGTACACCGCGCCGGAGGCAAGCTCTTTCAAATCCGCGCCCGCACAAAAGCTGCCGCCGGCGCCGTACAGCACCGCCACCCTGGCGGACTCGTCTGCCTCGAAGGCGCGCAGTGCTGTGCCCAACGCCGCGGTGGATTCGCGGTCCAGGGCGTTCCTGACTTCCGGACGATTGATAATGATCGTGCGGACCGGGCCGTTGTTTTCAACGAGGATCTTTGCGCTCATTTGACGGACTTCAAGACACGTTCGGGAAGCAGTGCGTGCAGCGCGAAGCTGGCGATCTCTTCGGCAAGCAGGACGCGGTCCGCGCGGGTTTCGCCTTGCCGCGGGTGGTACCAGCGAGACGTCCAGTTCAACGCACCGAGCAGCGGCTTGACCGCCACGCGGCTGTTCAGCTTGCGGAATTCGCCACTTTTCACGCCCTGCTCGATGACTTCCAGATACAGCCTTTCATTGCCGTCGCGCAACTCGGTAATGCTGGCAATTTCCTGGCGCTCTTCCTCGGTGGTACGGCCGCTCAGGTGCATTTCCAGGCCTTGGGCGGCCACGCGCAGATAGTCCAGGTGTTCCATCATCAGCAGCGTATGCGCCGTGGCCATGCCCTTGAGGCGTTCGCGCGGCGTGCCGGGGCCGCGGGCAACGTCCAGAATCGCTGCGCGAGTGAGCTCCATGGCCCGGCGTTGCACGGCGAAGAACAGCTTGGTCTTGTTGCGGAAGTGGTAATAGATGACCCCCTTGGAGGCGCCATAGTTATCGCTGATGTCATCTAGCGACGTCGCGGCGAAGCCTTGTTTCATGAAGACTGCCGCCGCGGCGTCGAGAATGGCCAGCTGTTTTTCATCGCCCGCGGGCGTGCCGATTTCGCGTTTTCTAGCCACGTGCTTCTCCGTATTTCCCGCCAGCCCGCCACTGCCTTTCGGAATTGGCAGAGCGACGCCCAATTGAGTTATTATACTACGACGTAGAATAATTATTTGTCCAGCAATTCAGGAGACGTGCCATGCCCGTCGGCGTAGGCCAGACCATCCAAGGCCACCTGCAGTGGCCATTTTTCGAAGCGCGGCATGCTGCGCTGGCCCGCGAGCTGGAGGCCTGGGCCAGCGAATCGCAGCTCCCCGCACTTGCCGACCCACAGCCCTCGAGAGCCGCGGTGGACGACGCCTGCCGCGCGATCGTCCGGGCCCTGGGCGAGGCGGGCTTCCTGCGCCTGTGCGTGAACATGGGCAATACGGATGAGAGCAGGCTGGATTGCAGATCGATCTGCGTGGCACGGGAAACCCTGGCACGGCGGCATGCCTTGCTGGACTTCGCCTTTGCCATGCAGGGCCTGGGATCGGGAGCCATCTCGCTGGCTGGCACACCGGCCCAGCGGAACCGCTATTTGCCGGACGTGATTGCCGGTAAGCGCATCGCCGCATTCGCCTTGTCGGAACCCGAGGCTGGCTCGGACGTGGGGAGCATGACATGCACCGCGCAGGCCGATGGCGACCACTACGTGCTGAACGGCGAAAAAACCTGGATATCCAATGGCGGCATCGCGGATTTCTACGTTGTCTTCGCGCGAGCCCCCGGCACGGAAAGATCGAAAGGCATCTCGGCGTTCATTGTCGAGGCCGACGCGGCCGGCTTCGACATCGCGGAACGGCTGGACGTCATGTCGCCCCATCCGCTGGCACGCATCCGATTCACGGATTGCCGGGTGGCGGCCGACAGAATGCTGGGCGCGCCGGGCGACGGCTTCAAGCTGGCCATGCGCACCCTGGATGTTTTTCGCACCTCGGTTGCCGCAGCCGCGCTGGGTTTTTCAAGATGCGCGCTGGATGCCGCCATCACGCGCGCCAATGCGCGCGCCATGTTCGGAACCACCTTGGCGGCCATGCAGTTGTCGCAAGCCAGGATCGCGCAAATGGCCACCCGCACCGATGCAGCCGCCCTGCTCGTCTATCGGGCCGCCTGGATGAGCGACCAGGGCTTGCGCATTACCCGCGAGGCGGCCATGGCAAAACTCGAGGCAACCGAAGCGGCTCAGTTCACGATCGACTCGGCCGTCCAGCTATACGGCGGGGCGGGCGTCCAATTGGGTTCGGTGCCAGAGCGACTGTATCGCGACATCCGCGCCTTGCGCATCTACGAAGGCGCGACCGAAGTCCAGCAAATCATCATAGGCAACGACGTTCTGAAAGCGGCCCGGGACCAGGCTGGCAATCCGGACACGTCGCGTCCCGCATAGGAGCAGACCCATGGCCGCCAACGGCGCATTGTCGGGCATCGTCGTCATCGATGCCTCGAATTTCGTGTTCGGTCCCGTGGCCACCCAGATGCTGGGAGACATGGGCGCCGACGTCATCAAGATCGAACCGCCCGAAGGCGACCCCACCCGGGGAATCGGCGCCAGTCGCAATCCAGGTATGGGCTCATTCTTCCTGAACCTGAATCGCAACAAGCGCAGCATCGTGCTCGACTTGAAGTCGCGCGAGGGCATGCAACAACTGCGCCAGCTGCTGGGTAATGCCGATGTATTCGTCCACAATATGCGCAGCCCCGCATTGGCCCGCCTGGGCCTGGAATATGAAGCGCTGGCCCCGGAGTTCCCGCGCCTGATCCACGCGTCGGCCCTGGGTTTCGGCGCGGGCGGCGAATACTTCGACCGCCCGGCCTATGACGACGTCATACAAGGGCTGAGCGGCATCGCCGGCATTAATGCCGCCGCGACGGGGCAACCTTCATATTGGCCCGCGCTCATTTCCGACAAGCTGTGCGGCGTGTACCTGGCGCATGCCATCACGACCGCCCTGCTGCACCGCGAAAGAACCGGGCAGGCACAGAAGGTGGACGTCCCGATGTTCGAGACCATGGCGGCCTTCAATCTGCTGGAACACTTGGCGGACGGCGTGTTCGACGCCCCGGATTCCGCATGCCCGCCATGGCAAGGCTATCTTCGCGTGCAGAGTTCGCACCACCGCCCGCTTGCCACCCAGGACGGGCACATCGCACTGGTGGCGAACACCGATGGGCAATGGCGCAGGCTGTTCGACCTGATCGGGCGCCCCGAACTGGCGACGGACCCTCGCTTCAGTACTATCGGCAATCGTATCCGGAACATCGGCGAACTGTACGAGATTGTGGAGCAAGGCCTGGCCCGGCACACGTCGGCCCAGTGGCTCAAGCTGTTCGAGGATGCCGATGTGCCGGCGGGGCCCATCCATAACGTGGAAGATCTACGCACGGATGCCCACTTGAAGCAGACGGGCTTCTTCCAGAAGCTGGATCACCCCACCGAAGGACCGCTGGTTATGCCGAAGGTGCCAATCAGTTTTTCCGCGTCGCCCGGATCCATCCAGCGGCCTCCCCCGACGCTGGGCGAGCACAACAACGATCTGTTGCAAAAGAATCAGTAATCGGAGCCACACATGGGATACCCGCTTCAAGGAATTACCGTAGTAGCGGTCGAACAGGCCGCGGCAGCGCCCTATGCGTCCAGCCGCCTGGCGGACGCGGGCGCACGCGTCATCAAGATCGAACGTCCCCAGGGGGATTTTGCCCGCGGTTACGACAACGCGGTCAATGGCGACAGTACGTACTTTGTGTGGCTCAATCGCGGCAAAGAATCGGTCGTGCTGGACTACACCAAACCCGAAGATGCCGAGCTCTTGCAGCGGCTGATCGCCAAGGCCGACGTACTGATCCAGAACCTGGGCCCTGGAGCTGCCGCCCGCGCCGGATTCGGCTGGGAAGCAATGCGCAAGCTGCACCCACGGCTGATCACGTGCGACATCACCGGCTACGGCGAGCACGGGCCGAACGCCGGCATGCGAGCCTATGACCTGCTAGTGCAGGCCGAAAGCGGCATCGCTTCGGTGACAGGCACCCCGGAGGCCCCCGGGCGCATCGGCATTTCCGCCTGCGACGTCGGCACCGGCATGTACGCGCACGCCGCGATACTGGAAGCATTGCTGGAACGCGAGCGCACCGGACAAGGCAGCGCCATCCATGTCTCGTTATTCGATTCCATGTGCGACTGGATGACCGTACCGCTACTGCATTATGACTACGCCGGCACGGTCTGGCCCCGCGTGGGGCTGGCCCACCCCACTATCGCGCCCTACGGAGCCTATGAAGTGGGCGGCGACCTGGGCGAGCCCAAGACCATTCTGGTGGGCGTGCAGAACGACGGCGAATGGCAGCGGTTTGCCAGCAAGGTGCTGCGGCGGCCGGACCTGCTCGAGGTCGAAGACTATGCCACCAACATGCTGCGTGTCGGCAACCGCGAAAAACTCGATTGCGAGATCAAATCGATATTGGCCAAGCTGTCGGCGGAAGAAGTTCGCCAGCGGATGCAAGATGCGCAGGTCGCATTCGCCCAGGTCAATGGTGTTCAGGAACTGACATCGCATCCGCATCTGCGCAGGATCACGGTGCCCAGCGCCCACGGAGACGTGTCCGTCGTAGCGCCTCCGGCTATCGTACGCGGCGACGCCCGCGCCTACCGACCGATTCCGGCGCTAGGAGAACACACCGAGAAAATCCGCTCGGAGTTCGCGGGCGACCGGCCGGGCTGAGAAAGCCGGCCGGCAAGAAGCGTCGCGCTCAATCCACCTTCAACGTGGGGAATATCTCGGCGTAAAGCTTGCGTTCGGCATCCACCGCGCTGCGATAGCCCGCGCTATCCAGATACCCGGGTATGACCAGCGCCCCCTGGGCAAAGGACTTGAATTCCGCCGACTGCACGGCCTGCTCGACGGCCGAGCCGATGCGCGCGACGATATCCGCCGGCGTGCCCGCCGGGGCGAAGACGCCGATGTCGACGCTGAGCGTCAGCGGAATGCCCTTTTCCTTCAAGGTGGGCACGTCGGCAAGGGTCGGGGCGCGGGTCGCGCCGAACTGGGCCAGGGCAAGCAGTTTGCCGCCGTCCACCTGGGGCTTGATCGCGACCGGCAAGCCGATGACCAGGTCGGCGAAGCCGCCCAGGGCGGCGGTGATGGCCGGCGCCAGCCCGCCATAGGGCACGTGGTTGAACTCGATGCCGGCGGCCCGGGCGAAGGCCTCGCCGGCCAGGTGAACCGCCGTGCCCGTGCCCGAACTGCCGAATACCACCTTGCCAGGGTGCTGCTTGGCGTAGTCGATCAATTGCGGCAACGTCTTGAACGGCGCATTGCTGCGGCTGGCCAGCACATGGGGCGAAGTCGTGCTGCGCGCCACGGGCAGCAGGTCTTCGTAGCGGTACTGGGCATTGCCCAGCAGCGGCGCGACGGTGATGACGGCGGGCGCCGCGTACAGCAGGGTGTAGCCGTCCGGCTTGGCGCGCGCGACGGCCTGCGTCCCGACCACCCCGCCCGCCCCCGCGCGGTTCTCGACGATCACGGTCTGGCCCAGCGCCTTGGACATGCCTTCGGCCAGGCGGCGGGCTTCCTGGTCGGTCGCGCCCGGCGCGTAGGGAACGACCAGCGTGATCGGACGGTCGGGGTAAGACGGCGACGCGGCATGCGCGCCGACGCACAAGGCGGCCCCCAGGAAGAACAGCGCGGTGCGCAGGATGGATGTAGAGCGTGAAGGCGTGAACATGATGAAAATCCCCTCGATTGCGAATTGGCGAAACGCGCTGGATACGCGGACGGCCTGGTCAACGGTACTTTTTCTGAAGCTGCTCGGGCAGCAGGTAGCGCTGCTCCATCGCGCCGATATCGTCGTCGCCGATCAGCGACATGATTTCCTCGATGCCCACCAGCAAGTCGGGCCGGTCCATGACGACGCCGCTGTCGGCCGATTCGGTCATCAGCGCCAGCGCTTGCCGCATGCCGGCGATCGCGGCGGCGGTCAGCATGCGGGGCAACGAAACGCGCGCCACGCCCATGGCCTGCAGCTGCGGAATGGGGATCAGCGGCGTCGTCGCCCTGGACCGGATGCCCAACCCCATATTGATAGACAGCGGCACGGGCACTTCGTCGACGAACCGCCGGATCTGGTCTTCGCTGCGCACGGCATCGGGGAAAATCATGTCGGCCCCCGCCGCGGCGTACAGCCGGGCCCGCTCTATCGCCTTGTCCAGCCCTTCCACCGCGATGGCGTCCGTGCGCGCCACCAGGATGAAATCGTCGTCGCGGCGCGCGTCGATGGCGGCCTCGATTTTCTTGGCCATCTCGCGCGCGTCGATAAGTTCCTTGCCGGCATAATGCCCGCAACGCTTGGGATAAGACTGATCTTCGATATTGATGCCCGCGACGCCCGCGGCCTCGAAAGCGCGTACCGTGTGGAACACGGTGACGGCGTTGCCGTAGCCCGTGTCCGCGTCGGCCATCATCGGGATATCCACCGCGTCGGCCAGCGCGCGGCAGGCCTCGACGTTTTCCAGCATCGACATGATGCCGATGCTTTCCGATTTTCCCAGGCGTGCATTGGCCAGCCCCGCGCCCGTGGTCGACGCGGTAGCGTAGCCCATTTGCTGCGCCAGCCGTATGCTGTAGCCGTCGTAGACGCCGGGCGAGATGCAGATCCGTTCGTCGTTGATCAGCGCGCGCATGCGTTGTGTCTTGGTCATGATGTCCGGTTCCCGGAAAAAGGCAGCGCGTGGCGGAATGCGTTGGCCACCTCGCCGGCAGTGGCGCACCAGGTATCCGTGCGGCCGGCCAGGCGCGCCAGCGCGTCGTCGAGATAGCCGATGCGGTGTGGCCGCCCGAACAGCCAGCTGCGCAGGCCCAGCCCCAAAGAACGCCCGTTGCCGCGGCCGTCCGCCGCAAGCTGGTCGGCGGCGTGCTCGACCAGTTCGGGATAGCGCCAGGTGGGTTGCTGGCGCATCCACAGCAGTTGCTGATCGTCGAGTTCGGTCTGCAAGGGCAGGCTGACCATGGGGCGCGGCAGCGTCAGCCAGTACGGCTGCTCGTCGTTGGGCCAGTCGGCCAGGTAGTCGAACCCGGCCTCCGAAACCAGGCGCGGGGTGCGCGTGGATTCGCCCTGGTCCTGGCCGAACCAGCCCGATGGCGCAATGCCGCAAGCCTGGGCGACGGCATCGCGCGCCTGCTGGATGACCGCGCGCTCTTCGGTTTCGCTCATGCGGCTGGTGATCATGCGGGTGGCATGGGTGCCGTGGGCCGCGACCTCGTGGCCCTGCTCGGCGCAGGCGCGCACCAGTTCGGGATAGCGCCGGCAGATTTCGGCGCCGGCGGCCACCGTGGCCCGCACACCGTGCCGGGCCAGCGTGTCCAGGATACGGAATACGCCGATGCGTTCGCCATACAGGCGATAGCTGAACGTCCGCAGGTCGGGGAACTGATGGCCCCACAAGCCTTGCGTGCCGGGCGCGCGATGCATGCCGCGGGGCGTTTCCAGTTCCCAGTAGTCCAGATACAGCACGAACCACAAGGCCAGCGGCTTGCCGTCGGGCCAGTTCAGGGCGGCCCGCTCCGGCATCGGCAAGAAAGGGTACAGATCGTGGTCCATGCCCCGTTGCAGTGTCGTCATGTCGCGGCTCCCACGCCAGCCAGCGGCGCTGTTTGATCCCACATATGGTCGTAGTACCAGTCGGCGATTTCCGCGCCGGTAGCGACCCAGACGTCTTTGTGCGACAGCATGTATGCCAGCGCCTTGTCCAGGTGCCGGCAGCGATGCGGCTGGCCCATGTTGTAAGGGTGGATGGCGACCGACATTACCCGTCCCTGGGTGGTTCCCTCGCGCCATAGCGTGTCGAACGTGTCCGTGACCATGCGGCAGAAATCCTCGGCCTCGTAGCCTTGCCGATAGGTCACCGCGTCGTTCAGGTCCACGGAATACGGCATCGAGATCAGCCTTCCGCGACGCACGTTGATCGGCCAGGGCTGTTCATCGTGCACCAGGTCGCAAAGGTAGCGGATGCCCGCCTCGGCAACCAGGTCGGGGGTCAGCAGCGTATGCGACAGCGCCGGCGACAGCCACCCCGCCAGCTGGCGGCCAGTGCGGCGGCGAAACAGCTCGACGCACGTGGCGATGTGTTCGCGCTCGTCCTCTTCGGATACGCCCCACATGTAACGGGTGTTGTACAGGCCATGACCGAGGTAATCCCATTGGCGGGCTTCGCAGGCGTCGAAGACCTCGGGGTAGTGCTCGATGACGCCCAGGTTCAGCGACACCGTGGCGCGGATGCCGTGCCGGTCCAGCACGTCCATCATGCGCCACAGGCCGGCGCGGTTGCCGTAGTCCTTGCCGCCGTAGGACAGGATGTCCGGATGCGGCGTGCGCGGATAGGCGTCGCGAATGGGATGCGCGGGCGGCAGGTATTCGTAGTGCTCGATATTGGGCACGATGCACAGGGCAATGCGCGCGCCGCCCGGCCACTGGATGCGGGGCCGGTCGTGGATGGCGCGGTAGGCGATGCGGTCTTCGGCTGGAATCATGGGAAATGTGCAAGCAAGGAAAGTTCAACAGGCGGGGCGGTCCAGGTGCCAGTCGGTGGCGGACTGCCAGGCGTGTCCCAGCCGCAGCAGCAACGCCTCGGCCATGGGTGGCCCGACCAGTTGCATGCCGATGGGCAGGCCATCGGTGTCGCGGCCGGCGGGCAGCGACAGCGCCGGCAGGCCCAGGTAGTTGAAGGGCCGCAGCAACCGGGTCAGCCGCGACAGCAGGCGGTCGAGTACTTCGCCGTCCTGAAGATCGGTGTCCTGGATGCGCGGCGTACGCATGGCCATGATCGGGGTATGCAGGACGTCCGCCGAGTCGAAGACGGCGCGGCTGAAACGGGCCAGGGCCACCGATCGCCAGCGCAAGGCGTCGATATAGGCCGTGGCCGGGATGGCGATTCCGCGTTCCAGGCGCCTGACTACCTGCCGGGCATAGCGCGGGCCTTGCTCGCGCAGCAGGTTGGCGTGCTGCGCCGCGCCCTCGCTGGCCATGACCAGCGCGCCGGCCGCGTCGATGGCCTCCATGTCCGGGCACTGTACCGGCACCAGGCGGCAGCCCAGGCGCCGCAATGTATCCCTGCTGGCCTGCATGACCCGGGCGACATCCGGATCGAGATCTTCGTCGAACCAGCCCACCGGCACGCCGACGCGCAACCCGGCAATGGGCCGGTCGATGCCGGCCAGGTAATCCGGAGGCTCGGTGGATGCCGTGGTGGGATCGCCGGCGTCGTGGCCGGCAATGGCGTTCATCAGCAGCGCGCAATCGTGGGCGCTGCGCGCCAGCGGCCCGATCGTGTCCAGGCTGGCAGACAACACCAGCGCGCCGGCGCGGCTGACCCGGCCGGTGGTGGGCTTCAGGCCGGTAACGCCGCAGCAGGCCGCGGGCAGCCGGATCGACGCGCCGGTGTCGGAGCCCAATGCGGCAAAGGCCATGCGCGCGGCGACGGCGGCCGCCGGGCCGCTGGACGAACCCCCGGTGATGTAGTCCGGGTTCCATGGATTGCGGCAATGCCCATAGGTCCAGTTGTGCCCGGTCGGGCCCAGGGCGAATTCGGCCATGTTGAGCACGCCGAACGACACGGCGCCGGCGGCATCCAGGCGTTCGAGCACGTTCGCCGTAGCCTGTGGCACCGGCTGGGGAATGCCCGAGCCGTACGAAGAAGGCGTGCCGGCCCGATGAAACATGTCTTTGTGCGCCATGGGAATCCCGTGCAGGGGCCCGCGCGCGCCGTTCGCCGCCTGTTCGGCATCCAGCGCGCGCGCCTGGCGTCGCGCGGCCGCGGCATCCACTCGCAGGAATGCGCGCAATCGGGGGTTGGTCCGCTCGACCCGCGGCAGCACGGCTTCCAATAATTCCGCGGCGCTGACCCGGCCTTCCGCCAGGACCCGCCCGGCCTGGGCCAGCGACAACCCGGCCAGTTCGTCCGGATTGGCGGGGCCAGGCGGCCCGTCGGCATTCATGCGGACTCCGCGCTTTGCCGGCACAGGAACTGCGCCGGTTCGTCGCCCAGCGTCAGGCTGGCCGCGTGCGGGGCGAAGACACGCAGCTGTTGTCCCACGATGGCGGCGATCTGCCCGGGCGACGCCAGCGGCCGCAGGCCGGCGACGCGGAACGCGGCTTCAACCTGGGAGGCAGTCAACTCGTACGAGACAGGGCCGTTTAGGGACATGGATGCGTGGCCGGCAGGCAGTGATCGGACCCATGCTAAGCTGGCCGTTGTTGCGAGGGCAATCGAAAGATATTGGTGGCCTGATAAAGAAAACTAATGAGCTACTACCCTTCCTACACCGCACTGAAGTGCCTGGAAGTCAGCGCAAGGCTGTTGAGCTTTACGCGGGCGGGGCGCGAGCTGCACCTGACCCAAGGCGCCGTCAGCCACCACATTTCAAAACTGGAAGAACAGCTGGGCGTGACCCTGTTCGAGCGCCAGGCCGGCGGGCTGGCACTGACCACGGCGGGCGCCTGGTTCGCGCAACAGGTCACGCCGGCCATCCGCCGGATCGAACTGGCAACAGACGGCCTGCGCAGCGGCGCGCATCGCCAGGAACTGGTGCGCATCTCGGTGCAGCCAACATTTGCCGACTACTGGCTGATGCCGAAGCTCAATCGCTTCTCGCTGGACCATCCCGAGATCTGCCTGGATATCGTCGTGCGATCGGGGGATGCCGACAGCAGCGACCCGGTCGACGCCTGGTTCGAGCAATCCACCGGCGCGGCGCCCGGGGTCGATGCGTTGAAGATCCTGGACCTGATCTACAAGCCCTACGTGTCTCCCGGGCGCTTGGCGAACCTGGGCTACGCGCCCCCGCCGCCGGCCATCGCCGCGGAATCCGTGGTCGATATTCTGCGACGCAGCCCCTTGCTGAAAACCACGGCGACTCAAGTCTGGGAAAACTGGCTGCGCCAGAAAGGCATCATCAGCCGGATCGACCCCGACCACCTGGCGGACGGGCCGCGCTACGCCATGGTGTCGCTGGTGTTGAAGGCAGTGATGGACGGCGTGGGCGTCGCCCTGCTGCCGGGCTATCTGACGACCGCCCCCTTGAAGCAAGGCGACCTGCTATGCCTGGATGAAGAAGGCTGGCAATCCGACCGCCCCTACTACATGCGCTGGGCCTCGGGCCATCGCGTGGCCGGACTGGCCACGTTGATCGACTGGATGCAGCGGGAAATGGATAGCGGAGCCCGCTGAGCCTGCTCGCGTGGTTTTGCGCAAGGCCGGCGGCGTTTCCGCGGATTGGCCGACGTCAGTCCCAATGGACCCGCTCGGCGGCGTCCGGGTCCAGCTGGCGCAAGATATGCTTGCCAGCGTATTTCAGGTCTTCTTCGACGGCCAGGCGGGCCTCGACAGCATCGGCCTTGCGTATGGCTTCGATCAGGCGCAGGTGCGGATGCACGGGCAGCGGCTGAAACCCGTTGGAATACACCAAGCGCAGCGAAGGGCCGCAGCGCAACCACAGTGACCGCACCAGTTCTTCCAGCACGGGCATGCGCGCGGCACGCAAGTAGTGAAAGTGGAATTGCTCGTTGCTGAACAACGCGTCGTCCACGCGGCCTTCCCGCTGGGACAAGGCAACGCGTTGATGGATGGCCTGCAGTTGGTCGGCGATTTCTGCGCGGCCCGCCGGCATGCGGGCGACCGCCTCGGCGGCGATGCATTCCAGGTTGAGGCGCAGCCGGATGATTTCTATGTAGACATCCGGCGTGACAGTGGGCACAAAGGCGACGCCACGGTCGTCCAGTTGCAGGGCCCCGTCGGAAACCAGGCGTTGGATGGCGTCGCGCACCGGGGTGGGACTGATGCCCAGTTCTTCGGCCAGGGTGCGGTAGACCAGGCGCTGCCCCGATATGAGCTGCCCTTGCATGATGGCGCTGCGTATCTGCTGGTACGCTTGTTCGGACAGGCTGAGGTGTCCGGCAATGGGACGTAAGGGTTGGTTCATCAGACTACCCTTGTGGGCATGCTTGGTGCAGCCGGGCCGCGGAAAAACCTATGCCCTGGCAGTTGCCAGGGCATAGTGGGTTCCCGATGGCCCAGGCTGGCTGGATTCAGTTCGAAATACGCGGGATGTTCGCCGCCTTGATGGCAGCCCCCATCGTGTCGTAGCCGGATTTTAGCGCATCCCGATACTGCACACCGGTCAGGCCAATTGGCGCGATGCCGATATTCGTAAGACGCTCGGCGACTTCAGGACGCTTCACCGAATCCAGGCAGGCGGACTCCAGGCGCTGCAGCGCCGCGGCGGGCGCGCCCTTGCGCACGCCCAACCCGATCCATGAGTCGACCTCGACGGGATAGCCCTGGTCCTTCAGGGTGGGCACGTCCTGGGCCATGGGCCAGCGAATGGGGCTGGCCGACGCCAGCATCCGCATTTCGCCGTTGGCGACGTACGGCAGGATATCGGAAGGATTCTGCACCATGGCCTCGATATGGCCGCCCAGCAGCGCGGCCCGGACTTCGGCGCCCGAGTTGTAGGGAATCTGGACGAAATTGGCACCCGTGATCCGGCCCAGTTCCAGCAACGCGATCAGGTTGGGAGTGGAGGCGCCGCCGAACGAGATGCCTTTTTTCTTCTTGGCGGCGGCCACCAGTTCGGCGATCGTCTTGTGCGGGGAATCCGAGCGCACCGCAACGCCATACAGATAGCGGCCGAACCCGCACACCCAGTCGAAATCGTTGATGGTGTAGTTGACCGTCATCAGGTGCGGGGAGATTGCCTGGGTGGCGTAGGTGACCACGCCGATGCGGTAGGGATCCGGCGCCTGCTTGGCCAGCCATGACACCGCCATCGTGCCCAGCCCGCCAGCCCGGTTTTCGACGATGATCGATTTGCCCAGTTCCTTTTCCATGGCGCTGGCGATGATGCGCGATGCGATATCGGTATTGGAACCCGGGCCGTAGTTGACCGTCATGGTCATTTCTTTTTCGGGAAAACCCGCCCGGACAGCGCCCGCCATCGCGAGCAGGGCGATGAAGCTCATTTTCAGCAGACTGCGTTTCATGTTTCATCTCCTGTGGGTATTGTTTTGAGGTGAAAGTCAGTTCATGTAAACCCCGCCATTGACGTCCAGGCAGCTACCGGTAATGTACGAGGCTGCCGGAGACACCAGGAATTCAATGGCGGCTGCAACTTCATCGGCCGAAGCGAAACGACCCGCGGGAATCGCCGCCCTGGCCTGGGCCTGCAAGGCCGGACTGGTGACCTTGTTCATGGGGGTGTCCACCCGGCCGGGGGCCACACAGTTGATGGTGACGCCCCGGCCGGCATAAATACCGGCCAACGCGCGGCTGACGCCGATCAGGCCGGCCTTCGAAGCATGGTATTCAAGACCTGCCGGCGGCACATGCATGCGTCCCGCGCGGGAAGCGACATTGACGACCCGGCCGTAGCCCGCCGTGGCCATGCCGGGTATCAGCTCGCGGCACAACACGATGGGGGCCACCAGGTTGACGCGGTGAACCTGTTCCCAGGCGGCGACTTCCAGCGCCTCGAGCGGAATCGGCCCCCCGTCCACCTTGAGCGTCATGCCGCCGCAGTTGACCAGGATGGCGCAGCCCTGAAGTTTCTCCTGGGCCTGAGCCGCCATGCGGGTAAGGTCTGCTTCGAGAGCCAGGTCGGCCGTTTCGGCCCAGGCGGTTGCCCCCTGCTCCGATAGACGGCGCGCGAGGTCATGGACGCGTCCGTCGCGGTCGGTAAGGTAAAGCGCATGGCCGGTAGATGCCAGGCGCTCGGCCAGCGCCATGCCTATGCCTCCGGCAGCGCCCGTGATCAAAGCGGTCGGTGGCTTCATACATGGCACTCCATGTCGGCATAGTGAGTGAACGGAGGAAAGGCGTTGGGATCGCAGCGAATTTCTATTAGCGTCGTCACGCTGTTGGCCTTGGCCTGGCGCAGCGCGTCGGCGATCTGGGCCGGGTCGGAAACCGCGATGGCCTCGCAACCGGCGCCCCGGGCCACGGCGCAGTGATCGACCTGGGTGAAATTGACCGCGCTGTTGTGCATGCCGAATCGCGCATTGTCCGAATGCTTGGAAAAACCCAGGATGCTGTTGTTCAACACCATGAGCACCACCTTCAGGTTCATGCGACGCGCCGTTTCGAGTTCCGACCAGACATGGCCGAAGCCTCCGTCGCCGGACAGGCAATAGACCGTGCTGCCGGGAGCCGCCACGCTCGCGCCTAGCGCCATGGGCAGCCCCCAGCCCAGGCCCGCCATGCCGCGCGGCGTCAGGAATCGCTGGCCGGCGCGCCGGGCCGTCAGGTAGTTCACGGTCCAGAATGACGAGTAGCTGGCATCCGCCACGACGATATCGTGATCGTCCAGCACGGCATCCAGCTCCTTCATGAGCCGCTCGGGACGAACGGGCGAGGCCGTCGATTCGAGCACCCGGGCTGCCTCGGCCCGGTACTGTTGCTTGCCCCGGGCGATGAACTGCTCGATGCCCGGGCGTTCGTGCCGGCGCAGCTCCAGATCCTGTTCGCACAATGCGTCGGCCAGTGCTTCCAGCGTTTCGCGCGCATCGCCCTGCAACCGGTGCGCTTCATAGTTGCGGCCGATTTCCTGGCTGTCGATGTCGATATGGACGTAGGAAGCCGACCGGGGATACAGCGTGTACGAATCGGTGCCGTTCTGGTTGGTGCGATTGCCCACCAGCACGACCAGGTCCGCCTCGGTGATCAACGGGCGCAAATACCGTGTCGGGCTATTGACTCCCATGGCGGCGCCCACCACGCCGATAGTCAGGGGATGCAAGTCGGAGACGGCGCCCTTGCCCATCATGGTCGTGGCCACCGGCAGGTGAGCCTCTTGTTGCAGCCGTGCCAAGGCCGGCGCCGCGCCCGAGAGATGCACCCCGCCTCCGGCGATCACCACAGGCCGCTTTGCCGAGGCAATGCGACGCGCGGCCTCGCGCAAGCTACCGCGGGGCGGCACCATGCGATCCAGCGGAAAGCCGCCAAGGTTCTGCTGGCGGACAAGGACCGGGCCGGGCTCGAGCAGCATGTCGGCCGGCAGCATCAACGCCACCGGGCCAGGCCGGCCCGATGCCGCAATAGTGAATGCCATGTCCACGTATTCCTCTACGCGGGACGCCATGTGCACGACGCGCGCCCACTTCGTGCAGCCGGCGTAAAGCGCCAGGTGGTCGTATTCCTGGAATGCGTTCTTGTCGGTGAATTCGCGGTTGACGTCCTGGACCAGCGCCACCATGGGCGTCGAGGCCTTCATGGCTTCCGTCATCGCGGCCACCAGCAACGTAGCCGCGGGACCGTTCTGCGCCGCCAGCACGCAGACTTTGCCCGAGATCCGCGCAAAGCCGTCGCCCATGTATCCGCCCGCGTTTTCTGTACGGTAGCCGACCTGGACGATGCCCAGTTCTTCGCAGGTCAGCATCAGGAGATTCGGAATCCCCTGCCCGAATACGTGCGTGACGCCGTGGCGAATCAAGGCGCGGGTGATGGCATGGGCAGCCGTGTGCTGGCCCGCCAGTTTGAAGCCCGGCGCCTTTAAAGGACTGGGCTTGTCGGATGAAGGCGACGGCTGCGAGGCGTCCATGAAGCGTTCCTTGTTGTCCTGAAATTGATGTTTGATGCATGATGCATCAGACATCAAACATCAAAAACTAGGGATTTCCCTGGCGACCCGCACGGGGCAGAGCCAAGCAAACCCGTTAACATGGAACGTGCATCGAAATATTTCTAAATAAGGCAAATCATGGGACTTGGCCTGGAGAAGCCCCAATATCTTGTGCCGCTGCTATTCGGCTTATCGGGCATAAGCGCCTGCTTCGCCGCCGAGCCGCCAGGCGATGAAGGCGTGTACGTCGGGGCGTTCGGCGGGCTGGGTGCCGTGAACTCGACCAGCCTGCAACAGAAGGGCGCGGTGTTTCTTCGGCCGCCGCGCCGGTTGCCCAGGCTTCCCATCGACGCCAAGGGATCTACCGGAAGCAGCACGGATGTCGCCGTGGGCGGCCTGCAACTGGGCTATGAATGGAACGGCTGGGACGTCGGATCGAACTGGAAGCTGCGGCCCGCGGTGGAATTGGAAGGCATCTATATAGGCAAGCATTCCCCGGTGGGCGAAATGCCGGTCAGGCCCACTTTTCTCGGCACACAGTACGTCACCGTTCCGACCACGGCGGGCGTGTTCCTGGCGAATGCGGTTTTCACGCTGCGCACGCCCTACTCGGACAAGATCGAGCCCTATGCCGGTATTGGTGCGGGCGTGGCCATTGTCTCGATAAAGGGCTCGGACTCGGCCAATCCATCCGAGCCCGGCATCAACCATTTCAACTCCGATTCGAACGCATCGGACACGGCTTTTGCGATGCAGGCCAAGGTAGGACTGAAGGGCAGAATCGGCAAGAACCTTTCGCTCTTCGCCGAATACCGCTACCTGTCTATCGACGCCACCAGCTACACCTTCGGCTCGACCGACTATCCTGGGGTGCATCTTCCCACCACCAGCTGGCACGTCGACATGGGCCGCCAGCAATACAACTTGTTCGTGGCCGGCCTGCAATACAAATTCTAGGGGCGCGTTCTAGCGCCGGAAATGAACCCCTGGCCCGCTGCCAGCGGACCCTCCGGCGGCGCGATGTGCTCGATGACGCCATCCTGGTCGATGGACACTGCTGTTGCCGAGACCGCCACCAACGTGACACCCGGCGCCAGCCCCTGCCCCACCCGATAAGCCTGGGCCGGGCCGCCATCGATAGACAGCAGCGCCGCGCCCGCGGAGTCATCGTTCGTGGCGATCAATCCCTTGACGGTGACGCGCACGCGTAGCGCCGCGCCGCCGAACCAGCGAGCGGCTGGAGCCGTATCGAGATTCGCATCGGACGCGGCTTCCAGCATCGGGGGCAACTTGCCGGGGGCCGGTGCGAACAGCACGGCGCCCCATACCCCGAGCCCCGCGGCGAACGCCAGCATCGACAAGCGTCGCAGCCAGGCCGGCCCGTCCGCCGGGAAGAGCCCGGGGCGGCCTACCATCGGATCAGGTCTCCGGCATCCATGGCGTTCACGTTTTCCCCTGTGGATATGCCATTAATAACGGCATATTTGACGCAAAAGAGCTTGTTTTATATATACTTGTAGAAATTTTTAACATAACGGTCACAATTCTAAACTCTTGTGCCAAAAGATCAAAAAACTATCCAAAGGAGACGGTTTCGCAGGGGCCAGGTAATGCGATGGCCTGGAAACCACCGCCAAGGGGGCTTCTCTCTTATCGAGATCATGGTCGTGGTGGTCATCATGGGCATCCTGGCCACCTTGATCGTGCCGAACCTCATGGACCGCCCCGACCAGGCGCGGATCGTGGCGGCACGGCAGGATGTGGCTGCCCTGATGCAGGCGCTGAAGCTCTACCGGCTCGACAACGGGCGCTATCCCACCGCCGAACAAGGCCTGCAAGTCCTGGCCCATGCCCCTGCGTCCGGCCAGGCAAGCAGCCGGCGCTCATATATGGATCGCTTGCCCCTGGATCCGTGGGGCACGCCCTATCAATACCTGAACCCCGGGGTACACGGGGAAATCGATGTCTTTTCCCTGGGCGCGGATGGGAAAGCGGGAGGCGATGACAACAATGCCGATATCGGCTCCTGGTCCCAATAGACGTCGCACGCGCCAGCACGGTTTTTCCTTGCTGGAGATGCTGGTCGTGCTGGCGATTATCGGCATCGCCACGGCGACCATCAGCGTGCAGGCTTTTCCGGACGGCGATGCCCGCGCGCTGCGCCAGGATGCCCGGCGCCTTGCCCAACTGTTCGCCGCGGCCCAGGCCGAAGCCCGCCGGGACGGCGGCCCGATTGCCTGGGAATACGACGGCCAGGGCTTTGCCTTCGTGCACGAGCCGCACAACCTGTTTCTGCCGACGGGCATGGCGCGGCAAGCGGGGCCCGCGCGTGCCGAACGCTTTGCCGGCACCAGCCCGCTGCGCCCGCGCGCCTGGATATCCGCCAACGCCATCGACGTGCGCGTCGAGCCTCCGTCGGCGCATCTGTTCACCGCGGAATGGGCGTCGGGCCCCGCGGCAGTCGAACTGCAAGACGGCCTGCATGCGGTGCGCATCGTGCGGTCGGGCGCGGGCCACTATCGGGTGCAGCCATGAATACCCCGCACGCGCAGGCAGGGTTCACGCTGCTGGAAGTGCTGATCGCGCTGGCCATCGTCAGCATTGCCCTGGCGGCGGTGATCCGGGCGCTGGGAGTCGGCGCCGGCAATGCCCTGGCTATCCAGCAGCGCAGCCTGGCATTGCAGGCGGCGGAAAACCGGCTGGCCGAATTGCGCCTGATGCGCGCCTTTCCGGCGCCAGGGCGCAAGACCGAGCCCTGCCCGCAAGGGCCGCTCGCCCTGATATGCGAGCAGCAATTCCAGACCACGGTCAACGGCAACTTCAGGCTGGCCACCGTGCGGACACGCCTGGCCGACGGGCCGGTACTGGCAGAGGCCAATGGCTTGCTGTCGCTGCTGCCATGAGGTGCGCGCGCTCCATCCAGCAGGGTTTCACCTTGATCGAAGTACTGGTCGCCCTGGCGCTGATGGCGCTGCTGAGCGTCATTTCATGGCGCGCCCTGGACATGGTGGAGCGCTCCGATGCGCGCCTGCAGGCCAATGCGGATGACACGCTGGCGCTGGTGCGGGTGCTGGGCCAGATCGAAAGCGATATCGGCCGGCATGCGAACGATGACATCCTTCCGGCAAGCCCGCGCTGGAATCCCTCGGCGCGCACGGGCGCCCTGCTTCCGCCCGGGATCCAGTGGAGCGATCCGGTGCTGTCGCTGGTTCGCTCGGCCGAAGGCGGCGCCTGGCAGAAAGTGGCCTGGGGCAAGGAAAACGGCACGCTGCGGCGGGCGGCCGGGCCGGCGGTGCGCACCTTGCCGTTGCCCGAGGTGCGGATGGGCGAGGTCATGCTGGAACACGTCAACGTGTTTGCCGTACGCGCCTGGATACCCGGCCAAGGCTGGACCTTGCCCGGGCTGGCCGGGCCGCAGCGGTCGGCGACGGGACTCGAGATCACGATCGGGCGCCAGCGCGACGGCCGGGACGAGATCTATCGCAAGGTGATGCAGCTGCCATGAACGCGCCTTTGCCCACCGCACGCCACGCAAGGCCTTGCCCGACGCGCCGCCCAGGCTCGCAACGGGGCATGGCCGTCATTGGCGCGCTGGTGGTGGTCGCGGCGGCCGCCATCGTCGCCACCGCCATCCTGGAACGCCAGGCCCTGCTCGTGGATACGCTGACCGTCGAGCGCAACCGCACGGATGCGGAATGGATATTGCGCGGCGGCCTGGACTGGTCGCGCGTCATTCTGCTGAACGACGCGCGCCGCAATGCCGTCACCCGGAAGAATGCGGTCTGGGCCCAGCCGATTGTCGGGCTGGAAATCACTACGCCCGACGGCATGCGCACGGCCTATTTTTCCGGGCAGATCGAGGACGAGCAAGGAAAGTACAACATCTGGCGCCTGGCCGAACAAGGCGTGGTGCGCCCCCGAGAACTGGCGGTGTTGCGGCATCTGCTGGCCACCCT
>Ga0182735_1000473_pt1 | contig 32918 bp, 33 predicted proteins | sample eDN5th30CKraftMG_FD_128524 | JGI IMG/M metagenome (GOLD analysis project Ga0182735, IMG submission 128524) | Enriched Miracle-Growth compost microbial communities from Emeryville, California, USA - eDNA 5th pass 30_C Kraft MG (version 2) (version 2) ...
AGAAGGCGGCCAGTCATGATTCAGATGCAAACAAACCTCGACGTGGCGGATAATTCCGGCGCACGTCGTGTCATGTGCATCAAGGTGCTGGGCGGCTCGAAGCGGAAGTACGCCTCCGTCGGCGACATCATCGTGGTGTCGATCAAGGAAGCCATTCCGCGCGGGCGCGTCAAGAAGGGCGATGTGATGAAGGCGGTCGTGGTCCGCACGGCCAAGGACATCCGCCGCCCCGACGGCAGCGTGATTCGTTTCGACAAGAACGCGGCCGTTCTCGTCGACAACAAGAAAGAGCCGGTCGGCACGCGTATCTTCGGACCGGTTCCGCGCGAACTGCGCGCCAAGAACCACATGAAGATCATCTCGCTCGCGCCTGAAGTGCTGTAAGGGAACCGACCAATGCAAAAGATCCGTAAAGGCGACAAGGTCGTCGTCCTGGCCGGCAAGGACAAGGGCCGTACCGGCGAAGTCCTTTCGGTGCAGCCGAAGGAGGACACCGCGCTGGTGCGCGGCGTCAACCTGATCCGCCGCCACCAGAAGCAGACCCAGTCCCAAGAGGGCGGGATCATCACCAAGGAAGCGCCGATCCACCTTTCGAACATCGCGATCGCCGACCCCAAGGACGGCAAGCCGACCCGCGTCGGCTTCAAGTTCGAGAAGGACGGCAAGAAGGTGCGCGTCGCCAAGCGCTCAGGAGAAGTCATCAATGGCTAAGGCAGCACAGGCAGAAGCCAAGAACACGCCGCGGCTGAAGAAGGTCTATAACGAGACCATCCGCAAGGCGATGATGGAGCAGTTCAAGTACGACAACGAGATGCAGATTCCGCGCATCGACAAGATCGTGCTGAACATGGGCGTCGGCGAAGCCACGGCGGACTCGAAGAAGCCTTCGGTCGCGGCCGAGGACCTCGCGCTGATCACCGGCCAGAAGGCCGTGGTGACCCGTGCGCGAAAGTCGATCGCCGGCTTCAAGGTGCGCGAGCAGATGCCGATCGGCGCCAAGGTCACGCTGCGCCAGGAGCGCATGTACGAGTTCCTGGATCGCCTGGTCAACATCGCGCTGCCGCGCGTTCGCGACTTCCGCGGCCTGAACCCCAAGAGCTTTGACGGCCGTGGCAACTACGCCATGGGCATCAAGGAGCACATCGTGTTCCCGGAGATCAACTACGACAAGGTCGATCAGGTCTGGGGCATGGACGTCATCGTATGTACGACGGCGAAGACGGACGACGAAGCCAGGGCCCTGCTCAAGGCTTTCAACTTCCCCTTCCGCCAGTAACGGCAGCGAGCAAAGGAAAATCTGAAATGGCAAAGACCAGCTCAGTCGAAAAGAACAAGCACCGCCGCAAGCTCGTGGACCGGTACGCCGCGCGCCGGGCCGCCCTGAAGGCGATCATCATGGATCAGTTCAAGCCGATGGACGAACGCTTCCGCGCCCAGCTGAAGCTTTCGGCGCTGCCGCGCAACTCGGCCAAGATCCGTATCCGCAACCGCTGCGAAGTGACCGGGCGCCCGCGCGCCTATTATCGCAAGCTCAAGGTTTCGCGTATCGCGCTCCGTGATCTCGGCAATAACGGCCAGATCCCGGGCCTGGTCAAGTCGAGCTGGTAAGGAGGACACAAGATGTCATTGAGCGATCCTATCGGCGATATGCTGACCCGCATCCGCAACGCCTATGGCCGCAAGAAGTCGAGCGTTTCGACGCCGGCCTCTCGGCTGCGCGCCCGCGTCCTCGACGTGCTGAAGTCCGAAGGCTATATCCGCGACTACAGCCAGACCGATTTCGATAACGGCAAGTCAGAGATCAACATCGAGCTGAAGTATTTCGACGGCTCGCCGGTGGTGCGTGAAATCGCCCGCGTTTCGAAGCCTGGCCGCCGCGTCTACGTTTCGGCCAAGTCCATCCCGCAGGTGGCCAATGGGCTCGGCATCGCCATTCTTTCGACCCCGAAGGGTGTGATGGCCGATCACGAGGCCCGCGAACAGAATGTCGGCGGCGAAGTTCTCTGCCAGGTATTCTAAGGGTGAATGGTCAATGGTGAGCAGGGAAGGGTGAAAGACCAGGTGCCAAGCGGCCCGTTGTCCATTCACCCTTTTACCGCCCGCCATTTGCGAAGACTAAGGAAAGAGGAGACACCAAATGTCTCGTATTGGTAAGAAGCCCGTATCTGTTCCGCAGGGCGTGACCGCGAGCGTCGACGGCCAGACCGTGACGGCCAAGGGTCCGAAGGGCGAGCTGAAGTTCGTCGTGAACGACGAGGTGCTGGTCAAGATGGAGAACGGCGAGATCGCCGTCCAGCCGCGCGACCAGTCCAAGGAAGCCCGCTCCAAGTGGGGCATGTCGCGCACGCAGATCGTCAACATCCTGACGGGCGTGAAGGACGGCTTCGAGCGCAAGCTCGAGATCAGCGGCGTCGGCTACCGTGCGGCGATGCAGGGCAAGAACCTGCAGCTTTCGCTCGGCTTCAGCCATGAAGTCGTGTACCAGACGCCGGAAGGCATCACCATCGCCACGCCGAAGCCCACCGAAATCACCGTTTCGGGCATCGACAAGCAGAAGGTGGGTCAGGTTGCCGCGGAAATCCGCGAGTATCGCGAACCCGAGCCCTACAAGGGCAAGGGCGTGCGCTACGAGGGCGAGAAGATCGTCCGCAAGGAAGGCAAGAAGAAGTAAGACAGCGAGGGGCAGGGCGATACGTATTCGTCCGCACCCTCGGGATTTCAACGCCACGGGGCATTGTCGCGGGAGCTTCGGCTACCGCATAGGGCAAGCCCCGGTTCATGAAGGCAGAAGACTACCATGGCATCCAAAGAGACCACCCAGCGCCGCTCGGCGCGCGTTCGCCGCCAGCTCAAGAGCGTCGCCAACGGCCGTCCGCGCCTGTCGGTGCACCGCACCTCGAAGAACATCTACGTCCAGCTGATCGACGACGCGAAGGGCCAGACCCTGGCCGCCGCGTCGACCCTGGAAAAGGATTTCAAGGCCGGCAAGAAGACCGGGGCCGACACCGCCGCCGCCGCCGCCATCGGCAAGCTGATCGCCGATCGCGCCATCAAGGCCGGCGTCAAGGATGTCGTGTTCGACCGCGGCGCCTACATCTATCACGGCCGCGTCAAGGCCCTGGCCGAAGCCGCCCGGGAGGGTGGCCTGAACTTCTAAGCGACTGATCGGGCGGTGGTCGGCGCAGATTCGCCGACTTTCGCGCCCGATCGTTCAAGAGGCATTTGATTTCGCCGCCGGTGCCCGCTAAGAGGACCGGCATTCAGTAACCCGTGCTTCCGGAAAAGAACAAGGAACTAGGATATGGCACAGGAACCCAGGGGCCGCGAACGCGGCCGGGACCGCGAAGAGCGTGACGACGGCATCGTCGACAAGCTCGTTCACATCAACCGCGTCGCCAAGGTGGTGAAGGGCGGCCGTCGCTTCGGCTTCGCCGCGCTCGTCGTCGTCGGCGACCAGAAGGGCCGGGTCGGTTTCGGCCATGGCAAGGCGCGCGAAGTGCCGGAAGCCATCCGCAAGGCGACCGAATCGGCCAAGCGCGACATGATCTTCGTGCCGCTGCGCTCCGGCCGCACGCTGCACCACGACGTGGAAGGGCGCTGGGGCGCCGGCCGCGTTCTCCTGCGCTCGGCCAAGGTCGGTACCGGCATCATCGCCGGCGGCCCGATGCGCGCCGTGTTCGAGACGCTCGGCATGCATGACGTCGTCGCCAAGTCGATGGGTTCCTCGAACCCGTACAACATGGTTCGCGCCACCTTCGACGCGCTGAAGAACCAGATGCATCCGAAGGATGTGGCTGCCGCGCGCGGCATCAAGTATTCGACGCTTCAGGCCCGCCGCGGCAGTGCCGTAGCGGCTGAAGAATAGTCGGCGCTGACAAGGACCAGGACCATGGCCAAGAAAGCAGGAAAGACCATCACCGTTGAGCAGATCGGCTCGCCGATCCGCCGGCCCAAGGAGCAGCGCGCGACGCTGGTCGGCCTCGGCCTCAACAAGATGCACAGGAAAAGCACGCTGGAGGATACGCCCTCCGTGCGCGGCATGATTGCAGCCGTTCAGCACCTCGTCCGCGTCGTGGACGAGGCTTGAGCCGGCGCGCAGGAGAACGACCATGAAACTCAACGAACTGCGTGACAACGAAGGCGCGACCCCGTCCAAGAAGCGCGTCGGTCGCGGCATCGGCTCGGGCAAGGGCAAGACCGGCGGCCGCGGCGTCAAGGGCCAGAAGTCCCGCTCCGGCGTGGCGATCAACGGCTTCGAGGGCGGCCAGATGCCGCTCTACCGCCGCCTGCCCAAGCGCGGCTTCAACAACATCTTCGCCAAGAGCTTCGCGACCGTGTCGCTCGGCCGCGTGCAGGCGGCGATCGATGCCAAGAAGCTCGACGCCAAGGAGACGGTGAATGCCGAGGCGCTGGTCAAGGCCGGCGTGCTGCGCCGCGTCAAGGACGGCGTGCGCGTGCTTTCGGACGGCGAGCTCAAGGCCAAGCTTTCCTTCGACGTCGCCGGCGCTTCCAAGGCCGCGATCGAGAAGATCGAGAAGGCCGGCGGTTCGGTCAAGTTGCCCGAACAGGCCGCCGCCGAGTAACGTTTTTCCGTAGGCGGCCGCGTCATCGCGGCCGCTTGCATCTTTGGCACGCGGAGCCTATCTCGGTGGCTTCGGTGTCACGCATCGCCCTGACCTGCGGGCCCTGAGCGTGACCAAGCGGAGAATCACGCATGGCTTCGGCTGCTGAACAACTAGCCTCCAATCTCAATTTCGCGGCCTTCGCCAAGGCCGAAGACCTGAAGAAGCGCATCTGGTTCACGCTGGGTGCGCTGTTCGTCTATCGGCTCGGCACCTATATCCCGCTGCCCGGCATCAACCCGGAGGCGTTCGCGCAGGCGTTCCAGCAGCAGAGCGGCGGCGTGCTCGGCATGTTCAACATGTTCGCCGGCGGCGCCGTGGAGCGCATGGCGATCTTCGCGCTCGGCGTGATGCCCTATATTTCCGCGTCCATCATCATGCAGCTCATGACGTCGGTCATTCCGTCGCTCGAGGCGCTGAAGAAGGAAGGCGAGCAGGGCCGCAAGATCATCAACCAGTACACGCGCTACGGCACCGTGCTCCTGGCGATCGTGCAGTCCTACGGCATCGCCGTCGGCCTATCGAGCGGCAACAACATCGTCACCAATCCCGGGCCGTTCTTCGAGATCTCGGCCGTCATCAGCCTGACCGGCGGCACCATGTTCCTGATGTGGCTCGGCGAGCAGATCACGGCGCGCGGCATCGGCAACGGCGTTTCGCTGATCATCTTCGCCGGCATCGTCGCCGGCATGCCGGCGGCGCTCAGCGGCACGCTGGAACTCGGCCGCACCGGCGCGCTGCCGACCAGCCTGTTGCTGGCGATCCTCGTGCTCGCCGTCGCGGTCATCATGCTGATGGTGTTCATGGAGCGCGCCCAGCGCCGGCTCCTGATCCAATATCCGAAGCGCCAGGTCGGCAACCGCATGTTCCAGGGCGATACCTCGCACCTGCCGCTGAAGCTGAACACCTCGGGCGTCATCCCGCCGATCTTCGCTTCCTCGCTGCTGCTCCTGCCGGCGACGCTGGCGGGCTTTTCCGACAGCACGAACCTGCCGTCCTGGGTGCAGACCATCCTCACCACCTTCGGTCACGGCCAGCCGCTCTACATGATCTTCTACGGCGGCATGATCGCGTTCTTCACCTTCTTCTACACGGCCATCGTCTTCAATCCGAAGGAAACGGCCGACCAGTTGAAGAAGCACTCCGGCTTCATCCCGGGCTACCGTCCGGGCGAACGCACCGCAGACTATATCGACTACGTGCTCACGCGCATCACCGTGGTCGGCGCCATTTACCTGGTGGCGGTGTGTCTGCTGCCGGAATACCTCATCTCGGCCACTGGCATCCCCTTCTACCTTGGTGGCACTTCGCTTTTGATCGTGGTCAGTGTTACGCTCGATACCGTGGCGCAACTTCAGGGCCACCTGGTTGCCCATCAGTATGAGGGCCTGATCAAGAAATCGAAGCTGCGCGGGGGTAAGAGAAACAGATGAGGCTGATATTGCTCGGACCGCCCGGAGCGGGCAAAGGGACGCAGGCGCAGCGGCTGGTCGAGAAGCACGGCATTCCGCAACTGTCGACCGGCGACATGCTGCGGGCGGCGGTGAAGGCCGGAACCGAAGTCGGCAAGCGCGCCAAGGCGATCATGGATGCCGGCGGGCTGGTGTCGGACGAGATCGTCAACCAGATCGTCTCCGACCGGGTCGGCGAGCCGGATGCCGCACGCGGCTTCATCCTCGACGGGTTTCCGCGCACCGTGCCGCAGGCCGAGGCGCTGACGCGCATCCTGGCCGGCAAGGGGCAGGAACTCGACGCGGTCATCGAGCTCAAGGTCGACGAGAACGCCCTGCTCAAGCGCATGGAAAAGCGCGTGGCCGACACCAAGGCCGCCGGCGGGCAGGTGAGGGCGGACGATAATCCCGAGTCGTTCAAGAAGCGCCTCGATGAGTATCGCGAGAAGACCGCGCCGCTGTCGAAGTACTATGCCGGCACCGGCCAACTGAAGACGGTGGACGGCATGGCGGACATGGATACGGTCACCGCCGAGATCGAGAAGCTGGTCGCCGCTGCGGTGAACGCTTAACAGACACTTGACAGCGCCGCCCCTGCGGAGTATGGCGGCGCGTCTCCCTATCAGGCATGAAGCTTGCCTGTCCGAAAGGACGGGTTATTCGCATTGAATACGGAACACCCGCAAGGGCCGGCCTCCACCGGACGCGGGGCCTCTTGAAAAGCGCCGGCGCTGTCCGGCCCACATGGAGAAGTAGATATGGCTCGTATAGCCGGCGTCAACATTCCGACCAACAAGCGCGTTGTCATCGCGCTTCAGTACATCCACGGCATCGGCAAGAAATTTGCCCAGGAGATCGTCGAGAAGGTCGGTATCCCGGCCGAGCGTCGCGTCAACCAGCTTACCGACGCCGAAATCCTGCAGATCCGCGAAACCATCGACCGCGACTACCAGGTCGAGGGCGACCTGCGCCGCGAAGTCTCGATGAACATCAAGCGCCTGATGGACCTCGGCTGCTACCGCGGCCTGCGCCATCGCCGCTCGCTGCCGGTGCGCGGCCAGCGCACGCATACCAATGCGCGCACCCGCAAGGGTCCGGCCAAGGCGATCGCCGGCAAGAAGAAGTAATTCAAGGGAATATGGAAGTAGGGGAGTAAGGGAGTCTGTACGACGCTGCGGCCTGCCGCGACGCAAGCATACTTCCCTGCTCACCTGTTCCCTTACTCCCTTCCCAGGTGTAGCCGCTGGCGTTACGGCGGCGTAGATATCAGTTGAAAGGACCATTATGGCCAAGGAAGTCACACGCGTTCGTCGCCGCGAGCGCAAGAATATCTCGTCGGGTGTCGCCCACGTCAACTCGACCTTCAACAACACGATGATCACCATTTCCGACGCGCAGGGCAATGCGATTGCCTGGTCGTCGGCCGGCGCCCAGGGCTTCAAGGGTTCGCGCAAGTCGACCCCGTTCGCCGCCCAGATGGCAGCCGAGGATTGCGCCAAGAAGGCGCAGGAGCACGGCATGCGCACCCTCGAGGTCGAGGTTTGCGGACCGGGTTCGGGCCGTGAGTCGGCGCTGCGCGCGCTGCAGGCCGCCGGCTTCACCATCACCTCGATCCGCGACGTGACGCCGATCCCGCACAATGGCTGCCGCCCGCGCAAGAAGCGCCGGGTCTGATATCTTTTCGAACTGCCGGATGAGCGCCACGAGCGCTCGTCCGTAATTTCCAGGTCGCCCGTCACGATTGGATGGTGGCGGGCAAGCAAGGGAAGAAAAAATGATCCAGAAAAACTGGCAGGAACTGATCAAGCCCAACAAGATCGAGTTCTCGTCGAAGGGCAAGACGCTGACCACGCTGGTGGCCGAGCCGCTTGAGCGGGGCTTCGGCCTGACGCTCGGCAACGCGCTGCGCCGCGTGCTCCTGTCTTCGCTGCGGGGTGCTGCCGTCACCGCCGTGCAGATCGACGGCGTTCTGCATGAGTTCTCCTCGATCGCCGGCGTGCGCGAGGACGTGACCGACATCGTGCTCAACATCAAGGAAATCGCCATCAAGATGGAAGGCGACGGCCCCAAGCGCATGGTCGTGCGCAAGCAGGGTCCGGGCGCCGTTCTGGCGGGCGACATCCAGACGGTCGGCGACGTCGAAATCCTCAACCCCGACCACGTCATCTGCACGCTGGACGAGGGCGCGGAAATCCGCATGGAGTTCACGGTCGACACCGGCAAGGGCTATGTGCCGGCCGAGCGCAACCGCGCCGAAGACGCGCCGATCGGCCTGATCCCGGTCGATTCGCTCTACTCGCCGGTCCGCAAGGTGTCCTACAAGGTCGAGAACACCCGCGAGGGCCAGGTCCTCGACTACGACAAGCTGACCATGGCCATCGAGACCAACGGTTCGATCTCGGGCGAGGACGCGGTGGCTTTCGCCGCCCGCATCCTGCAGGACCAGCTCGGCCTCTTCGTCAATTTCGAGGAGCCGCAGAAGGCGCAGGCCGAAGAGCAGGTCACCGAGCTTGCCTTCAACCCGGCGCTGCTCAAGAAGGTCGACGAACTCGAGCTTTCGGTGCGTTCGGCCAACTGCCTGAAGAACGACAACATCGTCTATATCGGCGACCTGATCCAGAAGACCGAAGCCGAGATGCTGCGCACCCCGAACTTCGGCCGCAAGTCGCTCAACGAGATCAAGGAAGTGCTGGCGGCCATGGGCCTGCACCTCGGCATGGAAGTGCCGGATTGGCCGCCGGAGAACATCGAGGACCTCGCCAAGCGGTACGAGGACCAGTACTGAACCTGAATAGAGCATGGTGCCAAGGACCGGCGCGCCGTCCGACGGCCATGCGGAAAACCATCAGAGGCCGTGGCCTCTTGAACAGATAAAGAAGGAAAAGAGCCATGCGCCACGGTTTTAAAGGCCGCCGCTTCTCCCGCAGCATCAGCCATCGCAAGTCGATGTTCGCCAACCTCGCCGTGTCGCTCATCGAGCACGAGCAGATCGTCACCACCCTGCCGAAGGCGAAGGACCTGCGTCCGATCGTCGAGAAGCTGGTGACGCTCGGCAAGCGCGGCGACCTGCACGCCCGCCGCCAGGTCATCGCACAGATCGGCAACGAGGACGTCGTCAAGCGCCTGTTCGACACCGTCGCTCCGCGCTACGCCACCCGCAATGGCGGCTATCTGCGCATCATGAAGGCCGGTTTCCGCAAGGGCGACAACGCTCCGATGGCCGTCATCGAATTCGTGGACCGCGACACCTCGGCCAAGGGCGCTGCCGACCGCGCCCGCCTCGAAGCCGAGGCCAGCGAGGAAGCCGCCGCGTAAGTTTCCGGCACTTCCGGATCGATCGAAAGGGGCCTTCGTGGCCCCTTTTTGTTTTTGCGATCGAGGCGGCGCGCCTGCGGAGCGTGGATCGTCATGGATCGGTAACCGCCTTGTCATGCGACGGTCACGTGTGCCGGACAGAATTCTCGCGGGCTGAAGGCTCCACCCACCCCGAGAAATCCGAAGGATTGAACGCCATGACCCATCTGTCACGCAATTTCCTGATGGCGGGCGCCGCCGCCGTGACCCTGCTGGCCGCCGGCGCAGGCCAGGCCCAGGACAACGCCTCCGTCGAAACCTATCTCGATCGTACCGCCAAGGGCGACATCACCCAGCCCGGCGGCGCCCGCCGTCTTGCAGGCGACGCCACGCAGGCCTTGCAGGGGCTGATCGGCAATGGCGTGGTAAAGAACGTCATCCTCTTGATCGGCGACGGCATGGGGGATTCCGAGATAACCATCGCCCGCAACTATGCCGAGGGCGCGGGCGGCTTCTTCAAGGGCATCGATGCGCTGCCGATCACCGGGCAGTACACGCATTACGCGCTCGACAAGAAGACGGGCAAGCCGGACTACGTGACAGATTCCGCCGCCTCCGGCACGGCCTGGGCGACGGGTGTTAAGACCTATAACGGCGCGATCGGCGTCGATATCCACGAGAAGCCGCACCGCACGCTGATCGAAATGGCCAAGGCGGCCGGGCTCGCCACCGGCGATGTCTCCACCGCCGAGATACAGGACGCGACGCCGGCCGTGCTGCTGGCGCATGTCACCGGGCGCAAGTGCTACGGGCCGGTGGCGACCAGCGAAAAATGCGCCGGCAACGCGCTGGAAAACGGCGGCGCCGGCTCGATCTCGGAGCAAATACTGAACGCCCGGGCCGACGTCGTGCTCGGTGGCGGCTCGAAGTCGTTCGGCGAGGTCGCGAAGGCGGGCGACTGGAAGGACAAGTCGCTGCTCGATCAGGCGAAGGAGCGCGGCTTCACCATCGTCGGCACTCTGGACGAGCTGAACGCGGTGGCTTCCGCGGATCAAGACAAGCCGGTGCTCGGTCTCTTTGCCGAGGGTAACATGCCGGTTCGCTGGAAGGGGCCGAAGGCCAGCCGCCACGGCAATATCGACGCCGAGCCGATAAGCTGCGAGCCGAACGCGGAGCGCGCGGCCTCGGTGCCGACGCTCGCCGGCATGACCGCCAAGGCGATCGATCTTCTCAAGGGCAACGAGAAGGGTTTCTTCCTTCAGGTCGAAGGCGCGTCGATCGACAAGCAGGACCACGCAGCCAATCCATGCGGGCAGATCGGTGAGACGGTCGACCTCGACGAGGCGGTGCAGAAGGCGCTCGAATTCGCCAAGGCCGACGGCAAGACGCTGGTGATCGTTACCGCCGACCATGCCCATTCCAGCCAGATCATCCCCAACGGCACCAAGGCTCCGGGCCTCACGCAGGCGCTCACCACCAGGGACGGCTCGGTGATGACCGTGAGCTACGGCAACGCCGAGGAGGACGACCAGGAGCATACGGGCGCGCAATTGCGCGTGGCGGCCTTCGGACCATACGCGGCCAATTTCGTCGGGCTGACGGACCAGACCGACATGTTCTACACCATCAGCGAGGCGCTGAAGCTGCAACCGGAGCAGCGCGCCAGCGCCGAATAGCGCTTGCGGTACGAAAACGACGCCCCGGCCGCTTCGGCCGGGGTTTTCTTTGCCTTGGGAGAAAGTATCGGCCTTTCATTTTGCACAATCCTCACCACAATGGCGCGCGAACGGTTCGGAGGATTCGCATATGCTGAAACGGCTGTCCTTGTTTGTGCTTTGCGCGCTGGTGGGGCTTGCCGCCGCGCCGGCGAGCCAACGGGCGGTCGCGCAGGAAAAGGACCCCGGCCTGACCGATGTGCTGACGGACCTGCTGCGCGGTGTCGAGAACGAAAATCCGACCGCCGGCCCGGACAAGCGGGTGCCGTTCGGGCGCGACGAGGTGCAGTTGTCGTTCGCGCCGTTGGTCAAGCAGACCGCTCCAGCCGTGGTCAACGTCTATGCCTCGCAGACCGCCAAGGTGGTGTCGCCGTTCCAGGGCGACCCGTTCTTCGAGCAGTTCTTCGGCCGTTCGCGGCCGCGCGCGCAGTCTTCGCTGGGGTCGGGCGTGCTGGTCGATCCGAGCGGCATCGTCGTCACCAATTTCCATGTCATCAAGGATGCCGACGAGGTGAAGGTCGCTACGTCGGACGGACGCGAGTTCACCAGCAAGGTCCTGCTCAAGGACGAGACGGTCGACCTTGCCGTGCTGAAGATCGAGGGCGACAAGCCGTTCCCGGTCGTGCCGATCGGCGATTCCGACGCGCTGGAGATCGGCGACCTGGTGCTTGCCATCGGCAATCCGTTCGGGGTCGGCCAGACCACCACCAGCGGCATCGTCTCGGGGCTGGCGCGCAGCCATATCGGCGTTTCGGACTTCGGCTTCTTCATCCAGACGGACGCCGCCATCAATCCCGGCAATTCGGGCGGCGCGCTGATCAACATGGGCGGCCAGCTTATCGGCATCAACACGGCGATCTATTCGCGCAGCGGCGGCTCGATAGGTATCGGTTTCGCCATTCCGTCCAACATGGTGCACGCCTTCGTGGAGGCGGCCAAGGCCGGCCGCGATTTCTTCGAGCGGCCCTATATCGGCGCGCAGTTCGAGCCGGTGACGCCGCAGATCGCCGAGTCGCTCGGCATGGATGCGCCGAGCGGCGCGCTGGTAACCTCCGTCGAGCCGCAAGGGCCGGCGGCCAAGGCCGGGCTGAAGCCGGGCGATGTCGTGCTGAAGATGAACGGGGCGGTACTGGAAAGCGTGGATGCGCTGGGCTATCGGCTGGCGACGCAGGCTATTGGCGCCGAGGCGACGCTGGACGTCTTGAGCAAGGGGCAGACGGAGACGCTGGCGATCACGCTGGAGCGTGCGCCGGAAGGCGCGAGCTCTGCCCTGATGACGTTGCGCGGGCGCAGTCCCTTTGCCGGGGCGCAGGTGGCGGAATTGTCGCCGCGCCTTGCCCAGAGGCTCGGCATGCCTACCGACCTTAAAGGCGTCGCGGTGGTGGACGTCGCCGGTAACTCGCCGGCGGCCAGCTTCGGTTTCCAGCCGGGCGATATCGTGCGCGAGGTTAACGGCGTGACGATCGACACGACCAAGGTGCTTGCGGCCGCGGCCGCGCAAAATACCCGCTGGTGGCGCTTCACCGTCGAACGTGGCGGCCAGATCCTGCGTCAGGTCCTGCGGTATTGATGAGACGTCATGGCTGATCTTTTCAGTGCCGGCGAGCCGGAAAAAGCGCAGACCGGGCAACCGTTGGCCGACCGGCTGCGGCCGAAGAATCTTGGCGAGGTCGTCGGGCAGGAGCATCTGACCGGCCCGGACGGGGCACTGACCCGCATGATCGCCTCCGGTTCGCTGGGTTCGATGATCTTCTGGGGACCGCCCGGCACTGGCAAGACCACTGTGGCGCGACTTCTGGCCGGTGAAACCAGCCTGGCGTTCGAGCAGATTTCGGCAATCTTTTCCGGCGTCGCCGACCTGAAGAAGGTGTTCGAGGCGGCGCGGTTGCGGCGCGCCAACGGCCGCCAGACGCTTTTGTTCGTCGACGAGATCCATCGCTTCAACCGCGCCCAGCAGGATTCCTTCCTGCCGGTCATGGAAGACGGCACGGTGGTGCTGGTCGGCGCCACGACCGAAAACCCGTCCTTCGAGCTGAACGCCGCATTGTTGTCGCGGGCGCGGGTGCTGGTGTTCCATTCGCTCGGCGAGGACAGCATCGGCAAGCTGCTTTCGCGGGCGGAAGAGGCCGAGGGAAAGAAGCTGCCCCTGGACGAGGAGGCGAGGGCGGTGCTGATGCGCATGGCCGATGGCGACGGACGCGCCTCGCTGACCTTGGCCGAGGAGGTGTGGCGTGCCGCCAAGCCGGACGAGGTGTTCGACGCCGAGGGCCTGCAGCGCATCGTCCAGCGCCGGGCGCCGATCTACGACAAGGGTCAGGACGGCCACTACAATTTGATCTCGGCACTGCACAAGTCGGTGCGCGGTTCGGATCCTGATGCGGCGCTTTATTACCTCTGCCGTATGTTCGACGCCGGCGAAGACCCGCTCTATATCGGCCGGCGGCTGGTTCGCATGGCGGTGGAGGACATCGGCCTGGCCGACCCGCAGGCGCTGGTGGTCGCCAACGCGGCCAAGGACGCCTATGACTATCTCGGCTCGCCGGAAGGCGAACTCGCTTTCGCGCAGGCCTGCGTCTATCTCGCTACGGCCCCCAAGTCGAACGCCGTCTATACGGCCTTCAAGGCGGCGACCCGCGCGGCCAAGGAACACGGCTCGCTGCTGCCGCCCAAGCATATCCTCAACGCACCGACCAAGCTGATGAAGGCGGAGGACTACGGCGCGGGCTATCGCTACGACCATGACGAGCCGGAAGCCTTTTCGGGGCAGGATTATTTCCCCGAGAAAATGGGGCGGCAGGTTTTCTACGATCCGCCCGAGCGCGGCTTCGAGCGCGACATCCGCAAGCGGCTGGACTATTGGGCGAAGCTGCGCAAGGAGCGCAATTCGTAACCTTGGCGGTGCGCCAGCAAAATATTGCCGGGGTCCCCAAGGAAATGCCTGGTGCGTTCGTCCAACAGTCAAATGACGGCGATGATGCTTGAGGGAAGCGAAGCCTCCGACAGCGAACTGGCGGCGCGCGCGAAAGGCGGCGACCGCGAGGCCTTCGGCACGCTGGTCGAAAGGCACTACGCGTTCGTTCATCGGGTGGCCTATCGCTGGTGCGGCCGCAAGGCCGATGCCGAGGATATCGCTCAGGAGGTCTGTGCCAGGCTGGGCAGGGCGATCCGCGGCTACCGCGACAGCGGCGCGTTCACGACGTGGCTCTATGCGATCACGCTCAACGCTGCACGCGACCATGCCCGCAAATGCGCCCGCGAGACGGCCAAGACCGCCGCCTTCGGTGTCCATGCACAGATCGTGGGGGCACAGATCGTGGGGGAGGCGACCGGCGACGCGGAAGACCCGGTGGAAGCGTTATGGACGGCGGTGCGGCAGTTGCCCGACAAGCAGCGCGAAGCGGTGACGCTGGTTTACGGCGAAGGCGTTTCGCATGCGGTCGCGGCCGATGCGATGGGCATCTCCGAGACGACGGTTTCCTGGCACATCCACGAAGCGAAGAAGCGGCTGAAGGTGCTGATGCACCAGGCCGGGGAAGTGTGACCATGGTCGATGACAACGAACTCTTCGGATTGCGGCAAAGCAAGGTGCCGGCGCCTGGCGCCGATGCGAAAGCGCGCGCCTTGCAGGCCGCGATGGCCGCCTATGACGAAAATCTTTCCGCTGCGCCCCAAGGATCGGTGGCCCGGCCGCGTCTCATCCAGCGAGCCCATCGGCTCTGGAGAGAGATCATGCAGAAGAAACTGATTGCCACGCCGGCGATTGCCGCGCTCGTTGCCCTGCCGATCGCCGGCTATACGGCGTTCTATCTGGTAAAGGACCAACCGTTCGATATCGGCGGCGAGAGTGCCGCACCCGAGAAAGCGGCCGGCAAGCCTGTCGCGGTCGCGCCAGGGAAAGCCGTTGTCGAATCCGAGTCGACACAGGCTTCACCTGACGTCGCGCTTCGGTCGCGGGCGGAAGAAAGCGCTGCCCCTGAACCCATGGTGCAGGATAGTCTGGCCTCGCAGCCGTCGCCTCCGCCTGCCGCACAGTCCATGGCCGGCAGTGGGATGGCGCGAGAGATCCTGAAGCAGCAATTTTCCGTCCAGCCGTCCATCGCACCCATGCCGGCTCCGGCCGACATGCCCTTGCCGAAGGCCGAAAATCATGACCGGATCGAGGATTTCAAATCTAACCCGGTGCGCTCGGTAGTACAGGACCCGGTCTCGACCTTTTCCGTCGATGTCGATACGGCGTCCTATTCCTTCGTTCGCCGCTCGCTGAAGGAAGGCGTGCTGCCGCAGGCCGATACGGTGCGCGTGGAGGAAATGGTCAACTACTTCCCCTATGACTGGAAGGGGCCGGACAGCGCAGCGACGCCGTTCAATTCCGCTGTCACCGTCATGCCGACGCCGTGGAATGCGCGTACCAAGCTGATGCACGTCGCCATCAAGGGCTATGACGTTCAGCCCACCACGCAGCCGAAGGCCAACCTGGTGTTCCTCATCGACGTGTCCGGCTCGATGGATGCACCGGACAAGCTGCCGCTGCTGCAATCGGCGTTCCGCATGCTGGTGGGCAAGCTGAAGCCCGACGACACCGTTTCCATCGTCACCTATGCCGGCGAGGCCGGCGTCGTACTCGAGCCGACGAAGGTTTCGGACAAGGACAAGATATTGCGGGCGATCGACACGCTTGTTCCCGGCGGCTCGACGGCGGGCGAGGCTGGTATCCGCGAAGCCTATCGGCTTGCCGAGAGCGCCTTCGTCAAGGACGGTGTCAACCGGGTGATGCTGGCCACCGACGGCGATTTCAACGTCGGCCAGAGCGACGACGCCGACCTCAAGCGACTGATCGAGAAGGAGCGCAAGTCCGGCGTGTTCCTGTCGGTGCTGGGCTTCGGGCGCGGTAACCTCAACGATCGTATGATGCAGACGATCGCCCAGAACGGCAACGGCACCGCCGCCTATATCGACACGCTCGCGGAGGCCGAGAAGGTGCTGGTCGAGGACGCCTCCTCGACGCTGTTCCCGATTGCCAAGGACGTGAAGATCCAGGTCGAGTTCAATCCGGCGAAAGTGTCCGAATACCGGTTGATCGGCTACGAGACGCGGGGGCTCAACCGCGAGGATTTCAACAACGACCGCGTCGATGCCGGCGATATCGGCTCCGGCCACTCGGTGACGGCGATCTACGAAATCACGCCGAAGGGCAGCGGGGCCGAACAGATCGAAAGCCTGCGCTACGGGCAGGCGGCGGTTGACAATGGCGGGGTCGCAAACGCCAACGAATATGCGTTCGTGAAAATCCGCTACAAGCTGCCGAACGAGGATATTTCGAAGCTGATCGAAACACCGGTTACCGCAGCAGACGAGGTTTCCGCGTTTGAGAAGGCAAGCGCCGACCAGCGCTTTTCGGTGGCCGTGGCCGTCTTCGGACAGAAGCTGCGCGACGAGGATGCGACCAGCGGGTTCGGCTATGACCGGATCGGCGAGATTGCCGCCGGCGCCCGTGGGACGGATCCGTTCGGCTACCGCTCGGAATTCCTGTCGCTGGTGCGGCTCGCCTCGGCGCTCGATAAAGGCCGCTGACGGCGGAAAGGGCCGGCGAGGCGAGCCTTGTCGGCCGGTTCCCTAAAATGCACGCCTTTTCAGGTACGGCTTTTCAATATCCACCCGCTAGGGATTGAACGGTTGAATTTCGAGGGCGCCCACGTGCATATCCACGGTTCGTTGTCAGGTTCCGTAGACAGGATTTCTTCCTCAGCCCATGGAGCGACCTATGCCTCGGCCAATCATGTGCGGGCCGACGAGGCGTGGCACGGCGCGGCCGATGTCGAGGCCGCGCATAGCACCGCCCTGTCTGCGTTGAGGAACGAGCGTTTCGGCCTCATGCTGGCGAAGATCAGCGAGCCGGCAGCCGGCGGCGCTCTGATGACGATGAAGCGGGAAAGCGGCACCGCAGACGCGGATTTCAACTCGGTCGCGTCGAGCTACGCCGAAAACGGCGAGTAGGGCGGTTTTTTTCCAGTCAGGCGCGTTCGCGGCGGCGCGAACGGCGGCCTTCGCCGGCTTCGGCGCTGTTTTCCTTTGCCGCCTTGTTACGCAGCGGGCCGATGCGCCCGATGATCGTCTCCAGCGTCGGCCGGCTTTCCTTCGTGTGCGTGTCCAGCGCCTTGCGCATGGCGGCAAGGTGCGCGAACGACGTGCCGCAGCAGCCGCCGATGATCTTCGCGCCGCTGTCGACCGCCAGCCGCACATAGTCCGACATCAGTTCCGGCGTGCCGGAATAGGTGATCTCCGATCCGTGGAACTCGGGGATGCCGCAATTGCCCTTGACGATCACGGTCGCCTGCGGCCTTGCCTCGGTCATGTCTAGCAGCGAGGCGAGAATGTCGGACGCACCGACGCCGCAGTTGGCGCCGACCCCGACGGGCTGCTGTTCCAGCCCGTCAACGACGTCGTGGATGTCCTTGGGCAGGAGGCCCATCATGGTGCGTCCGGCGGTGTCGAAGGAGCCAGTATAAGTGTAGGGCAGACCGACGCGGATGGCGGCCTCGGCAGCGGCGCGGATTTCGCCGGGCGCCGACATGGTTTCGATCCACGCGACTTCCGCGCCGCCGGCCTTCAGCCCCTCGATCTGCTCGGCGAAGGCGTTCACAGCGTCCTCGTAGGTCATGGCACCGAGCGGCACCAGCAGTTCTCCGGTCGGGCCGACGGAGCCGGCGACGATCACCTTGCGGCCCGCCTTATCGGCGACCGACCGGGCGATCTCGGCGGCGCGCTTGTTCAACTCGAACACGCGCCCCTCCGCCTTGTGCAGCTTCAGCCGGTGGCGGGTTCCGCCGAACGAGTTGGTGAGGATGATGTCGGCCCCGGCGTCGATGAAGCCCTGATGCAAGCTCGCGATGGTGTCGGGCGCGCTTTCGTTGAGCAGTTCTGGCGCCTCGCCGGCCTGTAGCCCCATGGCGAACAGATTGGTGCCGGTGGCGCCATCGGCCAGAAGCACGCCCTTTTCAGCCAGGAGAGCGTCGATCGGGTTGTTCATCGCATCTGCTTTCGGAAATTCAATTGAGATAAGGATATAAAGAACTCTTTATGTCAGGTCAATATCGCGACGGCACATCATGCATCAAATCGCATCTCGGCGAGGTCGTGGGTGAAGCTGGCCGCTTCGTGCGCGTTGATGTCGGCAGCGCGGATCAGAGTATCGAAATGCCGGGTCAGCCTCTGGATCGGCTGGGTTGCGTTGAGTACGATATACATGTCGCCGGCATAGATCGCCGCGCGGTAGGGACCGAAGATCGTGTAGGGGATCGAGTAGCGCATCCGCCCGTCATAGAGGAAGAGCCGGAAGGTGGGGTAGAGGTCGTCAAGCAACGCGGCCATGTGGCGTAGCTGCTCGCGGCGCTCGGATTCCGGCAACCCGCTCCAGACGCCCAGCCCGCGCGCGAAGATTTCGAGCGTGTGGCGCGGCATGCATACTTCCATGTCCGTCTCGGGACGGCGGGTGTAGTCGATGCGGTACTGGGTCTCTCCGATCTGCGCTTCCCGGCTGCGGTTGGCGATGCCGGCCTCGTAGTCCACCACCGATTCGGTGCGCAAAAGGTCGGGCAGCCCGGCCGGCACGTAACGGATCTTGGTGCCGGCCGCCTCGGCGTGCCATCTGGCCAGGAGCGTGCGGTCGAAACTGCCCAGCGCCTCCTCGATCTCGAGGCTCTCGCGGATTTCGCCGGTGACGCCCTCGTCGTGGCTGAGGCCGAGCAGCCAGTCGAGCGACACCTTGAACTCGGCGGCGATGTTGAGCAGCGTTTCGGCGCGCGGCAGGCGGGTGGAGCTTCCCGACAGAAGCTGGGACAGGGCGGAACGGTCGATGCCGACCGCGGCGGCAAAAGCCGATTGGTTGAGGTCGGAACGCGCCAGCAGCGTCTTCAGCCGCTCGCGGAACAGGGTGGAAAGATCGCGCTTGTCCATTTCACCGCTCGTCGAGTGCAATCGCTCATTGTGCCGTGACCTGTGCGGAATGCAAACGAAAACCTCCATTCTGTTTATTTTACACAACAGATGATGCCTAAGATGCGTTATGTAAACGATTTGTGCGCGTTGTCGCGTTGCGAGCGCACATCCCTGCTGACATCATTGTGTCAGGAGCCGGATTCGGTCTCCTGACAGCAGGGGCATCAGGGTGAAAATGGCAAAAGCGAATGAAACAAGGAATCGGGCGCGCACCATCGAGTGGCCGACCGTGTTTCTCGCGGTTTTCTGCTACGGCACCTGGCTGGTCGCGGGGCTTTTCGTCTGGCCGTCCTGGCCATTGGTCGCGCTCGGCCTGCTGACACTGACCGTCGCGCTGCAGTCCTCGCTGGTCCACGAAGTGCTGCACGGCCACCCCACCCGCAATGCGCTGGTCAACGAGGCCTTCGTCTTCCTGCCGCTGGGGCTGGTGTGGCCCTATCGCCGCTTCAAGACGCTGCATCTGCGCCATCACCACGACGAGCGCCTGACCGACCCGCTGGACGATCCCGAAAGCTACTACCAGGCGCTGTGGCGGCATGAGGAACTGCCGGCGACGATGAAATTCCTGCTGCGGATCAACAACACCATGGCGGGCCGCTTCGTGCTGGGGCCGTGGCTGGCATCGATCGGCTTCATCCTCGGCGACGTGAAGGCGATGATGGCCGGCGACAGCGCGATCCGTAAGGCGTGGCTGCTGCATGGGCTGGGCGCGGCGGTGGTCCTGCCGGCCGTGCAGTTCGGCTTCGGCATGCCGCTGTGGCTTTACGTGCTGGTGCCGGTCTGGCTCGGCCAGTCGCTGATCGCCATCCGCACCTTTGCCGAGCACCAGTGGTCGGAGCGGCCGGAAGGGCGCACCATCATCGTCGAGCGCTCGCCGCTGGCGCTGCTGTTCCTCAACAACAACCTGCACTTCGTCCATCACAAGCTGCCGGCCGTGCCGTGGTACAGCCTGCCGAAGCTTTTCCGCGAGCGCCGCGAGGAGTGGGTGAAAGCCAACAACGGCTATGTCTATCCGAACTACCTGGCGCTGGTGAAGGCTTATGCCTTCCATGCCAAGGAGCCGGTGGTGCACCCGGCGTTGCGCCGCTCGCCCGAGCCGGGCAGGGCGTTCAAGCCCCGCGTGCGCGAGGCGCATCAGTTGAACGGCCTCGGCACCGCGCCGGTGCCGGCAGAGCCGCCGAAAGAGTGAGCGGCGGCGGCCCTTGCATTTTCACGCCTGCTTTCCCCAGATAGGGCGATGACCGGATTTATCGCCGCCTTGCCGATGTACGACTGGCCGGAAGTCCGCGCCGAGACCGATGCCCAGTGGGCGCGGCTGCGCGATTCCCTGCGCCGGCACGGCATCGATGCGCCAGCGGCGTTGACGCGGCAGAATACGCTCTACGGCGGCCTCGACCTGATGGTCCTGTGGCGCGACCCCGCGCTGCTGTTCGCGCAGACCTGCTGGGGGCCGATGGACCTCGGGTTGGCGGAGCATGTGCAGGTGATCGGCCAACCGGACTATTCCGACTGCGAAGGCGGGCGGGGCGAGCTTTATTCCAGCGTCGTGGTGATGCGCGGGCCTGCCATCTTCCTTGCGGATGCAGAGCACTTGGCTGCGGGGCTACCCCCACCCCTGACCCCTCCCCACAAGGGGGAGGGGGATTTGGAAGCGCTGTTCCGCTCCTCGCCGTGGGAAGGGCCTAGGGGTGGCGCAACTGCCGACGGATCGGCGGAAGATGTGCCAGCGCCCGCAGACGGCCGGGCCGTGCTGCCGCTCGAGCTGCTGCGCGGCAAGCGCTTTGCCTTCAATGGCGAAGATTCCATGTCGGGCGTGCTGGCGCTTGAACAGGACCTGGCGGTGCTTGGCGAAAGCCTCGCCTTGTTCAGCGAGCGGCAGGAAACCGGCGGTCATCGCGCTTCGCTGAGTGCGGTGGCCGAGGGCAGGGCGGATGTGGCGGCGGCCGATTGCCGTTCATGGGCGCTTTTCAGGCGGCTGGAGCCGGAGGTTGCCGGGACGCTTCGGGCCGTCGGCTGGACGGCCCGGCGCAAGGGGCTGCCCTATATCTGCGCGCGCACGATCACGCCCGAGACCGTGGCGATCCTGCGCGTGGAACTCGCCTCAGCCGGCATGCTGGCTGCCGGCTGAGGCGGGGGCTTTTCAGCCTCGCATTTTCGCGCCGCTCGGGTCGAAGGGCGGCTCGACGAGGATGCGGGCGGGGCGGCGTTTCCCGAGAATCTCGATCTCGAACAGGCCCTCGCTCGTGTTTTCGGCCAACGCCGCCGGCACGTAGCCCTGCGCCATCGACTTTTCCACGAAGTGGGCATAGCCGCCCGACGTCACCCAGCCGACCACGCGCCAGTCGCCGTCGACAATACCGCGAATGGACGACGCGCCTTCCTGGGCAGCCGAAACGCGGGTCTCCTTGCCCTTTTCGTCGAAGCGCGGCGCGCCGTAGCCATGCGGCTTCTCGATCGTTCCGTAGTCGGTGGAAACCCTGGCCCAGATCGGCTCGTCGCCCATCACGTCGGCATCAAGCGCATCGACCACCAGCGAAACGCGCCGTAGCTTCGGCCCGGCTTCCAGTTCCCTTGCGGCAGCGTCGCGGCCGATAAAATCGTTCTTGTCCATCTTGACGAAGCGATCCATCGACCCTTCGAACGGCCCATAGATCGGGCGAAGCTCGCGGAACCAGGTCGGGAAATTCTTTTCCAGCCGCATCGAGAGCAGGGCGCGCATGCCGAAATCGACCAGGCCGAATTCCTCGCCCGCCTGCTTGATCGCCTGATAGACAAGCCGCTGGTAGGCCGGCTGCATCCAGATTTCGTAGCCGAGATCGCCGGTGTAGGTGATGCGGTTGACCATGCAGGGCGCGCCGCCCACCGCCATCTCGCGGTAGTCCATGAAGCGGAAGGCCTTGGTCGAGACATCCACGTCCGCCAGCTTCTGCAGCAGCGCCTGCGCCTTGGGGCCGGCGATGGAGAGGCCGACCAGCGTCTGGTCGAAGCGGTGAATGCGCACGGAGCCGTCCTTGGGCAGGTGCTTTTCGAACCAGCGCATGTGGTACTTGGCCGCCGCCGAGGAGCCCCAGATCATGAAGCGGTCGTCACCGGCATGCGCGATGGTGAAGTCGCCGATCAGCTTGCCGAATTCGTTCAGCATCGGGGTCAGCACGAGGCGGCCCTTTTTCGGCATGCGGTTGGTCATCAACCGATTCAGGAAAGCTTCCGAACCTGTTCCAGTCACTTCGTATTTGGCGAAGTTGGCGATCTCGGTGACGCCGACGCGCTCGCGCACGGCCCGTACCTCTTCGCCGATCGGCTTGAAGTCGTTGGAGCGGCGGAAGGAGACGATGTCCTTCGGCTCGGTTTCCTTCGGCGCGAACCAGAGCGGCGTTTCCAGCCCCCAGCTATCGCCCATGACGGCGTTGTTGGCGAGCATGGTGTCGTAGAGCGGCGTGGTCTGCGCAGGGCGTGCGGCCGGCAGTTCCTCGTTGGGGAAGCGGATCGAGAAGCGGCGCGAATAGTTCTCTCGCACCTTGGCGTTGGTGTAGCGCAGGCTCGCCCATTCGCCGAAGCGGGCGACGTCCATGCCCCAGACGTCGAAGCCCGGATCGCCGTTGACCATCCAGTTGGAGAGCGCCAGGCCGACGCCGCCGCCCTGCGAAAAGCCAGCCATGACGGCGCAGGCGCACCAGAAATTGGTCAGGCCCTGCACCGGGCCGACCAGCGGGTTGCCATCCGGCGCGAAGGTGAAGGGGCCGTTGATGACCTGCTTGATGCCGGCATTGGCGATGCCCGGGAAATGCTTGAAGCCGAGTTCGAGCGACGGCGCGATGCGGTCGAGGTCGGGTTGCAACAATTCGTGGCCGAAATCCCACGGCGTGTTGACCGGCGACCACGGCTTGCAGGCCTTTTCATAGGTGCCGAGCAGGATGCCGTTGCGCTCCTGGCGGGTGTAGATCTCGCCCTTGAAATCGAGCACGCCGACCATTTCGCGACCGGTCTCCCTGTTGAAGGCTTCGACCTCCGGCATCGGTTCGGTCAGGAGGTACATGTGCTCCATGGCGAGAACCGGCAGTTCGAGGCCGACCATGCGGCCGATCTCGCGCGCCCACAGGCCGCCGCAGTTGACCACGTGCTCGGCCTTCACGGTTCCCTGCTCGGTGATCACGTTCCAGGTGCCGTCCGGTTCCTGCGTGAGTTCCCGGACCGGGTTGCGCAGCACGATCTCCGCGCCCAGCTTCTTCGCCGCCTTGGAATAGGCGATGGTGGTGCCGGAGGGATCGAGATGGCCCTCGACCGGGTCCCACATGGCGCCGACGAAGTTCGTCTCGTCCATCAGCGGGAACATCGCCTTGGCTTCCGAAGGCGTGATCAGTTCGGTGTCCATGCCGAGGTAGCGCCCCTTGGCGTGGGCGAGGCGCAGGAAGTCCATGCGCTCGGGCGTGTCGGCCAGCATGACGCCGCCGGTCAGGTGCAGCGAGCAGGACTGTCCGGAAAGCTCTTCCAGCTCCTTGTAGAGCTGCACCGTATAGGCTTGCAGCTTGGCGACATTTGGATCGCCGTTGAGCGTATGGAAGCCGCCCGCCGCATGCCAGGACGAGCCCGAAGTAAGTTCGGAACGCTCGATCAGCATGACATCGGTCCAGCCGGCGCGAGCCAGATGGTAGAGCACCGAGCAACCGACGACACCGCCGCCGATGACAACCGCTTTAACGTTGGATTTCATAGTGTTGAGGCTCACAAGCTGGAAAGTGATTCAAGTGACTGGTGGAGCGGCTGACTCTTGATCGGCCGCCCCCGGGGCGGCTTCAAAAATCCGTCGGGGCGCCGCCTTCGGCGATGCGGCGATCGACGAAAGCGTTGAGCTCTTCGCGGATGGCGGGGTCCATGGGCGGTTCCTGGTAGCCGGCAAGCCGTTCCTTCCAGACGCGGTTGGCGCGCTCGACGGCGGTGGGCGAACCGGCCTCGGCCCAGGTTTCGAAATTGCGCCAGTCGGAGACGATGGGCGAATAGAAGGCGGCCTTGTAGCGGTCCTGCGTGTGCTGGGTGCCGAAGAAGTGGCCGCCGGGGCCGACGTCGCGGATGGCGTCGATGGCAAGCGCGTCTTCGGAGAAATCGAGCGGCGTCAGGAATTCCGCCACCATCTGCAACAGATCGATGTCGAGGATGGTCTTTTCGTAGGAGCAGCGCAGACCGCCCTCCAGCCAGCCGGCGCCGTGCATCAGCATGTTGCCGCCGCCCTGCATCGCGCCCCACAGCGAAAACACGCTCTCATAGGCGGCCTGCGCGTCGACCGCGTTGGCGGCGCAGACGTTGGAGGTGCGGTAGGGGATCTTGTAGCGGCGCGCCAACTGGCCGCCGACAAGCTGCGCCTTCATGTATTCGGGCGTGCCGAAGGCAGGCGCTCCGGATTTCATGTCGACATTGGAGGTGAAGCCGCCATAGCCGACCGGCGCGCCCTTCTTCACCATCTGGGCGAAGGAAATGCCGGCCAGCGCCTCGGCGTTCTGCTGCACCAGCGCTCCGGCGATCGTCACCGGCGCCATCGCGCCCGAAAGCGTGAAGGGAGTGACGACGACCGCCTGGCCCATGCTGGACATCTGGATGATGCCTTCCATCATCGGAATGTCGAGGCGCAGGGGCGAGTTGGTGTTGATGATGGTGAAGACCGACGGTTCCTGCAGCAACTGCTCATGCGAGATGCCGCGGGCGAGGCGCGCGATCTCGATGCCGTCGACGTTGCGCTCCTTGCCCAGCGAATAGATGTGGAACGCCTTGTCGGTGAGCGTGGCGAGGTCCCGGATGCATTCCAGGTGGCGGATCGAGGGGTGGATGTCGGTCGGCTCGACCGGATAGCCGCCGGTGGCGTGCAGGATGTTGTGCATCTGCGCCAGCCGCAGGAAATTGCGGTAATCGGCCTGGTTGCCGGAGCGTCGGCCACGATCCGTATCCGAGCAGTTGGGGGCCGAGGCCATCATCGTGAAGATGACGTTGTCGCCGCCGAATCGCACATTGTGCGCGGGGTTGCGGGCGTGCAGCGTGAACTCGGACGGGCAATGCGAAATGAGTTCGAGGATGAGGTCGGCATCGAAACGCACCCGCTCGGAGCCCTCGCGCACATCGGCGCCGTGCGCCTTCATGATGCGCCGCGCTTCCTCATGCAGCACGTCGACGCCGATTTCCTTGAGGACGCGCAGCGAGGCGAGGTGGATCGATTCCAGTTCGTCGTCGGAAATCAGCCGCGTCGGGGCGAGCGGATTGCGCAATTGCCGGAACGGGGGCTGTTCGAAGCCGACGGTCCCGGAGGAGCGCTTTCCGGCGCGACCGCCACGGCGGGAATGCTCGGGCGCCGACGCGTGGGCGGCTAGGTTTGGCTCGGCTGACATGATGGTCCTCGATAGGCGGTATTTTTACCGCATAATGGACCGGCGACCCTGCCCGCATTGCGGAGGCGGCGACCACTAGGGCGAGGGAAGCGACATCGTCGGAAGAGGGTGTTGTTGCGGACGAGCAGGCCCGCACCCCCAAAGTCCCTCCCCGCAAGGGGAGGGACGGGGGAGATAAGGGGAAAAACTACGCTTCCACGCCTTCCGTCATATGGGAGGGCGTCACCATGGCCGAAGCCACCGCGTGCAGGGTGAGCGAGCCGGCCGGCTTGCCGTCGCGGCCAAGCACGTGGGCTGTGCGCATGTCCGCCTGCACCATTTCGCGCAGCGCATCCTCCAGCGTCGCGTCGGCCGCGATCGGCAGGCCGGCGGGGGCCGCGCCGTTGAGCGGCGTCATCACCGAGGACGCATAGACGATGCGGGCGCGGTTCACTTCCTTGACGAATTTCTCGATGTACGGATCGGCCGGCCGCAGCACGATGTCCTGCCCGCTGCCTTGCTGGATGACTTCGCCGTCGCGCAGGATGGCGATGCGGTCGCCGAGCCTCAGCGCCTCGTCGAGATCATGGGTGATGAAGACGATGGTCTTCTTGATCTCCTTCTGCAGGTCGAGGAGCACGCCCTGCATGTCGGTGCGGATCAGCGGGTCGAGCGCGGAAAACGCCTCGTCCATCAACAGGATCGGCGCGTCGTTGGTGAGCGCGCGGGCGAGGCCGACGCGCTGCTGCATGCCGCCCGAGAGCTGGTTGGGATAGCGGTTCTCGAAGCCGGAAAGGCCGACCCGCTCGATCCAGCGCATCGCCTGCTCGACCTGCGTCTTGCGCGGAACGCCCTGGATCTGCAGGCCGTAGACCGCATTGTCGAGCACCGTGCGGTGCGGCAGCAATGCGAATTTCTGGAACACCATCGCCGTGTTCTTGCGGCGGAATTCGCGCAAGCTCTGCTCGTTCATCTTGACCACGTCGGCGCCGCCGACCAGCACCTCGCCGGCCGTCGGGTCGATGAGGCGGTTGATGTGGCGGATCAGCGTCGACTTGCCGGAGCCCGACAGGCCCATGATGACCTGGATGCAGCCACCCGGCATTTCCAGGTTGATGTTCTTGAGGCCGAGCACGTTGCCGTGCTTCTCGTTGAGCTCGGCCTTGCTCATGCCGCCCTTGACGAGTTCCACGGCGCGCGCCGCGTTGGCGCCGAACACCTTGTAGAGCGAGCGGACTTCGATGCCGGAGGCGGGTTTCGTGCTCTCAGCCATGGACCACCTCCAGGTGCCGTTGCAGGCGCTTGCCGTAGGCCTGGCTGACGCGGTCGAAGATGATGGCGATGACGACGATGGCCAGGCCGTTGAACACGCCGAGCGTGAAATACTGGTTGTTGATCGCCTTCAGCACCGGCTGGCCGAGACCCTGCACGCCGATCATCGAGGCGATGACGACCATGGCCAGCGCCATCATGATGGTCTGGTTGATGCCGGCCATGATGGTGGGCAGCGCCAGCGGCATCTGCACGTCCTTCAGCTTCTGCCAGGCAGAGGAACCGAAGGAATCGGCGGCCTCGAGAACGTCCTTGTCGACGAGGCGGATGCCGAGATTGGTCAGGCGTATCATCGGCGGAATGGCGTAGATCACCACCGCGATCAGGCCCGGCACCTTGCCGATGCCGAGCAGCATGACCACCGGGATCAGGTAGACGAAGCTCGGCATGGTCTGCATGACGTCGAGGACCGGGTTGATGACCGCCTGGACGCGGTCGGAGCGCGCCATCAGGATGCCGATCGGGATGCCGATGACGATCGCCAGCACCGTACACACGAAGATCATGGAAATGGTCTTCATGGTGTCGTCCCACATGTCGAACATGCCGATCACGAACAGCGCCGCCAGCGAGCCGAACACGATCTTGAGACTGCGGCTGCCGTACCAGGCGAGCAGGCCGATCAGCAGCATGATGATCGGCCACGGCGTCTGCGTCATGAACCGTTCGGACTGGATCAGGAAATACTGGAGCGGGTTGAAGAAGGATTCGATGCTGTCGCCATAGGCGCGCGTGAACATCCGGAAGCCTTCGTCGATGCTCTTTTTCAAATTACGGAGAAAGTCGTCGTTCAGATGCGGGAAGGTCGTCAACCAATCCATCGTTCGCTGCCTGCCTCGGTGCTGGTCGGTTTCGGTGCGCTACAGCATAGAATCAATGCGTAGCCTTGTCTCGGCTCGCCGGTTTGCGCGCCCGGATGCGTGGCATGGCTCGCAAAAGAGGAAAGCGGCGGGGCAACCGCCGCTTTCCAGAACCGGCGAAGCCGGATTACTCGACCGCCTTCTTGACCTTTTCGGCAACGTCCGCCGGAACCCAGGCCGTCCACACGTCCGGGCTTTCCTTGAGGAAGTGCTTGGCACCTTCCTCGCCGGTAGCCTGGTTGTCGGTCATCCAGGCCAACAGCTTGTTGACGGTAGCGTTCGACCACGAGCGCTTGGAGAAGTAGTCCATGGCCGGGCCGGCGCGCTCGGCGAACGCCGTCGTCACCAGCGTCTGGACGTGGTCCTTCGGCCATTCGTTCGGCTTCGGATCGGGGCAGTCGGCGACGGTGTTGCAGCGCTTCCACTCGGCCGCGTCGTAGGGCACGCCGTAGTCGAGCTTGACCATCTCGTACTTGCCGAGGATGGCGGTCGGGGCCCAGTAGTAGCCCATCCAGCCTTCCTTGCGCTCGTAGGCCTTGGCGATGGAGCCGTCGAGGCCGGCGGCCGAACCGGTATCGACCAGCGTGAAGCCGGCCTTCTCGGCGTCGTAGGCCTTGAACAACTGGGTGGTGACCAGCGTGCCGCCCCAGCCCTGCGGGCCGTTGAAGACGGCGCCCTTGGACGAATCTTCAGGAGCGGGGAAGAGCTCCGGGTGCTTCAGCGCATCCGGGATCGTCTTGATGTCGGGGTGGGCGTCGGCGAGATATTTCGGAATCCACCAGCCCTGGACCGCGCCGTCCGACAGCGCTTCGACGGTGGATACCAGCTTCTTGTCGGCGATGCCTTTCTGCACCACGTCGGGCAGCAGGTCGACCCAGCCTTCGGGCGCGACGTCGGGCTGGCCCTTTTCCGTCATCGAGGTCAGGGTCGGCACGGTGTCGCCGACGACCAGATCGGCGTTGCAGCCATAACCGGCGTTGAGGATGATCTTGTCGATATTGGCCAGCACCTCGGCAGACTGCCAATTCATGTTGGAGATCGTCACGTCGCCGCACTCGGCGGAGGCGGCGCTGGCAAAGCCGACGAGGGCAGCAGCGAGAGCGGTTGTGGCCAATAGGTACTTCATGGAAGGTTCCTCCCCAGGGCGTTGTTGAACTTTCGCTTGAGGTTGTCCGGGGTAATCCCGCAAGCTCAAGCAGGAACTGTCAGGGCAAAACGTGACGCTTGCAAGCCAAATAGTGTGACGCGGATCGGTCGGGGCTTGCCAGCGACAGATGATTGTCTTTTTGCGACCGACCCCAAACCAGCCCGATAAATTTCGTCGCAGGCGGCGGTTTGCCCGCCTTTGTCGCGCGATAGCGGCGGCGCGGAGCCCCGTTTTCGCTTCTGGCGCCAGCTTTGCAGACTGGCGGGGCCGAGGCGGGATCGGGTCGTGCGTGGCGCAAGCGGATTTCCGCGAGCGGCACTTTCCTTGGCGGCACGGAGTGGGTAGCAGGGCGGAGCGCCGGCGTTTGCCCGCGACGATTCATGCGGGCGGTAGGGCACGATGCCACATCAGGCTTCCAGAGAGATACGGACGGCCAGCGTCGCCCCGACGGATTGGGCGGCGATCGGCGGCGTCATCGCGACCGTTTCGGTGTTCGCGATCGCACAGGGGCTGAGCTATCCGCTGCTTTCCTTCGTGCTCCAGCGCCAGGGCGTGTCGCCGGCCATGATCGGCCTTTCGGCGGCGATGACGCCCATCGGCTTCATCGTTTCGGCGCCGATGGTGCCATCGCTAGCTCGCCGCTTCGGTGCGGGCCGTACGGCGCTCACCTGTGCCGGCCTTTCGGCGCTGACGCTGTTCCTGGTCGGCTGGACCTACAACGTCTATGCGTGGTTCCCGCTGCGCTTCATGATCGGCGTGGTGACCAACCCGCTTTACGTCATGAGCGAAACCTGGGTCATCGGACTGGCGCCGCCGGCACGGCGCGGCCGCATCTTCGGCATCTACGCGACGGTGATCTCCATGGGCTTTGGCGCCGGCCCGCTGTGCCTGATGCTGGTTGGAACCGACGGCTGGCCGCCTTTCCTCGTCGGCATCGTCGCCTTCATCATCTGCGGCGCCTGCTTGGCATCGGTGCTCCATCGCCTGCCCAGGACCGATACGAGCGGCGAGCATGTTTCGGTGTGGCAGTTCATCCCGCTGGCGGTGCTCCTGACCTTCACTGTGATCGTCGCGGCCGGCTTCGAGCAGACGGTGCTGGCGCTGCTTCCGGTTTATGGCGCGGAATACGGCATCGCCTCCTTCGACATGTCGGCGCTGCTGACGGTGATGATCGCCGGCAACATCGCCATGCAGGTGCCGCTCGGCCTGCTGGCGGAACGGTTCTCGGCGCGGCCGGTGCGGCTCGGCTGCATCTGCCTGACCGTGCTCGGCTGCGTGCTGCTGCCGCTGCTGATCCGCACGCCGGCGATCTGGCCGTGCCTGTTCCTCTGGGGATCGGCCTCCTACGGCATCTATACGATGTCCATCGTCGAACTCGGCGAGCGCTTTACCGGCAAGACCATGATGGCGGGCAACGCCGCTTTCGCGATGGTGTGGGGCATAGGCGGCATCGCCATGCCGCCGCTCAGCGGTGGCGTCATGGCGCTGATCGGCGCGCCGGGCCTGCCGCTGACGCTGGGCCTGACGTGCTCCGTCCTGGGCGTGGCGACCGCCGTCGCCATGGTGCGGGCCGTGCGATGAGCGCGCCGCAAGCGCCTTCCACCCGCATGCCGTTGGCAGCGCTTTTCGGCGTCATCGCCAGCGTCACCGTGTTTGGCGTCGCGCAGGGGCTGAGCTATCCGCTGTTCACCTTCCTGATGCAGAAGCAGGGCATGTCTTCCGGCGCGATCGGCCTTTCGGCGGCGATGACGCCGCTCGGGCTGATGGTGTCGTCGCTGTTCGTGCCGACGCTGGTTCGCCTGTTCGGGTCGCGCGGGCTGGCGGTAGGTAGCGCCGCCTCGGCGGCATTGCTGTTTGTCTTCATCGGCTTCACCCAGAACTGGCTGGCCTGGTACCCGGCGCGCTTCCTCATCGGGCTTGCCGTCAATCCGCTCTACATCCTGGGCGAGGTGTGGCTGATAACGCTGGCCCCGCCCGCGCGGCGCGGCCGCCTGCTCGGCATTTTCAATGCCGTCACCGGGGCAGGCTACGCCAGCGGCCCGCTCTCGCTGGCGCTGCTTGGAACCGAGGGCTGGCCGCCCTTCCTGGTGGGCATCTGCGGCTTCAGCGCCTGCGCGGCGATCCTTTTCGTCGCGGCACGACGATTCGACCGCTTCGACGACGGTGTGCGCAATGGCGGCGCCCTGCATTTCTGGCTGGTCGCGCCGACGCTGCTTCTGGCGGTGACGGTGGCGGCGGCGACCCAGCAGAGCATGTATTCGCTGCTGCCGGTCTTCGGCAAAGGCTACCTGCTTGGCGAGGCGACCATCTCCACCCTGATCAGCGTCATGTCGGTCGGCAACATCGTGTTGCAACTGCCGCTCGGCATGGCGGCGGAGCGTGTCGGCGGCCGGCGGATGATCCTTGCCTGCGCGATGACCAACATGACCGGTGCGCTGCTCCTGCCGCTGATCGTGACGACGCCGCTGCAATGGCCGGTGCTCCTGGTGATGGGCGGCGTCGGCTACGGCGTCTACACCATGGCGCTGGTCGAACTCGGCGATCGCTTCTCCGGGTCGGCGCTGGTGGCCGGCAACGCCGCCTTCGGCCTGATGTGGGGCGTGGGCGGCATCATCGGGCCTCCGGGCTCGGGCTTCCTCATCGAGATGATCGGGCCGATCGGCCTTCCGGCCGTGGTGGTGGCGCTGAGCGTCATCCTGATCCTGTTCTCGACGCTGCGTTCCCGGCTGCGCCGCGCATGAGGCGGCATTCCGGTTTCGGCTTTGTTGGTTTATAAGGCAGGCATGTCTGCCGGCCGCCCTGCCAGGAACCAGCAAGAACGCTTCGCCTCGACGCCGTCGAGCCGAACCCTTCATTGCGACCTGCTCAGGCTGTGCGCCCGCATCGGCTATTCGCCCCACGCCGCTTCTTGACCCCGTTTGCCGGCGGCGGTTACCGCCATGAGTCAAGAGAAAAGGCTAACCCCATGACATACCAGAACTATTCGCTGAAGCAGCTTCAGCAAATCGATGCCGCGCACCATCTGCATCCGTTTACCGACCACAAGGAACTGCGCGCGACCGGCTCGCGCGTCATCACGCATGCGCGAGGCCCGTATATCTACGATTCGGAAGGCTTCGAACTGCTCGACGGCATGGCCGGGCTGTGGTGCGTGAACGTCGGCTACGGCCGTGAGGAATTGGCCGAGGCCGCCTATGAGCAGATGAAGGAATTGCCCTACTACAATTCCTTCTTCAAATGCTCGACGCCGACGCCGGTGCTTTTGGCCAGGAAACTGGCCGAGATCGCGCCGACCTCGGTCAACCAGGTGTTTTTCGGCTCCTCCGGCTCGGAAGCCAACGACACCGCGCTCAGGCTGGTGCGCCATTACTGGGCGCTGGAGGGCAAGCCGGAAAAGAATCGCATCATTTCACGCAGGAACGCCTATCACGGCTCCACGGTCGCCGGCACGTCGCTGGGCGGCATGGAGGCCATGCACAAGCAACTCGGCGGCGCAGTGCCCAACATCGTGCATGTGATGATGCCCTATGCCTATGAACTGGCGCTGCCGGGCGAGAGCGACCACGAATTCGGCCTGCGCGCCGCAAGGGCAGTCGAGGAGGCGATCCTGGAGGCGGGGGCCGACAAGGTCGCGGCCTTCATCGGCGAGCCGATCATGGGCGCGGGCGGGGTGAAGATCCCGCCGGTGAGCTACTGGCCCGAAGTCGAGCGCATCTGCCGCAAATACGACGTGCTCTTGATGCTGGACGAGGTCATCACCGGCTATGGCCGCACCGGCGAATGGTTCGCGGCGCAGACGTTCGGGGTCACGCCGGACACGATGACGACGGCCAAGGCGCTGACCTCCGGCTATCAGCCACTGTCGGCGCTGCTGGTCGGCGACCGCATCGCCGCCACGCTTACCGAGAAGGGCGGCGAGTTTGCCCATGGCTACACCTATTCCGGGCATCCGGTGGCCTGTGCGGTGGCGCTGAAGAACCTCGAGATCATCGAGCGCGAGGGGCTGGTCGAGCGCGTGAAGACCGACACCGGCCCGTATTTCGCGCAGGCTTTGCGCGAGCGCGTTTCCGGCCATCCGCTGGTGGGCGAAACGCGTGCTTTCGGCCTGATGGGGGCCATCGAGATCGTCAAGGACAAGGCGACGAAGGAGCG